>Ga0255338_1001444_pt1 | contig 45004 bp, 43 predicted proteins | sample MeOH1_35cm_T4_19_FD_203715 | JGI IMG/M metagenome (GOLD analysis project Ga0255338, IMG submission 203715) | Sandy soil microbial communities from University of British Columbia, Vancouver, Canada - MeOH1_35cm_T4_195 | ecosystem: Engineered > Artificial ecosystem > Sand microcosm > Unclassified ...
GACGCAACAGATCGACCTCGCGGGGGCCTCCGGCGCGCGCTACCGCTACAGCCCCTTGGAAGAGAACCGCTTTCTGCCGCCGGCGGGGGCGAACTACGTCATCGCCGAGCTGACGGAGGAGGGGCCCAAGGTGGTCTACGCCGGGGAGACCGACAACTTGGCCAGCCAGACCTGGCGTTCGGACCTGGAGAAGGCGCGGCGGAAATATGCCGAGGCCAAGGTCCTGACCCGCCTCAACGTCACTCGCGCCGTCCGGGAGGCCGAGCGCGCCGACCTGATCGAGCACTACCATCCGCCGTTGAACGGTTAACTCGGCTGGGGCCATGCTGGGGCGGTGAGCGCACCGCCCCTGATCGTCATCTTCGGCGCCGTGGTCCGGCCCGACGGCAGCCCGTCGGCGTCGCTGCTGCGGCGCATCGGCTTCGGGCTGGAGGCGGCGTGCGAACATTCCGACGCGCCGATCCTCTGCTCGGGCGGAGTCTGTCGCCCGGGACCGTCCGAGGCCTCGATCATGGCCCAGGTGCTGTTGGCCAACGGCGTGGATCCGGATCGCCTGATCCTGGACGAGCTGAGCCGCAGCACGCTGGACAACGTGGCGGCGGCGGTGGCCCAGGTCGAGGCGGGCGGACACCCGCACGTGGTGGCCTGCAGCGATGGCTACCACCTGCCGCGCATCCGGCTGCTGCTGATCCTGCACGGGGTGGAGAGCCAGTCCTGGCCCCGCCGCGAGCGGGCGCCGCTGGGCCATGGCCTGGCCATGGGGCTGCGCGAATGCCTGGCGGTTCCGCACAATCTGGCGCACGTGATGGCGCAGCGTCGGCGACGCGCGTCATAGTGCTGTCCAACTCGCGCTGAAGACTGAGGCATGGCTTCCGAACCGGACAATCCCTTCGCCCGCAACAGCGCCTGGCCGCAGATGCCCCAGGCGCCGTTTCGCGTCGGGCCGCTGCCCAAGGCCCCGGCCCCGGCGCCCGAAGAGCCCGCCCGACAGACTGTGACGCCGGTGTTCACCCGCCCGACCAACAGTCCGCCGGCCTTCGCCGGGCTGCCTGCGGGAGCCATCACCCGCCCCGCATCTCCATCGCCGCGTCCCGCCGCGTCGCCGCCTGAGCCGGCGCCCGTCGCGCCGCCGCCCGCCCCGGAGCCGGTCGCCGAAGAGGTCCCGCCTCTCGCCGCGCCCGACGAGCCCTACCTCGAGTTGGCGCCGGTGATCGTGCAGCCGCTGGGCGCCGGGCGGCCGGCCGCGCCGCGCAAGTCCCCGGTCCCGCTCATCGCCGCCTCGGCCGCCGGCTTGGCCGCCGTGCTCGGGATCGCCTATGCGCTGAGCCGTGGCCAGGAAGCCGCGCTGAAGGCCCCCGAGGCCCCGCCGCCCGCCGCCGTCGCGGCCCCTCCGGCGCCGGCCGCCACCACTATCCCGCAACCGGCCGTCGAAACCCCGGCCGCCGTCCCGCCCGCCAAGGTCGCCGCGGCGCCCCGGGCGCCGGTTCGCGCAGCGCCGCCGCCCCGACTGGTCCTTGCGCCGCCCACGCCCGCCGCCGCCGCCGAAGCGCCCGTGATCGCACTGCCGCCACCGCCGGTCGCGACCCCCGCGCCCGCGCCGCAACCGGCCTACGCGCCGCCGGCGGCTCCGGATCCCAATGCGCCGATGACCACCCGGCGCGACTAGCCTCAAAAGAAAAAGGGCGACCCGGATGTCTCCGGGCCGCCCATCTTCGGCCGCTCAGCTGAGCCGGGCGATCAGTACTTCAGGCGCAGCGTCACGCCGTAGGTCCGCGGCGCGCCCAGGAACGCGTCGTAGACGCTGACGGCGTCGTTGTTCTCGTCCACCTGGAACGGGCCGTTGAAGCCCACCTGGATGTAGTCCTTGTCGAACAGGTTGTTCGACCAGAACTCCAGGGCCCAGCGGTCGTCCTCGTCGCCGATGCCGACCCGGCCGTTCACCAGCACCATCTCGTCCTGCAGCTTGGAGGGGTGCAGGTCGGAGCCGGTGTTGTAGCTGGACGTGAACTTGCCCGAGAGGTTGGCCTTGAACTTCAGGCCGTTGCCGATCTCACGCTCGTAGGTGCCGGCCAGCGAGGCCGACCACAGGGGCGCGAACGACAGCCGCGCGCCGGGCAGTCGGCGCAGGCTGTTGAACCGGGTGGGGTTCAGCAGGTCCGCCGAGGTGAACGTCCCGATCTCCGTCTCGGCGTAGGTCACGCCGCCCTGGAGGGTCAGGCCGTCGATCGGCGGCAGGTAGATGAAGTCCAGGTCCACGCCCTTGGAGGTCACCTTGGGCAGGGTCTCCACCACGAAGGCGGTGCCCACGAAGGTGTTGAGCTGGAAGTCCGTGAACTTCTGGTGGAAGGCCGCCACGTTCAGCAGCAGGGTGCGGTCGAACCAGCTGGTCTTGGCGCCCAGTTCGAAGCTGTCCACGAACTCGCCGCGGAAGTTGGTGTTGGCGTCGGCCGTGAAGTTCGGGCCGGTCGCCGTCACCTGGATCAGCTGCTCGCGGTCCAGGTTGAACCCGCCCGCCTTGTAGCCGCGCGAGTAGGACGCATAGGTCATCACGTCCGGGTTCCAGCGGTAGGCCAGCTTGGCGGTGCCGGAGAACTCGTCCTCGGTGCTTTTCTGGGTGAAGTTGCCCAGGGCGTCGAAGTCGTTGTTCTGGGCGTTCAGGCACAGGCCGCCGACGATGGTGGTGGCGGTCGCCTGGCCCAGCAGGCCGGCCAGGGAGCCGAACGCCGCCTCGCCCTGGTCGCACGACGAACCGGTGGTGTTGTACCGGGTCGTCAGCTTCTTCTCGTCACGCGTGTAGCGCAGGCCCACGGTCAGCTCGAGCTGCTCGGTGATCTGGAGGCTGTTGTTCGTGAAGAGGGCGATGGTCTCGCCGGACTGGCTGTAGCGGTCGTCCGAGCCGCTGTTGGCCTGGAAGATCGTTCCGGGCGTGAGGCCGATCAGGCCGGGCACGCCGCTCAGCACGCGGCCGGCGAAGTAGGCGTAGTAGTCCGTGCCATAGCTCAGCACCGAGCGGCTCTGCAGGTCCTCGTTGGCGTAGAAGCCGCCGACGAGCCAGTTGAGCTTGCCGTCCAGGCCTTCACCCGCCAGGCGCACTTCCTGGCTGAACTGGTCGAACTCCACGAAGTTGCGGCCGTCGTTGGGGCGGAACACCAAGTCGGCGGAGGTGAAGTCCGAGTCCTGGCCGGTCTCGGCGCGCCAGTTGCGGCCCGCGGTGATCGAGGTCAGCGTCATGCCGCCGCCGAGCTTGAAGTTCGCCTCCAGCGAGACGCCCTTGTCCTCGATGTCCTGATCCGTCGGGCGGTTGGCGAAGCCCAGGCGGTCGAACGGGGTCGAGGTGGTGTCCAGCGAGCCCGGACGCACCGCGTTGATCAGGTTGGCGCGGCTGTTGGCGGCCTGGCCCACGAAGAGCTGGGTGCCCACGCAGCACATCTCGCTGCGCTTGGTGAAGTCGGCGATGAAGCGGAAGTCCGCCACGTCGTTCGGCTCGAACGCCACCTGGCCGCGGACCGTGTAGAAGTCCTGGTCGTTGTCGCGGGTCTCGGTGCGCGGGCCGGGGCCCGTGACGATGTTCTGATAGCCGTCGCGCTGGCGCGTGCCGGCGAACAGGCGCGCCGAGAAGGTCTCGCTCAGCGGGCCGCTGACCGAGCCGGTCAGGCCCCACTGGTCATAGTTGCCGTAGGTGGCTTCGCCTTCGGCCTGGAAGTCACGGGTCGGACCGGCGGTGATGATGTTGAGCACGCCGGCCGAGGTGTTCTTACCGAACAGGGTGCCCTGGGGCCCCTTCAGCACCTCGATGCGGCTGACCTGGCCCAGGTCGCCGAACGACACGCCGTTGCGGGGGCGGTAGACGCCGTCGATCACCACGCCGACCGAGCTCTCGAGGCCCGGGTTGTCGCCCACGGTGCCGACGCCGCGCACGCGGGCAGTCACGATGGTTTCGTTCGAGGTCGAGGTGACGGTCAGGCCGGGCGTCAGCACGGTCAGGTCGCGGATGTCCTTGACGCCTGCGTCCTTCAGCAGCTGGCCGCCGATGGTGGTGACCACGATCGGCACATCCTGCAGGCTCTGCTCGCGCTTCTGGGCGGTGACGACGATCTCTTCGATTTCGCGGTCGGCGGCCTCCTGGGCCTGGACCGTGGACGCAAACGCGCCCGCCAGCACGACGGCGAGCGCCGACGTGCGGAACAGCATTTGGGAATTCATTTCGGTTCGTTCTCCCCGATGCGGTCCTGCTTATGGGGAGGTGCAGGAGCTACGCTCGGAGACGCGCGCGTAGTCTACGCAATCCCTTATGCGCAAAGGGATTGCGGCCCACGATGCGCCGACGTCGCCAGCCTGTGGCGGGTTTGTCACGGAAGCGTCTCAATCGGTCCGGTTTTGTGACCGGGTTCCATAGCGTCGGTCGCCGAACGAAAGGTGAGGCCGGGGGTCAGTTCGCGGTCGGCAGCGTCACGAAGAAGGGCTTGCTGACAGCCTGGAAGACCGGCAGCGCCTCGCACCGGGCGGCGTGCTCGGCCAGGGCCGGCCACCGCGTCGGATCCAGCAGGTCGGGGTGCGCCTCGCTCACGAACCGCATCGCGCAGCCGACCGCGATGTCCGCGTGGCCGATCGCTCCGCCGAACCACCAGTCGCCGTCCCGTGACGCCCGGCCGGCCTCCAGCGCGTCCAGCACGCCGGCGATCTGGGCGTGGCAGCGCTCTTGCCAGACCGCGGTGCTGCGCTCGTGGATGGCGCGCTCGTAGACCAGGCTCACGGCCTTGTCCGCCAGGCCGGTGGCCAGGGCCTGGACCTTCAGCGCCTGCCGCCGCTCGAGCCCGGAGCGGGCGATCAGCGCCCTGTCGGGTCCGGCCAGGTCGTCCAGCCAGTCCAGGATCGCGCCACTGTCCGACAATGCCTCGCCGTCGTCGGTCACCAGGATGGGGACGCGGCGCAGAGGGCTGACCTCGGCGATCCTTTCGGCGTCCCCGAACACCGACCACGGCCGATGTTCGTAGTCGAAGCCGTACAGCCGAAGCGCCACCGCCACCCGCCGCACGAACGGGCTGTCATACTGTCCGATCAGGATCATCCCGGTCCCCTCGCCAGGCTGCATGTAGGGGCGACCGCGCGGTTTCAAAAGAACCCGACGCCGCGGCCGCGGCGCGATGTGGAACGCTGCGAGCTCCCAAGCGCGCGTGCAGCGTTTCCCGGACTGCGGCGTTGGTCCCTGCGACCGGCACGGAAGTTGCGGGAACAGCGACCATGAACACGATCCGTCTCGCCCTGGCCCTGGTGCTCCTGAGCGCCGGAGCGGCCGCCGCCCAGACCTCGCCCTGCCGCGGCGAAGCCCCCGCCGCGGGCGCCCAGGTCCAGGGCCCGGTCCTGCACGTCCTGGACGGCCAGACCCTTTGCGTGGCGACCGGCGCCGATCCATCCCAGTGGCTGCCCGTGACGCTCGGTGACGCGCCCGCGTCGTCGTCGTGGGGCGCCCTGATGAGCGTCGCCTTCGGCCAGGACGTCACCTGCGTCGCCCGGGGCGCGGACCGCGCCGCGATCTGCCGCATCCAAGGCCGCTCCATCGGCCCCCAACTCGACGCGCAGGCCGCCAAGGCCGGCGTCGCCTGGCGTCGTCCGGCGGACGAGCCGGCGCGGGCGCCCGACGCCTCGATGCAGGTCGCCGCCGTCGGATCCTGACGTGCGAGACTGGCGACTCCACCTGTGACGCGCAGGCCTAGGCGAGCACCTGCCCCGGGTTGAGGATGTCCTTCGGATCGAAGGCGGGGACGAGCGGCTCCTAGGCTGAGGCTGGCGTTCGCCTCGCGCCCGCGCTAGCAGGCCGCCCCATGATCCGCCTCGACAACATCTCCAAGCAGAACGGCCACCAGATCCTCTTCATCGAAGCTTCGATGGGCATCCAGAAGGGGGAGAAGGTCGGGCTTGTCGGCCCGAACGGCGCCGGCAAGACGACGCTGTTCCGCATGATCACCGGCCAGGAGCAGCCCGACGACGGAGTGGTCGCTATCGATCCCGGAATGACGATCGGCTACTTCAGCCAGGACGTCGGCGAAATGTCGGGGCAGAGCGCGGTCGCCGCGGTGATGGACGGCGTCGGTCCCGTCAGCGCGCTGGCCGCCGAAATGGCCAGGCTCGAGGCGGCCATGGTCGATCCGGACCAGGCCGATCAGCTGGACGCCATCATGGAGCGCTATGGCGAGGTGCTGGAGCGCTTCCAGGAACTGGATGGCTATGCGTTGGATGCGCGGGCGCGCGAGGTTCTGGCCGGCCTGAGCTTCAGCCAGGAACGCATGGACGGCGACGTTGGCCTCCTGTCCGGCGGCTGGAAGATGCGCGTGGCGCTGGCCCGCATCCTGCTGATGCGGCCCGACGGCATGCTGCTGGACGAACCCAGCAACCACCTCGACCTGGAAAGCCTGATCTGGCTGGAGGCGTTCCTCAAGAACTACAGCGGCGCGCTGCTGATGACCTCGCACGACCGCGCCTTCATGAACCGCATCATCGGCAAGGTGGTGGAGATCGACGGCGGCGACCTCATTACCTACTCGGGCGATCTCGACTTCTACGACCAGCAGCGCGCGCTCGGCGAACAGCAGCGGCAGGCGCAATACGAGCGCCAGCAGGCCATGCTGGCCAAGGAAATCAAGTTCATCGAGAAGTTCAAGGCGCGCGCCAGCCACGCCGCCCAGGTCCAGAGCCGGGTCAAGAAGCTCGACAAGATCGAACGCGTCGAGGCGCCGCGCCGTCGCCAGGCGGTTCAGTTCGAGTTCAAGAGCCCGCCGCGGTCGGGCGACGACGTGATCAGCCTGCGCGGCGTCCACAAGGGCTACGGCGCCCAGCCCATCTACGAGGGCCTGGATTTCCTGGTGCGTCGCAAGGAACGCTGGTGCGTCCTTGGGGCCAACGGCGCCGGCAAGTCGACGCTGTTGAAGCTCGTGGCCGGCGCCACCGCGCCCGATCAGGGCACGGTCGGCATCGGCGCCAGCGTCAGGATGGGCTATTTCGCCCAGCACTCCATGGATCTGCTGGACGGCGAGGAGACGATCTTCGAGTCGCTGGACAGTTCGTTCCCGCAGGCAGGCCAGGGCGCGCTGCGCACGCTGGCGGGGTGCTTCGGCTTCTCGGGCGACGATGTCGAAAAGCCTTGCCGCGTGTTGTCCGGCGGCGAGAGAGCGCGCCTCGTCATGGCGAAGATGCTGTTCGATCCGCCGAACCTGCTGGTGCTCGACGAGCCGACCAACCACCTCGACATGGTGACCAAGCAGATGCTGGTCTCCGCCCTCTTGGGCTTTGAGGGCGCCATGCTCTTCGTCAGCCACGACCGCCATTTCCTGGCGGCCCTGTCGAACCGCGTGCTGGAGCTGACGCCCGAGGGCGTTCACCAGTACGGCGGAGGCTATTCGGAATACGTCGCCCGCACGGGCCAGGAAGCGCCGGGGCTGCACCCGGCAGGATAGCCGTGGCCACCCGAACGGGGTAGGGGGCCATAGCGCCCGCATTCGCGGCGCCCCGTGAGAGGTGCGGCGCGATGGTCAGGCTCGAAACATCCAGATTGATCCTGCGGATCGTGCTGGGCGCCGCCTACATCGGCGCCGGGATCGCGCATCTGCGGTCGCCGGCGCCGTTCCTCAGCATCACGCCCGACTGGGTCCCGCAGCCCGAGCTGGTCATCGCCGCGACGGGCGTCGCCGAGATCCTGGGGGCGACGGCTTTGGTGGCGGTTCCACCGCTCCGCCGTGCGGCCGCCGTTGGCCTCGCGCTCTACGCCGTGTGCGTCTATCCGGCGAACATCAAACACGCGGTCGACGCGGTGTCGGTCCACGGCGCCAGCGCATGGTGGCCCTATCACGCGCCGCGATTGGCATTTCAGCCGATCATCGTCTGGTGGGCGTTGTTCGCCGGCGGTCTGACGGCTTGGCCATTCGGCCGGAAGACCGGCAATGGGGCAGGTGAGGGAAGGTGACTTCGCCACCCCACGGTCCCCGCCGGATCGGGCCGTCTCGCTGATCGCCCGCGGCACGCGGCGCCGGCCGAGCTCATCCGGCGGGAAGGTTACGTCCTCTGTCGACCCGAAGCCCTCGGCTGCTGCTCCGGGTTGAAGCGACACGTCGCTTCAAATGCTCTTGCGACGCCCCGTCGCGCGATCTAGGACGGCGAGACGGGAGTTCCATGCTCGCATCCCTGCGCCTTAGGTTCGTGCGGCACGCGCTGGTCATCATGCTGATGATCCTGAGCGCTTTCGTCGTCGTGGAGCGGGCCCAGTCGGTGGTCAATGGCGTTCAGCACGCCCTGGCCATCGAACATGCCGCGCCCGCGCTGGAGCTTGCTGCAGCGGATCACGATCATGAGCATGATCAGGCCGGCGAGGCAGGCTTCGCGGACACCGGCGACCAGGACCAGGCGCCCGGGCCCCACCATCATCATTCGGAAGGGCCGCAGATCGCGGCCCTGATCTCGCCAGTGGTCGTCGAAGGCGCCGCCACGCGTTCCGAGGCCGTTTTCGGCCGCGCGGACACCGGCTCGCCTCAGTCCCGCATCTTCGGCCTGGAACGGCCCCCCAAGACTCTCAGCGAACGAGCCTGACTGGCGCGGCGATCAGGCCGCGCGTCTGATCTGCAGCTTCGAGAGACACCATGCACCTTCGACTTCGCGGTCGCGCGTCTGCGCGGCCAGGGTTGGCGTTGATCGCCGGCCTGCTTCTCACCGTGACGGGCGCATCCGGCGCGTCCGCACAGGCGCCGGCTGTCGCGACCGGCTCGACCCTCGACCTTGGCGAGGCCCTGGCGCGGGCCAGCGCCGCCGATCCCGCCGCGGCGGGTTGGGAAGCGCGGCTCGCGGCGGCCCAGTCCAACGTGGACCAAGCGGGGGTCAAGCCCAACCCGTCCCTCGGCCTCGAGCTCGAGAACTTCACCGGCAGCGGCGCCTACTCGATGCTGGATCGCACCGAGGCGACGCTGGCCTATCAGCAGACGGTGGAGCGCGGTGGAAAGCGGGAAGCCCGGGTTGGCCTCGCCCGGGCCGGCGCCGAGGTGACCCGGCGCCGCCGCGACGTTCGCCGCCTGGATCTCTTGCGCGACGTGCAGGCGGCCTATGCCGAGGCGCTGGCCGCCGAGGCTGAATTGCTTATCGCCGACGCTCGGCTCGTCGCGGCGCAGTCCGCCCAGGCCGACGTCGACCGGCGTGTGCGCGCCGCCCGCGACCCGCTGTTCGCGGGCTCCCGCGCGGAGGCCACCACCGCCCAGGCCGAGATCGACCGCGACCAGGCGCGCGCCGCGGCTCGAAATGCGCGTGACGTCGTCGCGCGGTACTGGGGCGGCGCCGGGGATTTCGCGCTGAACCTGGAGACGTTCTTCGGCGTCGCCCCGCCGTCCGGCGAGCGGGCCGTCGCCGTCGCCGACCTCGCGCTGCTGGAGGCCGAGCGCGACGTGGCCTCGTCCAGTGTACGGCTCGAGCAGTCCCGCGCCGTGACGGATCCCACGGTCCGGGCCGGCGTCCGGTACTTCGGCGACGGCGGCGACGTGGCGCTCGTGGTGGGCGGAACCCTGCCGCTGCGGCTCCATGACAACAACAAGGGCGCGATCGACCGGGCCATCTCCGAGCGGAGCGCCGCCGAGGCCGATATCACCGCCGAGCGCGTGGTCCGCGAGCGCGAGATCGCCCGGCTCCTGGCGCGGATGACGGCGTCGGCCACCGAGTCGGAGCGGTTGCGGGCCGAGGTGATCCCCCTCGCCATCCGAGCGGTCGAGCAGGTGCGCGACGGCTTCAACCGCGGCGGCTTCCAGTACATGAACGTCGCCGACGCCGAGCGCGCGCTCGCCGACGCGCGGGCCCGCCGGGTGGCGGTCCTGCGGCAATTCCATCTCGACCAGGCGGCGCTCGACCGCCTCACCGGGCGCCATGCGGCGCTCGCGTCCTCGAACCTCAATGCGGAGCGTCGCTGATGCGCCTCATCCAAACCCGGCGGCGCGTCCGCCTCTCGGCCGTCCTGCTGCTGTCCATGGCGCTCGCCGCCTGCGGCCAGGGCGCCTCGAAAGCTCCGGAGGGCGAGGCCCACAACGCCGCCGCCGCTGAATTCGAGCGGGGGCCGCATCGCGGCCGGCTCCTGCGCGACGGCGACTTCGCTCTGGAGATCACCCTCTACGAAGACGGCCCGGCGCCGCTGTTCCGGCTCTACGCCTACAGGGACGACAAGCCTGTCGATCCGAAGAGCGTGCAGGTGAACATCGCGCTCACCCGACTTGGGCCGAAGATCGACCGCTTCACCTTCACGCCGGAGGCCGACTACCTGACCAGCCCGGCCATCGTTCACGAGCCGCACTCGTTCGACGTGAGCGTCTCGGCGACCCATGCCGGCAAGGCGCACAGGTGGACCTATTCCTCCTACGAGGGCCGCACGACGATCGTCGCCGACGCCGCCCGCGCGGGCGGCGTGACGACCGAGAAGGCCGGTTCGGCCGTGCTCGGCGAGAGCCTGCCGATCAACGGGCGGGTGGAGATCATTCCGGAAGGCCAAAGCGACGTCATCGCCCGCTATCCGGGCCGGGTGGTGAGCCTGAACGCGGAGCTGGGCCATCGCGTGCGCCGGGGCCAGGTTCTGGCGCGGGTCGAGTCCAGCGAGAGCCTGCAGACCTATGCCGTCACCGCGCCCATCGCGGGCGTGATCGTGAAGAAGAACGTCACGACCGGGGGCATGACGGGCAACGAACCGATCCTCGTGGTGGCCGATCCCACCAAGCTGCATGCCGAGTTCTTCCTCTATCCGCGCGACGCCGAACGCGTCCGTGTGGGCCAGAAGGTCGAGGTGATCAGCCTGGCCGGCGACCACCGCATGACAAGCTCGATCGAGGCGATCCTGCCCACGGCGGACCTCACCAACCAGACCCTGATCGCGCACGTCCACCTGACGAACCCAGGCGAGGGCTGGCGGCCGGGGCTGGGCGTGAAGGGGGTGGTTTCGGTCGGGACCAGCGCAGCCCCGCTCGCGGTCCGCACCAAGGCCATCCAGCCGTTCCGCGACTTCGAGGTGGTCTACGCCAAGGTCGGGAACACCTACGAGGTGCGGATGCTGGAGATCGGCCGCCGCACCCCCGAGTGGACCGAGGTGCTGGGCGGCCTCGAGCCGGGGACCGAGTATGTGGTCGACGGCGCCTTCCTCATCCGCGCGGACATCGACAAGTCCGGCGCGAGCCACGACCACTAGGAGCGCAACGCCATGCTTCAACGCATCATCGCGCTCTCGATCCGCTTCCGATGGGTCGTGCTCGCGCTCGCCCTGGTGTTCGGGGCGATCGGCGTCTGGAGCTTCCAGCGCCTGCCCATCGACGCCACGCCGGACATCACCAACGTCCAGGTGATGATCAACACCGAAGCGCCCGGCTTTTCGCCGCTGGAGTCGGAACAGCGCATCACCTTCCTAGTGGAAACCGCCATCGCCGGCCTGCCGGGCTTGCAGTACACCCGCTCCGTCTCGCGCTATGGCCTCAGCCAGGTCACCGTCGTCTTCGAGGACGGGACGGACATCTACTTCGCCCGCCAGCTTGTGAACGAGCGGCTCCAGGCGGCGCGGAGCCAATTGCCGGAGGGCCTCACGCCGGAACTCGGGCCGATCTCCACCGGCCTCGGCGAGATCTTCATGTACACGCTCGAGGCTAGGCCGGGCGCGCGAAAGCCCGATGGCGCGGCCTACACGCCGGAAGACCTGCGGACCCTGCAGGACTGGGTGATCCGGCCGCAACTCCGCAACACCCCAGGCGTCACCGAGGTGAACACCATCGGCGGGTTCGAGCGGCAGTTCCACGTGACGCCCATCCCCGAGCGGCTGGCCGCCTACGACGTCAGCATGTCGGAGGTCATCGTGGCGCTCGACCGGAACAACGCCAATGTCGGCGCCGGGTACATCGAGCGGTACGGCGAGCAATACCTGGTCCGGGTGCAAGGCCAGGCCGCCAGCCGCGAGGACCTGGGCGCGATCCTGGTCGCCAACCACAACGGCGTGCCGGTCCGCATCGCCGACGTGGCCGACGTGATCATGGGCGAGGAGCTGCGCACGGGCGCAGCGACCAAGAACGGTCAGGAGGTGGTGCTGGGCACCGTCTTGATGCTGGTCGGCGAGAACAGCCGCACGGTCGCCCAAGCCGCGGCCAAACGCCTGGAAGAGGCCGCCAAGGCCTTGCCGCCCGGCGTGGTGGCGGAGCCGATCTACGACCGCACCGACCTCGTGGAGCGCGCCATCAAGACGGTGGAGACCAACCTCGTGGAAGGGGCGCTGCTGGTCATCGTGGTGCTGTTCCTGCTGCTCGGGAACATCCGGGCGGCGCTGATCACCGCCGCGGTCATTCCGATCACCATGCTGATGACCATCACCGGCATGGTGCGGGTCGGAGTCTCGGGCAACCTGATGAGCCTGGGCGCCCTGGACTTCGGCCTGATCGTCGACGGGGCCGTGATCATCGTCGAGAACTGCCTGCGCCGCTTCGGCGAGGCCCAGCACCGCCGGGGCCGTCTGCTGACCCGCCAGGAGCGGTTCGATCTGGCCGCCTCTGCGTCCGGCGAGGTGATCCGCCCGTCGCTGTTCGGGGTGCTGATCATCACCCTCGTCTATGTGCCGATCTTCGCCCTCACCGGGGTGGAGGGAAAGATGTTCCACCCGATGGCGATCACCGTGGTGATGGCCCTGACCATCGCCCTCGTCCTGTCGCTGACCTTCGTGCCGGCGGCCGTGGCGCTGTTCGTCACTGGAAAGGTCGAGGAGAGGGACCCCTTCCTTATGCGCGGGGCCCGCCGGCTCTACGAACCCGCGCTGGACATGGCGCTGCGCTTCCGCGTGCCCTTCGTGGCCGCCGCGGTGGCGCTCGTCGCCATCTCGGGTCTCGCCGCCAGCCGGATGGGCTCGGAGTTCGTGCCGAACCTCGACGAGGGCGACATCGCCATGCACGCCCTGCGGATCCCCGGCACCAGCCTGAGCCAGGCCATCCAGATGCAGACCGCGCTGGAAAAGCGGATCGCGCAGTTTCCGGAGGTCGAACGGGTGGTCGCCAAGATCGGCACCGCCGAGGTCGCCACCGATCCGATGCCGCCCTCGGTCGCCGACACCTTCATCATGCTCAAGGACCGCGAGGATTGGCCCGATCCGCGCAAGCCGCGGGCGAAGCTGGTGGAGGAGATGCAGGCCGCCGTCGCCCAGATCCCGGGCAACAACTACGAGTTCACCCAGCCGATCCAGATGAGGTTCAATGAGCTCCTGTCGGGCGTGCGGGCGGACGTCGCGGTCAAGGTGTTCGGCGACGACCTCGACCAGCTCCTGGCGCTCGGCAATGAGATCAAGGGCGTCGTCGAAGGGCTCGAGGGCGCCCAGGACGTGGGCGTGGAACAGGTCACCGGCCTGCCGGTGCTGCAGATCACGCCGGACCGCGCCGCCCTGGCCCGGCTCGGCATCTCCATGGCCGACGTGCAGGAGGTGGTGCAGGCCTCGGTGGGTGGCGTCGTCGCCGGCCAGGTCTTCGAGGGCGACCGCCGCTTCGACGTCGTGGTGCGCCTTCCGGAGGCCGTCCGCGAAAACACCGACGCCATCGGTCGGCTGCAGATCCCGGTTACGAGCGCCGGCGGACGCTCGTTCGTGCCGCTGGAAGAGGTCGCCACCATCGCGGTGGAGAAGGGTCCGAACCAGATCAGCCGCGAGAACGGCAAGCGCCGGGTCGTGGTCACCGCCAACGTCCGCGGCCGCGACCTGGGCTCGTTCATCACCGAGGCGCAGGCCAAGGTCGGCGCGGAGGTGGAGGTCCCGGCGGGCTACTGGATCAGCTACGGTGGCACGTTCGAGCAGCTGATCTCGGCCGCAAGGCGGCTCCAGCTGGTCGTGCCCGTCGTGCTGGCGCTGATCTTCGGATTGTTGTTCGCGCTCTTCCGGTCGGTGAAGGACAGCGCCATCGTCTTCTCCGGCGTGCCCCTGGCGCTGACCGGCGGGGTCGCGGCGCTGCTGATGCGCGGGATGCCGCTCTCGATCTCGGCAGCCGTCGGCTTCATCGCGCTTTCGGGCGTGGCGGTGCTGAACGGCGTGGTGCTGGTGAGCTTCATTCGCGGGCGGATCGAAGAGGGCAGGTCGCCGCTCGACGCCATCCGGGAAGGGGCCCTGACCCGGCTTCGGCCGGTGCTCATGACCGCGCTGGTGGCGAGTCTCGGCTTCGTCCCCATGGCGCTGAACGTGGGCGCCGGCGCCGAGGTGCAGCGGCCACTGGCGACGGTCGTCATCGGCGGCATCATATCGTCGACCCTGCTGACCCTGCTGGTGCTCCCCGCCCTCTACAGCCTCGTGCATGGGCGGGAGCGGGCAGGGGACTGGCCGGGGCCGGCGTGGCTCGATCAACTGCCATTCCGCAACGGCCGCAAGGCGGTGTGATCGGCGCCTCCACGGACTGGGCGATCGCTTCCTGCGCGGCCGCCCACCTGGCGATGGCGGCGGTCTCGTGGAACCACGCCAGCGCGGCGTTCCGGAAGGCCGCGACCTAGCCGGTCACTTCGGGCCGACCATGGCGTCGATGAAGCTATCGAAGCTGTCCAGGACCTTCGGGTCGTCCTTCACGATCTGGACGACCTGGCCGGGGATCAGCTTGAGGTGGTCGACCATCCCGGGCCCGCCGCCCTTCGCCCGCGTCTCACCAAAGGCGTGGAAGAGGGCGTAGGCCTTCGTCTCATATGCCTTCAGGTCCAGAGGGGGCGCACCGGGACGCAGGGTGGCGACGGAGAGGGCGTAGAACTCCCGCATGTGCGGGTTGTCGACGAACTTGCGCGGATCCTCGCCCTGCAGGTTGGCGCTGCGGCCGGCCGGCGGCGGCGCGCCATGCTGGGCCTGGGCTGCGGTGGCGAGACCGGTGAGGGCGATGAGGGTGGCCGCAAGCAGTTGGGGGCTAGGTCGCATGATCGGCTCCAGGGCGCCTTGGCAGGCCGGATAGCTCTGACATGATGTGAAAGACAGTATACATCATGTCAAAGATTCTTTCCATCGGAGCCACCATGTCCTTCCGGGAGACCTCCGCCTGGATCACCCTCGTCACGGTTGTCGTGTGCTTCGGCGCCTACTTCGGTTCGATCGCTGCCGGCGCCGTCAGCCCGCGCGGGTTCGGCGCGGTCCATCTACTGCTGCTTTGCGTCGCGGCCCTCGTGGTGCTGCAGATCGGGGCGCATCTGATCGCGGCGGCCCTCGCGCCGAAGGACGCCCGCGCGCCGCGCGACGAACGCGAGCGGCTGATCGCGTGGCGCGCCCAGAGCATCGGCTACTATGTCCTGATGGTCGGCGTGCTGGCGCTGGGCGCGCCGGGGCACTTCGGCCATCCCGTGCCCGATCTGCTGAACTTCGCCCTACTGGACGTCGTGGTGGCGACGCTGGTGGTGGCGGTCGCGCAGATCGTCATGTACCGGCGCGGCGGCTGAACATGGCGGTCCCGATCGCCAACCACATCCGCCGCCTGCGCTTCGAGCACGGCGAGATGACCCAGAGCGAGCTGGCCGAGCGGATCGGCATGACCCGACAGACGGTGGCCGCCATCGAGGCGGGGAAATACTCGCCGTCGCTGGAGGCGGCCTTCCGAATCGCCCGCGTGTTCGGCGCGGGCGTCGAGGAGGTCTTCCAGTGGCAGGCGTGAGCTACGGCTGCAAGACGCCCGTCAGGTAGAGGCCCACGCCGGCCGCGGCGCAGCCCAGCAGCAGGGGAATGACGCCCACCTTGAAGCGGAAGGCGGCGACGGCCGCGGCGGCGGCCAGCAGCAGGCTGGGCAGGTTCACCGAGGCGAGGACCGGCAGGTCGAGCGCCAGCGGGCCGGCGGTCACGTCCCGCACCTCGGCGAAGAGCACGTGCAGCCCGAACCAGATCGCCAGGTTCAGGATCACGCCCACCACCGCGGCGGTGATGGCCGCCAGGGCCGCATTCAGCGCCTTCGCCCCGCGCAGCGCCTCCACGAACGGTGCGCCCAGGAATATCCAGAGGAAGCACGGGACGAAGGTCACCCAGGTGGTCAGGACGCCGCCCAGCACGCCGGCCGTCAGGGGGCTCATGCCGGTGGCGCCGCGATAGGCGCCCATGAAGCCCACGAACTGGGTGACGATGATCAGCGGCCCGGGCGTGGTCTCGGCCATGCCCAGCCCGTCCAGCATCTCGCCCGGCCTGAGCCAGCCGTAGGTCTGCACGGCCTCCTGGGCGACATAGGCCAGCACCGCATAGGCGCCGCCGAACGTGACCACCGCCATCTTCGAGAAGAAGACCGCGATCTCGGAGAAGACGTCGTCCCAGCCGAGCGCGAAGCCGAGGCCGAGCACGGGGATCGCCCAGAGGAGGGCCAGGACGCCGCCGATCTTCAGCGCCCACGCCAGGTCGGGACGGGCATGGTCCGGGGTCTCTTCGCCCAGGATCGTATCGGCGTCCGCCACCTCGTTCGTCACCTTGGGGCCATGCCCGCCGCCTATGAGGAACGCCTTCACCCCGGCGCGTCCGCCGAAGAAGCCGATCAGCCCGGCCGCGAGGATGATGACCGGGAAGGGGATGTCGAAGGCGTAGATGCCGACGAACGCCGCGCCGGCCAGGCCGACCATCACCGGGTTCTTCAGCGACCGGCCGCCGACGCGGATCACGGCCTGGACGACCACCACCAGCACCGCCGCCTTGAGGCCGTAGAAGAGGGCGCTCACCGGACCCACGTCGCCGTACAGCGCGTAGAGGATACTCAGCCCCATGATGGCGACGAAGCCCGGCAGCACGAACAGCACGCCGGCGATCAGGCCGCCCAGCGTCCGGTTCATCAGCCAGCCGATGTAGATGGCCAGTTGCTGGGCCTCGGGCCCAGGCAGGAGCATGCAGTAGTTGAGCGCGTGCAGGAACCGGCGCTCGCCCAGCCACCGCTTCTCCTCCACGAGGATGCGGTGCATCACCGCGATCTGGCCGGCGGGGCCGCCGAAGCTCAGCGCTGCGATGCGCGCCCAGGTCTTCGTCGCCTCGGCCAGGGAGACCTTGCCGCCCGCGCTCACGAGCAAGCCTCCGCGCGCTGGCGGAGTTCCGCCACGAGCGCGTCCATCCGCCCCGAGAGGTCGGTCCTGGCCGCGGCGTAGTCTGCATTCCAGGACGGCGTGCGCCACGCTCGCGCCAGGCGCAGCATCGGCGAGGCGCCCGCGTCATCGAAGGCGATCACGATATCGGCCCGCGCCACATCGGCGGGCGCCAGCGCCAGCGCCGGCTCGCGCGCCGGGTCGAGAGCGTCGGCGCGCAGGTTCGCCGCCAGCGCCGGGGAGACGTGATCCTCCGGCTCCAGGCCCCGGGAGGCCACCTCCACCGCCAGACCCGCCGTCAGCGCGCGGCTGCGTAGCATCTCGCGCGCGATGGCGCTCTTCACCGTTCCGGCGGGGCAGACGAACAACACCTTGGTCGGCGGGCAGGCCGCGGCCAAGGCGGTCGTCGGCCATGCCAGGAGCGCAAGCGTTATCGAGCGTCGACTAAGGGATGTGAGGGACAGGCCCATGCGCGTCTCCATGCGGAGGTGCGCGGTGGTTGGGCCGAAGCCTGACCGGGACACCGCTTCATCCCGAGCGCTGAACAGCTACGGTCCCGCGGAGGACAAATCAACATCGAATGCGCCCACGCCGCGCCCGGCATTGGGGAGGATCAGCGACGGCGATTCGGCGCGGGCGCCATCGCCTGCCGGCCCCCGCCGCCCCTCGACCGAAGAGCTCTGCGCAAGGCCCTCCGCCGCGGAGACGAGCCCAGGAATTTGCGGGAAGAGAATGGTGGATGCGACAGGGATTGAACCTGTGACCCCCTCGGTGTGAACGAGGTGCTCTCCCGCTGAGCTACGCATCCGCCGCAGGAAGGCGGGGGCTATAACCGACCGGCCTCGCCCCCGCAAGCGCCCAACAGCCGCACGCAGGCCGCGTGGAGGTCATCGAAGCTGTGGATGAGGATGTCCGGGTTCAGGTCCGCCGCCGGGATCTCGGTGTAGCCGAAGCTGACCAGGATCAGGCCGGCCTTGGCGGCGCGGGCGGCCCCGGCGTCGGTGGCGGCGTCGCCGACCAGGATGGTGCGGCCGATATCGCCACCGACCGCGTCGACGGCGGCGTGCAGGTGCCGCGGGTCCGGCTTGATCGCCGGCGCGGAGTCGGCGCCGATCACCGCCTCGAAGCGGTCGGCGATGCCCAGGGCGGCGAGCAGCGTCTCCGACAGACCGGTGAGCTTGTTCGTGCAGACGCAGAGCTTCGCGCCCCCCGCCCGCAGCGTGTCCAGCGCCTCCACGCAGCCCGGGAAGGGCCGGCTCTCGTCGGCGATGTGGTCCTGGTAGTGGGCGATGAAGCGCTCGAACAGAGGCTGCACGCGGGCGGGGTGCAGGTGCTGGCCCGCCGCCTCGAAGCCGCGCTCGATCAGCCAGCGGGCGCCGCGGCCGATGAACGGTCGGGCCTCGCCCAGGGGCAGGGCGGGCAGGCCTTCGTCCCTCAACAGCACGTTCAGCGTGCCGACCAGGTCGGGCGCCGTATCGACCAGGGTGCCGTCCAGGTCGAAGGCGATGACGGCGCCTTCAAGAAGCTCAGCCGCCATTGATCACCGCGGTCGCCGCGTCGAGGCCGGCGGCGTAGTCGGCCAAGGCCTCGGCGGTCAGGCCCACATAGGTCACGGCGTCGTCGAAGCGGCGCTCCTCGATGGCCTCCCGGATGCCGGGGAGGGTCTTCGCCCCGTAGCCGGTGAAGCGGCCGGGGGCGTAGATCATGTTCTTGTAGTAGGGCCGGAATGGCAGGCCCTTGTCCCGCAGCAGGCGCTGTTCCTGGGTGACCAGCAGGGCGTCGAGCTTCCTCTTCTGGGCGGGGTTGAGGGCAGGGCCCTTGGCGGCCAAGGCCGCGTCGAAGGCCTGGGCGCTGGTCTTCAGCTTCGCCAGCGCGCCGTCCATCGGCGCGAAGTCGAGCTTCGGCGAAGCGGCCAGCGGGCCCGGGTCGCCGCGCGGGATGGTCGGGTCGTCGGCCAGCTTGTAGGCCCCCGAGGCCAGCAGGCGGGTGCGGGCGGCGGCCTGGTCGCGCGTGGTGTCGGCCAGCTTCTTCACCTCGTCCAGGTAGCCCGCGACGGTGTCGGCGAAGTCGCCGTAGCGGTGCACCGTCGTCTCGGCGTCGGCCATCCGCAGCACCATGCGACCGGTGTATTTGGCGAGCGCGCCAGCATAGGCGTGGCCCGGATCCACGAAGCGGCTGTGGTGCTCATAGGTGTCGTAGGCCGAGTGGTAGACGCCGCCGCTATCGCCCTCGCCGCCGAAGCCGATGTTCAGCGAGGCGATCCCCAGGTTCTGCAGGAAGGTGGAATAGTCCGAGCCGGAGCCTAGGGCGTCGATCGGCAGGTCCCGGGTCGGGTCGGCGGCGATCCTGCCCAAGGCCAAGGCGCGGGGATTGGCCCCCGGCGCCTCGGCCTGCACCGCCAGGCCGGCGCGCAGGCGCTGGCCTACCGACACGCCGGTCTGCGGGTCCTTCACGTCGGCGGCCACCTGGTTGACCACATGCTGCAGCGAGTGGCTGCCGCCCACGCTCAGGAAGCCCCGGCTGTTGGAGTCGGAGTTGATGTAGACCACCGCCTTCTTCTTCAGCTCGGCGGCGTGGGTCTCGGCCCATTCGGTGGAGCCCAGCAGCATCGGCTCCTCGGCGTCCCAGCTGGCGTAGACGATCGTCCGTTTGGGCTTCCAGCCGGCCTTCGAAAGCGCGCCCAGCGCCTTGGCCTCGCCCATCATGGCCACGTGGCCCGACAGCGGATCGGAGGCGCCGAACACCCAGCCGTCGCGGTGGTTGCCGCGGACGACCCATTCGTCCGGGCGCTCGCCGCCCTTCAGGGTGGCGATGACGTTGTAGGCCGGCTTCAAGCTCCAGTCGGACAGCACCTTGAGATGGACCTTGGCCGTCTCGCCGCCGCCGGTGTGGTAGGTCATCGGCAGCCCGCCCCGGAACGACGGCGGGGCCACCGGCCCGTCCAACGCCTTCAGCAGCACCTGGGCGTCGCCATACGAGATCGGCAGCGTCGGGATCTTCAGGATCGTCTCGGCCTGCTCGCGCGGCAGGCGCTTGGCGTCCTTGGTGGAACCGTAGCCGGGTGTGGTCGGATCGCCTGGGAACAGGGTCATGTCGGCGACAGAACCGCGCTGCACGCCGTTGGCCGGCCGCGCCGCGCCCTTGGGATAGACGTCATCGACCGAGTAGCCGTCGTCGCGCGGGTCGGAGTAGATGATCGCGCCGACCGCGCCATGCTCCTGGGCCAGCTTCGGCTTCAGGCCCCGCCAGCCGGCGCCGTAGCGGGCGATGACGATCTTGCCCTTCACCGAGACGCCCAGGCGAGCAAGCGCGTCGTAGTCGGCGGGCATGCCGTAGTTCACGTAGACCAGCGGCGCGGTGACGTCGCCGTCGCCCTGGAAGGCCACATAGGCCGGCAACTGGTCCTTGGTGCGGCTGGAGCTCTCGTCGCCGGGGATCGGCCCCTCGGTTAGGGTCGCCTTGAACGGCGCGCCGGGACCGCTGGCCAGCTCCAGTAGCACCTCCGTCGGGGTCGGATAGAGGACCCACGCGGTTTCGATCCTGGCGTCCCAGCCCCAGGCCTTGAACTGGGCCAGGGTCATCTCGGCGTTCTTCTTGTTGTGTGGCGAGCCCACATGGATCGGCTCTGCGGACATGGTCTTCAGCCAGCCGCCCATCTCGGCGTCGTTGATCATCCCGTCGAACTTCGCCTCAAGCGCGGCGTCAGCGGCCCCGCTTCCTGCGGCTTGGGCGGCGGGCGCCAGGGCCATCATCGCCCCTGCGGTGAGAAGGGCGGCAAGACGCGAACGAGACTTCATGGAGATTCCCCCGGGAGACGGCGCGGACGCTAACCCCTTGTCGCGCGCCGCCACAAGGCTTGCTAAGCGAGGGCCTCGAGAAGACTCATCGACTGCCCCGGGAGAGCCGAATGACCGCCAGAGCCGCCGTGATCATGGCCGCAGGCCACGGCACGCGGATGAAGTCCAAGGTCCCGAAGGTGCTGCACAAGGTGGGCGGCCGGACCTTGCTGGACCGGATCATCGACACCGTGCAGGCGGCGGGCTGCGAGCGCATCCACGTGGTGGTGGGCACGATCCCCGAGGTGCGCGACCTGGTGGTGAAGCGCCTGGGCGAGGCGGCGGTGGTGATCCAGGATCCACCCAAGGGCACCGGCCACGCGGTGCTCTGCGCGCACGACGCCCTGGTCGACTTCGACGGCGACGTCCTGGTGGTCAACGCCGACCCGCCGCTGCTGCAGGCCCAGGACCTGGAGCCGCTCTTCACGCTTCGCCGCAGCGGCGCGGCCCTGGCGATCCTGGGGTTCGAGCCGGTCGATCCGCTGCTCTATGGCCGGATCATCCGCGGCGCCGACGGTCACGTGATCCGGGTGGTCGAGCCCAGCGAGGCGAGCGAGGCGGAGAAGCAGGTCAAGCTCTGCAACGCGGGCATGTACCTCGCCGGCCGCGCCGACCTGTTCCGCTGGCTGTCGCGGATCACCGACGACAATCCCAAGCGCGAGTACTTCCTGACCGGCATCATCGCCGAGGCGGTGCATGAGGAAGCCCTGGTTCGCGCCAGCGTCGCGCCCGAGACCGCCGTCATGGGCGCCGACACCCCCATGCAGCTCTCCCAGGCCGAAGCCGAATTCCAGAAGCGGCGGCGCGCCTGGTTTCTGGCCGAGGGCGTGGCGATGACGGCGCCGGAGACGGTGTTCTTCGCCTGGGACACCGAGATCGCCGCCGGGGCGACGGTCGAACCCTACGTGGTCTTCGCGCCCGGCGTCAGGGTGGAGACGGCGGCGGTCATCCGGGCGTTCAGTCACCTGGAGGGTTGCGTGGTGCGCGAAGGCGCGCTGGTCGGCCCCTACGCCCGCCTGCGGCCGGGCGCCGACATCGGCGAGGACGCCCACATCGGCAACTTCGTCGAGGTGAAGAAGGTCACCGTGGGCCGAGGCGCCAAGGCCAACCATCTGAGCTACCTGGGTGACGGCACCATCGGCGCGGGCGCGAACATCGGCGCCGGCACGATCTTCTGCAACTACGACGGCTTCTTCAAATACGAGACCCATGTGGGCGAGGGCGCCTTCATCGGCTCGAACTCGGCCCTGGTGGCGCCGGTGCGGGTGGGGGCGGGGGCCTACACCGGCTCCGGCTCCGTGATCACCAAGGACGTGCCGGCCGACGCCTTGGGTCTGGCCCGACCGGCGCAGGCGGAGAAGCCGGGCTGGGCGGCGCGGTTCCGCGAGGCCATGGGCGCGAAGAAGAAGGCGGCGAAGGGCAAATGAGCGATCCTGACGCGCAAAAGCGGGCCGCCGGCGAAGCGGCGGCCGCCCTCGTGACCAGCGGCATGGTGGTGGGCCTGGGCACCGGCTCGACCGCCGCCTGGTTCGTCCGCGCCCTGGCCGCCCGCAAGCTGGACATCGTGGGCGTGCCCACCTCCCAGGCGACGGCGGACCTGGCCGCCAGTCTGGGCATCAAGCTGGGCGAACTCGGCGAGACCAAGGGCATCGACCTCACCGTCGACGGCGCCGACGAGATCGGGCCCGGCCTGTCCCTGATCAAGGGCGGCGGCGCGGCCCTGCTGCGCGAGAAGCTGGTCTGGGAGGCGTCGAAGTCCTGCGTCGTCATAGCCGATGCCGCCAAGAGTGTGAAAATACTGGGGAAATTCCCGCTGCCCATCGAGGTGGTGGCGTTCGGGCACAAGACCACGGCAAACCGGATCTGTGACGCCTTCGCCGAATGCGACCTGGGTATCGTCCCCATGCTTCGCCGAAAGGACGGCGAGCCTGTAAGAACCGACGGCGGAAACCTTATCTATGACGCTCACTGCGGCCGGATCGAGGAGCCGGCGGCCCTGGCGGCGGCGCTGAAGAGCGTCACCGGCGTGGTCGACCATGGCCTCTTCCTCGATCTTGCGGACCGCGCCCTGATCGGCACGCCGGACGGCGTCGTCGAGCTTGAACCTTAGGAGCTGCCGGTGGCGGACTACGACTACGACCTCTTCGTCATCGGCGCCGGTTCGGGCGGCGTCCGCGCCGCGCGCGTGGCCGCCATGTCCGGCGCCAGGGTGCTGGTGGCCGAGGAGCATCGCGTCGGCGGCACCTGCGTCATCCGTGGCTGCGTACCCAAGAAGTTCATAGTCTATGCCTCTGAATATTCGAAGCATTTCGAGACCGCTCGCGGCTACGGCTGGGACATCGGCGAGACCAGCTTCGATTGGCCTCGGTTCCTGATGTCGAAAGACAACGAGATCGCGCGCCTGTCCGGCATCTACGTCCGCAACCTCCAGAACGCCGGCGCCGAACTCGTCCACGGCAAGGCCCGGCTGATCGACCGCCACACCGTCGAAGTCGAGGGCCGCGGCCAGGTCACCGCCGCCAAGATCCTGGTCGCCACCGGCGGTCGGCCTTGGATGCCGCACGACCTGCCGGGCGTCGAACACGCCATCACCTCCAACGAGGCCTTCCATCTCACCGAACTGCCCAAGCGGATCGTGATCGTGGGCGGGGGCTACATCGCGGTGGAGTTCGCCGGCATCTTCAACGGCCTGGGCGTGGACACCACCCTGGTCCACCGCGGCCCCAACCTGCTGCGCGGCTTCGACGACGACGTCCGCTCCCACGTGGCGCAGCAGATGGAAGAGCGCGGCGTCAAAATCCGCCTGGGCGCCCAGATCGGCAGCATCGAGAAGACCGCTGACGGACTGGTCGGGGCCTGCCTCGACGGCCATAACCTGAACGCCGATGTGATCATGTTCGCCACAGGCCGGGAACCCTACACTGAGGGGCTGGGCCTGGAAGCGGCCGGTGTGGAGCTGACCAAGACCGGGGCGATCAAGGTTGACGACTACTCCAAGACCAACGTCGACAACATCTGGGCGGTGGGCGACGTCACCGACCGCATCAACCTGACCCCGGTGGCGATCCGCGAGGGCCAGGCCTTCGCGCTCACGGTGTTCCACGACCAGCCGACCCGGTTCGACCACGAGATGGTGGCCTCGGCGGTCTTCTCGCAGCCCCCCGTGGGTTCGGTAGGCCTGTCAGAGGCCGAAGCGCGCCATCAGTACGGGCCGAAGATCGACATCTACATGGCCAACCTGCGGCCCATGAAGGAAACCTTCTACGGCGGCCACGTGCGGTGCCTGATGAAGCTGGTGGTGGAGCAGGGGACCGAGAAGATCCTGGGCTGCCATGTGGTCGCGCCGGATGCGCCGGAGATCATCCAGATGGCTGCGGTGGCCATCAAGATGGGCGTCACCAAGGCCCAGTGGGACTCGACCTGCGCGGTCCACCCGACCCTGGCCGAGGAACTCGTCACCATGCGCGAGAAGCACCTGCCGCCATCGCTCGGCCAGGTGGCGTGACCGAAACCACGGCGAGAACGGACGACCGGCTGGGAGTCTGGTGCGGATGGGTTCTGGTCGGGATGGCCGGCCTGACGCCCCTGTTCGCCTGGCTGGGTCCGCTGGGCTTCCAGTTGCTGGCGGTGGCCGGTCTCCTCTGCATGCCCGCGCTGAAGATTGGCCGGCGCGAGGCGCCGTTGGCGGTGGTGCTGCTGGCGGCCGTGGCCTGGGCCGCCTTTTCCACCTTCTGGAGCGTCCACAAGCCGTCCGAGCTTGAGGACAGCGTGGCGCTGAAGCTGCTGCTGCAGCTGCCGCTCTACTGGGCGGCCTGGGTCGCGGCCAGGCGCGCCGATCCGAGGTTGCGGCAGCTGGCGCTGCGGCTCTTCGCCTGGGGCCTGGCGGCCTATGGCGCGCTGCTGCTGGTGGAGGCGTTCACGGGGGCAGCGATCTATCGGGGCCTGCGCGACCTGATCGGCGACCCCATCCGGGAGGATCTGGGCCGCAAGAACATCGCCCAGGGAAGCTTCGTCCTGGCGCTGTTGTGGCCTGTCGCGGCGGCTGGGGGGTTCCGCGCCGGCGCGCCCGCCTGGCTGGTGCTGCCGATGGCGGCGGGGACGGTGCTGCTGGCGCACAACTTCCTCTCCGACGCCCCGGTGCTGGCCGTGGGCCTGGCGATCCTCGTCGGCGGCCTGGTCTGGATCTGGCCGCGCACGGCGCCCAAGGCGCTGGCGTTGAGCGCGGCGAGCCTCGTGCTGGTCATGCCGCTGGCGATCCTGGCCGTGCGCCTGCTGGGCCTCGGCCAGCATCTGCCGGAGTCCTGGGCGCAGCGCGTCGGCTACTGGACCTACGCCATGGAGCGGATCGCCGAGCATCCGTTCCGGGGCTGGGGCCTGGACTCCAGCCGGGCGTTCAGCCCGCACATCGTACTGCACCCCCACAATGGCGCCTTGCAGATCTGGCTGGAGTTGGGGCTGCTGGGCGCCGTCGCCGCCGCGTTGGCCTGGGCCTTCGCCTTCCGCCGGCTGGCGCGGGACCAACGCAGCCTCGTGGCCTCGGCCACCGCCGGATCGGCCGCCGTCTACCTGTTCTTCGGCGTGGTCAGCTTCGGCGTCTGGCAGGAGTGGTGGCTGGCCCTGGCGGCCCTGGTGGCGGTCATCGCCGCCCTGGGCGACGCCGAGGAGCACGCGACAGCCAAGCCCATCGACGCTGCGGGCCATTACGAGTAAAACGCCCGGCCCGTCGAACAACCGGCGGTTCTGAGTGAAGACGATGACCGAACATTGGACGCCTGCATCCTGGAGAGGAAAACCCGCCAAGCACATCCCGTCCGACTATCCGGACATGGCCGAGCTTTCGCGTGTTGAAGCCACCCTTCGCAAGATGCCGCCGCTGGTGTTTGCAGGCGAGGCCCGCCGCCTGAAAAGCCTCCTTGGCGACGTCGCGGCCGGCAAGGCCTTCCTCCTGCAGGGCGGCGACTGCGCCGAGAGCTTCAAGGAATTCGCGGCCGACAACATCCGCGACACCTTCCGCCTGATCCTGCAGATGGCCGTGGTGCTGACCTTCGCCGGCGGCAAGCCCGTGGTGAAGGTGGGCCGCATGGCCGGCCAGTTCGGCAAGCCGCGCTCGTCCCCGGTCGAGAAGATCGGCGACGTCGAGCTGCCGTCGTACCGCGGCGACAACATCAACGGCATGGAGTTCACGCCCGAGGCGCGGATTCCGGATCCGCAGCGTCTGCTGCAGGCCTATGGCCAGTCGGCCGCGACCCTGAACCTGCTGCGCGCCTTCGCGGGCGGCGGCTACGCCGACCTGCACAACATCCACCGGTGGACGCTGGGCTTCGTGGCCGACAGCCCGCAGGGCGCGCGATACCGTGAGGTCGCCGACAAGATCAGCGAGACCCTGCAGTTCATGGAGGCGATCGGCGTCACGCCCGAGAGCCAGCCGACCCTGCACCAGGTGGAGTTCTTCACCTCTCACGAGGGCCTGCTGCTGGGCTACGAGGAGGCGATGACCCGCGTCGATAGCACCTCGGGCGAGTGGTACGACACCTCGGCCCACCTGCTGTGGATCGGCGAGCGCACGCGGCAGCTGGACGGGGCGCACGTGGAATACTTCCGCGGCATCCGCAATCCGATCGGGATCAAGTGCGGCCCGACCATGGAAGGTGACGACGTCCTGCGCCTGATCGAGGTGCTGAACCCGAAGGACGAGGCCGGCCGCATCACGCTGTACGGCCGCTTCGGCTACGACAAGATCGAGAAGCGACTGCCCGAACTGCTGCGCGCCACCAAGGCCTCCGGCCGCAACGTCGTCTGGGCCATCGACCCGATGCACGGGAACACCCTGACGGCCAACAACGGCTACAAGACCCGGCCGTTCGACCGCATCCTCTCCGAGGTGAAGAGCTTCGTGGAGGTCTGCAAGGCAGAGGGCGTCCACCCGGGCGGCGTGCACCTGGAGATGACCGGGCAGAACGTCACCGAGTGCCTGGGCGGCGCCCGGTCGGTGTCGGAAGGCGATCTCGCCGACCGCTACCACACCCACTGCGACCCTCGCCTCAACGGCGAACAGGCGCTCGAGCTGGCGTTCCTGGTGGCCGAGAAGCTCAAGGACGAACGCACGGACGTGCCGCAGCGCGCGGCCGCGAACATCTGAGTTTCCCTCCCCTTCGGGGGAGGGAAAAACACCCGTTCCGCCAAGCTGGGCTTGCCGAATTTTGACGCGGGCGCCAGTGTCCGCGCCTCTTTGAAAACCCAGGTTGCATCGACATGGACCGCCCGGCGGCCCAGGAGCCTTCGCTCGTCCGAAAAGATCTGACCCAGCTCCTGACGCTGTCCGGGCCGGTGGTGCTGTCGCGCCTGGGGATCATGGCCATGGGCCTGGTCGACGCCATCGTCGTCGGCAACTACTCGGCCAAGCACCTGGGCTACCACGCCCTGGCCTGGGCCCCGACCAGCGTGATCCTGACCATGGCCGTCGGCCTGATGACCGGCGTCCAGGTGATGACCGCGCGCCGGATCGGGGAGGGGCGGCGCGACCTGACCGGCGCGGTGCTGCGCCGGGGACTCGTCTACAGCTTCTGGATCGGGATCGTCTCGACCGTGGTCCTGCTGGCCGGCGGACCGGCGTTCATGCAGGCCATCGGCCTCGAGCAGGATCTCGCCGACGGCGCCGCCCGGGCGCTGCTGGTGTTCGCGCTTTCCCTGCCGGGCTACACGCTCAGCGTCACCGCCAGCTTCTGGCTGGAAGGGCTGTCACGGCCCGGTCCCGCGGCCTGGGCCATGTGGATCGCCAACATCGTCAACCTGTTGCTGAACCTGCTGCTGGTGCCGGGGACGTTTGGCCTGCCGGCGTTGGGCGCGGTGGGCGGGGCCTGGGCCACCTGCGGGGCGCGGACGTTCCTGGCGCTGGCTATGCTGATCTACATCGTCCGCATGCCCGAGGCCCGCGCGCTGGGGGTGTTCAGCAAGCCGGAGATCGACCGGCCCAGCGCCGTCCAGCAGCGGCGGATCGGCTACGGCGCCGGCATCTCCAACTTCTTCGAGGTCGCCGCCTTCGCCAGCATGAATGTCATCGCCGGCTGGATCGGCGGGCTGGCCGTGGCGGCCTGGGCCATCGTGCTCAACGTGGCGGCGATCGTCTTCATGGTGCCGCTTGGCCTGGCGACCGGGGCGGCGGTGCTGGTGGGCAAGGCCTATGGCGCGCGCGACCTGGCCGGGGTGAACCGGGCCGGGGTGATCGTCTTCGTGGTGACCTTCGTGTTCGGCGTGGCCATATCGCTGGCCATCCTGCCGACCGCCGAGCTGATCTCGCATGGCTACACCCGCGACGCGGCCACCATCGCCATGGCGGTTCCGGCGCTCATGCTGTCGTGCCTGTTCTTCATCCCCGACGCCTTGCAGGTGGTGACCGCCCAGTCGCTGCGGGCCCGGGGCGACGTCTGGCTGCCGACCATCACCCACCTGGCCAGCTACATCGGCGTGATGATGCCGCTGGCCTGGTGGCTGGCGATCCCGATGGGCATGGGCCTGATCGGCATCACCTGGGCGGTGGTCGCGGCCAGCTTCCTGGCCTGCGGCTTCCTGGTGACCCGGTTCTGGATCCTGAGCCGGCGGCCCCTTTAGGCTCCAGCCCCCAGGATCCAGCCTTCCTCGCGCTCCGCGTCGAGCACCACGTCGGGCGCCGTGCCCTTTGGGGGGGCGAACAGGGCGCCCAGCTTGTTCGCCTCGTCCAGGCGGGCGAAGTGTTCGGCGGTGGTGCGCACCTGGGCCAGGTCCTTGACCTCGCCGGCCGGAACCACGGGCTTCAGGAGCGAGGGATAGACCTCGGCCAGCACCACCTCGACCCCGGCGAGATCCGCCTCGGTCAGCGCCTTAAAGCCGGTCTCGAACGGCCACGCCTTCACCGTCTCCTCGCCGCGCGCCAGCTTCAGCCGTCGCACGAAGGGGATGCCCAGAATCGCCTGACCGCCCACCGAGCCGTTGTAGTAGAGCTTCCAGATCGAGGCCGCGCCCTTGGCCGCCAGGTCGGCGTGGCGGAACTCCGGCAGGTCGTCCGGGCCGTGCTCGCGGCTGCGCTTGGGCTGCAGCGTCGTCAGCGTGTCCTTGGGCGGACAGCCCCAGAACGGGAACGGGCCGCCGGTCATGCGCCGGTTGATCTCGGAGCCGACGCCGAAGCGGTTGTTGGTGTTGTCGGGCTTGTCCTTGACCATCTTGTTCAGCTGGTCCCAGGCCGCGCGCCAGGGCTGCTCGCCCGGCAGGCTCAGCGCCGCGGCGAACCCGCGCGGGAAGCCCAGCGGGAAGTCGAAGCCCAGCAGCACCCGCTCGCCGCGCTTCTTCAGGTCGTCGAGGATGGCGGTCAGCCGCACCTCGGCCTCGGCCCGCGTGGCGGGGTTGAAGCTCTCGAAGGCCATGCGGAAGCGGATGTCGCGCTTGAGCACGCCGATCCAGATGGAGTCGGCGCCCGTCGTCGGCTTGGCCGCGGCGCTCCAGTCGACAATCACGTAGGCGCTGAACAGGCGCGGCAAGGCCGGCACTCCAATACTCGGGGAGAGGGACGAGGGCTTCTTACGCCCTCGTCCGTGTGGGTCCAACCTTAGCCGAGTTTCACCAGCATCTTTCCCAGGTTCTCCCCGGAGAACAGACCGCGGAAGGCGTCGGGGGCTTTCTCGATGCCCTCGAACACGGTCTCCTTCCAGGTCACCTTGCCATCCTTCACCCAGCCCGCGAGGTCGCGGTGGAAGTCGGCCAGCATGTCCCAGTGGGTGGAGACGATGAAGCCTTCGAGCTTCAGCTGCTTGCCCACGACGAGGAAGAGGTTCCGCGGGCCGGGGGGCGGCTCGGTGGCGTTGTACATGGAGATCGCCCCGCACATGGCGAAACGGCCGAACGGGCGCGCGGCGGTCAGCGCCGCTTCCAGGTGCTCGCCGCCCACGTTGTCGAAATAGACGTCGATGCCGTCCGGCGCGGCGCGCATGAGCGCGGCGGTCAGGTCCTTCTCGGCCTTGTAGTCGATGACGTGGTCGGCGCCGATCGACTTGAGGAACGCGACCTTCTCGGCTCCGCCGGCCGAGGCGATGACAGTGTGCCCCTTGGCCTTGGCGATCTGGACGACCATGGAGCCCACCGCGCCGGCGCCGCCGGACACGAAGACCACGTCCCCGTCCTTCAGCGCCGCCACCCGCAACAGGCCGGCGTAGGCGGTGAGGCCCGGCATCCCGGCGGCGCCCAGGAAGGCCTGGGGCGGCAGGCCCTTCGTGTCGAGCTTCTGCACCTGGGCCGCAGGCGCGGTGAAGCCTTCGCGCCAGCCGAAGTTGGATTGCACCAGGTCGCCGGGCCTGAAGCCGGCGTCGCCCGAGGCGGTGACCTCGCCGACCGCGCCGCCCTCCAGCGCCTTGCCCAGCTGGAACGGCGGGACGTAGCTCTTGGCGTCGTTCATACGGCCGCGCATGTAGGGATCGACCGTCATCCAGAGGTTCTTCACCTGAACCTCGCCCTGGCCCGGCGCGGCCAGGTCCACTGTGGCGAGCTCGAAATTGTCGGCGGTGGGCAGGCCGCTCGGGCGGCTCTTCAGGCGGATCTCACGGACGGCGGTCATCGGGTTTCCTCGGGGTCTGGTTCGTTCAAACAGTTGTACGACCCCCGCCGGGTGGCGTCGAGGATGCGGCGCGTGCTAACGGCCCGCCCATGAGCGAGACCTTGCGCGGCGGCGTGATCGGGGCGGGCGTGTTCGGCGGCTATCACGCGCGCCAGTACGCCCGACTGCCGGGCGTGACCTTCTCCGGCGTCTATGACGTCCACCCCGACCGGGCGGCCAAGGTAGCCATGCCGCTGGGCGGCCGCGCGTTCGCCGACCTGGGCGAGTTCCTGGCCGCCGTTGACGTGGTGACGGTCGCCTCGCCGGCGACGCACCACGCCGACCAGGCCCTGGCCGCCATCGCGGCCGGCAAGCATGTCTACGTCGAGAAGCCCATCGGCGTTTCGGTGGCGGAGGCCGACAAGGTGAGCGTCGCGGCGGCCGCCAAGGGGCTGGTCGTCGCCTGTGGCCACCAGGAGCGGGTGGTGTTCCGCGCCATGGGGCTGCTGGACGTGCCCGAACAGCCGCTGTTGCTGGAGGCTCTGCGCCACGGCCCGCCGTCGGATCGCAGTCGCGACGTGTCCGCCGTGCTGGATCTGATGATCCACGACATCGACCTCTGCCTCGCCATCGCCGCGGCCCAGCCTGTCACCGCCGAGGCCGAAGGCGCGCGCGGACCCGATGGCGTCTGGGACGCGATCCGCGCCGAGGTCAGTTTCGACAGCGGGTTCGCCGCGGTGCTGGACGTCTCTCGCCTGGCCGAGGCGCGCAAGCGGACCATGCGCATCGTCTATCCCTCGGGCGAGGTGGAGATCGACTTCATGGCCCGGACCTTCCGCAACACCACGCCCTTCGCGCTCAACCCCGACTTCGCCGAGACGCCGGCCGCCAGCGACCCGCTGGGCGCCAGCGTCGAGGGCTTTCTTCAGGCCGTTCGCGGCGAGGCGCCTCGACCGATCGTCACCATCGACGAGGCGATCGCCGCGCTGGACCTGGCGATCGCGGTGGAACAGGCGTTGGAGGACGCCGCGTAAGGGGACTAGCTTCGCGGCTGAAGCCTTCGGGAGACCGCCCATGTCCACCGCCTACGATTTCGCCTTCGACAGCCTCGACGGCCGACCGCTGCCGCTGACCACCTTCAAGGACAAGGTCGTCCTGGTGGTGAACACCGCCTCGAAGTGCGGGCTGACGCCTCAGTACGAGGGGCTGGAGAAGCTCTACGCCGACTACCGCGACAAGGGCGTCGTGGTGCTGGGCGTCCCCTGCAACCAGTTCGCAGGCCAGGAGCCGGGCACGGCGGAGGAGATCCAGACGTTCTGCAGCACCACCTTCGGCATCGATTTCCCGATGACCGCCAAGGTCGACGTGAAGGGCGACGGCGCGCACCCGTTCTACAAGTGGGCCGAAGCCGAGCTGGGCGAGCCGGCCGTGCCCGTGTGGAACTTCCACAAGATCCTGATCGGCAAGCAGGGCGAGGCCATCCGCGCCTTCGGCCCCCGCACCGAGCCGCTGGACGGCGAGGTCACCGCAGCGATCGAGGCCGCGCTCTGAGCCTCGACCTCATCGAGCGCTCGCTGGAGCGCGTGGGGGACCCGACGGCCGAGGTCTATGCGCGGCTGTTCGCCCGGTTCCCGGAGACCAGGGCGCGATTCGAACGGGATGTGACCGGCGCCGTGCGGGCCGAGATGCTGACCATGGTCTTCGACTGCCTGATGAACCCGGCGGGTCCGTACCAGGCGCACATGGTGCGGGCCGAACGCGTGAACCACGACGGCTTCGAAACGCCGAACGAGGTGTTCGACCAGTTCTTCTGGATCGTGCGCGACGCCTGCCGCGAGCTGGCCGGTGAGGTCTGGACCCCGGAGACCGACGCCGCCTGGACCGCCCAGATCGAGCGCGTGCTGGCGGCGTCCAGATGACAGAAGGGCGCCCCACCTCGCGGTGGGACGCCCAGTTGGTCTTGGGTCGTTGGGGTTAGAAGCGGTACTGCAGCTCGACGCCGTAGAGACGGGGCGGGGTCAGCTCGCGGTTCTGGGCGCCCGTCGCGAACCGGTCCGAGGCCACGGTCGCGCTGTTGTTGCGGTTCGAACCGGCGAGGGCGGCGTCATATCCCTCGGTGTCGAACACGTTCTTCACATAGGCGATCACCGTGTACTTGCCGCCGGTCGGAGCCCAGTAGGCCCGCAGGTCGACCTGATCCCACGACGGCGCCTTGTTGTACTCCCGCGTGAAGACGTTGGCGTAGGCCTCCGAGCGATAGAGGTAGGTGGCGCCCAGGGTGAGCGCGCCAGGATCCATCTGGAAGGTATAGGAGCCGTTCAGCGCCAGCTTGTGCTTCGGCGCCTGGGGCAGGCGGTTGCCGACGATGCTGACCGCGCCCGTGTTGATGTTGTCGTTCACGTCGACCAGCGTGACGCTCTTCTTGATCTTCGTCGGGTTGTAGCCGTAGTCGAGGGTCAGGCGCACGTTCTCGATCGGTTGCCAGATCGTGCTGAGTTCGACGCCCTTGGACTCCGACTTCGCGATGTTCACGAACTGGCCGACGTTGGTGGGACCGACCCTGATGGTCACCGGCGCCTGCAGGTCCCGATAGTCCAGATAGAAGACCGCAGCGTTGATCTGCACGGTCGGGAAGTTCTTCTTCAACCCGATCTCGTAGGAGTTCACCGTCTCCTCATCGGCCTTGGGGACCGCCAGGAAGCCCCCGGCCGAGAAGCCGAAGGCCTTGTAGCCGCGGCTGTAGCGGGCATAGGCCATGGTGTCGTCGTCGGGCTCCCATTGGAGGCCGAAGGTGCCCGTCCAGGCGTCCGAGGTGTCGCTGAGCTTGCGGCTGGCGACGCCGTTCGGGCCGATCACGTACTGGCGGCAGACCCGCGCTGCCCCCGTGCCCGTGCAGACCGACGGCGTGGTCACGCCTTCGATCGGGCCCGCGGTGCTCTTGGGCGCCAGCGTGTCCGTCAGATCGAAGGCGCCGTTTCCGAGGCCGTTCAGGCCCGCCAGCGCGGGGATGCCGAGCACCGGAGCGAGCTGAGCCACGGCGTTGATGTTGCCGAGCAGGCTGCCCCAGTTCGCGGCGGTGCCCGGACCGAAGCCACCGAGGCCCAGGGCAGGATAGAGCCCCGGATAGCAGGCGTCGGAGTTGCAGACGATCCGCCGGAACTCGGTCCCGAACTTCTTGTCCTTGGTGTAGCGCAGGCCGGCGGTGACCTTGAACGTCTCGGTCGCTTGCCAGTCGATCTGGCCGAACACCGCCTTGCTTCGCGTGGTCAGGCCATAGTTGCCGGTCGACCAGGTGCCCGACGGGTTCGGCGCCGCGCCCAGCACCGGCGTCTGCAGTGTGGACGGTCCGCGCAGGAAGAAGTCCGCCGTGCTGCCGGTGCCCGTGTACTTCTCATTGTAGTAGTAGAGGCCGGCGATCCACTGCAGCGGCCCGTCGTGTGTGGACGACAGGTTGAGCTCGTGGCTCATCCACTTCGGGTATTCGAAGTAGTGGTAGACGTTGTCGGCGTTGACCGTCAGCGGCGCGCAGTTGACCGGCGAGAGGCCGGCGGCGAACAGGCCGCCGATCGTGCCGCAGATCGATCCTGGCGCCAGCGGGATCTGGAACGACTGGACGTTCGTGGCGTCGGTGTCGCCGTACAGGTCGTACTTGTATTCCTGGAAGCCGCCGACGTAGCGGATGTCGACGCTGGGCAGGTGGTAGACGAAGTTCGTCGTCAGCGAATTGACGTCGCGCAGGCGGACGCGCTGCGGGTTGTTGGTGTTGAAGTCCCGCGAGTCGGCCAGGGCCGGGTTGGTGGTCACGCCCGTGCCGCCGAACTGGCGCAGGCTGCCGGGGACGATGCCGTTCAGCCCGGTTTCCGGCGTGTAGCCGTGCGCCGAGTTGTAGACGACCGAGAAGTTCGGATCGAGCCGACCGGTCTCGTACGGGCCGTTCAGGTAGCCGGCGCGCGCGCCCGGGCCGCCCCGGTTGTGCCAGACCAGCGTCTTGTACGAGACCCACCACTCGGCGTTCTCGCCCAGCTGGGCCTGGAGCTGGAACTGGGCCTGGTACTCGTCGCGCTTGCTGCCTTCCGATGGCCCGCCGGCGACGTTGGTGTAGTAGCCCTTCCGCTGGTCCAGCTTGTAGCCCGAGAAGCGGAACTGCAGGTTCTCGGCGATCGGGCCGGAGATGGCGGCCTGGAAGTTCGTGAAGTCGTAGTTCTCCGCGATGGCGCGGACCTCGGCGTAGAACTCCTCGGTCGGGCGCACCGAGATGACGTTGACCGTGCCGCCGATGGCGTTGCGGCCGTAGAGCGTGCCCTGCGGCCCGCGCAGGATCTCGACGCGCTCCACGTCCAGCGGCGGACCGCCCGCCAGCACCGTCGAGGTGGTGAAGAGGCCGTCGATGTAGATCGAGACGGCGCCGTCCACCGAGTGGACGTTGGTCAGACGCCCTATGCCACGCATGCTCGCCCGGTCGTTGGCCGACTGATAGGTGAAGCCCGGCGTGAAATTGGTCAGGTCCTGGACGGTGCTGATGCCCACCAGGTCACGTTGCTTGCTGGTGAACGCCGAGATGGCGACAGGCACGTCCTGAAGGCTCTGTTCCCGCTTTTCGGCGGTGACCACGAGCTCCTCGATGACATTGACCTGGGCGTAGGCCGTGGCCGGTGCGCCTAGGACGACGGCCAGCAGAGCGCTGGACGCCAGCAGACTGGGTCTGAAATTCATGAACTGCCTCCCCGCAGCTTGAAGAGCGCTTATTGACTGCGCTTGGCGTCGAAGCTGAAGCAGCGGGGGAGGGTCGTCAACGCAAATACGGGCTGTGAATGCCGATAACTGAATAAGAGTCATATAGTGTCAAAATCGCGGGAAAGACGGCTGGCGTAATATGCTTGTAACCGAAGTCTTTTTGCGCAAACCTCTGGCGGTTTCTGACTTTGTTCATCCCAAGAACAACCTGAAGGCGCGCCGCTTGCGCGCCTTCTTTGTTTTGGATTGCCGTGAATAGGCCGTATCCGACCTACAAATTCGCATTCGCGAAACAAACGCGAGACCTTATGAAATAAGGGATTGGCGTATCGCTCGGCGACCGATGTTACCTGCGGTGCAACATGGTCAGGCTCGCCTTTCCGACCTGCACGTCAGAGTGGAGTCCCAGGCTCCGACGGCTTGGGCTCTTCCGCGCCGCCCCCGCGGCCCCTAGAGAGGGCGCTCGAAGGCAGACGCCATGACAAGCAAGCCGGACGGCGCCTGGGACCGGTCCAGCGTCCCCCGCCGCCACGTGACGAGGAAACTCATGCCTATTCGGATCTCTGAACGATGAAGACCATCGGCGTGCTGGGTGGGATGAGCGCGGAGAGCACCGCGGTCTACTATCGCGAGCTGAACCGCCTGGTCCGCGAGCGGCTGGGCGGCCTGCATTCGGCGGAGCTGCTGATCCGTTCGGTGAATTTCGCGCCCATCGCCGCGCTGCAGGCCGCCGACAAGTGGGATGAGACCGGCGCCATCCTGGCTGAGGCGGCTCGGCGGCTGGAGGCGGCCGGCGCGGACGCGATCGTGCTGGCCACCAACACCATGCACCTGAACGCCGACGCGATCCGCGCCGCGATCACGGTTCCCTTCCTCCACATCGGCGACGCCACCGCCGCCGCGTTGAAGGCGAAGGGCGTGGCGCGACCGCTGCTGCTGGCCACCCGGTTCACGATGGAGAAGGCGTTCTACAAGGACCGCCTGATCGCCGCGGGCCTCGACCCGCGCGTCCCCGACCAGGCCGACCGCGATCGCCTGCAGGCCATCATCTATGACGAGCTGTGCCAGGGCGTGGTCAAGCCCGAGTCGCAGGCGGCGGCCCGGGAGATGATCGCCAAGGGCCGGGCCGAGGGCGCCGACGGCATCATCTTCGGCTGCACCGAGGTGGGCATTCTGCTCGATCCGAACGCCATGGAGCTGCCCACGGTCGACACGGCGCTGGCCCACGTCGAAGCCGCGGTGGACTTCGCCCTGGGCTAGGGCAGGGCGGCCACCCCGAACAGCATCGGGTGCGCCCAGGTCAGGACGGCCCAGACCGCCACCGCCAGGGCGATCCGCCACCAGCCGATCTCGCCGAGGTTCAGCCTCTGGCGGCCGCCGGCGATCGCGCCGAAGGGCACGTTCGAGGTCTGGGCGGTGAAGGCGTCCCAGGTGGGGCCCAGTGCGCGCTTGCGCTTGGCGTCGATGCTGGCGGTTCCGCACAGGCTGAGCACGAACATCGCGCCGAACAGCATGATGGAAGCCCGGTCTCCGTTCACCAGCAGGTGGCCCAGCGCCCAGATCGCCACGCCCCACAGGAACGGATGCCGGGTGACCCGCAGCATGCCCTTCACCGCGTCGGGCCGGTCCAGCACGCCCTCCTGGCGCACGCTGGTGGGGTTGGGCGTGGTCAGCCCCGGCAGGATCAGCAGCATGGCCAGGAGCTGCAGGGCCAGCTGGACGTGCCGGGTCGCCGGCGTGATCGTCCAGTAGGCGGTGTTCCAGGCCTCCTGCCGCCCCTGCGCGAAGGCGAATCCCAGCCAGACCAGGCCGGCCACGGAGGCCAGCGAGAAGAGCCCCATGTAGGGCCCCTGGCCGATTCGGCCGGTGAGGGCGTCGCGCACCCGGGTGCCGGACACCAGCAGGTGCAGCAGGACGAAGAAGGCGGCGGCGGCGAGCAGGTTCGACATGGGGCGCCTCGGCTCTTTAATTTACACCGTCAACGAATAGCATCCTCGGCGTCGTCTTCAAACGCTTCGTCGCCGAACAGGGGCCCGACGGGCTGGGGCGGTAGGGCCTGCGGCGCGGGGCGCGGTTGCGGAGCAGGCGCCGCCTGGACGGCGACGGCCGGCGCGGGCTTGGCGACGGGACGGCGTAGCAGGGACTCCATCCGCGCCATCCAGCGGTTGGCTTCGTGCAGGGCCTCGTCGGCGTCCAGCCGGCCGCGCCGGCCCTGATCAGCCGGGAGCCAGAGGTCCATCTCGAAATCGGGGTGGCCGGGATCGTCGAACACGAAGCGCAGGCGCACGCGGGCCTCCGGGGCGGTCAGATGGTCCAATGCGCGGCGCGGCTCGCCCCGGAAGGCGCGGGCCGCCACCTGACGGTCCACGATCAGCTCGACGCCGCTGAGTTCGTCCAGGCGGTAGGTAAGTTGCCAGCCGCCGCGGTCCCAGGTGACGGCGACAAGGTTGCGAGTGAGGTCGAAGCCGATGCCGACGCCCCGTCCGCGCGCCACCAGCATCGGCTGCGGGATGGCGCCAAGCGCCTGGGTCAGGGTGCGGCGGATCCGGCGGGACTCGTCGAGGAACCATACGCAGGCGCCGCCCAGGAGCGTCAGCGCGCCCCCTAAGAGCGCGAGCAACGTCAGGAGCCGCGCGGCCTCGTCCATGGCGAACGAGGCTACGCCATTCCGGTGAGTCGGCTAAGCGCGGCGATCGCCCGCCTATCCGTCGAGTTCGACGACCAGGGGCACATGGTCCGAGGGCTTCTCCCAGGCGCGCACGTCGCGATGGATCGAGACGCCCGTCAGCCGGTCCGCCGCCTGGGGCGACAGCAGGGCGTGGTCGATGCGGATGCCGTTGTTCCGCTGCCACGCGCCCGCCTGGTAATCCCAGAAGGTGTAGGCGCCCGGCGCGCCGTCGGCCTGGAGGTAGGCCTCGGTCAGGCCCAGGTTCTTCAGCGCCCGGAACGCCGCGCGGCTCTCAGGCTGGAACAGGGCGTCGCCGACCCAGTTGTTGGGGAATTCTGCGTCGCGCGGTTCGGGGATCACGTTGTAGTCGCCCGTCAGGACGAACGGCTCCTCCAGCGCGAGCAGGTTGCGGGCGTGCGCGTTCAGCCGCGCCATCCAGTTCAGCTTGTAGCCGAACTTCTCTGTGGCGATCGGGTTGCCGTTGGGCAGGTAGAGGCAGCCCACCCGCACCGGCTCCGGCCCGGAGACCAGCGCCTCGATGTAGCGGGCCTGCTCGTCGGAGTCGTCGCCGGGCAGGCCCCTGCGGACGTCCTCCAGCGGCGTCTTCGAAAGCAAAGCCACGCCATTGTAGGTCTTCTGGCCGTGGACGGCGACGTTATAGCCAAGGCGTTCAAAGGCTTCGGTGGGGAACTTCTCGTCGACGCACTTGATCTCCTGCAGGCAGGCGACGTCGGGCTTGGCCTCCTCGAACCACCGCACCACCGTCTCCAGCCGCGCGTTGACCGAGTTCACGTTCCAGGTGGCGATGCGCATCGAGGGCTCCGGCGAAGGTGGGGGGGAACCTAGGGGCGCCAGCGCCGCCGCTCAACGCCTTTGCGCCCGGCCCGGTCGCACGCGCCTTGACCGTGGGCGGCGGGCGTGGACCTGCTTGGCGTCATGGTCTCCTCCAAATTCCTCGCGATCCTGATCGCGCTCGCGGCCGGCGCGGCCCATGCCCAGCCGCAGGCCCTGGCGCCGCCCCCGCTCATCGCGCCGCCGAAGCCCGACGTGGCCACCGAGGTGCCGCCCTGCCAGCCCAGGTCGCTGGTCAGCATGACGGTGCGCAACGTGACGCCTGGCCTGCAGGCGATGGACCCCAGGGCGCAGCCGAAACGCCTGTGGCGCAAGGGCGGGCGCTACTTGCGCAGCGTGGAACAGCCGGTGGTCTCGCAGGCGCTTCAGGACCCGAAGGCCCCCATGGCGCGCCAGGCCCTCGTGATCATCGCCGAGCCGGACATCTGGATGATCGAAACGGCCAGCAAGGAAGGGCGCCACAGCCTGGACCCTGGACCGGTGCTGGAGGTGCGCGCGCCGATCCTCACCCCCGGGTCCGCGCCGCCGGAGTTCATGAGCCTGGAGTATGGCTGCGAGGCCGAGTTCGTGACGGTGCGCGCGCCGGTGGCGCAGAAGACCGTCCGCTGGGGCGGGATCGACGCGGGCATCCACACCTACACCGTCGGGACGGCCAGCCTGGCGATCCTGATGGACGACCGCACGGGCGAGCCGCTGATGATCACCTATGTCAACCAGGGACGGCCGATCTACATCGTCCGCTACGACGAGTACCGGCAGGGGCTGCCGGACCAGCCGGAGCTGTTCCGGCCGCCGCCGGACGTCAAGATCATCGAGGCGAAGGGTGCGAACCCGCTGGGCGGGCGCCCGCTAGATTGAGAAGCTGACGCCGCAGCCGCAGCTGGACTTGGCGTTGGGGTTCCGGATGCGGAATTCCGCGCCGGCCAGCTCATCGACGTAGTCGATCACCGAGCCCTTCAGCAGGGCAAGCGAGACCACGTCCACCAGGGCCGCCGCGCCATCGTGCTCGACCTTCAGGTCGTCGGGCTGGACTTCGTCCACCAGGTCGAACTGGTACTGGAAGCCTGAGCAGCCGCCGCCTTCCACCGCCACGCGCAGCATGATGGGACGGCCTTCCTTGGCGCCGATGGCCTGGATGCGTTGCGCCGCGGCGGGCGAGAGGGTCAGGTCCGTGGTGGTCATGCTGTTAGACGAATGTCCTCACAGCCCTATATGAGGGCCTGAGCGGCTTCGACCAAGGGGCCATGAGTTAGAACGGTTCGATGGCCTCGATTATCCCTGCGCGCGCGCCCTATGCCGAAGACCCCTCCGCTTCCCGCGGCCGCAAGGTCCCGGAGGCGCATAGCCGCACCCGAACCGACTTCGCCCGCGACCGGGACCGGATCATCCACTCCACGGCCTTCCGAAGGCTGAAGGAGAAGACCCAGGTCTTCGTGGCCCACGAGGGCGACCACTTCCGCACGCGCCTGACTCACAGCCTGGAGGTCGCGCAGATCGCCCGGTCCCTGGCCACGGCCCTGGGCCTGGATCCGGACCTCGCCGAGACCATCGCGCTCGCCCACGACCTGGGCCATCCGCCCTTCGGCCATGCCGGCGAGGACGAGCTGCAGGTCCAGATGCATGGCTACGGCGGCTTCGACCACAATGTGCAGACCTTTCGGGTGGTGACGAAGCTGGAGCGCCGCTATCCGCGCTTCGACGGCCTCAACCTCTGCTGGGAGACCCTGGAGGGGGTCATCAAGCACAATGGCCCGGTGATCGACCAGCTCAGCAAGCCGTCCTGGAGCGCGATCTCCGAGTTCGACGCCCAATACGGCCTGCGCCTGGACACCTGGGCCTCGGCTGAGGCCCAGGTCGCCGCCCTGGCCGACGACATCGCCTACAACAACCACGACGTGGACGACGGCGTCCTGGCCGGCCTGTTCAACCTGGACGAACTGGCCGAGGTGCCGCTGATCGGTCCGCACGTGATCAGCGCCCGCGCCGACTATCCGGACTGCGACCCCGGCATCCTGCGCCTGGAGGCGGTGCGGCGGATGATCGGGGCGATGGTCGACGACGTCCTGGCCGAGACCCGCCGGCGCGCCGAGGCCGGAAACGTGACCTCGCCTGAGGCGGTCCGCGTGCTGGGCCACGCCCTGGTGGCCTTCTCGCGCGACATGGTCGAGGACCTGGGCGCGCTCCGCGCCTTCCTGATGGAGCGGATGTACCGCCACTGGAAGGTCAACCGCACCCGCAGCCAGGCGCGCCGCATCCTGGCGGAGATGTTCCAGCTGTTCATGGCCGAGCCCGACGTGCTGCCGGCCGAATGGTTCGGCCGAGCCCACGGCCGCGACGAGGCGGGGCGGGCGAGGGTGGTGTGCGACTACATCGCCGGCATGACCGACCGCTATGCGATCGAGGAGCATCGGAAGCTGTTCCATCTCGATGTCTGGAACTGAATCGTGACCGTGCTCTCGGTTCGCGGGCCGATCTTCCATTCCCCCGGGGACGAGGGCGCCTTCTTCTGGTGGCTGAAGAAGATCGCGGCCGTGCAACGCGCGTCGAACCGCGGCCGCAACGTCGAGATCCAGCTTCGGCCGGGCAAGGCCTCCAGCGACGAGCTGCGCGAGCTGCGGTCCCTGTTCCACCGCTACGGCATGGACACGTCCGACCTCGAGGATCTGGGCCGGTAGCCGCCCACAGAAATCGACGCACGGCCACACTCCGGTCCTCGCGACCTTCGATAGACTGTCTCCGAACGCGCGCGATTCGCGGGCGTTGAAAGTCCCTCGGAGCTCTCGCGATGTCCGACCATGAGCGCGGCGCCTACACGCCCCCAACCGCCGACGCCCCGCTGAGCTTCGATCCGCGGCAGCCTGTCCGCGGCGCGCGGCCGATCCCCTTCACCCTGATCCTCAGCGTCCTGGTGCTGGCGGCGCTGGTGGCGGCGATCTTCGTCTTCTACCAATCGGGCGTGCGCCAGGCGGGCGACGCGCCGCAGACGGTGGGCGAGCCGGTGGCGGGCATCAAGTCCGCCGCGCCGGCCGAGGCCCAGCCCCAGGACCCCGCCGCGGGCCTGCAGATTTACCGCTCCGATGAGGGCGAGCCCATGGAGACCGTGGCGCCCACCTTCACGCCCGAGCCCGAGCAGCCCCAGGCGCGTCCGACGCCCAAGGTGGTGGTGACCCAGGCGCCGCCGGTCCAGGCCGCTCCGCCGCCGTCCGCCGCCACGTCGCAGGCGCTGAAGCCGGCCATTCCCGCGGCTCCGGTCCAGAAGATCGCGCCGCCGCCCGCTCCGACCCAGAAGGTCGCCGTCGCGCCGCCGGCGCCGAAGCCCGCGCCCCCGCCGGTCCAGAAGGCGGCTCCGGCGCCCGAGCCGAAGCCGGCGTCGGGCGGCGCCGTGGTGCAGATCGGCGCCGTGTCCTCGACCGCCCTGGCCGACAAGGCCTGGAACGACGCCGTCGCCGCGGCGCCCGGCCTGGCCGCGGGCAAGGGCAAGAGCGTCCAGAAGATCGAGAAGAACGGCGGCGTGCTTTATCGCACCGCCGTCACCGGCTTCGCCTCCAAGGCCGATGCCCAGGCGTTCTGCGCCAAGCTCCAGGCCAGTGGGAAGAGCTGCTTCGTCCGGTGAGCGTCAGCGCCTGCATCCTGGGCTGCGCTGGGCCCACCCTGACCAAGGCGGAGAAGGCGTTCTTCGCTGACGTCCGGCCCTGGGGCTTCATCCTGTTCGCCCGGAACATCGAGGCGCCGGAGCAGGTGCGGGCGTTGACCGCCGCCCTGCGCGAGACGGTGGGCCGGCCGGACGCGCCGATCCTGATCGACCAGGAGGGCGGGCGTGTGCAGCGCCTGGGGCCGCCGCACTGGCGGCGCTATCCTCCGGGCCGGGCCTACGGCGGCGCGACCGGAGACGGCCGGGAGCTGGCCCGCCTCGGCGCCCGCCTGATGGCCCACGACCTGACCGCCCTGGGGATCAACGTCGACTGCGCGCCGGTGCTGGACGTGTCGGACCCGCAAGGGCATGCGGTGATCGGCGACCGCGCCTATGGCGACACACCCGGCCAGGTCGCCTTGCTGGGCCGCGCGGTCTGCGAAGGCCTGATCGCCGGCGGCGTGCTGCCGGTGGTCAAGCACATCCCCGGCCACGGTCGCGCCAGGGCGGACAGCCACCTGGAACTGCCGATCGTGGACGCGATCTGGGACGAGCTGGACGCCCGCGACGTCGCGCCGTTCAGGGCGCTGTCCGACATGCCGATGGCGATGACCGCCCATGTGATCTACGCCGCGCTCGACGCCCGGCGCCCGGCCACGACGTCGAGGAAGGTGCTGCGCAAGGTGGTCCGCGGGGCCATCGGTTTCGACGGCCTGCTGATGAGTGACGACCTGTCGATGAAGGCGCTGACGGGCGGGTTCCGCGATCGGGCGGAAGCGGCGCTGAAGGCCGGCTGCGACGTGGTCCTGCACTGCAATGGCGACATGGCCGAGATGAAGGCGGTGGCGGCCGGGACCGGCCCGCTCAAGGGCCACGCCAGGCGGCGCGCCCACGCCGCCCTGGCGCGCCTGCCCAAGGCGGTCGAGCCGTTCGACGCCGCCGAAGGCCGCGCTCGCTTCGACGCGGCGTTTGCGGGAAGGTTCGCGGCATGAGCGGCGGCTTCCAACCTTCCCTCGACTTCGCCGCGGCGGCCAACGCCGCCGAGGACGGCGAGGCCCTGATCGTCGATATCGAGGGCTATGAAGGCCCGCTGCACGTCCTGCTGGCCCTGGCCCGTACCCAGAAGGTCGACCTGCTGCAGCTGTCGATCCTGAAGCTGGCCGAGCAGTATCTGGCCTTCGTGCAGGAGGCGCGGCGTCGACGGTTCAGCCTGGCGGCCGACTATCTCGTGATGGCGTCTTGGCTGGCCTATCTGAAGTCCCGGCTCCTGCTGCCCAAGCCCGACCAGCCCAAGGCCGAGGAGCCGCCGGCCGAGGAGATGGCTCAGCGGCTGGCCTTCCGGCTGGCCAAGCTGGAAGCCATGCGCGAGGCGGCCGATCGGCTGATGACCGGCCCGCAACTGGGCCGCGACGTGTTCCGTCGCGGCGACCCGGAGGCCATCCGCATCATCCCGTCGGGCCGGATCGAGGGCGACCTCTACAGCCTGATGAGCGCCTACATCGCCCAGCGCCAGAAGGACGCCCAGCGCAGCTACAAGCCGCAGATCCCCACGACCTACGCCCTGGAAGACGCCCGCGATCGCCTGCGCCGGCTGCTGCCCGACCTGGAGCGGTGGACGCCGCTGACCGGGGTCGCGCCGATGGGAACGCCCACCGCCGGGCCGAGCCGGGCGTCCTATGTGGCCTCCACCCTCTCGGCCAGCCTGGAGCTGGTGAAGGAGGGCGCGCTGGAGGCCCGCCAGCTCGAGGCGTTCGCCGACATCTACCTGCGGGCCCGCAAGGGTGAGGCCCAGGCATGAGCGACACCGCCCGGGAGATCGAGGCCCTGCTTTTCGCCGCCGCCGCGCCGCTGACGCTGGAGGACCTCGCGAAGCGCCTGCCGGAGGGCGCCGACATCGAAGGCGGCCTGGCCGAGCTTTCGGCGCTCTACGAGGGCAGGGGAGTCGTGCTGGCCAACGTGGCGGGCGGCTGGCGCTTCCAGACCGCTGCCGACCTTGCCTGGCTGATGACCGAGGAGCGGGACGAGCCCCGCCGGCTCTCGAAGGCCGCCCAGGAGACCCTGGCGATCATCGCCTACCACCAGCCGGTGACCCGCGCCGAGATCGAGGCGGTGCGCGGCGTGCAGGCCAGCCGCGGCACGCTGGACGTGCTGCTGGAGCTGGGCCTGGTGCGCATGCGCGGCCGCCGCCGCACGCCGGGCCGGCCGGTCACCTTCGGGACCACGGACGCCTTCCTGGAGCACTACGGCCTGGCGACGATCGCCGACCTGCCGGGCTTGTCCGAGATGAAGGCCGCGGGCCTGCTCTCGCTGGACCTGCCGCCGGACTTCGCCGTGCCCGATCCCAATGCGCTGGCGCCCGACGAAGACCCGCTGGAGGCCGAGGCGCCGGAATTCCACGTGGACTTCCTGGGCGAGGACGAACCGGCGCGCTAAGCGTTCACGCCGCGTTGGCTTGCTGGCGCCGGACGGACTATATAGCCCCTACAAGACAACGGGCGGGCGGCATCGGGGCCGCGTTTCCCCGCCCAAGGAGAGTTTCGCGCATGGGCGCACTCAGCATCTGGCATATCCTTCTGATCGTGGTCGTGGCCGCGCTGCTGTTCGGCGGCCGGGGCAAGATCTCGGGGCTCATGGGCGACACCGCCAAGGGCATCCGCGCCTTCCGCGACGGCCTGAAGGGCGAGGACACTCCCGAAGAG
>Ga0255338_1001445_pt1 | contig 44981 bp, 47 predicted proteins | sample MeOH1_35cm_T4_19_FD_203715 | JGI IMG/M metagenome (GOLD analysis project Ga0255338, IMG submission 203715) | Sandy soil microbial communities from University of British Columbia, Vancouver, Canada - MeOH1_35cm_T4_195 | ecosystem: Engineered > Artificial ecosystem > Sand microcosm > Unclassified ...
AGCTGACGCGTGGGCAGATGTTGCTCGCGGTGGCGCCGAATTCATCGATCCGCTCGGTGAAAGAACTGATCGAGTACGCGAAAAAGAACCCCGGTAAATTATCGAATGCCTCGTCGAGCAACGGCTCACCGGGCCACGTCGGCGGTGAGCTTTTCAAGTTCATGACCGGCACACAGATCGTGCACGTGCCGTATCGCGGCGGCTCGCTTGCCATCAACGATCTGATTGCAGGCCATGTCGATCTGATGTTCGAGAGTCTGCAATCGATCACGCCGATCGCACGTGGCGGAAAAGTGCGCGCGCTCGCCGTGACCGGCTCACACCGCTCATCCGCATTTCCCGATCTACCGACGGTAGCCGAGGCCGGCGTGCCCGGTTATGTCGCTGAAACCTGGACCGGCGTGATCGCGCCGGCAGGCTTGCCGCGACCGATCGTCGACAAGCTCAACGCGGCCATCAACAAAGCCTTGAAGTCACCACCCTTCCTCGAGAAGTTTGCCAAGTTCGGCGACGAGCCGGGCGGCGGCACGCCAGAAGATTTCGCCGCGACCATCAAAGCGGACTCCGCTAAATGGGCGGAGGTTGTCAAACGCTCCGGTGCCAAGCTTGATTAGCTTTCTTTATCGTAAGGACAAGCCATGACCTACCAGAACATCGTCGTCGAAACCAAAGGTCGCGTCGGCGTCATCCGACTGAACCGCCCGCAAGCGCTCAACGCGCTCAATAAAGCGCTGGTTGCGGATTTGACGCGGGCGATCGCAGCTTTCGACGCCGACGAAAGTATCGGCTGCATGCTCCTTACCGGCAACGAGAAGGCCTTCGCGGCCGGCGCCGACATCAAGGAGATGGCCGACAAGACTTTCATCGAAGCCTATGGCGGTAACTTCGCCGGCGACTGGCATGGCGTGTCGCTCGCCCGTAAGCCGATCGTGGCGGCGGTCGCCGGGTTCGCGCTCGGCGGCGGCTGCGAGATTGCCATGCAGTGCGACATCATCATCGCGGCGGATACCGCCAAGTTCGGCCAGCCCGAAATCAAGCTCGGTGTCATTCCCGGCATCGGCGGCACACAGCGGCTGACGCGCGCCGTCGGCAAGTCCAAGGCGATGGACCTCGTGCTTACTGGCCGCAACATGGACGCGGCCGAGGCCGAACGCGCAGGGCTCGTTGCCCGCGTGGTGCCAGCCGCGAGCCTGATGGACGAAGCCATGAAGGTGGCGGAAGCCATTGCCGGCATGTCTCTGCCGTCCGTCATGGCTGGTAAGGAGTCGGTCAATGCCGCGTTTGAATCTTCGCTGGCCGAGGGGGTGCGCTTCGAACGCCGCATCTTCCATTCGCTGTTCGCAACGGAAGATCAGAAGGAAGGTATGAAGGCCTTCGTCGAAAAACGGAAGCCAGAGTGGAAGAATAAGTAGCTACTTGCGCACGCAGATAATCCGCACCAATGACGCTTTGGCGTCGCCGCTCGAGGATGGCGCGGGATCGATGCTCTGGGTCACCAAGAACGTGCGAATGGTCTCCGCGCTCACCAGCCGCACCGGCGGCGCCGAAGGCTCGATACTGGCGAGCACGAAGTTACGCATCTCGGTCATGCCCAGGAAGCGGCCTTGCGCATCGATCGCCGCGGCGCCGGAAAAGCCGGCCATCGGGACCGGCTGACGCAGTTCGATCGCGGTCCCGTCGACGAGCCGTGCCTTGATCTCCGTGAGCTTCTTGGCGACGCCCTTGGCGCTGTTCTGCTCCTTCGGATCGGGGATGCCCACCAGCGTCATATCGCTCGTCTTCGGCAGCTCGCGCGCGAGCGACAGTGGCGACAGCTTGCGCGGCCCGTAGACGCGCAGCAGCGCCAATCCTTTGTCTTTATCTTCCGCGACGCGGTCGGCGTCGCCAAGGCCCGACACGACGATCACTTGGCAGCCTTCGGTTAGCCGGCGATCGGTAACGATGTGGCCGCGTGAGCTCACGATCAAGCCGTTACCGTATTCGACCGATTTCGCCAGCGCGGCGAAGGGCGCGGTGCGCTCGGGGAAGGGTGAAAACGCACTCGCCATCGCCACCATGACCGGCGAGACGATGGTCTCCATCATCTGATCGAACAGCATAGTGAAGCCGCGCACTTCGCCGTCGCGCATTTTGGCGCGGACGGAAAACTTCTTTAGCCCCTGCATACCGCTGATGAAGAAACTGTCGTCATTAAGTACGCTGTGCTCGATTCTGCGCGTTGCCGGTTCTTTCTTCTCTTGATCGAACAGCGCCGCCAACTTCAGGTTCGGATCCTTGATGCGGAACGTCTCGACCTGCACTTCGCCATAGGCCGACGACCAGCGGGTGCCACGTGCGGCATCGCGCGCATGCGGCACCATCTTGGTCGGCAGGCCGATGCGGATGCCGGTGGCGGGATCGACCACCACGCTCCAGCCGAATTCCTTCTCATGGTTGCGCGCAGCGGCGACGAGGCTGGCGCGCTCGGCCGGCGTGAGTACGCCGGTCACCTTGGACTTGATACGCTTCTGATAGTTCTTCACGGCGGCGAGCATCGGATCTTCGCCGTTGGTCGCGCTCCCATAGTCGCCTGACCAGAATAAGGCAGCTTGGATCTTGATGCGTTCGTCGAAAGGAATGTCGGCGAACGCCGCCGAGCTTGCGACGGCCGGCGCGCTCTCGGCTTTTGGCGCATCGACAATTGGCTTCGTCTCGGTTTTGGTGTCGAGCTTAGCTACGTCGGCTTTGGCGACGTCCGGCTTCGGCAGCGGCAGCTTTGGTGCCGAAATAGTCGGCGCCACCGGCTCCGTTTTTGTCAGATCCGCCCGCGGCACAGGCTTTGGCACCGGTATCGCCGGCGTCGCGGCGGCCTTTGGCGTTTGCGGCTGCTTCTTAGCATCGGGCTTGGGAGCGGCGTGTTGCGCAGACGCCTCGACCGGGTCCGGACGGCCGATCGGCATCTCCTGCGCCGATGCAGAACCCGCCAGTCCCAGCACGATGAGCCACCGCGCACAAAGCATGGTTGTTTACGCCACCCTAACCATATCCAGGGGGCACCTTAGCCCATCGATCCCGAGGCGCAAGGCAGCGAACCGACATAGCGTGAACATCGAAACCGTTCCCAATTTCCTCAAGCCTGAGTTAGGTTTACCCGCGATGCTCGACCCCCAAGAACTCGAACGCTATGCGCGCCACATCGTTCTGCGCGAGGTAGGCGGCCCCGGCCAGGCCAAGCTGAAGGCCGCGCGCGTGCTGGTGGTCGGCGCCGGCGGTCTCGGGGCCCCGGTGCTGCTCTACCTTGCCGCGGCGGGGGTCGGCACGCTCGGCGTCATCGACGATGACGCGGTGTCGCTGTCGAATCTGCAACGGCAGGTGATCTTTGGCACGCAAGACATCGGCGCGCCGAAAGCGCAACGCGCCGGGGAGGCGATCACGCGGCTCAATCCGCACGTAGCAATCGAAACGCATAATGTCCGGCTGACCGCAGCCAACGCGCTCGAGCTGATCTCGCGCTATGACATCGTCGCCGACGGCTCCGACAACTTCGACACACGCTACCTCGTGTCCGATGCCTGTTACCTTGCCAAGAAGCCCCTGGTGACTGCCGCGGTCGGCACCTTCGACGGCTCGCTCACATCCATCCGCGCGCACGACGAGGCGCGCGCCGATGGCACGCGCAATCCGACTTATCGTTGTTTGTTTCCGGAGCCGCCGCCGCCGGGCGCAGTCCCTGCGTGCGCGGAAGCCGGCGTGCTCGGCGCGCTGCCGGGCGTGCTCGGCTCGTTGATGGCGCTCGAGGTCATCCGCGAGATCGTCGGCTTCGGCGAAGGCCTCGTCGGCCGCCTGCTCATGATCGACGCGCGGTCGATGCGGTTCGAGACCCTCGATTATGCGTGGGACCCGGACAATCCGCTGACCGGCAACAAGCCGGCGATCAAGGATCTGTCACAGCATCGACGGTAGCACCCGATCCGGCGGCCGGTGGCCGTCCATGAAGGTGCGGATGTTGATAATCACCTTCTCGCCCATGTCGATACGGCCTTCGAGCGTCGCCGATCCCATGTGCGGCAGCAGCACGACCTTGCCCGCGCGCGCGAGCTTCACGAGCTTCGGATTGACCGCAGGCTCATGCTCGAACACGTCGAGGCCGGCGCCGGCGATGTCGCCGGATTCGAGCAGCCGCGCCAGCGCGTTCTCGTCGACCACTTCGCCGCGCGCTGTGTTGACGATGTAGGTCTCCGGCCGCAACAGCTTCAGCCGCCGGGCCGACAAGAGATGGTACGTCGCAGGCGTGTGCGGACAATTGATCGAAACGATGTCCATACGGGCGAGCATCTGGTCGAGGCTCTCCCAATAGGTCGCGTCGAGCTCTTCCTCGATCTTCGGCGCCACCTTGCGGCGGTTGTGATAGTGAATCTGCAGGCCGAAAGCGCGGGCGCGCCGCGCCACAGCTTGGCCGATACGGCCCATGCCGATGATGCCGAGACGCTTGCCCCAGATGCGCCGCCCGAGCATCCAGGTCGGCGACCAGCCCGCCCAATCCTTGTCGGACGTCAGCACGTGCGAGCCTTCGACCAGGCGCCGCGGCACGGCGAGCATCAGCGCCATGGTCATGTCGGCGGTATCTTCGGTGAGAACGCCGGGCGTGTTGGTGACGGTAATACCGCGCTGAACCGCGGTGGCGACGTCGATGTTGTCGACACCGTTGCCGAAATTGGCGATGAGTTTGAGTTGCTCGCCCGCCTTGGACAGCACCGAGGTGTCGATCTCGTCGGTGATCGTCGGCACCAGCACGTCGGCAGTCTTTACCGCCTCGGCAAGCTGCGCCTGCGTCATCGGTTTGTCGTCGGCATTGAGGCGGGCGTCGAAAAGTTCCCGCATGCGCAACTCGACATTGTCGGGCAGCTTACGCGTGACGACGACCAACGGTTTCTTACTCTTCGCCATGATGTCTCTTACCGCGGCGCTCTGACGTCGGCATCGCCAAAGAAATGCGCCGATTCAGCCCTCTTTAACCGTGCTCGCCCACACTGTACTGGCGCACCTGCAGGCAACGAAATCCCGACTTTTCCTATCAGATGGCAGTGACAACACAAAGCTTTGGGGCACGGAGCCTCGGCGGTGCCCTGTTGGTCATCGCCGTGCTGCTCGGCGCGGTCCCGCGCGCCTGGGCCGCCGGCGAGGTCGCGACCGGCCCCGTCAGCGGCCTGCCGATCCCGCGCTTCGTCAGCCTCAAGTCGGATCGCGTGAACGTGCGCGGCGGCCCGAACAAGGACCAGGACGTGCGGTGGGTCTACACCCGGGCTGGGATGCCGGTCGAGATCACCGCCGAGTTCGAGAATTGGCGTCGCATCCGCGACTGGGAGGGCGCCGAGGGCTGGGTCTATCACTCGCTCCTGTCCGGCAAGCGTACCGCGGTGGTGGTGCCGAAGCTCAATGCCGAGCTGGTCCCGCTCTATGAGAACGCCGACACCCAGGCGCCGGTGGTCGCGCGGCTACAATCCGGCGTGCTGGGCTCGCTCAAATCCTGCGACGGCACCTGGTGCCAGTTCATCGGCAAGGGCTTCAACGGCTTCATTCAGCAGGAGCGCCTTTGGGGCGCCTATCCGAACGAAAAGGTGGAGTAGGGGTTAGACCCGTCCCTTTCCAAAAATAAAATGGCCGAGACATAAGGGCATTCACGCCCGTCTTCGACGGGCTATGCCCGGCTACGACATCAATCACGTTCGCAAATAGCGGCTGAAAATCAGCTCTTCTTGCGCAGACGCACGACCACGTCGATGCGCGAAATCTCGTAGCCCTCTGGCGGGGTCGGCGTCTTGCCGACGATTACATCGTCGCCGGGAATGTCGAGCACTTCATCGTCGCCTTCGACGAAGAAGTGGTGATGCGCCGAGGCATTGGTGTCGAAATAGGCTTTCGAGCCATCGACCGCGACCTGACGCAGCAGGCCGACCTCGGTGAACTGATGCAGCGTGTTGTAAATCGTAGCGAGCGACACCGGCACCTTGGCGCGGGTGGCTTCCTCGTAAAGCATTTCCGCCGTGAGATGACGGTCGCCCTTGCCGAACAGGATCCAGCCGAGAGCCATACGCTGACGCGTGGGGCGTAAGCCCACCTGCCGCAACATGGACTTGACGTCATGCCAAGGGCAGCCGGTGCGATCCGCGTGGTCGTCGACCCGCATTTCGGGGACCCGCGGAAAGACCATGGTACGCGCTTCAGTCATTTCTTTTACGCCCAATCGGCCGACCTACAGAGCCGGCGGAAAACTGTTTCATCTGCAACATATACGAAATCAGATCCTAGATGCAACTCCTTCGCAGTTGCGTCCGGCCCTTTTGTCGCGGCGATTTGGGCAGGAAAACCGTCCGCACCCGCGTTAGCGCCATCTTTGCCCGTTAGATGGGGTGTGTTAGGAGTTCGCGCATGGAAATTCAGCCAAGGCCCCCCGGCGGGGAAGCTTCATTGATGGACAATCGGCGTCACAGCTTCGGCTACGAGGACTTGCTCGCTTGCGGCCGCGGGGAACTTTTCGGGCCCGGGAATGCCCAGCTTCCGCTGCCTCCCATGCTGATGTTCGACCGGATTTCCGAGATCTCCGAACAGGGCGGCGAACACGGCAAGGGCATGGTGCGTGCCGAGCTCGACGTGAAGCCGGACCTCTGGTTTTTCCTCTGCCATTTCAAGGGTGATCCGGTGATGCCCGGCTGCCTCGGCCTCGATGCGCTTTGGCAGATGGTCGGCTTCTTCCTCGGCTGGTTGGGCGCGCCGGGCAAGGGCCGCGCGCTCGGCCTCGGCGAGTTAAAGTTTTCCGGCCAGGTGCTGCCGACCGTGAAGAAGGTCGTCTACGGCGTCGACTTCAAGCGGGTGATGCGCTCGAAATTGGTGCTCGGCATCGCCGATGGCTGGCTCTCGGCCGATGGCACCGTGATCTACCGCGCGAGCGACCTCAAAGTCGGCCTGTTTAAGCAGGACGAGGCCCTGCAGCCGACCGGCGCCTGAACGGCGCCCTCGCCTTCAAAGCCGGCTTGCCTGACCCACCCGTTTTGCGGCAAGGGTCTTGCGAAATAGCCTTGGCCGGTCAATCTGTGAAGCAGTCTCTCTCAATTTCCCGGCGAAAATGAAGGTAGTGTGACCATGCGGCGGGTCGTCGTCACCGGAATGGGTATCGTCTCTTCCATCGGCAACAATACGCAGGAAGTGCTGGCGAGCTTGCGCGAAGCAAAGTCCGGCATCACGCACGCCGAGGAATTTGCCAAGCACGGCTTTCGCTGTCAGGTGCAGGGCATGCCGACGCTGGATCCGGCGGGGGCTGTAGACCGGCGCGCCATGCGCTTTCTCAGCCAAGGCTCGGCGTGGAACCACGTCGCCATGGAGCAGGCCATCCGCGACTCCGGCGTCGAGGAGAAAGACATCTCCAATCCACGCACCGGCATCGTGATGGGTGCTGGCGGACCCTCGACCGTGACGATCGTGGAAGCGGCCGACATCACGCGCGAGAAGGGGTCGCCCAAGCGCATCGGTCCCTTCGCCGTGCCGAAGGCGATGTCGTCCAGCCCGTCGGCCACGCTCGCCACTTGGTTCAAGATCAAGGGCGTGAACTATTCGATCTCGTCGGCTTGCGCGACCTCGAACCACTGCATCGGCAACGGCGCCGAATTGATCCAATGGGGCAAACAGGACATGGTGTTTGCCGGCGGTTCGGAAGAACTGAGCTGGACGATGTCGAACCTGTTCGACGCCATGGGCGCGATGTCGACGAAGTACAACGACACGCCGCAGACCGCCTCACGGGCCTATGACCGCGACCGCGATGGCTTCGTGATCGCCGGCGGCGCGGGCGTGCTGGTGCTGGAAGAGCTCGAGCACGCGAAAGCGCGCGGCGCTAAGATCTACGCCGAGGTCGCCGGCTACGGCGCGACCTCGGACGGTTACGACATGGTGGCCCCGTCGGGCGAAGGCGCGCAGCGTTGCATGAAAATGGCGCTCGAGACCTGCAAGGCGCCGATCGACTATATCAATCCGCACGCCACCGCGACGCCGGTCGGCGACCTCAAGGAAATCGAGGCGATCCGCGCCGTGTTCGGCGACAAATGCCCGCCGCTCTCGGCAACCAAATCGCTCACCGGCCACTCGCTCGGCGCTGCCGGCGTGCAGGAAGCAATCTACTCGCTGTTGATGATGAACAATGGCTTCATCTGCGAAAGCGCGAACATTCAGAATCTCGATCCCGCCTTCGAAGACATGCCGATCGTGCGCCAGCGCCGCGACAACGTCGCGCTCGGCGCCGTGCTCTCCAATTCTTTCGGCTTCGGCGGCACCAACGCGTCGGTGGTGTTCAAGCGGCTGGATGCGTAATTGATGATTTCGTTGAGCGGCGATATTTGTCGCCGTCATGGCCGGGCTTGTCCCGGCCATCCACGTCTTTAACGAAAAGATAAGTCGTGGATGCCCGGCATAAGGCCGGGCATGACGACGGAGAGGCTGGGCAACATGTCGGGGCTGATGAACGGAAAACGCGGGCTGATCATGGGGGTCGCCAATGACCACTCGATCGCCTGGGGCATTGCCAAGACGCTGCATCAACACGGCGCCGAATTGGCCTTTACCTATCAGGGCGACGCGCTCTTGAAGCGTGTGAAGCCGCTCGCGGAATCGGTCGGCTCTTCCTTCTTGATGCCCTGCGATGTCGAGGACATCGCCTCGGTCGACGCGGTATTCGACGAAGTGAAGAACAAGTGGGGCACGCTCGATTTCCTCGTGCACGCTATCGCCTTCTCCGACAAAACCGAACTCAAAGGCCGCTACGCCGATTCCACGCGCGCGAACTTCATCCGCACCATGGTGATCTCCTGCTACGCCTTCACCGAAGCCGCCAAGCGCGCGGCCGCACTGATGCCGAATGGCGGCTCGATGATCACGCTGACCTATAACGGCGGCGACCGCGCCATGCCGAACTACAACGTCATGGGCGTGGCGAAGGCCGCGCTTGAGGCGTCCGTGCGTTATCTCGCCGTCGACTTCGGTCACCAGAATATCCGCGTCAATGCGATCTCGGCGGGCCCCATCCGTACGCTCGCGGGCGCCGGCATCACCGACGCGCGCTACATGTTCGCGTTCCAGCAGAAGTACTCGCCCCTCGGCCGTGGCGTGACTCTCGAAGAGCTCGGCGGCGCCGGCCTCTATCTGTGCTCTGATCTCTCGGGCGGCGTCACCGGCGAGGTGCACTTCGTCGACAGCGGCTACAACGTCATCGCCATGCCGCACCCGGAAGCGCTGAAGGAAGCCGGCGGCAAGGTCGAAGGCAACGGGCAGTAGCCCATACTCCGCTCATTCCCGCGCAAGTGGGAATCCAGCAGTCCAACTACGGACGTACAGAGATTGTCACTTAGGGTCCTCGCTTTCGCGGGGACGAGCGGTTGAGAGGCCGTTCTACAGCCGCCGCAGCGCCACTTCCTCGACCAGGTGACTCTCGCCCTTCTTCAGGATGAGGTCCGAGCGCTGCCGCGTCGGCAGGATATTTTCGTGCAGGTTGACGAGGTTGATGCGCTCCCAGATCGAGGTCGCGGTCTCGATCGCTTCGTCATCGGACAAATTCGAGTAGCGATGGAAGTATGATTTCGGATCGCGGAAGGCCGTGCCCCGCAGCGTGAGGAAGCGGTCGATGTACCAGGACTTCAGCACTTCCTCGTCGGCGTCGAGATAAACCGAGAAGTCGAAGAAGTCCGACACGAACGGAATAGCTTTGCCGTCCTTGGGCAGGCGGCCGGTTTGCAACACATTCAGGCCTTCGACAATGAGGATGTCCGGTCGGTCGACCTCGACCCACTGGTTTGGCGTCACGTCGTAGACAAGATGCGAGTAGACCGGCGCGCGCACCGGCCGCCGGCCGGCTTTCACGTCGGTGAGGAAGCGCAGCAGCGCCGGCAGATCGTAGCTCTCCGGAAAGCCCTTCTTCTCCATCAGGCCTTCGCGTTCCAGGATCGCGTTCGGATAGAGAAAGCCGTCGGTGGTCACCAGATCGACCTTCGGCACATTCGGCCAGCGCGCCAGTAAGGCTTGCAGCACGCGCGCGGTGGTCGATTTACCCACGGCCACCGAGCCGGCGACGCCGATCACGTACGGCATCTTGGTATCTTCGGTGCCGAGGAACTTTTGCTGCGCACGGAACAAGCGCTGTGTCGCTGCGACGTAAAGCGACAACAGGCGCGACAGCGACAGGTAAATCTCCTCGACTTCCTTGATGTCGAGTCGGTCGTGCAGCGAGCGCAGCCGCGTAACCTCGTCCGAGGTCAAGGTCATCGGCGCATCTTCGCGCAACGCCGCCCATTCGGCGCGCGAGAACGCGCGGTAAGGTGAAAGGACTTCTTCGGTCCGCTGTTCCATCGAACGCGTCTGCCTTTAGCCTTTGCGTGATGCTTTTTCGGCGTGACCCGATTGAGCGGTGCGCTTTTCGAGTTCGGCCTCGACGTCCTTGAGCGCCACTCCGCGCGCCTGCAGCAACACCATCAGATGATAGATAAGGTCGGCGGCTTCGGCGACAAAGCGGCCCCTGTCTTCCTGCACGGCAGCCAGCGCGGTTTCGAAGGCCTCCTCGCCCATTTTCTTGGCGCAGTGGGAGATGCCTTTGTCGATCAGCGCGCGAGTATAGGATTCCTCGGCGGTCGTGTGGACGCGCTCGGCAATTCGTTTTTCCAGGTCGGAAAGGGTAAAGCTCATCGGATAGTCCTTTTGCGGCGGGTCTTTAGCACCTCTGCCCGCTCCCGTCATTCCGGGCGGGGTCCGGCCTTACGCGTCGAGCCGCATCGGCAGCCCGGCCTTGGCCATATACTCCTTGGCCTCACGCACGGAATGCTCGCCGAAATGGAAGATCGAAGCCGCCAGCACGGCGGTGGCATGTCCGTCGCGGATGCCCTCGACCATGTGCTGCAGATTGCCGACCCCGCCGGAGGCGATCACTGGCACGGGAATCGCGTCGGCGATCGCGCGGGTGAGCGCGATGTCGTAGCCGACCCGGGTACCATCGCGATCCATGGAAGTCAGCAAAATTTCGCCGGCTCCGAGCGAAACCACCTCTTTCGCATAATCGATGGCGTCGAGGCCGGTCGGGTTGCGCCCGCCATGTGTGAAGATTTCCCAGCGGTCCTTCTCGCCCGGCTTTGATACCTTCTTGGCATCGATCGCCACGACGATGCACTGATCGCCGAACTTCTCGGCGGCCTCTTTCACGAAAGCACGCCGGTTCACCGCTGCCGTGTTGATCGACACCTTGTCGGCGCCGCAGGTCAAGAGCTTGCGGATGTCGTCGACCGTCCGCACACCGCCGCCAACGGTAAGCGGCATGAAGCAGGCTTCCGCCGTGCGCGTCACCACATCGAAGATCGTGTCGCGATTCTCGTGGCTCGCCGTAATATCAAGGAAGCACAGCTCGTCGGCGCCGGCGGCATCGTAAGCGATTGCCGCTTCGACCGGATCGCCAGCGTCGCGCAGGTTGACGAAATTAACGCCCTTGACCACACGGCCGTCTTTGACGTCGAGGCAGGGAATGACGCGGACCTTGAACATGGCCTAAGTCGCCTTTGCCGCCCGGATCATCTGCAACGCCTCGGCCGCATCGAGCCGTCCATCATAAAGCGCACGGCCGGCAATGGCGCCTTCGAGCTTGGCAGCGCGCGGCGTAAGCATCGCCCTGATGTCGTTAATGGAAGCGAGCCCGCCGGAGGCAATTACCGGGATTGAAATCGCCTCGGCCAGCTCAATTGTCGCGTCAAGATTGAGGCCCTTGAGCATGCCGTCGCGCGCGATGTCGGTATAAATGATCGCCGCGACGCCGGCATCCTCGAAACGGCGCGCGATATCGAGCACAGACAATTCGGACGCTTCCGCCCAGCCTTGCACCGCGACCTTGCCGTCGCGCGCATCGAGCCCGACCGCGACGCGGCCACGAAATTCCTTGGCGGCTCCCTTTACGAAAGCCGGATCGCGCACGGCCGCGGTGCCGATGATGACGCGCGTAACGCCTTTGCCGAGCCAGCCTTCAACCGTCTTCATGTCGCGCACACCGCCGCCGAGCTGCACCGGAATGCCGATGGTCTCCAGGATACGATCGACCGCGCCGGCATTCACTGGCTTGCCGGCGAAGGCGCCGTCGAGATCGACGATGTGCAGGTATTCGAAGCCCTGTTGCTCGAAGGCACGCGCCTGTGCGGCCGGGTCGCGGTGAAATACGGTCGCGCGCGCCATGTCGCCCTGCTCCAGGCGCACGGCGAGGCCTTCCTTCAGATCGATAGCGGGAAACAGAATCATGGAGTCCACTTCAAGAAATTCGCGATCAGCCGTAGACCGAGCTTCTGGCTCTTCTCCGGATGGAATTGCGTGCCGACCATGTTGTCGCGGCCGACGACGGCCGTGAGCGGACCGCCATAGTCGGCCTGCGCCACCAGGTCGTCGCGCTTCGCGGTCTTCAGCTCATAGGAGTGCACGAAGTAGGCGTGCAGCCCGTCGCTGCCAAGCGGGATGTCGTCCAGCAGCGGATGAGTTTTCAGCATATTGAGCGTATTCCAGCCCATGTGCGGGATTTTCAAGCTGGGGTCGTTCGGCACGATGCGGTCGACTTCGCCCGCGATCCAGCCGAGCCCCGGCGTTACCTGATATTCGCGTCCGCGCTCGGCCATCAACTGCATGCCGACGCAGATGCCGAAGAACGGCCGTCCGCGCTGCAGCACGTTTTCATTGAGCGCCTCGACCATGCCAGGGATTGCGTCGAGCCCGCGCCGGCAATCGGCGAAGGCGCCGACGCCCGGCAGCACAACACGATCCGCGCGCACGACCACCGCCGGGTCGCTGGTGACGGCGATCGGCTGGGTGTGACCGCTCTCACGCGCGGCGCGCTCGAATGCCTTCGCGGCCGAGTGCAGATTGCCCGAGCCGTAATCGACGATAGCGACGCTCATCGCGAGCCCCCCGGCTCGGGGAACAGGCCGAGCACGTCATTGCCGGATGGTGGTCCGCGCCGCACCGGCGCGCTGTAAGTCGGCTCCGGCGACGAAGACGGTGCTTCGGTCGTAGGTGTCGGGCGCTTGGCCCATTCGGCGAAGAAACGCTGCTCCGCCATCTCGGCATCCTCGCCGACGACAAAGCCGAGCTGTTTCCAGCCGCGACGCGACCAGGTCCAGCGCTGGATGCTGGAGGCTTCGAAGCCCATCAGCAGCGCGATCAGTACGCCGACCAGCAACTGCACATTCGACGACGCACCGAGGAACGCCAGCCCCACACCGAGCAGCGCATAGAGGACGACGTAGATCGTGAGCGCCAGCCATAGACGATTGACCAGCAGCCACACCGGCGTCAGCACGAAAGCCCAGAAGTGGAATCCGTCGCGCACGAAACGGAAGCGCTCCGGAGCGCTCGTCGTTTCGCCCTTCTTCGGCGGCGGTGCGTGCACGGTGTACGTGGGCATCGATATTCTCGGCCGCAGGCGGCCGTCCTACTCAGACTGTCATGCACCCGCGAAAGCGGACATCCAGTAATCACAGAATCCGAAATACCCGGAGAGGACTGTGAGTACTGAGTCCCCGCTTGTGCGGGGACGACGACTAACTACCCGCCCAGCGAACCCTTGGTGGACGGCACTTCGTCCTTGGCACGTGCATCGATTGCCACCGCGGCGCGCAGCGCGCGCGCCAGTCCCTTGAAGCAGGACTCCGCTATATGGTGATCGTTCGTGCCGTACAAAGTCTCCAGATGCAGCGTGATGCCGGCATTCATGGCGAAAGCCTGGAACCATTCCTGCACCAGCTCGGTGTCGAAGGTACCGACCTTGTCGCGCACGAATTCGGCCTTGAACACCAGGAACGGCCGGCCGGAAATATCGATCGCCACCCGGGTGAGCGCCTCATCCATGGGCACATGCACGTCGGCATAGCGGGTGATGCCCTTCATGTCGCCGAGCGCCTGCTTCACCGCGGTGCCGAGCGCGATGCCGACGTCCTCCGTGGTGTGGTGCTGGTCGATGTGCAGGTCGCCCTTGGCCTTCGCGGTGATATCGATCCGTGAATGCCGCGCCAGCAGGTCGAGCATGTGATCGAGGAACCCAATACCAGTCGCCACCTGCGACCGGCCCTGCCCGTCAAGGTTGATCTCGACCTCGACGTCGGTTTCCTTGGTCTTCCGCTTCACGGCGCCTGTGCGCATAGCCAATCCTTCGGCAAATCTCTGAAATTCCTCGAGTCCGGGGCCTTTTATCAGGGGTTTTAAGGGGACGCCACCGGCTCCTGCGGCAGCCTGAAGAGGCGGTAAAGAGCCTCGTTTGCATCCCCTGCCTGGTCCCCCTACATGTCGGAAACCCACTAGGTCCCCGCGTATGTCCCCCAACGAAGTCCCCAATTGGCACGGCACCACCATTCTCACCGTCCGCAAGGGCGGGACGGTGGTGATCGGTGGCGACGGCCAGGTCTCGATCGGCCAGACCATCGTCAAATCCAATGCCAAGAAGGTGCGCAAACTCGGCAAAGGCGACGTGATCGGCGGCTTCGCCGGCGCCACCGCCGACGCCTTCACACTGTTCGAGCGGCTGGAAGCCAAGCTGGAGCAGTATCCCGGCCAGCTCACGCGCGCCGCGGTCGAGCTCGCCAAGGACTGGCGCACCGACCGCTATCTGCGCCGGCTGGAAGCCATGATGATCGTCGCTGATGCCAATGTGTCTTTGGTGCTCACCGGCACCGGCGACGTGCTGGAGCCGGAGAACAACGTGATGGGCATCGGCTCCGGCGGCAACTATGCCCTCGCCGCCGCCCGCGCATTGCTGGACCAGCCGCTTGATGCCGAGGCAATCGTGCGCAAGTCGCTCGACATTGCGGCCGAGATTTGCGTGTACACGAACCGCAACGTCACCATCGAATCCTTGAAATCGTAATCTGAGTATCCAACGTTGACCGACTTCTCCCCCCGCGAAATCGTTTCCGAGCTCGATCGCTTCATCGTCGGTCAGGCCGACGCCAAGCGCGCGGTCGCCATCGCGTTGCGCAACCGCTGGCGCCGCCTCCAACTCGATGAGAAATTGCGCGAGGAAGTGCTGCCGAAAAATATCCTGATGATCGGGCCGACCGGCGTTGGCAAGACCGAGATTTCGCGCCGTTTGGCGAGGCTTGCGGGTGCGCCGTTCCTCAAAGTTGAGGCCACCAAGTTTACCGAAGTCGGCTATGTCGGCCGGGACGTCGAGCAGATCGTGCGCGACCTGGTCGAGATCGGTATTTCGCTGACGCGCGAAAAGAAGCGTAAGGACGTGCAGGCGCGCGCGGAAATGTCGGCGGAAGAGCGCGTTTTAAGCGCGCTGGTCGGCCCCGGCGCCAGCCCCGCGACACGCGAAAGCTTCCGCAAGAAGCTGCGTGCCGGCGAGATCGACGACAAGGAGATCGAGATCGAGGTGCAGGCCGGTTCCGCCGGCATGCCGATGTTCGAAATCCCCGGTATGCCGGGTGCGCAAATGGGCGCCATCAATATCGGCGACATCTTTGGCAAGCTCGGCGGCGGCCGCACCAAGACACGTCGCGTCACCGTGAAGGAGTCGCATCCGATCCTGGTGAACGAGGAATCCGACAAGCTGCTCGACGACGAGCAGCTTGTGATCGAGGCGATCCGTGCCGTCGAGCAGAACGGCATCGTCTTCCTTGACGAGATTGACAAAATCGCCGGCCGCGAAGGCCGCTCTGGCGCCGACGTCTCGCGCGAGGGCGTGCAGCGCGACCTGCTGCCGCTCATCGAAGGCACCACCGTGAACACCAAGCACGGGCCAGTGAAGACCGACCACATCCTGTTCATCGCCTCCGGCGCCTTCCATCTCTCCAAGCCGTCGGACCTGTTGCCGGAGCTGCAAGGCCGGTTGCCGATCCGCGTCGAGTTGCGCGCGCTCACGCGCGACGATTTCCGTCGCATCCTCACCGAGCCGGAAGCCTCGCTGATCAAACAATACGTCGCGTTGATGGGCACCGAGGGCGTCACCCTCGATTTCACCGAGGACGCGATCGATGCCATCGCCGACATCGCGGTCTTGGTGAATGGCAGCGTGGAGAACATCGGCGCACGCCGTTTACAGACCGTCATGGAACGCGTGCTGGACGAAGTGTCCTTCTCAGCGCCGGATCGCTCAGGCGAGACGGTAAAGATCGACGCCGCCTTCGTGCAGAAGCACATCGGCGACTTGGCCAAGAACACGGATCTGAGCCGGTTCATCCTGTAGGGTGCGTGCTCACGAGGCCTACAACCGGATACACGCTAAGGCTGTGCTTTAACAGTACAACGGCGTAAAATCCGGAACGCCGGCGGAAATCTCCCACCGCAATAAGTCTATTTATTTCAACAATTTAAGTGGACTTAAAACGAGCACCGCAGGATCGGGCCGCTGCGTTGATCGGCAAAATACAACCCGGGTGACAAATCGCTGTTTACATCCACCACGGGAGCCGCAATAAATATTTGACTGAGGAGTGGTCCCATGTCCGCGGATCTCCGGGGCAATGCGACTGCCGAGGCCGGCGGCCTGACCCCAGGCGAACACCTCCGGGCGGAAATCGAGCGGCTCGGCCTCGACCAGGTCGCGGTCAGCCAGGCCACCGGCGTATCGCGGCAATCCATCAACAACATCGTCAACGGCCGCCAGCCGATCTCGCGCGCGATGGCCGGCAAATTGGGACGTCTTACCGGCCACAGCTCCGACTATTGGCTGCGCGCGTCGTTTCCTCACACGACGCCATCGGCACGCGCAAAGCGCGCGACACCAGAAACACCGTCCCGTCCGCTCGGCGTCGGCATTCTGGTGAACCACCAGATCGTGCGCGCAGTGCGCGACGGAGTCATCGGCGTCGATCCGTACGACGAGACGCGTGTGCAATTGGCTTCGCTCGATCTGACGCTCGACGATTTCGTTCTCACGAGCGACGGCGAGAAGGTCGACATCAGCGACGGGCAGAGCTTCGTCCTGCGTGGTGGTCACACCGTCGGTGTTAGCACCAAAGAATGGGTCGAGTTTCCGCAGGATTACGTCGGCCGCGTCGGCGCCATGGCCTCGCTCGCGCGCGCGGGCATCATGACTTCGCATGGTTTTCAGATCGATCCGGGTTTCAAGGGAAATCTGCACTTCTGCATCTTCAATGCGGGCCCGCAGAATTTTGCCCTGCGCGGCGGCGAGCCGATCATTAGTGTCGAGATCGTGCCGCTCAGCGCTACGCCCACACCGGACGAGAACGCAGCACAGCATCTGCTGGAAGCGCGCGATCGAGATAGGGTGGTGGCGCTGTTTCACAGCGGCGCATGCGGCCGCTTGATCCGCGATGCAATCCGGGCGCGTGTGCAACTCGATGTGGCGAGCGACGGCGCGAAGGCTACGGTCGCGGACCTAAACATCGAGATCATTCACACCTCCGCCGACGGCGCGCTCGATGAGGCCGTTCAGAGCGCGTTGAACGGGTTGAAGGTGTTGCGCGCCAAGCCACACACGGCGCGGGCCGATCACGAGAAGTACAGCCGCTTCTTCGGTGAGATTGTCGAATGGCTTCACCTTACCAGCGAGCAGGCGCAACAGGCGATCGCCGCGCTCGGCCTGACGACGCAGCCCGGCGACATCCTGATTGTCACCTTGCGCGACGGTAGCGAAGCCGTGGTGTCGCTGCCGACGAAGTCGGCCAAGATCAGCCTGCGGCATCTTGCGCGCCAACTGCGCGAAGACCCGCTCGATCTGATCCTGATATTGGCAGGCGCTCGCGTGAGTCGATACGCCGACGATAGCGCCTGACTAGAGAGTGATAAAAAAAATTTGACACATTCTCGGAGGAATGTATCCTCATGGTTGCGGGGGACGGTTTCTACAAGGCATTTTGCCAAGCCCCTTGGTCAGGAGGCAATCATGCGTCATTCGGGAAGAAAGGCTACGCCCGGGCCGAAACGGTCCGTGCGCCGCGGCGACGTCGTGCACGACGATCCGCACGACGCGATTGATTTGGAGCTTCTTCGATTATGGATGGGCTTATCGCGCTTGCGCGAAAGGCTCTCCCGCGGTGCGCGCAAAGTGCGACCGCGTAGCCCACTCGCGTCCAAGGCGCCACGCCGCAAAGCGGCCTGATGAGAACGAGGCCGCTGCGTGCGCCTGGGCGCGCGGCGGCTTCTCTACTTTCTCGACGGCCTGCCCGGCCATTCTGGCTCCGTCACGGAAACCGGATCGGAGGCTGGGAAAGTATCTTCCAGACCTTCCTCGAGCTCGCGCTCCAGCACTTTCTTGTCGGGTTTGCCGGGCTTGTCTTCCGTCTTTGGCTTCGTGGATCCGGGATGCGTCGCCATATCCGATCCTCCCTCTCACACCGCGACTATTCGCCGTGCAGGCGCCGTAGCCGTACATAAAGCGCGCCTTCGCCACCATGGGCGATGTGCGCATCCTCGAAGCCAACCACAAGGGTGCGGAATTCCGGCAGGCCCAGCCAATGCGGCACTTGGCGCTTGAGCACGCCGCGCTCGCCCTCGCCGTCACGTCTTCCCTTGCCGGTGATAACCAGCACCAGCCGTACTTCGCGCGCAACCGCGGCGCGTAGGAAGCGCAAGAGCGCACCATGCGCTTCGCTTTGCGTCAAACCATGCAGGTCGAGCCGTCCTTCGATCGGCTCCTTACCACGCGCAACACGCTGTTTCATGCGCCGGCCGAGCGGCGCCAAAGGCGGCGGCGTTCTCTTTCCGGCGCGCGGCGGTAAAACAGGAGGCGCCGATGTCGCGGCCCGCTTGGGTGTCTCAGGGATCTGAGCCGGTGCGCTCTCAGTCTCGTCGCCGATGTCGACCGGCTTGCGCCGCGGCACGATCGATTGCGTGACCGCCTTCCACAGTATCCGCTCTTCGCGCGACAGAGGCCGGCGCCGGTTGCCGTCGCGCGGGCTCATGCGGATCAGTGGCGCCTTTTGGCAGACGCTGCCGTCGAATCCGCTTTACCGGCGTCGGCGACGATATCCTTCGGACGGATTTTGGGCAGCGGCACATCCGCCGGCACGCTATCGCCCTTCACCGGCACCGAGTGCGGCACCAGCATGACGAAATTACCGAACTGCTTGATGCGCCCGGCGATGCTGCCGATCTCTTCGCCGGCGCCGAAATAGATATCGGCGCGCGCCGGCCCGACGATGGCGGAGCCGGTGTCCTGCGCGATCAAAAGACGCTGGAATTTGGTGTCGGGCTTCTCGCTGGCGATCGGCAACTCGGCATCGATCCAGATCGGTGTGCCGTAAACATGCAGCTTCTTGTCGACTGCGAGCGAGCGCAGCGGCGTCAACGGCACGCCCTGCGCGCCGATGCATTCCTGATGCGCGGCCAGCGACGTCTCCGTGAAGAACACGAAGGACTTGTTCTTGCGGCGCAACGCCTGGCCTTCTTCCGGGTTGGCTTCCATCCACGCCCGGATCTTGTCCATCGACATCTCTTCTTTGGTGATGATGCCGCGATCGATGAGGTCTCGTCCTACCGGCGTGTATTTCATGCCGTTGCTGGCGATGTAATTGAGCCGCAACAGCTTGCCGTCCTCGAGCTTCACACGCGTTGAGCCCTGGATCTGCGCGAAGAACACGTCGATCGGATTCTTCACCCAGCAGATTTCCAGACCTTTGCCCTGGAGCGCGCCTTCCTCGATCTGCGTACGATCGAGATGCGCGAACACTTTGCTTTGTTTCTTCTTCACCGCCACCGCCGGCGCGGCGTAAATCGGCACATTGTACTCGTCGGTCGGAACGCGCGAGCCGTGCACTTCGGTCTCGTAGTAGCCGGTGAAAAAGCCCTGCGGCTCACCCGGCTGCGCCAGCCGGACCGGCTTGAAATTCTTCTCAAAGAAGATGCGCGCCTGCTCGCGATCGAGCGGCCAGGCCGCCTTCGCGCGTTCGCACACCTCGAACAGCCCGCCATAGACGGGCCGCGCCTTGCGCATGGCCTTGTTGCCGTTGAGGATCGCGCGGCAACTATTGATAAAGGCGCCGTAGGCCTCGGCGTGGTCGTCATCCTTCCAGCCGGACAGGGCATCGAAGGAAAGCGTATCCACTTGCGCGCTGCGGATCTTCGCTGGCAATTCACGCGCCGTTACTGGCGCGCTCACGCCCGCCAGAAGGCCGAAGATCAAACTCAGGTGGACAGCACGACGAGAGCTTGCCCCCAGCATGCGCTCACTGCCCGGCTTCGGTGGCGACCAATTTCCAGTTCGGATCGCGCGACGATACATCGCGCGCGAACGTCCACACGTCGGTGACGTCCGTCACGGCGTCGGCGCTGCCTTCGATGACGTTGCCGTTCTTGTCGCGCGTGACGGTGATGAGCTTCGAGAGGAAGCGCACCGTGACATGCGCGTTGCGGCCGCGCATCTCGACCGCCGTGAGCTCGGCCTTGTCGATCGACACGAAGCGAGTTTCGACTTTGTCGCCGCGCTTCTCGCGCTCGCTGATCGCGCCATCGAAGCCGTCATAGACCTCGCGCGACAAGAGGTTCTTAAGTGAGCGGCGGTCGCCGTCGGCGAAGGCGGTCACGATCATCTCGTAGGCCGCGCGGGCGCCGGTGAGGAAGTTCTTGGGATCGAACGACGGATCGGCCGCGACCAACGCATCGAGGCCGCTGGCGACCGCCGAGCCGGGCTCGGCGATGCCTTTCCAACGAACGCCAGGCTCGGCTGGCTCGGCCGCTTCCGCTGCCTTGGGCGCACCGACTTCGGCGCGGTTCGGCAGCGAGACGACCTTGTCGGTCGCCGGTCGCACCGGCTCGCGCGAATAGGGATCATAGGGCGGGCGCTCCCGCCCGGTGCGCTGGCCGAGCACGCTGCGCAAACGCAGGAAAATGAACACTGCGAGCGCCAGGAAGATGATGGTGTAGATGTCGAACACGTCTCGCATGCTTTCGGCTACCGTGATGGCGGATCGGCCCCGTCGCTGGTGGGAACGGCGTGGCGGCCTCCTTCACGCATACTATGTAAGCGGATAGCCGCGCCGATCCATAGGGCAAAAGCGCCAATCACTCAGGCACTATCGGCCTGCTGAAGCTTAGACGATCCGGGCCGCCGACGCCACCACACCTGCCGGCGCCGGATACCCGAAATCCGCATGTTTTCGGCAGTTTCCAGCCGTAGGCTGAGATTTGAGATAATACCGGACACCGATGTGAGTAAGACCCGATGAATGTGGCGAAAGTCATGCTGGTAGCCGTGCTGGCGCTGCCGGTGCTGGAACTCGTAGCCTTCGGCGCCGTGGCGGCCGCGATCGGCTTTGGCTGGGCCTTGATCCTGCTGCTGGCGGGATCGTTCGCCGGGGTCCTGGTGCTACGCCGTGCCGGCGGCAATCACATCGCCCGCATGCGGATCGCCCTGGCTCAGGGCAGCATCTCGTCGCTGACTGCGGATACGACCGGGGGTCTCATCCTGATCGCAGGATTTCTCCTGTTAATTCCGGGGTTTATTACCGATGCGGCAGGGGTTTTGCTGCTGCTGAACGCCCTGTTCAGGGGTCGCCGCGCGACGCCACCGCGCACCGACGGCGTGGTCGATCTCGAGCCCGAACAGTGGCGCCGGGTACCTGAGCCGGCCTTGCGCGACGACCGCGAACAGGGGCGACGGGCCGATTAACCGGTCGGGCCGCGGCGTTCCGTCTGATCCTTGTTCACATCCGGGGCCTATGTTAGCCACCGCCCGCTCGCGCGCCGCGCACCACGCCGGCGCGCTACCCATTCCTAGACGCCCGGGCGCCCAGCCGCCACGCGAGGAGTATTCATGTCGACGACCAATGGCGGCCCGACCCAGGACAATCAGCCGCAGCTGAATGTGGTGGCCCAGTACATCAAGGATTTCTCGTTCGAGAATCCGAATGCCCCGCGCTCGTTGCAAACCGGCGGCGAGCCGCCGCAGATCGGCATCCAGATCAACGTCGAGGCCCAGCCGCTCTCCGACACCGATATCGAGGTCGTTCTCAAGCTCGAAGGCAAGGCGGAAATACAGGGCAACCTGATGTTCGGATTCGAGCTGGCCTTCGCCGGCATCTTCCGCGTCCGCAACGTGCCGCAGGAAAGCCTGAACGCGATCGTGCTGATTGAGTGCCCGCGCCTGTTGTTCCCGTTCGCGCGCGAGATCATCGCTACCGCCGTGCGGAACGGCGGCTTCCCGCCGCTCCTGCTCGATCCGGTCGATTTCGTCAGCCTGTATCGCCAGAAGATGGCGCAGGTCCAGCCGAGCGAATTCCCGCAGGCGTAAAACGTTGTTCTTCCGGGACGCGCCGAAAGCGCGCCCCGGAATGACCCGTCTCTACTGATAATTTCGCCAGATCGGGCTGTCACCGAGCGTCGCCACAAAGGCACGATGCGCTTCGCGTTCGGCATCGCTGATACGTGGCTTGAGCGGCGCCGGACGCTGCCGCACGGTAATCGCGCCATCGGCACCCACCGGACGCGCGACGTTGCTGTCGGCAAGTCCCAACGATGCCTGACGTCCGCCGATCAGCTCGAGATAAACCTCGGCCAGGATTTCGGCGTCGAGCAGGGCGCCGTGCTTGGTGCGGCGCGAATTGTCGATGCCATAGCGCGCACATAGCGCGTCGAGATTGTAGGGGCCGGCGGAATGCTTACGCCGCGCCAACATCAGCGTATCGACCAGACGCTCGCGCGCGATCAGCGCACGTTCGACACGCTTGAGTTCGGCGCACAGAAAGCCGTGATCGAAGCTCGCATTGTGGATCACCAATGGTGCATCGCCGATGAATGCAAGGAAATCATCGACGATCTCGTGAAAGCGCTTGTGGCCGCTAAGGAACTCGGCCGAAAGGCCGTGCACGGCGAAAGCTTCCGCCGGCATGTCGCGGTCCGGGTTGACGTAGGCGTGGAATGTTGCGCCGGTCGGAATGCGGTTGAGCAGTTCGACGCAGCCGACCTCGACCAGGCGATGGCCCTGGTTGGGATCGAGGCCGGTGGTTTCGGTGTCGAGGACGATTTCGCGCATGGCTTTCAGCTCTTCTGATTCGCCATTTTACCCACGCGCGCGAGAATATCACGCACCTGCCCCCGCGCGTCCTCGTAGCCTTTCGACGTATCCACCACGAAATCGGCACGGGCGCGCTTCTCGGCGTCCGGCATCTGCTTCGCGAGGATCGCCGCAAGCTTCTCATTGGTCATGCCGGGGCGCTCGAAGGCACGTGTTCGCTGTACCGCCGCCGGCGCCGACACCACCACCACCGCGTCGCAGCGCTTGTCGCCGCCGGTCTCATAGAGCAGCGGAATGTCGAGCACCGCGACCTTGGCGCCGCTTTGTTCAGCCTCGCGCAGGAACCGCTCGCGCACCTCGGCCACCAGCGGATGCACAATATCTTCCAGCCGCTTGATCGCGGCCACATCGCCGAGCACTCGCTTGGCGAGCTTGTCGCGGTCGACTTTGCCGCCGGCGGTCGTGCCGGGAAACGCCGCTTCGATCAACGGCACGGCCGCGCCTTCATAGAGCCGATGCACGGCAGCATCCGCGTCATGCACGGGCACGCCTTCCTCGGCGAAAAACTTCGCTGTGGTCGATTTGCCCATGCCGAGCGAGCCGGTGAGACCGAGGACGAACATGCTCAGCCGTCCACAAAGCCGTTGGTGCGGAGGAACGCCAATAGCGGCAGCAGCGGCAGGCCGAGGATGGTGAAATAGTCCCCTTCCACCCTCTCGAACAGATGGATGCCGATGCCTTCGAGCTGATAGGCACCGACGCTTCCCAGCGCAGCACCGCCGGCCATGTCGAGATACTCATCGAGAAAGCGGTCGGAGAAATCGCGCATGGTCAGGCGCGCCGTCTCGACACAAGAAAACAGCAGTTCGCCGTCACGCACCAGTGCCAGCGCGGAATGCAGTTCATGCGTCTGTCCGCGCAAGGCGCGTAGCTGTTCGGTCGCGGCCGCGCGATCCGTCGGCTTGCTCAGGCGCAGTGAGCCGCGCGCCAACGTTTGGTCGGCGCCGAGTACGGGCCGATCGGATATTGTTGCGGAGACGGCTTCCGCCTTGGCGCGGGCGAGCACGCGCGCCGCGGTGGCCGCGTCGCTGATGCCGGCCTTGGCCTCGACCGCGCGCTCGTCGATCTGCGCCGGGCGGATCTCGAAGCGCAGCCCGGCGGCAGCGAGAATCTTGCCGCGGATATCGCTTTTCGAGGCGAGCACCAACGGTTGACGCGGAAGCCAGAGCGGCATGAACGGATTCCCTATTCGCCGCCCCAATAACTCTTTTATGACAGTTACGCCACCGGCGCCCGACGCCGCTCGGTCAGGAGCCGCATGACCGCGGCCGCGGTTTCTTCGATCGAGCGCCGGGTGACGTCGATGGTCGGCCAGTTGTGTTTGGCGCAAAGCCGCCGCGAATAGGACACTTCCTCGGCCACCGCCGCCTTGTCGATATACTGATCGTCATCGCGGTGGGCCTTCAGCCCCAAAAGCCGGTTCTCGCGGATCTGCACGATGCGCTCGGGGCTGGCATAGAGCCCGACGACCAGCGGTCGCGTCAGCTTCTCGACCGCCGGCGGCAAAGGCAGGTTCGGCACCAAGGGCACGTTACCGGTCTTGACGCCGCGGTTGGCGAGATAGATCGATGTCGGCGTCTTCGACGTACGCGATACGCCGATCAATACCACATCGGCGTCTTCCAACCCTTCGGTCATCTGGCCGTCGTCGTGCATCATCGTGTAGTTCAGCGCGTCGATGCGTTGAAAATATTCGGCATTGAGCACGTGCTGCGCGCCTACGCGATGGATGGTCTCGGCGCCCAGGTAAGATTGGAACAGCCGCAAGATCGGTCCCAGTACCGACATGCACGGCAAGCCGAGCTCCCGGCATTTGTTCTCCAGGAGTTGGATCAGGTCTTCCTCAAGCAGTGTGTAGAGCACCAGCCCCGGCGCCTCGGTAATCTCCGCCAGACAATGGTCGAGTTGCTTCTTCGAGCGCACCATTGGGTAGAGGTGCTCGACCGGCTGCACGTTGGCGTATTGCGCCGCCGCCGCGCGCGCCACCGTGATGAGCGTCTCGCCGGTCGCGTCCGAAACAAGGTGCAGATGAAAGTAGCCGGTGTCGGGCATAGGGACAGGGACCGGATGACGTGTGGATTGCTGGGGAGCAGGCCACGCCTTTTAGGCCTGTGCAAGCTAAGTGTCCGAATCTGTCCCCTTTTCGTCCACACCGCTGCCAGTGGGAAGTCTATTGGACCTCTTACCTCGGATCAGGTCCGCATGTGGACAGCGGTCTGGGGACAGCGGGGGATAGAGGCGTAAAATCGCGATAAAAGGCCCTGTATGGCTGTGAACAAAAGGCCCCTGGATTGCGTGGGATTCTTAATCGTGATCCTTGCCCCGGTGGACAGACTGTTGGCTGCGAGGCATGAGTCAAATCAACCGTCTAATAACCAATACCATTAAGCTAAGAAGATTCTTGGGTGGAGGAGGCCTGATCGGCCGTGCATGTGGGTAAAAAGCTTCTCGATGTACTTTCGGGTGAACGTCAAGCGGTGCCGCCAGTCTGGATGATGCGGCAAGCGGGGCGCTATCTGCCGGAGTATCGCGCGCTGCGTGAGAAGGCCGGTGGCTTTCTTGACTTGTGTTTCAATCCCGAACTTGCGGCGGAAGTAACCTTGCAGCCGGTGAAGCGCTTTGGCTTCGACGCCGCAATTTTATTTTCCGATATTCTGGTGGTGCCACTCGCGCTCGGACGCAAGGTCGAGTTCCTGGCCGGCGAGGGACCGAAACTCGAGCCGCTCATCGATGCGGCCGGCCTGAAGACTTTGCGTGGCGGCATCAATCAGGCGGTGGTCGGTAAAGTCTACGAGACTGTGAGACGCGTGAGGGCATCGCTCGACGAAAAGACTACGTTGATTGGCTTCTGCGGCGCGCCGTGGACGGTAGCGACCTACATGGTTGCGGGCGAAGGTACGCCAGACCAGGCCCCGGCGCGCATGTTTGCCTACCGTGATCCGGAAACCTTCGCGCAGTTGATCGATAGGCTCGCCGAGGCGTCGATCGACTATCTGGTCGGCCAGCTTCAGGCTGGCGCCGAGTGCGTGCAGGTGTTCGACACCTGGGCCGGTGTTCTATCGCAGGGCGAGTTCGACCGCTGGTGCGTGGCGCCGACGAAGAAGATCGTCGATGGGGTGCGGGTGAAAGTTCCCGGCGCAAAGATCATCGGCTTTCCGCGCGGCGTCGGTAGCAAGCTGTGGCGCTACGTGAAGGACACCGGCGTCGATGCTGTGGGTCTCGATTGGATGCAAGGGCTGATCTATGCGCGCGATCACATCCAGACGCTCAAGCCGGTGCAGGGCAACGTCGATCCCCTGGCGCTGCTGGCCGGCGGTGCCGCGCTCGACCGTGAGGTCGACGCCGTGATGCAGGCGCTTGCCGGCGGCCCGTTCATCTTCAACCTCGGCCACGGTATCCTGCCGGAAACGCCCATCGCTCATGTCGAGCAGATGCTGAAGCGGGTACGCGGCTGAAATGCTTTATCTCTGGCTCAAGGCCCTGCACATCATCGCGGTCGTCTCCTGGATGGCTGGGATGCTCTATCTGCCGCGGCTGTTCGTCTATCACGCGGGCGTCGCGCCGGGTTCGCCGCAGTCCGAGACTTTCAAGGTCATGGAACGCCGGCTCCTGAAGGCGATCATGGGGCCGGCCATGGGCGTCACCTGGGTGGTCGGAATCATCCTCGTCATCCAGGGCCAGTGGTTCGCCTCGGGCTGGTTTCACGCCAAGATCGTCCTGGTCGTCGCGATGTCGATTGTGCACGGCCTGTTCGGCCACTGGGCGACTGAATTTGCCGCCGACCGCAATCGCCACAGCCAGAAATTCTACCGTATCGTCAATGAGATACCGACGGTGCTGATGATCTTTATCGTGATCCTGGTCGTGGTGAAGCCGTTCTAGGTCACACGGCGGAAACCAAATTTCACTGCCGCCCGGCGCAGGCTCTTGCGCAAAATCGCGGCTCAACTTATGTTGAATGCATCCCACCGAACGCAGGCGGATGCGATCGCGTTCCGGCACCGAACACTTCGGACCGGTTGCAGCATCGGGCCCCGGGACTTCCCTAGTACGCCCCCAATCAATCCAGACCTGCGAACTACCTCTCTATCTAGCCGGCGTCAGCCTTTTCCTTTTTCCCGACGCCGCTGCTTAATCTCTACAGGACCAATGCCCCTATGCGGGAAATGAAGCTCCAGGACCTCAAGTCCAAGACGCCAGCCGAACTCCTAGCCTTCGCCGAAGAGCACCAGGTCGAAAACGCCAGCACCCTGCGCAAGCAGGAGCTGATGTTCGCGATCCTGAAGCAGCTCGCGACGCAGGAAATCGACATTATCGGCGAAGGCGTGGTCGAGGTTCTCTCCGACGGTTTCGGCTTCCTCCGGTCGCCGGAATCCAACTACCTCTCGGGGCCGGACGACATCTACGTCTCGCCCTCCCAGATCCGCCGTTTCGGCCTGCGCACCGGCGACACGGTCGAAGGCCACATCCGCTCCCCGAAGGAAGGCGAGCGGTATTTCGCGCTGCTCAAGGTCAACACGATCAACTTCGAGGACCCTGACAAGGCGCGCCACAAGATCAATTTCGACAACCTGACGCCGCTCTATCCCGACGAGCGGCTGAAGATGGAACACGACGATCCGACCAAAAAGGATCTCTCGGCCCGGGTGATCGACATCGTGGCGCCGATCGGCAAGGGCCAGCGCGCCCTGATCGTGTCGCCGCCGCGCACCGGTAAGACCGTGCTGTTGCAGAACATCGCGCACGCGATCACGGCCAACCATCCCGAGTGCTATCTGATCGTGCTGCTCATCGACGAGCGGCCGGAAGAAGTCACCGACATGCAGCGCTCGGTGAAGGGCGAGGTCGTGTCCTCGACCTTCGACGAGCCGGCCTCGCGCCACGTGCAGGTCGCCGAAATGGTGATCGAGAAGGCCAAGCGCCTGGTCGAGCACCAGCGCGACGTGGTGATCCTGCTCGACTCGATTACCCGCCTCGGCCGCGCCTACAACACCGTGGTGCCGTCGTCCGGCAAGGTGCTCACCGGCGGCGTCGATGCCAACGCCCTGCAGCGGCCGAAGCGCTTCTTCGGCGCCGCGCGTAACATCGAAGAGGGTGGCTCGCTCACCATCATCGCCACCGCGCTGATCGATACCGGCAGCCGCATGGACGAAGTCATCTTCGAAGAGTTCAAGGGCACGGGTAACTCCGAGCTCATCCTCGACCGCAAGGTGGCCGACAAGCGCACCTTCCCGGCGATCGACATCACCCGCTCCGGCACGCGCAAGGAAGAGCTGCTCACCGAGCCGGCCGTGCTCAAGAAGATGTACGTGCTGCGCCGCATCCTCAATCCGATGGGCACGATGGACGCCATCGACTTCCTGTTGGACAAGTTGCGCAACACCAAGACGAACAGCGAGTTCTTCGAGTCGATGAATACGTAAGGCTTGTTGCGTCAGCCTTCCGCTGCGAATCGCGGCTTACGCTTTTCGAGGAAGGCAGAAATGCCTTCCTCGATATCGCGAGTCCCGACCATGCGGGCAAAGTAATTCGCCTCGATAGCAAGGCCTTCATCGATCGGCACGTTGAGCCCGCGTGTAACGCTGCCGAGGCACGCGGCGAGCGCCGAAGATGATTTCTCGACCAGCTTTTCGGCAAGCCGAAAGGCCTCGTCGAGCAATCTCTCGTGCGGCACGACGTCGTTGACCAGTCCGAACTCGCGCGCCTTCACTGCGCTGATCGGTTCGCCTGTGAGGATCATAGCCAAGGCCCGCTTGCGTCCAATAAGGCGAGGCAGCCGCTGCGAGCCGCCGAACGGCGGAGCAAAACCGAGCGAGATCTCAGCCTTGCAGAACTCGGCACGTTCGCTGGCGATCGCCAGCGGCGCGGCTTCCGTAATTTCCGATCCGCCGCCGTGCGCGAGACCGTTGACGGCGACGATGATCGGTTTCGGGAAGCTTTCGATCCGTGCGGTCATTCGCTGTCCGCGTCGGACGAATTCGCGCAAGGCGACTTCCTGCCCGTGCCGCACGCTCGGCGCAAAGCCTGTGATGTCGGCGCCGGAGGAGAATGCCCGACCTTCGCCCGTCAGGATGACGACGCGTGCCGTCGGATCGCATTCGATAAGATCGAGCAGCGCCATCAGGCGGTCGATCAGCTCGTAGTTGAGCGCGTTAAGTCGCTCGGGCCGGTTCAGGGTGAGCAGAGCGACTTGGTCGTGCAACCGATACAGGACTGTGTTCGACAATTTGAGAATCTCGCCTCAGCGCCCCGAGTCCCAGCCCGCGCGGAACGTCCGTCGTCCGATCTCGTGTTCAAGCGCGTCGGTAATCAGCCCATGGCGGCTGACGACGAGGCGGGCGATGTCACGCTCCGCCTGGCGCTGCTGCGCATACCAAACTGCATCGAACATTCTGCGCCAGAAGCCTGGGCGCGCGGCAGCCGGGGCTTTCGGCGGCGTGAGAAGACCCCTGCAGTCAATGGCGTGGGTCATGTCGGCCTCCGTAGTGTTGAATTTGTCTCACTTATGATAGGCAGCATGTTTCTATTATTGGGCTCTGACAAAGGATAAAGTCTCAGCCGACAGATGAGGTAATCTCATGCATAAAGCCATGCCTCCGTTGTCGGCCCTCCGCGCCTTTGAAGCCGCGGCGCGCCATTTGAGCCTGACCCACGCTGCGCGTGAGCTGAGCGTGACGCCGGGCGCGCTCAGCCATCAGATCCGCGGGCTCGAGGACTTTCTCGGCGTGAAGCTGTTTGAGCGGCGCGTGCGGGCGATCGCGCTGACAATGGAGGGCAAACAGCTCTATCCCGGTTTGCAGACCGGCTTCGCTCAAATTCGTGAAGCGGTTGAGGGCCTCGCCGCCGAGCAGAAGCCGGGCGTTCTGGTGGTGAGCACATCGCCGGGCTTCACATCGAAGTGGCTGGCGCCAAGGCTCTATCGGTTCAGTGCCGCCCATCCCGACGTTGATGTGCGGATTTCCTCGTCGTTGAACAACGCGAATTTTACCAGCGACGGCGTCGACCTCGCCGTGCGCAACATGCGGATCGACCCGCGTCCGGATCCGGCATTGGAGATCGAGAGACTGGTCGATATCTCTTTCATTCCTGTCTGCAGCCCACGTCTGATCAAGAAGCACGGGCCGGTGAAGACTGCGCGCGATCTTGCGCGCCTGCCGCTGATCCACGACGAGACGCTGCTGACGCGCGGTGCGGGTCCGGACTGGATCGAATGGTTCAAGGCCGCCGGGCTGGAGAACGTCGATCTGCGGCGCGGGCTTCGCTTTAACAGCGCCGATCATGCGCTCGATGCGGCCGGCGAAGGGGCCGGTGTTTTGCTGGCACACGACATTCTTGCCTACGACGATCTGCGCACCGGCCGCCTGATCATTCCGGTGATGCGGGCGCTGAAGTCCGGACGCGCCTGTCATCTGGTGTGGGCGAGAGGTCGTAGGCAGAGCCCGGCTGCGCAAGCTTTCCGGCGCTGGATCAAAGAGGAAGTTGACGCGCTCGACTGGCAGCGGATCAAGCCGGCCGCGCGGACGTAGCGGCGGTTTTAGTATCCGCCGGCTTATCTGGTCTCGCCGCCTAAACTTTGTGCGCGTTTGCCGTTATTTCTTGCGGCTTTTCGCACATGCGAGAAAGATTTTGGAAACCATCTTCTGGCGAATTGGAACTCGGAAATTTTCCCTGCGAGATTGCAATGCCCCCGCAAAGCCGCCTGCGATTGCCCCGTCCGGCGCTGTGGATTTCCATTCCTGTTTTCGGCGTCGCCCTCATCGTTTTCGGACTGCTGAGCCTGGGCGCATCGGCCATGGTCGTGGTCGGTTTTGCCGTGCTCGGCGCGCTCGCGGTCGGTTGCTTTGCCGAGTACCGGCTCAATCACATCATCGCGTCGATCAGCAAGATCGCGAGCGGCGACCGCTATACCAGCCTGCCCGAGCTGGTCGGCGACGGGGCCTTGCAGTCGTTCGGCCGGACCGCCGAAAGCATCCGCAGCGCGCTCATCGAGGCCGACACGCTCGCGGTCGACCAGCGCCGGCGCGAGACGGAGGCGCGGCTGCACCACGCCGGCCGGCTGTTCTTCACCGGCAACTTCCGCCGCGGCATCAACGAGGTGGTGAACGCCTTCACCAGTGCCGGCGAGCGCATCCGCGGCACCGCCGAGGAGCTCACGCAGACCAACCGCCTGATGGCGAAGCAGGTGAAGGAATCCTCCGATGCCGCGGCGCAGGCGGCGGAAGACGTTGCCGGGGTCGCCGCTGCGGCGCGTGACGTGCAAACGCTGGCCATCACGTCGGGCCGCCACGTCGAGGAAGCCCGCGCCGCCACCAAGCGCACGGTCACCGAGCTTGCCCGTGCCGACGAAACCATGCGCAATCTGGGCGCCGCCGCCGGCCGCATCGAAGAGGTGATCAAGCTGATCCAATCGATCGCCGGTCAGACCTCGCTCCTGGCGCTCAACGCCACCATCGAAGCAGCGCGCGCCGGCGAGGCCGGCCGTGGTTTCGCGGTCGTTGCCGCCGAGGTGAAGGAGCTGTCGCGTCGCACCGAACTCGCCACCAAGGAGATCAGCGCGCAGATCCACGGCATCCAGCATGCCGTGGACGAGACCGCGGAGGCGATCACCGCCGTCGACCGCAGCGTCGCCGCCATGGGGCATGTGAACGAAAACATCACCCAGCTCATGGAGCAGCAGATCGAGCAACTCGATGTCATCGGCACCGAGGCCATGAAGGTTGCCGCGACCGTGAGCGAAGCGCTGCCCGGCATCCGCTCGGTGGTGACGGACGTCACCATGGCGGGCGACGCGGTTCTCTCCACCGCCGACGACCTGATCACGCGCGCGCAGTCGCTGACTGCCTCGGTGACCCGCTATTTCTCCGATCTCGATCACGGCTCCATCAAGGTCGGCATCCTGCATTCGCTATCGGGCACGCTCACCACCAGCGAACGGCCGTTGCAGCAGATTCTGGTGATGATGATCGAGAAGTTGAACCAGGCAGGCGGATTGCTCGGCCGGCCGGTGGAGGCCGCGATCATGGATCCACGCTCCGACATCGAGGCCTACGCGGCGCAGGCCGAAAGCCTGCTGCGCGATCACAAGGTGGCCGCCATTTTCGGCTGCTGGACCTCGGCGTCGCGCAAGCGCGTGCTGCCGATCCTGTCGAAATACGACGGGCTCCTGTTTTATCCCAGCCAATACGAAGGCCAGGAGCAGTCGCCGCACGTCGTCTACACCGGCGCGACCCCCGCCCAGCAGGCGCTGCCCGCGGTCGACCACCTGCTCGGCATGGGTCGCCGCCGCTTCTTCCTGATCGGCACCGACTATATCTATCCGCGCACGACCAACGCCATTATCCGCAACTACCTCCAATCCAAGGGTGTCGAGGCGGTGGACGAGCTCTATGTGCCGTTCGGGGAGAAGGTGTTCGGCGAAACCGTGCAGCGCATCCGCCGTTTCGCCGGCCGCGACGGCGCCATCGTCGCCACGCTCTCGGGCGATTCAAACGTGCACTTCTTCCGCGAGCGCGCGCGCCAGGGTCTGGACGCCGACATTCTGCCGGTGATGAGCCTGTCCTTGGGCGAAGCCGAACTGCCGGCGCTCGCCGAGCGCAAGCTGATCGGCCACATGGTGGCGTGGAATTACCTGCACACGCTCGACACGCCTGAAAACCGCGCCTTCGTGGCCGAGTGGCGCGACTTCGTCGGCGATCCGGCGGCCACCACCAACGATCCGATGGAGGCGAGCTGGATCGGATTCCAGCTTTGGGCGCAGGCGGTGGCTGCGGCCGGCAGCACCGAGGTGCAGGCCGTCCGCCGGGCGCTCGCCGGACGCACCTTGCGCGCGCCGTCCGGCTTCGACGTGAAGTTCGATACCGAGACGCAGCATCTGCACAAGCCGGCGGTCATTGGCCGCTTCGATAAGCGCAACGACATTTATCCGGTGTGGATCAGCGACGGCCTGCTGGCGCCGGAGCCGTGGAGCCGTTGGTTGCCGCAGAACGGCGAGATGCCGCTGCGCAAGGCGAGCTGAGCTACAATCGATTGGCTGAAATTGGAGTGCGTACGCGCTAGTTGCGATAGCGCGTGTAGTCGATGCGGAACATCGACGGGTCGGGCTTCTTGCTGGTGTCGAGATTGAACACGGCGACGGTGGTGTCGTAGCCCTGCGGGTCGGTGACTGTCCACTGCTTGAGCTGCATGTCCTTGGCGCTGAACATGATCATCAGGCGGCTGGTGCCGACGAGGCCATTCTTCTCCTCGACCACCACCGTGACGAACACGTCGTCGGCATAGACCGCGACCAGGCTGGTGTCCTTCATCAGGTCGACACGGTCGGACAACAAAAAGCGCAGCGGCGTCTGCGACAGCGGATACACATCCTGCGTCGCCAGCTTGCGGTCGCGCACCACCACCGATTGCCCGTCAGCGATCAATTCGATCGGGCTCGGGTCGTCGTATTCGAAACGCACGCGGCCGGGCTTGTAGATGTAGAAATCGCCTTTGGTGCGGCCGCCGTCGGGGCCGACCTGCACGAAGTTGCCGCTCAGGGTCTGCACGTTCGACAGATAGGCGTTGACCTTGTCGACGATGGCGCGCTGCTCGGGATTGAGCGCGCCTTTGGCGCCGCCCGACTGGCCGAGCAAGGCAGCGAAGGGATTGGTGACAGGGCTCGGGGTCGCTTGCGCGCGCGCGATGAGCGCTTGCGGCGGAATCGCGGGCTTGGCGGCAATCGAGCCGGTGGTGAGCGGGCGATGCACCGGCGCGGCGGCCGCGGCCATCTGCTGCTTGATCGGGCGGGGCTTCGGCAGCGGCACGCTCTGCGCCAGGGCGGGGACGGCGGCCAGGCACACGCACAGCGTGGCCCACGCCACGGTCCGGCCCAGACGCGCCTTCCTCGGTTCCGCCATTTCGCTCTCCGCCTTACCCATCTTCAGCCTGCGCCTGATAGGCCTCGGCTGTGGCTATTTCGCGACCCCGAATCTTCGTCGATTCGGCATCGTCACTCTCAACGCCGGCACTTACCGCTCGAAATCACCCTCTTCCGGGATCAGGATTTCGCGTTTGCCGGCGTGGTTGGGCTGGCCGACGATGCCTTCCTGCTCCATGCGCTCCATCAGCGTGGCGGCGCGATTGTAACCGATCTGCAGCCTGCGCTGGATGTAGGAGGTGGAGGCCTTGCGGTCGCGCTTCACGATGGCAACGGCCTGGCTGTAGAGGTCGCCACCTTCGGCCATGCCCATGCCGGTCGCGTCGAACACGGCGCCGTCCTCGCCCTCTTCGGCGAGATCGCCGGCGGTGACCTCTTCGAGGTACTCCGGCATGCCCTGCGCCTTGAGATGACGCACGACCTTCTCGACCTCGTCGTCGGACACGAACGGCCCGTGCACGCGGCTGATGCGGCCGCCGCCGGCCATGTAAAGCATGTCGCCCTGGCCGAGCAGTTGCTCGGCGCCCTGCTCGCCCAGGATGGTGCGGCTGTCGATCTTTGACGTCACCTGGAAGGAGATGCGGGTCGGGAAGTTCGCCTTGATGGTGCCGGTGATGACGTCGACCGACGGGCGCTGCGTGGCGAGCACGACATGGAGGCCGGCGGCGCGCGCCATCTGCGCCAGGCGCTGCACCGCGCCTTCGATGTCCTTGCCGGCGACCATCATCAGGTCCGCCATTTCGTCGACGATGACGACGATGTACGGCAAGGGCTCGAGATCGAGCTCTTCCTTTTCGTAGATCGCCTCGCCCGATTCCTTGTCGTAGCCGGTGTGCACGGTGCGCGACAGCGTTTCGCCCTTGCTCTTGGCCTCGGCGACGCGCGCGTTGTAGCCGTCGATGTTGCGCACCCCTAACTTCGACATCTTCTTGTAGCGGCCCTCCATCTCGCGCACCGCCCATTTGAGCGCGACCACCGCCTTCTTCGGGTCGGTGACGACGGGCGTGAGCAAATGCGGGATGCCGTCATAGACCGACAGTTCGAGCATCTTGGGGTCGACCATGATCAGGCGGCACTGCTCCGGCTTGAGCCGGTACACGAGCGACAGGATCATGGTGTTGATGGCGACCGACTTGCCGGAGCCGGTGGTGCCGGCGATCAGCAAGTGCGGCATGCGGGCGAGGTCGACGATGACGCTCTCGCCGCCGATGGTTTTGCCCAGGCAGAGCGGGAGCTTGGCCGCGCTCTCGTTGTATTCTTTGGTGGTGAGCAGCTCGCGCAGGTAAACCTTCTCGCGCGTCGGGTTTGGCAATTCGATGCCGATGGCGTTGCGCCCGGAGACTACCGCGACGCGCGCCGACACCGCGCTCATCGAGCGGGCGATATCATCGGCCAAGCCGATGACGCGCGACGACTTGATGCCGGGCGCGGGCTCCAGCTCGTACAGCGTGACCACCGGGCCGGGCCGCGCGTTGATGATCTCGCCGCGCACGCCGAAATCGCCCAGCACGCTTTCGAGCGCGGTGGCGTTGGCGTCGATGACATCCTTCGGCATGGTCGCGCGTTCGGACGCCTTCGGCGCGGTCAGCAAGTTGTGCGAGGGCAGCGTGAAGCCGGAGCCGCGCTTGGTGGGCTTCGCGGGCGCCGCAGCGCGGCGGCGCGGCGTGGGCGCCTCCTCCTCGTCTTCTTCCTCTTCGTATTCGTCGTCCGGTGCCGTCGACGGCGCAGCCACACGGCCGAGCGAATCGAAACGCGGCTCCTGCCGTGGCCCGCGCGGCGCCGGCGCGGCGGATCGCGCGAGATGGCTCGGGGCACCGCGCAGGAGCCGGCCGATGCGCGCCTTCCAGCTCAACAACGCATGCACGATCATGCCGAGCCAGGGTGAAGCGCGATCCGGCGCGTCTTCTTCTTCCTCCTCGTCGGTTTCCTCGTGCTCTTCGTCCTCGTCAGCCTCTTCCTCGGCACGCGCCGGCCATTGCAGGCCGACCGCGAGCGTCAGCGTCACAAGAGTGGCGACGCCGTAGACTGCGGCCAGGATCGTCATCATGACGCCTTCCGCCGCGCGGCCGACGATCATCATCGGCAGGCGCACGAAGGCATCGCCGGCAACGCCGCCGAGGCCGGTCGGCAGCGGCCATTTGGCTGTCACCGGCAAAGTCGAGGCGAAGGCGGCGGCGAACAACGTCACCGCGACCCACATCAGGCCGCGCCAGCGTTCGCCGAGCGGCTTGTGCGCCAACAGCCGCCAGCCGAGCAGCGCTTCCGGCGCGATCAAGAGCACGGCGGCAAGACCCAGCAATTGCATTGCCAAATCGGAAAAGATCGCGCCCGGGAAGCCGAGCAGGTTCTCGATCGGCTTCTTGGTGGCGTGACTGAGCGAGGGATCCTGCACCGACCAGGTAGCGAGCGCGATGGCCCCTAACAGCGCCAGCGTCAGCAGCGTCAGGCCCGCGAGCTCGCGCAGACGGCGGCGCACGATGTCGCGGAAATGATCCGTGACGAAGGCGACGACGTCGACGCTGCGATCCGCTGAGGCCATTCCCTAGTCCTGCAAACTTCTCATTCGTCAGCCGAGCACGGCGACGAGGCGATGCAGCGCCTCCGCCGTAGCCGCTTTGTCTTGCACCATGGCGACGCGGATGTAGTCCGCGCCGGGGTTGGAGCCGTCGGCCTGATCGCGCGCGAGATAACGACCCGGGACGACGCGGACACCCGCTTCCTTCCACAGCCGTTTGGTCACGATTTCACTGCCGCCGTATTTCGACACATCGAGCCACAAGAAGAAGCCGCCGGCCGGACGCTCATAGCCGTAGCGGTCGCCGATGATTTGGTCGGCGAGATCGAATTTTGCCCTGTAAAGCTTACGGTTCTCTTCCACGTGCGCCTCGTCCTCGTAACAGGCCACGGCGACATGCTGCGCCGGCACCGGCACCTGCGGCGCGGCGACGTTGCGCAGTTCGAGGAAGGCCGCGAGGAACTTCTTGTCGCCGGCGGCGAAGCCGACGCGAAGGCCGGGAAGATTCGAGCGCTTCGACAGCGAGTGGAAGACAATGACGTTGGTGAAGTCCGGCCCCGAGGCTTCCAGCATGCCGGCGGGCGCCTGCTCGCTGTAGATCTCGCCGTAGCATTCGTCGGCGAAGACGAGAAAGCCGTAGCGCCGGGCGAGGCCCGCGAGCCTCTCGAGATAGGCGTGATCGGCCACTGCGCCCTGCGGGTTCGACGGCGAGGCGAGATAAAAGGCGACCGTGCGCTTGAGCAGCGCCTCGTCGAGCGCATCGAGATCGGGCAGGAATTGGCTTGCGCGCGTTGCCGGCAGATAGACCGGTTCGCAGCCGGCGGCGAGTGCGCCCGCCGAGTAGGCCGCATAGAACGGATTGGGGATCAGCATCGCCGGCTTCCCCTCGCGCGGCGCGACGTAGCGAGTGGCCGAAATCGCCGCGAGGAAGAGGCCTTCGCGCGTGCCGTTGAGCACGAGCACTTCCGTTTCCGGATCGACCGCGCGCGGCAGCTTGAAACGTTTGCCGAGCCACGTTGCTACCGTCTTGCGGAACGGCTCGATGCCTTTGTTGGCCGGATAGCGGCCGAACTCGGCGAGATGCTTGGCGAGCACCGGCCCGACGAAGGCGGGCACGCCGTGCTGCGGCTCGCCGACCGAGAGATTGATGACCGGCATGCCCGGCTCGATGCCGGCGATGAGGTCGGTCAGGCGCACGAAGGGCGAGCGCGATTCATCCGCCGGAGCGGAAGAGGATTGAGGCGCGCGCTGAGCGGTCATCTTGGACATGCGTTTACGAGGCGGGTTTGGACCCGCCACCTTATGGTTAGCCACATTAGATAAGGCGAGGTTAAGACCCGATTAACCATCGGGGGTGCGCCAGATCATAGACTAAGGAATTCAGCTGGCACTAGCGCGAGTGCCGCTGGCGACGGGGGTCGGACGCCAGCCGTTACCTCTGATCTCAGCACGGCAACTAGAAAACCCGCGCCCAGAATCGATACCGGTTCCGGAGCGCGGCTCGGCTCCGACCCGAATCGGTTACGTCGTGATGTGCTGCGTCTCGCGGAGAAATTGCTGCACGAGCCGGGCGGTCTCATCGGGTGCATCTTCCAAACAGTAATGGCCGACACCGGCCAGGCGGCGTATCGGCGCATCCGGAAACAGCGCACGGAACAGTGGCAGGAAATGGGTCGCCTGCAGCGTGCGGTCGGCTTCTCCCCATATTGCGAGAGCGGGCTTGCCGCGGATCGCGCGCTCGGTTGCCGCGTCCGGCATCTCGAACCGATGCGCGCCGATGGCAAATCCCTTGGCCCAGCCGATTGCGCCGAGGCAGTTCGCGGCCGTCGCGAAATGTGCCCCATACGCTGACAGCCAGCTATCGGTGATAATGGCGTTGTTCTCGAAGCCATTGAGTTTCAATGTGCTCAGGATGTTGAAGCTCAGTTGGCTCAGCACGGTTTCGAGACGGCCATCTTTCTCCGCCTGTAGGATCCACTGAAACCACGGCGACGCGGCGGCATTGGCCATGACGCGCTCCACGAGGTCCGGCTGGCCAAACGGCGTTGGTCCGTTGGTGGAAACGATGCGGTGGATGCGATCCGGATGCCGGGCCGCGAGGCCCATGCCTACTGGGCCGCCGAAGTCGTGCATCACCAGCGTGATGTCTTTGAGATCGAGCGCCAGAACGAAGCGCTCGAGATTGTCGATGTGATCTTGCAGCCAATAGCTTCGATCGGGTGGCGTCGCGCTCTTTCCAAAACCCATGTGATCGGGAACGACGACGCGATGACTGCTGCTTAAGGTCGAGACCAGACGGCGAAACAGATAGCCCCATGTCGGTTCGCCGTGCAGGCAAAGCACGACGTCACCCTCGCGCGGGCCTTCATCGATGTAATGCATGCGAAAGCCCGGAGCATCAGTGAAGCGTGGTGCAAACGGAAAGCTGCCGCTGAAAGTTTCGTCGGATCGGATCATCGGTTTCGTCCTGGTCTGACCGGTTGCGCCGGGATGCGTGTCTCCGGCGGCACGGAACGTGGTTTTAAATTGAAACCACTTAGGTCATTAGCCGAGGCGGTTTCAAATTGCAACTACCATGTGCTATGCCGCGACGGTCGGCGCGCGGGTTAGATCAGGAGACGAAACGGCAATGGCTAAGCGAACGCGGCACGAGAAGGCCGGCTGTCCGGTGGCGAGGCCGCTGGACGTGATAGGTGATTGCTGGTCGATGCTGATCGTGCGCGATGCATTCGACGGATTGCGCCGCTTCGGCGAATTTCAGAAGAGTCTTGGATTGGCCAAGAACGTGCTGGCGGCACGGCTGCACAGTCTTGTCGACTATGGGGTTCTCAAGGTTGTACCAGCCTCCGATGGCAGCGCGTATCACGAATACGTCCTGACGGAGAAAGGAGAAGCGCTCTTTCCCGTCCTGGTGGCCTTGCGCCAGTGGGGCGAGCGTTTTTGCTTCAAGCCCAGTGAACGCTATGCGCTGTTGGTGGACCGCAAGCGTGGCAAGCCGCTTCGGCGTCTCGAAGTTCATGCGCAGGACGGCCGTGCGCTTGAATCGGCTGACACGATGGTTGTTGGTCGTCCGGCGTAACGCAGGCGAAAGTTACGGCCCCTTCTCCAGGGCCTTCCGGACGCCCCCGAGCTCCTGCGTCCAGTTATCCACCCGCGAGGCCATCAGGTCGCGCAGGCGCTTGGCGGCTGCGGGATAGCCTTCCAGCATTTTGCGAAACAGGTTGCGCGGAATGCGCACCACCGTGGTCGGCTCTCTGGCGATGGCTGTCGCGGGCGAGACGGTGTCGGTCAGCAGCGCCAGCTCGCCGATGAGCGTGCCGGGCCCGATGATGTGCTCCTCACGTTCGGTGAAGGTGCCGGGCTCGAGCAGCAGCGCGCCTTCCTGCACCAGATAGGCGGCGTCGGCGAGCTCGCCTGCATAGAACAGCACCGCGCCGCTCTGCAGATGGCGCGTCTCGGCGCCGATGGCGAGCACCTGCAAGGCCTGCCGGCCGAGCGCCGCGAAGGTCGGCACCTGCTCGAAAAAGGCGATGTCGTCTTCGAGGGCCATTTTACTCCGTCATTCCGGGGCGTCCGCTGAAGGCGGGCGAACCCGGAATCCAGACATACAACGAAGTATAGGAGTTTGGCTTCTGGATTCCGGGTTCGCGGGCTGCGCCCGCGCCCCGGAATGACCGGCAAAGCCTCACGGCACCAGCTTATAGCCGCCGGCTTCCGTCACCAGGATCTGCGGCGCGGCCGCGTCCTTCTCCACCTTCTGGCGCAGGCGGTAAATGTGCGTTTCCAGCGTGTGCGTGGTGACGCCGGAATTGTAGCCCCACACTTCCTGCAGCAGCGTCTCGCGCGACACCGGCTTCTGCCCGGCGCGATAGAGATAGCGCAGGATCGCGGTTTCCTTCTCCGTCAGCCGCACTTTGCTGCCCTTCGGGTTGAGCAGGAGCTTCGACGACGGCCGGAACGTGTAGGGCCCGATGGTGAAGACTGCGTCCTCGCTCGCCTCGTGCTGGCGAAGCTGCGCGCGGATGCGAGCCAATAGCACCGCGAAGCGGAAGGGCTTGGTGATGTAATCGTTCGCGCCCGACTCCAGGCCGAGGATGGTGTCCGAGTCGGTGTCGTGGCCCGTGAGCATGATGATCGGTGCCTTGAAGCCCGACTTGCGCAGGATGCGTACGGCTTCGCGGCCATCGACGTCGGGCAGACCGACGTCCATGATGACGAGGTCCACTTGCCCGTTCTTGGCGGCCTGCACGCCCTTGGTACCGCTGTCGACGGCGCTGGCCTCGAATTCCTCGTGCAGCGCCAGCTGCTCGACCAGCGCCTCGCGCATATCGGCATCGTCGTCGACAATCAGGATGGTTCGCTTATTGGGCATTGGCCCCCTAATAAATGCGTCAGTATCGGTCGTTATCTCGCGAAGTAGAGCATTCAGGGCTAAAAGAGCAAGGGCGAACCGGTATTCTGCTCTGCCCTCCTCCGCTCACGAATTCGTGCCATTTTATGCGAAAGCGCTCACTTTCCCGTCTGACCGTTCGCCGTAAACCAGGTCACCCAACCCAGGGCTGGCTCGCGGCTGGGCCATTGGCCTTGCCTGTGGCGCTCGGGCGTGGCGGCATCAAGGCCAACAAGTTTGAGGGTGACGGCGGCACCCCGCGAGGGCGCTTCCGGCCGCTGCGACTATGGTGGCGGGCCGACAAATACCCTCGGCCAGTGACCCACCTACCCCTCAAGGCGATCCGATCGGACGACGGTTGGTGCGAGGACCCGGCTGACCGCCATTACAATCGGCCGGTCAAGGTGCCGGCGGGGAGCCCAGCCGACCGGCTGACCCGGGCCGACGGCCTCTACGACTTCATCGTCGAGATTGACCACAATACAAGGCCGCGCGTGGCCCGCCGCGGAAGCGCTGTTTTCATCCATGTCGCGCGGCCCGGCTTCAAGCCGACGGCCGGCTGCATCGCGCTCACGACGCCGGCATTGCGCCGGCTGCTTGCGGTGCTTGGGCCACGCACCAGGATCGTGGTGGAGTAGGCCAGAAGGTGAGCCGGGTCCGTTCAAATCGCGTCGCTTTGGCGACCAATACTTAATCATAAGTACAGGCGACGTCGGTATAATCCTCCGCGTTAATGCGAGACGCTGATTTTGAACCGTATCCTGCGGGAAACACGCCGGTTTGCCGGCACTCCTACGCCCGCAGGTCCTCATGCCACTTTCGCTTCCGAACGACCCCGCGCCGTCGGCCCGTTTGATTTCGGAAAGCGTCGGCCGCGTGGCCACAGTCAACGGCGCCAGCGCCACCATCGAGCTGACGGCGCGCATCGGCGCCGGCGAGTACCCGACCGTCGGCAAGTTCATGGGTCTGACCACGGCGAAGGCGCTGATCATTGGCATGGTTACGGAGGTCGGCGAAGAGTCCACCTCCGCGACGAGTTTCCGCAAAGTGGCGCGGCTCGATCTGATCGGTGAAATCCTCGCCGGCGGCCGCTTTCAGCGCGGCGTCACTGAATATCCCAACATCGGCGACGGCGCGCACATGCTGGGCGAGCGCGAGCTGCGGCAAGTCTACGGGGCTGCCGACGGCAACCACGCCCATATCGGCGATCTGCAGCAGAACACCAACATCGGCGTTCACATCGACATCGACCATCTGGTAAGCCGCCACTTCGCGGTGCTCGGCGCCACGGGTGTCGGTAAATCGAGCGGCGTCGCCATCATCCTGCAGAAGATTCTCGATACGCGCCCGAACCTGCGCATCTTCCTGGTCGATCCGCACAACGAATATGGCCGCTGCTTCGGCGATCGCGCGCAGGTGCTGACGCCGCGCAATATGCGGCTGCCGTTCTGGCTGTTCAATTTCGAGGAGACGGTGGACGCTTTCTTCGGCGGTCGCCCTGGCATCGAAGAAGAAGTCGAGATCCTCTCGGAGGTCATCCCGCTCGCCAAGGCGGCCTATCTGCAATACCGCAACAACAGTAACGATCGCCTGCTGGCCAAGCGCCGCGACCCGAAAGATGCCGGGTTCACGGCCGACACACCGGTCCCCTATCGCATCGAGGATCTCGTCAACTTGCTCGACGAGCGCATGGGCAAGCTTGAGAACCGCTCGCGCGCGACCGTCTTTCACAAGTTGATCGGCCGCATTCAGACCTTCCGCAATCATCCGCGCTACGCCTTCATGTTCGAGAACGCGAACATCGGCGGCGACACCATGGCGGAAATCATCTCATCGCTCTTCCGCCTGCCGGCGGATGGCAAGCCGATGACGATCATGCAGCTCGCCGGCTTCCCGGCGGAGGTGGTCGATTCGGTGGTGTCGGTGCTCTGCCGCATGGCCTTCGACTTCGGCCTGTGGAGCGACGGCGCGGCGCCACTTCTGTTTGTTTGTGAGGAAGCCCACCGCTACGCGCCCGCCGACAAGAAGATCGGCTTCGGCCCGACGCGCCGCGCGCTCTCGCGCATTGCCAAGGAAGGCCGCAAATACGGTGTGTTCTTAGGCCTGGTGACGCAACGGCCGGCCGAGATCGATCCGACTATCATCTCTCAGTGTTCGACACTGTTCGTCATGCGACTGTCGAACGATCGCGATCAGACGCTGATCCGTTCGGCGGTGTCGGACGCGGCGGCCAACCTGCTGTCGTTCATTCCGTCGCTCGGCACACGCGAAGTCTTTGCTTTCGGTTCCGGCGTGGCGCTGCCGACCCGCATGCGCTTCAAGGAACTGGCGATGGCAGCGCGGCCGAACAGCGAAGCCTCCGGCAACACGCGCGCGGAAGCCGGCGCCAATGTCGGCCGCGATCTCGTCTCCTCGGTGATCGAGCGCTGGCGCAGCGCGACCATGAGCCACCGCATGGCGGAGGACGAATACGCCGATTACGGCTCGCCGCTCGACTCGCCCGCCTTGCAGCCGCAGATGCCGCCGACGCCGAGTTATCAGCCACAGACGCCCGCCTACCAGCCGCCACCGGCGCCGGCCGCGCAGCCGAGCGCGTTGCGCTCCAGTCTGTTGAAAAAGCCGCTCGATGCAGGTTCGCTCGGCGGTGCTTCCAACCCGCCGTCGAATTTTCCGTCGCGATTCAGGTAGCTACTTCACCGCCACCACATCGATCAGCGTCGACATGCCGCCGTGGCCGGCGCCTTCGTGGATCTCGGCATCGTATTCGCAGATGTCGAGCGACGAGAAATCGCCGAAGGCCTTCTCCAGCAGCTCACGCGTGTAAAGGTTCTCGATCTTCGACGGACCGCCGGTCTTGTATTCGAGCTGCTTCGGCGTGTAGCCCTCGAGCAGCAAGAGCCCGCCCTTCTTCAGCGTGCGCTTGATGCCGGTGAAGATCTTCTCGCGCTCGTCGGGCGTCGCGAACTGGAAGAAGATCGCCGCCACCACGTCGAAGGTGTCGGCCGGATAGGGCCAATTGATCACGTCCGCCTGCTCGATGCGTAATGTCGCGCCGCGCTCTTTGGCGAGTTTGCGCGCTTTCTCCTGCGCGGCTTGCGAGAAGTCGATCGACAGCACGTCGAGGCCCTGCTCGGCCAGGAACACGCCGTTGCGGCCTTCGCCGTCGGCGATGGCCAGCGCCTTCTGTCCTTTGCGCAGGCGATGCGCCTGTGATTTCAGAAACGCATTCGGTTCGGTGCCGAACAAGTAGCCCGGCGCGCTATAGCGCTCTTGCCAGCGGTCGCGTTCTGCTTGGCTCATCTAGTGACGTCCTCCGAAAATCGCGCTGCCCACGCGCACATGCGTCGCACCCATCGCAATGGCCGTGGCGAAGTCGGCGCTCATGCCCATCGACAAAAGCTTCAAACCGTTGCGCTTGGCGATCTGCGCGGTGAGCGCAAAATGCGGTCCCGGCGCGTCCTCGACCGGCGGGATGCACATCAGCCCGGCGATGGTCAGGCCGTAGGTGTCGCGGCATGCCGTGAGGAAAGCATCGGCGTCTTGCGGCAACACGCCCGCCTTCTGCGGCTCGGCGCCAGTATTGATCTGTGCGAACAACAGCGGTGACTTGCCCTGCTTGGCAATCTCCTTGGCCAACGCCTCGCACAGGCTGGCGCGATCGACCGAATGGATGGCGTCAAACAGCGCCACCGCTTCCTTGGCCTTGTTGGACTGCAGCGGGCCGATGAGATGCAGCTCGAGCCCTTTGTACTTTTCTAGGAGCGTCGGCCATTTCGCCTTGGCCTCCTGCACGCGGTTCTCGCCGAACACGCGCTGGCCGGCCGCAATCACGGGCTCGATCGCCTCGACACCGAAGGTCTTGGAAACCGCGACCAGCGTCACGTCCGCCGGATCGCGGGAGGCATCGCGGCAGGCGCGCGCTATCTCGGCGCGTACCGCGTCGATGCCAGCCTGCGATGTCAGAGCGGTTGCTGTGACCATACGGGTTCCTTCAGCCCAATCTGTAAACATTTAGACATCTAGCACAATGCGTTTTAAACCATGACCCGTACACGTAAAGGGCATGCCAGACGCCGCCCAACAGCGATCTGCTTCGGGAAGCGCGAAACCGAGACCCACGCTCAGCATCCGCGTGCGGCTGATGATTCTCGCCGTC
>Ga0255338_1001446_pt1 | contig 44946 bp, 48 predicted proteins | sample MeOH1_35cm_T4_19_FD_203715 | JGI IMG/M metagenome (GOLD analysis project Ga0255338, IMG submission 203715) | Sandy soil microbial communities from University of British Columbia, Vancouver, Canada - MeOH1_35cm_T4_195 | ecosystem: Engineered > Artificial ecosystem > Sand microcosm > Unclassified ...
TCACGTTAGTCGGCGCGACCACCGAGAACCCCTCGTTCGAGCTGAACGGGGCGCTGCTGTCGCGGGCCCAAGTCTATGTGCTGAAGCGCCTGGACGAGGAGGCGCTGCAGACGCTGCTGTCGAAGGCCGAGGCGCACGAGGGCCGCGAACTGCCGCTGGAGCCCGAGGCCCGCGCGGCGCTGATGGCCATGGCCGACGGAGACGGCCGCTACCTGCTGACCCTGGCCGAGACCCTGTTCAACATCGGCTCGGCCAGGCCGCTGGACCTGAAGGCCCTGGGCCAGGTGCTTCAGAAGCGCAGCCCCGCCTACGACAAGGACCGGGAGGAGCACTACAACCTCATCTCGGCGCTGCATAAGTCGATCCGCGGCTCGGACCCGGACGCGGCGCTCTACTGGCTGGCGCGGATGCTCACGGGGGGCGAGGATCCGCTGTTCATCGCGCGCAGGCTGATCCGGGCGGCGGCGGAGGACATCGGCGAGGCCGATCCCATGTCGCTGGTGCTCGCGAACGCCGCCAAGGACACCTACGACTTCCTGGGTTCGCCCGAGGGGGAGATCGCGCTGGCGCAACTGGTGGTCCACATGGCCGCCGCGCCCAAGTCGAACGCGGTCTATGTGGCGTTCAAATCGGCCATGAAGGCGGCCAAGGAGACCGGCTCCCTGATGCCGCCGGCGCACATCCGCAACGCGCCCACCAAGCTCATGAAGGACCTGGGCTACGGCAAGGGCTACGCCTACGACCACGACGCGCCCGAGGCCTTCTCGGGGCAGAACTACTTTCCCGAGGGCATGGAGCGGCGGCAGTTCTACCAGCCACGCGGGGAAGGCTCGGAGGCGCGGATCAAGGAGCGGCTCGAGCGCTGGGCGGCCCTGCGCCGCGAGCGCGAGGGCTAGAACGCAGACCATTGTTCTGTCGGTAGCTCGGGCATAGGCTCCCCCCAATGCCCATGGGAGGGGACCAAAATGACCGAAACTCTCGACGCGGGCCGGCCGGCCGTGCCCTGGCACTTCTGGCTGGTGACCCTGATCAGCCTGCTCTGGAACGGGTTCGGCGGCTACGACTACACGATGAGCCACCTGCAGGGCGAAACCTACTACCGGCAGATGGGCATGAGCGACGCCGTCATCGCCTTCATGCAGACCTATCCCACCTGGATGCACGGCGTCTGGGCCATCGGGGTGTGGGGCTCGGTGCTGGGATCGATCCTGTTTCTCGCGCGCAGCCGCTGGGCGCTCCACGCCTTCGCCCTCTCGAGCCTGGGTGCGATCGGATCGCTCGCCTACAACCTCGTCACGCCGGGCGCGGCGGCGATCATGAGCCCGGTCATGCCCACGGTGATCGTGGTCATCTGCCTGTTCTTCGCCTGGTACGCATGGACGATGACGAAGCGGGGCGTGCTCCGCTAAACCCGTCCATGTGAAAGACCTCAAGCCCATCCAGCTCTCGCGCGAAGAGATCGAGTTCGTGCGCGGGCTGGTGATGTACGAGGACGCCGAGATCCTGGCCCTCAACAAGCCCGCGGGCCTGTCCAGCCAGGGTGGGCGGGGCCAGGTCCATACGCTGGACGAGCTGCTGTGGGCGTTCGCCAAGCCGGGGAAAGCGCGGCCCAGGCTGATCCATCGCCTGGACCGCGACACCTCGGGCGTGATCCTGACGGCCAAGACCAAGCCTGCGGCGGGGTTCCTCGGTAAGGCGATGATGGCGCGGCGGTTTCACAAAACCTACCTGGCCATCGTCGCGCCCGGCGCGCCCGAGCCGAAGGGCGGGCGGATCGAGCAGGCCCTGCGTCGCGACGAGAGCGGGCGCGAGGCCTATATGCGGCCGTGCCCGCCGGATCATCCCGACGCCGAGACGGCGGTCTCGCGCTACCGCACGCTCAAGCACACCGAGGGCGCCGCCCTGCTGGAGCTGGACCCCGAGACGGGCCGCATGCACCAGCTCCGGGTCCACCTGGCCCACATCGGCCGCCCGATCGCCGGGGACGCCCGCTATGGCGGGGCGCTGGTGGTCGGCGGACACGCCGTGCCTCGCCTGATGCTGCACGCTGCGGCGCTGAAGTTCCCGCATCCCGGCGGTGGCGAGAAACGGCTGGAAGCGCCGCCGCCCGCGGATTTCGCGGGGCTGGTCCAGGCTCTGGGTCTGGGCTGACGGAACGGCGCAGCCAACTCGTCCGTTTCGACGTATAAGCTTCGGAAGGGACACGCCTTTCCGAGTTTGGACCGTTTACCATGAAGCGCATGATCGTCGCCGCAGCCGCCCTGTCGCTGGCCGCCTGCGCCACCGCGCCGACGCTGTATCAGCCCGCCGCTGGACCCCAGGCCGTGGGCTATTCCGACTACCGGATCGAGCCCGGCCGCTATCGCATCACCTTCCGCGGTGGTCCCGGCGCGCCGCCGCAGCAGGTGATGGACTACGCCCTGGTGCGGGCCGCGGATTTGGCCATCGCGGACGGCTACGACTGGTTCCGCGTCGCCGACCGCTTCATGGAAGGGCGACCCGATCGCGGTCCCAGCGTCGGCGTCGGGGTCGGCGGCGGGAACTACGGCTATCGGAGCGGCGTGAACGTCGGCCTGGGCACCACCTTCAACCTGGGCGGCGGCCCGTCCGTGGCCTCGACCATCGAGGTGGTGATGGGGCGTGGCGAGCGGCCGCGCGGGGGTGACACCTACGACGCCCGAGCCCTGCGCCGGAGCCTCGGCGAGCGCATCTAGGCGACCTCGCGCCCGAGGTTGGTGAGTGGCGTCGCGCGCACGCCGGCGTGGGTGAAGCCCGCGTCGTCGGCCATCTCCATGTGACTGAAGTCCGAGAGGCCTTGGGCGATCAGGGCCGGCGCCTTGCCGCGCATCTGGTGCGCCATCAGGCGCATGAACGCCTCCAGCTTTGCGCGCGGCAGGGTGACGTCGGTGAAGTCCAGGGTCAGGCCGTTGAACCGCGCGCCCTGGACCGGGCTCAGCGCGTCGCGGCCGGCCTGCAGGCGGGCCAGAACGCCGCGGGTCAGGCTGCCCACCAGGCTGACGACCTCCACCATGCGGCCGGCCGGGGTGCCGCGGTCGATGTCGATGAACTCCAGCATCATGCCCTGGCGCACGCGCTCGGGCGTGACGCCATCGATGGTCAGCAGCTCCTGGCGACCCCTGCGCCCGCCCATGGTGCGGAACGAGGCCGGCAGGATCACCGGCGGCTGACTGCGCGCGTCCATCGGCATGAACAGCGCGCCGAACGCCAGGGTGGCCCGGTCGATGGCCAGGATGTCGGCGTCCGACAGGCGGGCGAACTTGCGGGCGGGGATGATCTCGCCGGTGGCGCTGAAGGTGACCATCGGCTCGACGCGCAGGACCGCGGTGACCTTGTGGCTCAGGCTGACCACGTGCTCGAGGGCGAAGTCCACCCGCAGGCGCTGGCCGTTGTCGGCCACGAAGGAGATCGGGTTGCGCTCGCGCTCGCGCTCGGAGCTGACCTGGCGGCGGAAGGGCGCCGTGGCCTGGGTCTCGCGGGCCGTGGCGATGACGGCCGGGTCCAGGTCGGCGACCGTGAGCTCGTCGCCGTCGATCTTGCTGACCGACCGGATGCGGATGTCCCTTCGGTCGACCGAGCCCAGGAAGAACTCCAGCACGTCTTCCAGGACCTTCATGCCCACGGCCTGGGCCGCGACGCCGTCCTCGGTGGTCATGGCGACCAGGACGTCGGTCTCGCTGATCCGGTGATGGATGTCCTGGTAGGAAAGGTATTCGTTGAGCTTGCGCCCCAGATAGCCCCAGACGTCGTCGCGCTTCCTGGCCCAGCGCTCGCCGGACCGCTCGCGGATCGCCTCGACGCTGATGACGAAGACCGCGCCGCGCTCGAGCCGGTCCGAGCCCGCCAGCCGATCGAGCACCGTCGCGGCGTCCGCGGCGGTGATCTTCGATACGGTCATGCCGACTTGGAGGCGGGCCATAAGCGCCACCATCGGCGACGTTGGCAAATAATGTCTTGCCGTCGCATAAGGCGCGTCATGCAGACTCTCTTCCTGGTGGCGGCCGGCGGGGCGACGGGCGCGGTGGCCCGCTACCTGCTCGGCGTGCAGGCGATGCGGTCGCTGGGCGGCGGCTGGCCGTACGGCACCTTCGCGGCCAATGTGCTGGGCGGTTTCCTGATGGGTGTCCTGGCGGGCGTGCTCGCCTATCGGGGCGGGGCGGACCAGGAGAAGTGGCGCGTGCTGCTGGGCGTGGGCGTGCTGGGCGGCTTCACGACCTTCTCGGCCTATTCGCTGGAAGTGGCCCTGATGATTGAACGGCGCGCCTATGGCCAAGCGGCCGCCTATAGCCTGGGCTCGGTGGTGCTGTCGGTCCTGGCCCTGTTCGCCGGCCTCCTCCTCATGCGGCGGCTCCTGGCATGAGGGAGGTTCGCACTCTCTACGTGGATCAGGGCGAGGAGGGCGTGCGCCTGGACCGCTGGTTCAAGCGGCGCTGGCCGCACCTGAACCACATCCAGCTCCAGAAGCTGACCCGGTCGGGCCAGATCCGGGTGGACGGAGCCCGGGCCAAGCCCGACACCCGGCTGGCGGCCGGCGCCCAGGTGCGCGTGCCGCCGCTGCCCGACGCCCCGCCGGCGCGCGAGAAGGGCCAACTGGACCCGCGCGACGCGGCCTTCGCCAAGAGCCTGGTGATCTACGAGGACGAAGAGGTCCTGGCGCTGAACAAGCCGTCGGGCCTGGCGGTGCAGGGCGGCACCAAGACCCTGAAGCACGTCGACCGCCTGCTGTCCGCCTGGGGCGAGGGGCTGAACCGGCCACGCCTGGTCCACCGGCTGGACCGCGACACCTCGGGCGTCCTGGTGCTGGGCAAGTCGCCGCAGGCCGCCGCCAAGCTGGCCGGCGCCTTCGCCAAGCGCCGGGCGCAGAAGATCTATTGGGCCATCGTGTCCGGCTTCCCCAAGCCCGGCGAGGGCGTCATCGAGCTGCCGTTGATCAAGAAGGGCGTCGGCGACCGCGAGATGATGGTCCCGGCCGACCCCAAGGAAGAGCGCGCCGAGACGGCCGAGACCGAGTTCGTGACCATCGCCCGCGCCGGGCCGCGGGCCGCGTGGATGGCGCTGTGGCCCCACACCGGCCGCACGCACCAGCTGCGCGCCCACATGCTGGCCATGGGGCATCCGATCCTGGGTGATCCCAAGTACAACACCGAAGCCTCGGTCAGCCTGTCCGAGGGCCTCAAGCTGCAACTCCACGCGCGTCGCCTGATCCTGCCGCATCCGTCGCGCGGGACCCTGGCGCTGGAGGCGCCGATCAGCCCGGAGCTGCGCGCCGGTTTCCAACGTTTCGGCTTCGACGAGCACGAGGCCGACCCCGAACCTTTCAAGAGGCGCCGTTGAGCAACGATCCCCTGGACCAGGCCAAAGCCCTGCTGGACGAGGGCCGGTTGGCCGAGGTCCTGGCCATCACCACGCCTCTGGCCGACCACCCCGAGCCCAGCCACCGGGCGCTGGCCATGCATGCCACTGCGCTCAAGGCCGTGGGCCGCCGCGAGGAGGCGTTGGTGTTCGACCAGCGCGCGACCATGCGGTTCGGGAACAGTGGCGTCGCCTGGCACAACCTGGCCGCCACTCTGGGCGACCTGGGCCACGGCGCCGAGGCGGTCGAAGCCATGAGCCGCGGCTTCAAGCTGGGCCTGGACGGGGCGCTGAGCTGGGGCGTGATGGCGCGCTCCAAGGTGGCCGCCGGCGACCTGGACGGCGCCGAGCAGGCCTATCTGGAAGTGCTGAAGCGCGCGCCGCAACGTGCGGAGACGGCGGCGGAATATGCCGATGTCGTGTGGATGCGCCGGGGCGATATCGGCGAGGCCCAGGCAGTGCTGGACCGGTGCGCCCACGCCGGCGGCCCGCCCGCGCAGCTATTGCTGACCAAGGCCAAGCTGTACGAGGCCGCCGGAGATCCCGACAAGGCCGCCGAGCTGCTGGCGCTGGCCGCCGAGCGCATGCCGGACGAGATCGCCCTGGTAATGGCCGCTGGCCAGGCCGCGCTGGAGCGGGGCGATCTGGCCGAGGCGGAACGCCTGGCGCTGATCGCGGAGACCCGCGTGCCGGAGTCTCCGGGGGTCCTGAACCACATGGCCATCGTCTACCTAGCCCGGGGCAAGGCCGAGCTGGCGCTGGAAAAGGCGCGCAAGGGCCTGGCCTTCGCGCCGGAGAACCAGTCGCTATGGGGTTGGGCCGCGACCGCCGCGCGGGCCGTCGGCGATCCGCTCTACAAGGACCTCTACGACTACGACGCCATGGTCGGGGTCTACGACATCGAGACGCCGCTCGGCTGGGACAGCCTGGAGGCCTATCTGGCCGACCTGGCCAAGGCCCTGAACGGCATCCACCTCTACAACGTGCACCCGTCGTCGCAGTCGCTGCGCCACGGCAGCCAGACCACCTATCGCCTGACCGGCTCGAACGATCCGGCGATCAAGGCCTTCTTCAAGGCGGTGGACAAGCCGATCCGCCACCATATGGCCGGCATGGGCGCGGGGACCGATCCGGCGCGGTCGCGGCGGACCGGGAACTACCGGATCGAGGGCGCCTGGTCGGTGAGGCTGAAGCCGGGCGGTTTCCACAAGGATCACTTCCACCCGGAGGGCTGGCTGTCGTCCGCCTTCTATGTGGAGACGCCGGACAGCGCGCTGGACACCGACGAGAAGCAGGGCTGGATCCGCTTTGGCCAGCCGCCGTTCAAGACCGACCCTGAGCTGCCTGCCGAGCACTTCGTGCGGCCGAAGCCGGGTCGGCTGGTGCTGTTCCCGTCGTACATGTGGCACGGCACGGTGCCCTTCACGACGAACGAGCGCCGCCTGACGATCGCGTTCGACGCGGTGCCGGTCTGAATTTTCCTTTTGCTCGTCATCCCCGGGCTTGACCCGGGGATCCAACCGGCCTTGCGTCGAGGCCGACGAAGGTTCGGCTGGCGCTCTGGAATGGATGGCCGGGCCAAGCTCGGCCATGACGATCCTTGGGAGGTGGCTAGACGAGCCCGGTGAGCGGCCGGACGCCAGCGCTCTCAGGGAACACCGCTGTATCCAGCGCCTGCCGGTCCATGCCCATGTGTTCGGCCAGCAGGCCCTTCTCCAGGGCGCGCAGGTCCAGGGCCGGATAGAGATCGCGATCCTCGAACAGCGCCGGGCGCTTCAGGGTCGGCCAGTCGCCCACGATGCCGCCGGGTCTCAGCGCGCCACCCAGCAGCAGGGCTGTTGACGCCGTGCCGTGGTCGGTGCCGCCGGTGCCGTTGACGCGGGCGGTGCGGCCGAACTCGGTGACCGCCAGGACCACGGTCTCCTTCCAGGCCGGTCCCAGGCCGGCGTAGAGGCCGTCCACCAGGGCGTCGAGGGCCGTCAGGCGCACGGGGAGCAGGCCCGCCTGGTTGGCGTGGGTGTCGAAGCCGTCCAGCGAGACCGCGGCCAGCTGAGGCCCGCCAGGGGCCTTCAGGAACCCTGCCAGAGCCTGGCCCAGCGTACGCGCGGCCTCAGCGCCCTGGGCCGCGCCGGCGCGCATGCCGCCGCCGGCCATGGTCGCGCCGCTGTCGCGAGCCATGGCCTCGGTGGTCAAACCGCGCGCGAGCGCAGGGCCCAGCAGCGGATCGTCCTTGTAGAGGTCCTGCAGCAGCGTGGGCAGGCGCGCCGTGGCCTCGATGCCCCGACCTGGCGACCAGGAGGCGGCGGGCGCAGGTCCACGCAGGATCAGCGGCGCGGTGGGGCCGACCGAGATGGCCTCGACCTTTCCAGCGGAGGACATCGCCTGAACCGCGCGGTTCAGCCAGCCGGACGTGGTGGCGTAGACGCCGGCCGCGCCGGTCTCCAGCACGTCCTGGGCCTCGAAGTGCGAGCGGGCGCGGTCGGGGGTGGCGACGGCGGGCGCGATGCGCCCCTGGCCCGCCTGGACCAGCCTGTGGACCGTGGGCAGGGCGGGGTTGAGCGCGAAGGTCCCGTCCAGCTTCAACGCGGTGTCGCCCAGGGCCAGGCCGCCGCGCAGGGCGCGGTAGTCGGGATCACCCACGGGGATGGCGACCGAGAGGCCGTCCATGCCGCCGCGACAGATGACGACGACGAACTTCCTGTTCGTGGGAACCGCCGCATCGGCCACTCGAGCCAGGAAGGGCAGGGCGAGGCCGGCGGTGGCGAAGGCGCGGCGGGAGAGCATCGGAGCGGTCATCGGCGCTGGAACTCCGGGGTCATCAGCAGCAGGGCGACGGCTTCGGGCCGGGACTCGGCCCGCGAGATGGCCTGGGCGGAGGTTGCCGACAGCCGCGCGCCCAGGGTCTGGTCGGCGAGGGCGACGGGGTCCTGCACGCGCGGCCCCAAGACCGCTCCCAGCTGCTGGGCGAACTGCATCCGCTTCACCAGGGCGTCGGAGGCGGCCCAGGGGCCGGCCTCGTCGGGCCAACCCTTGGGCGAGGGCGCGCCGAACGGCCGCTGACCCAGGCCGTTCAGGACCGCATTCACCTGGCCCAGGCCGCGCGGCTCGTGGCCGAGCGCCCGGTAGCTGGAGATCACGAACTCATAGGGCGTCTTGAACTTGGCCGCCTGCGGCGCCCAGGCCTCGGGCGCGTCCACCAGGGTTTCCGCCACCCGCGCGAGGTCGCCGTGGGTGGAGAGCCAGGTCTTCTCCAGCCGGGCGACGAGGGCCGGTGGCGGGTCGTCGGCGACGAAATGGCGGGCGAGCTTCGTGCAGACGAAGCGGGCGGTCTGCGGCCTGGCGGCGAGGTCGGCCAGGACGGCGCCGGCCTGTTCCTTGCCGCCCTCCGCGTAGCGGACGCCCATGACCGTGCGCTCGCCGGGCTCGTGGGTTTGCTGTCGGAAGAGTACGCCCTCGACGCCCGCGTCACGGGGCCCGGCGATGGAGAGGCCGGTGAGCGCCCGGGCGAACTCCGTGACATCGGCCTGGGCATAGCCGCCATCGACGCCGACGGTATGCAGTTCCAGGATCTCCCGGGCCAGGTTCTCGTTCAGGCCAGGACTACGTCCGACCCGGCCACGGCGCTGTGCGGCGCGGCTGTTTGGGCCCACCGACTGGGCTTGATCGAGATAGAGGAGCATGGCCGGATGCGTCTCGGCCGCGCCCAGCAGGTCGGCGAAGCGGCCGAAGACATGGGGCCGGATGGCCTCGTTCTCGAACGGCCCGACCAGGGTCGCCGTCTGCACCTTGATGGCCGAGACCGTGAAATGGTTCGCCCAGAACAGCGCCCAGCGCTCGCGGAACGAGGCGTCGGTGTCGGCGGCGAGCTGCACCCGGCCCAGCACATCGCCCGCCGCGTTCTGGCGGATAAACTGGCGGGCGGCCGTGACGGCCTCGTCCTCGGCAGGCTTGCCGTCCGCCATCGTCGGCTTAGCATCGGGCGCTGGCGCCGCGTTGCGCGCCATGGCCCGCTCGCGCCGGTAGTCCTGGAACTCCGCCAGCCGCTGGTTGGTGGTCTCACCGTCGGTCCTGAAGATGTCGGCGCCTTGGCGGCGGATCTGGGCCTTCAGGTAGCCGCGCGGGTTCCCCGCCGCCTCGGCGATCTCGCCAGGGCGGGCGCCCAGCCCGAAGCGCGTGACCGCGATCGCGGCGTCGATGTCCGTCTGGCTCACGCTTCCTCCTTGCGGCCGGCGCGTTTCGTGCCCATTCCACGCCCGCATCGACGCGTTCCGTCGGGAGAGAGAATTTTGGACCTGCGCAAAGGATTCCACGAACCGGCCGAGAAGCCTCGGAAGTTCTACAAGGCCGTGACGGTGATCGAGGTCGAGGGCGGCTGGCAGGTGCAGCTGGACAGCCGCAACCTGCGCACGCCCAAGGCCCAGCTCATGGTCCTGCCCACCCGCGCCATCGCCGAGCTGGTGGCCGAGGAGTGGGCGGCGCAGACCGATGTCATCGAGATGGCGACGATGCACGCCACGCGCTTGGCCAACACCGCCATCGAGACCATCGGCGGCTCCCGCGACGGCGTGGCCGACCAGATCGCCGACTACGCCGGCTCGGACCTCGTCTGCTACTTCGCCGAGGAACCGGCAGCGCTGCTCACCCGCCAGCAGGCGGCGTGGGAGCCGGTTCTCGCCCGCGCCGAGGCCGAGGAAGGCCTGCGGTTCGAGCGCTGCTCCGGCATCGTCCACCGCGAGCAGCCGGGGGAGACCTTGACCAAGGTGCGCGAGCTGGCTCTGTCGCTGGACGACTTCGCCCTGGCCGGCCTGGCGTTCGGCGTGCCGTTGTTCGGCTCGGCCGTGCTGGCCATCGGGGTGCTGCGCGGATGGCTGGGCGGCCAGGAGGCCTACGACCTCTCGCGCATCGACGAGGTCTTCCAGGAAGCGACCTGGGGCATCGACGAGGAAGCCGCCGAGCGCACCGCGCGGCTGGGCGTCGAGGCGCGGATGCTGGACAGATGGTTTCGCGCTCTGGCCAACTAGGTGGCATGCTGCTTCGCCTGCTCACCGCCCTCGCGACGACCCTGACCATCGCCGGATCCGCCAGCGCCGCGTCGCCCGCGGGTGAGCTCGAGTTGGTGGACCTGACGCCGCAATTCGACGAGGTCTGGACCCGGACCCAGGCGCTGCCGGATTCCGAGCGCGCCGCCGCGCTTCGGAGCGGGTTCGCGCAGACCCTGCCGGGCTTCTACTCGGTCGAGCGGTTCCGGAACGGGAGCCCCGAGAAGTACGAGCAGAACGTGCTGCGCGCCCTCAAGGCCTATCCGTCCCAGCGCGCCGACACCCAGCAGGTGAGCCGCAGTTTCGAGGCCATGTTCCGCGCAGCCGTCCCGGGCTTCGAGGCGCGCTTCGGCGCGATGCGCGGGTATGAGCCGGTCTATCTCGTGAACAGCCTGGGCGAGTTCGACGGCGGGACGCGTGAGCTCGGCGGACGGACGATCCTGCTGTTCGGGGCGGACATGATCGCCAGGTATCACGCGGGCGACGACCTGCAGCCGTTCTTCCACCACGAGCTGTTCCACCTGATGCACGCTCGCACGTTCAAGGAGTGCGATCGGGCGTGGTGCGGGCTGTGGACGGAGGGCATGGCGGTCTATGTGGCGGCGACCCTGAACCCGAAGGCCACCGACTCGGAGCTGCTACTGGTCCAGCCGGAGCCGATCCGCGCCGCCGTAGACGCCAACCGCAATGCCGCGGTGTGCGCCGTCGTCGCCCGGCTGGATTCGGCCGCCGACGCCGACATGCAGGCGCTGTTCAGCTTCAGGCGGATGTCGCCCGAACTGCCGCCGCGCTTCGGCTACTACGTGGGCTACTTGGCGGCGGTCGAGGCGGGCAAGCACCACTCGCTGGACGAACTGGCGAAGCTGGACAACGCCGCGGTGCGGCCGCTGCTGGAGCGCAGCCTGCGGAGCCTGGCCGACTGTGCGGCCTAGTCCCGGGGCTGGACCGGCAGGATCTTCACCCGGGTGCTGCTGGCGCTGAGCTCGCGGACGGCCTTCATGAAGTCGTTGGACCCTTCCTCGGCGAAATGGGCGTCCAGCGCCGCGCGGTCGGCCCACTCCTCGTAGAAGAACAGCCGCATCGGGTCTTCGCAGTCGATATGGACGCCGTGCTTCAGGCAGCCGGGCTCGCCGCGCGAGCGGGCGACATGGGCGAGTGCGGCTTCGAGCAGGGCGTCGAAGGTCTCGGGCTTCGCGGTGACCGAGCCGGTGACGATCAGCATGGGAATCTCCGTTGGCGAAGATCGTAGCAGGTGGACATCGGGGCCGCTCGCGTGCGGCCCCGATGTCGCCTGAGGGCCGGGGGGAGAAAACCCTCAGGCGCCTGGCTCAACGCCCTGGCAAGGGTGACGCCGCGGCCTGGGCCAGGGTGCGGTTGGCGATGTGCTCGGCTGCCCGAGCCCGCGCGGTGTCGATCAGACCGGCGATCCGCGGGTTGACCGCGGCGCGGACGCCAGCCGCGCATTCGCGTTGCTGGTTGGCCTCGAACAGCGGCCGGAGGACGGGCTCGCCGCAGATCCGGTTCACGGCGTCGGTCACGCGGATCGACAGACGCGCCGCGCCGGCCGGGCGGCTGAGGTCGAGGTCCGAATAGACCACGATCACGCGCTGCGGCGTCTCGTGGGCGGCGGCGTGGGAAGGCGTCGAAAGGGCCGCGGCGACGGCCGCGGACAGCGCGGCGCCGAACGCAACCAGCGAGCGGGGAGGTGGGCTCAACATTCCAATACAAGTCCTTGAGTTCATACGTTTCGGGGAGGTACGCGGAGTTACTCGGCGGCCACCGCCGCGCAGGCGCGGCTCATGGCCGCCACGTGGCGATGGTCGGTTCCGCAGCAGCCGCCCAGGACACGGATGTGTCCGTGGCGGCGCAGCAGGGCGGCGTGCTCCTGGGCAAGCTCCGACGGGTCGCCGTCGTCCAGGTCGGGGGCGTCGTTCAGTTCTTGATGGCTGCGCTTGGAGGCGTTGGCCCGCAGGCCACGCACCCGCTTCACCCAGGACTCGTTCGCCTCCAGGGCGTCGGCGAAATGGGTCGGGTGGGCGCAGTTCACGAGATAGTAGGCGGGCGCGTCGCCGGTCACGGCGTCGACCGTCATGATCGCCTCCGCCAGCGTCTGGCCGGTGGGCAGGCGCCCATCGGTTTCCACGGTGAAGGAAATCGCCAGGGGTTTGCGGACCGCGTTGGCGGCGCGGACCACCCCGATGGCCTCGGGGATATTGGTCATGGTGATGGCGCAGATCATGTCGGCGCCAGCCGCCGCGAAGCTGGCCGCCTGGCCCGCGTGGTAGGCGAAGGCCTGGTCGGAGGTCATCGTCTCGCCGGGGTTGTAGCCGTCGCCCCGCGGGCCGATGCAGCCCGAGACCACCAGGTTCGGGACTCTCGCGCGCCATTCGTCCCGCAAGTCCTTGAGCAGGCGGATGGCGTCCCGGTTGAAGAGGTCCAGCTCGCCCGGCGAGAGGCCGAGGCGCGCCGCCCAGTCGGGGTTGGCCCGCCAGGTGGGGGCTTCCAGGATGAAGCCCAGCCGCTCGGCCGCGGCGATCTCCAGGTAGCTGCGGTAGTAGCGGCGCAGGGTGGCGCGGCCGACCTCGTCCCTCAGCAGGACGAAGGCGGCGAAGTGCGGCAGATCCAGCTTGTCGTGGAAGATCAAACTGGTTTCGAGGCCGCCGTCCGTCAGGAACAGGTCGCCGTCGAGCTGGGGCAGGGTTTCGCAGGTCATGGGAGGATCCTCAGGGGGCGGGAGCATCAGCGGGCGGCTTCGGGCGCCAGGCCGCGCTCGCCGCCGGCCACGTCGCGGCCGATCAGCAGGTCGCCGATGCGCTCCGAGGCGCCGTCGTAGAACCCGGCCTGGCCGTTCCACGTCGCCGGATTGCGGTAGGTGCCGAACACCATGTCCCAGATGGGAATGTCGCCGTAGTTCCAGCGGTGCACGCCCCGCTCATGGTGCAGGCTGTGCATCTCGGGCCGGGCGATGAACCAGCCCAGCCACTTGGGTGTCTTCAGGTTGGCGTGCTGGAACAGGCCGCAGAACGTGGCCGCCAGGAAGGCGATCAGCACGGCCTCCGGCGCGAAGCCGAAGATGAAGACCAGCATAAAGCTGCCGACGAAGGCCCAGCCCAGCATGTCCAGGGGGTGGAAGTAGAGCGAGCCCCAGATATCCACGCGCTCGGCGCTGTGGTGGGTCTGGTGGAAGGTCCGCCACAGCAGGTCGGACCCGTGCATGGTGCGGTGCCAGGCGTAGACGCCCAGCTCGTAGAGCAGGAACGCCGCGGGCGCGGCCGTCCACAGCGGCAGGCCGCTGGCGTCGACCAACGTGTGCTGGCCCAGGAAGCCGTCCCACAGGAACGGCGCGCGGGTCGAGACGAACCAGTAGAGGATCGCCGAGGCGAGGCCCTTCAGCCGCCATCCGCGGACCGTGGGGAAGACCCTGGCGGGCGCCAGGACCTCGAAGGCCGCGAAGGCGGCGAACAGGCCGAACAGCCAATAGTCGTAGACCCCGAACACGGGCGGCTCCTTTTCTCTTGAGTTGCCTTCCAAGAGCGTGAGCCGCGGCCTCACATTGTGAGGCTTGCTCGTGAGCTGCGATGTGAGGCTGTGATCCGGCCGCCGGACGCCTACATAGGCGGGATGGTTCCGCTCTCCGTTCTCGACCTTTCGCCCATCGTCCAGGGGGGCGGCCCCAGCCAATCCCTACGCGCCAGCCGGGGCCTGGCCCGCGCGGCCGAGCGCCTGGGCTACGAGCGCTACTGGCTGGCCGAGCATCACAACATGACCGGCATCGCCAGCGCCGCCACGGCCGTCGCGCTGGCCTATGTGGGCGAGGGGACGTCGACCATCCGGCTGGGGGCCGGCGGGGTCATGCTGCCCAATCACGCGCCGCTGATCATCGCCGAGCAGTTCGGAACGCTGGAGGCGATGTACCCCGGGCGCGTCGACCTGGGCGTGGGCCGGGCCCCCGGCACCGACCAGCTCACCGCCCGCGCGCTCCGCCGCAACCTGGCGGGCGACGTCGACCAGTTTCCGCAGGACGTGCTGGAGCTGCTGGCCTTCCTCCGCGATCCCGTCCCAGGACAGGCGATCCGGGCGGTGCCGGGCTCAGGTTCCAATGTCCCGGTCTGGGTGTTGGGCTCCAGCCTGTTCGGCGCCCAACTGGCGGCGGCCCTGGGCCTGCCGTTCGCCTTCGCCTCGCACTTCGCGCCGCAGATGATGGACCAGGCCGCCGACATCTATCGCCGGCAGTTCGAACCGTCGGAGTACCGCGCCAGGCCGCACCTCATGCTGGGCCTGAACGTCGTGGCGAGCGAGACGGACCAGGAGGCGCGGCTCCTGTTCAGCTCGCTGCAGCAGGCGTTCATCAACCTGCACCGCGGCCAGCCCGGCCCGCTGCCGCCGCCGCGCGAGGATCCGGACGGGCTGTTCGCCGGCACGGTGGCGCCCGGATCGCCGCTGTCGAAGGCTGTTGTGGGCGGCCCGGAGACGGTGCGGGCGGGGCTGCGGGCCTTCGTGGAGCGTCATCGCCCGGACGAGATCATCGTCACCGCCCAGATCTTCGATCAGGAGAAGCGGATCCGCTCGCTGGAGCTCGTCGCCCAGGCGCGGGACGCCCTGGCCCTGGCCGCCTGATCTCAGCCGATCGACCAGCGGACCGGGTTCTCCGGCTGATAGGCGCAGAAGGCCCCGGTGCGGATCGAAGCCTCCAGGTGGCGGCCGAGGGGTGGGTGCGCCTCGGCGATCTTGCGGATGGCGCTGCGGATACGCCAGGTCACGGCGGTGCGGGCCTTCTCGGCCGGGTCGCCCAGCTTGCGGCCGCGACCGCCCAGGCCCACCGCGGCGGAGAGCTGCTCGATCACCGCGTCCAGTTCCTCGCTGATCCGCTCGGTGCGGGCGAAGTCGTTGTCGCGTTCCGCCTCGTCCAGGTCGGCCTGCAGGTCCTGGATGCGGCGCTGGCAGGCGGCGCGGGCCCTGGTGTCCATGGCCGCGCCGGAGTCGCCCTCCACCAGGCGTCCGGCCAAGTCCATGCAGTGGATGCGCTCACGCGGGGAGGCCAGCAGCAGGGCGATGTCGCCGCAGCCCTTGGCGTCGCTCAGCACCGCCCGGCGGCCGGCGAAGTCCACTTCCCATAGTCCGCCCGTGCGCACGAAGCGGGCCGCCTCGGCGGCGGGGCGTGGCGGCCCGACCGTCGGCCGGGGGCCGCTGGGCAGGCCTGCCAGGCGCAGACCCTCCAGCAAGAAGTCCGCGTCGGCCTCGCGGGCGAAGGGGTTGGAGTCCATGATCTGCTGGACCGCCTGCTGCGGGTCGGCCGCGCGGCCGCCCGCGATGTCGCGGAAATAGGCTCGCAGGAACAGCGGGACCTGCAGGCGGGCCTCGTCCGGGCGGCCGAGGTGGGCGTAGCTGGCCGCCATCAGCGCCGCCTGTTCGAAGATCTGATCCGGCGGCGAGCGCTCCAGGATCGCGAGGCCCGCTTCGAGCTTGCGCGCCAGGAGGTGCGGCATGATCGATACGAAATAGTACCAGGGCTCGTGCAGCGGATTCAGCCGGAACGCCTTGGCCGTCATCTCCAGCGCCCGCTCCGGTTCGCCGAGATAGGCCCAGAGCGGGGCCATCTGCATCAAGCCGTCGGCGTGGTTCGGGCTGAGCTCGAGGGCGCGCTCCAGATGGCGGCGTCCCTCGCCGAAATTGCGCCGGTAGACGGCCAGCCGGCCCGCCACGACCTGGACGATCGGATCCATCTCATCCAGCGCCTCGGCGCGGGCGATGTAGTGCTGGCAGAGCTGGTCGTCCTCGGCCTCCTGCGGCGTGGCCCGGCGCCAGTTCCAGCGTTTGAAGTGGCTGAGCGAGAGCCCGGCGTAGGCGCGCGCATAGGTCGGGTCGATCGACAGGGCGCGCTCGAACAGCCGGCGCGCCTCCTCGTCGTCCTCCGGCGTGGACCTGCGCAGGCACTCCAGACCCCGCAGCCAGCAATCCTGGGCCGGAAGGCTGGTCAGCGGCCGGTGGCGGGCTTGGGCCAGGCGGCTGAGGCGGACGCGCGCGGCGAGGTGGTTGGCCACCTGTATGGCGATCTCCCCCAGCACCTCGCCCGCGCGCCGCAGCGGCGCCTCGTAACGGTCGGCCCAGATGATCCGGCCGGAGGCGGCCTCCACCAGGCTCACCTTCACCTGGACGCCGTCCGGCCCCGGCCGCAGCGACGTGTCCAGCAGGTGGGTGACGCCATAGGCCTCCAGCAGCCGCTGGGGCGCCAGCTCGTCCGGGGCCAGGGCCAGCGACGTGCGCGGGGCCAGCACCTCCATGTCGGGCGACTGGGCCAGCTCGGCGATCACGTCCTCGACGAAGCCCTGCGCCACCCGGGCGTCGGCGGGTGCGAGCGGCAGCGGATCGAACAGGGCCACGGCGACCGAGGCCACGCGACGATCGCGCTCCGGGCTGGAAGGGTCCCGCTGGAAGAACATGGGTGGCTCATACCGCAGCGCTTCCATGCGCGCGAGGCCTACCCTGGCGTGAGCTTGCTTCACGCCTCAAGCGCCTCTACGCCTTCGCTTTTCGTGGATATAGGGCCGGCGGCGTGAAGCAGATCCTGGAAGAGCTCGAGAAGCGTCGCGGCGAAGCCCGTCTGGGCGGCGGCGAGAAGCGGATCGCCAGCCAGCACGCCAAGGGCAAGCTCACCGCCCGCGAGCGCATCGACCTCCTGCTGGACGAGGGCTCGTTCGAGGAGTTCGACATGTTCGTCGAACACCGGGTCACCGAGTTCGGCATGGCCGACAACCGCATCCCCGGCGATGGCGTGGTCACCGGCTGGGGCCGGATCAACGGGCGGGTGGTGTTCGTCTTCTCCAAGGACTTCACGGTGTTCGGCGGCTCGCTGTCGTCGGCCCACGCGGAGAAGATCCTCAAGGTCCAGCGCCAGGCCATGAAGGTGGGCGCGCCGGTGATCGGCCTGTTCGACGCCGGCGGCGCGCGGATTCAGGAAGGGGTGGCCGCCCTCGGGGGCTATGCCGACATCTTCCTGGAGAACACCCTGGCCTCGGGCGTCATCCCCCAGATCAGCGTGATCATGGGCCCCTGCGCCGGCGGCGACGTCTATTCGCCGGCCATCACCGACTTCATCTTCATGGTGAAGGACACCTCCTACATGTATGTGACGGGCCCCGACGTGGTGAAGACCGTCACCCACGAGGACGTCAGCCACGAGGACCTGGGCGGCTACCGGGTCCATGCGCTGAAGTCGGGGGTCGCCGACGGGGCGTTCGAGAACGACCTGGAGGCGCTGACCCAGATGCGCCGGCTGGTCGACTTCCTGCCGCTCAGCAACCGCGAGAAGCCGCCGGTCCGCGAGAGCTTCGACGAGCCTGGCCGGATCGAGATGTCGCTGGACACCCTGGTGCCCGCGAACCCCAACAAGCCCTACGACATGAAGGAGCTGATCCTGAAGGTCGTGGACGAGGCCGACTTCTTCGAGATCAGCCCGGACTTCGCCAAGAACATCGTGGTCGGCTTCGGCCGCATGGACGGCCAGCCGGTGGGGATCGTCGCCAACCAGCCCCAGGTGCTGGCGGGCGTGCTGGATATCGATTCCAGCCGCAAGGGCGCGCGCTTCGTCCGCTTCTGCGACGCCTTCGAGATCCCGATCATCACCTTCGTGGACGTGCCGGGCTTCATGCCGGGGACCAAGCAGGAGCAGGGCGGCCTGATCAAGCACGGCGCCAAGCTGCTGTTCGCCTATGCCGAGGCGACCGTGCCGAAGATCACCCTGATCACCCGCAAGGCCTATGGCGGCGCCTATGACGTGATGAGCTCCAAGCACATCCGCGGCGACATCAACTACGCCTGGCCCACCGCCGAGATCGCGGTCATGGGGTCCAAGGGGGCGGTGGAGATCATCTTCCGCTCCGAGATCGGCGACCCCGAGGCCATCGCGGCCCGCGAGGCCGAATACAAGACGAGGTTCGCGAACCCGTTCGTCGCCGCCTCACGCGGCTATATCGACGACGTGATCATGCCCCACTCGACCCGCAAGCGGATCATCAACGCCCTGAAGAACCTCAAGGGGAAGCAGCTGACCAACCCCTGGAAGAAGCACGACAACATCCCGCTGTGAGGGCGGGCTGGGCGCGACCGGGTCGTTGGGGGTTAGCGCCACGACACGGGGTGCGAGTTCGTGGCCGCTATCCCGGCCGCGCCCTTGAGAATGCTGCGCCGATGAAGGGAATTCGGCATCAGGTCGAACCCTGAGGGGACCCTGGGGCCGAAGCCTAGACCTGGATCAGGTTGTGCTTCACCGCGAAGCGCACGAACGCGGGTCCTGAGCGGACGCCGGCCTTGCGCATCGCCGCGGCGCGGTGGCTCTCCACGGTCTTGACGCTGATCCCGAGGAGACGTGCGGCCTGCTTGTTGGAGTTGCCCTCGGCGATCAGCTGGGCGACCTCCAGTTCGCGCATGCTGAAGGTCTCCAGGCGGCCCGGCTTACGGCCGTGGACCACCGCGTCGAGCAGCAACTCCGACACCGAGGACGAGAAGTAGGGCCGGTTGGCGCCCAAGGCGGAGATGGCCGCCTCCAGGTGTTCCTCGCTGTCGGACTTCACCAGATAGCCGCGGGCGCCGGCGGCCAGGCCGCTGCCCACCGTCTCGTCGTCGTCGTGCATGGTGAAGAGCAGGACCCGGATGCTGGGACGCTCCTGGTGCAGTCGACGGGTGACCGCCACGCCGTTGAGGATCGGTAGGGACACGTCGAGGACGGCGATGTCGGGGGTCTGGTCGAGGGCCATCTCCATCGCCTGCTGCCCGTCTCCCGCTTCGCCACAGACCTCCCAACCGGCGTGGCTCTCGATCAGATCTCTTACGCCCTTGCGGACAATATCGTGGTCGTCAGCGATGAGGATGCGCAACACCCAGGTCTCCAGAGGCCGAGTTTCCGACCTCTTCAGCGATAGCGGAGGCTGCGCCGCCGCCCATCGGGCGAAACCCTTGCTGCGAGGCCGTCAACTTCGCGGGCCCGGCACAGGTTTGCACGAATAGCGTGTACGAACTCTCTCCAACGGGGTATATTGTTCGCGGGGAACGGGCGAACAATCAGGACGCTGATAGACGGTTGTCCACGCCCGATATGAGGCGTGGAAATATGCTGGCTCACCCGGAGCGGAATCCGGTCGCCGAGACCGATTATCGGCGGATCTTCATGGCTCTGCCGACACCCATTGCTTTGATTTCAATGGAAAACGGAGATCCTACGATCGTCACGGTGAGCGATCGCTTCGCCGAACAGGTGGGGGCGCCAGGCCGGCGGCTCGACGGCCGTCGGCTTTCCAGCGTCTTCCGCCGCCGGTCCGGTGAGCGCCTTTGCCGTGCGGTGACCGACTGCGCGGAGGCTTCGGCGCCGGCGCGGACCTGGATCATCCGGGCCAGTGGCGATCGCCTGCTGCGAATGGAGATGGAGGCGAGGCCGCTCGACGATCGCGTCCTGCTGACCATCGTCGAGGTGGCATGGGCAGCCGGTGGCGACCGGCGCGCGGCGGGCCCGGCGACCGATCTTTCGTTCGTCCTGGCTCAGGCCGAACAGGATGAACGCCGCCGCGTGGGGCGTGAGCTGCACGATTCCACCTCTCAGCTTCTCGTGGCCGCGCAACTGGGCCTGGGCGCACTGCAACGCCGGGTGAAGCTTCCTCCGGAGACCGCCGCGATCGCGGCCGAGGTCCGGCAGTCGATCGCCGCCGCCCAGCGGGAAATCCGCACGTTCTCGTTCATGCTGCATCCGCCCAGCCTTCGGGACGGCGGGTTCCCGAACGCGCTGCGGGACTTCGGCGCGGGCTTCGGCCTGCGGACCGGCCTGGAGGTGACGGTCGAGATCGACGACGGGCCATGGTCGCTGCCGAAGGCCACGGAGATGGCCCTGTTCCGGGTGGCGCAGGAAGGACTGATGAACGTTTATCGCCACGCGAAGGCGCGCCGGGCATCCGTGCGGCTCGTGCGCGACTTGGGGAGTGTGTCGCTTGAGATCGAGGACGACGGCGTTGGCCTTCCCCAGATTCCGGGCGGGGATGGCGGGCCGGTCGCGCCGCTGGGCGTGGGGATCGCGGGCATGCTGGCGCGGATGACCCAACTTGGCGGCTCCCTCAGTCTCCGCTCCGGCCGGGCGGGCCTCCGCGTCCGCGCCAGCGCGCCTTTGGCGATGCGGCCCGGCGGACTGGCTTGAGGACTGTCCGCGAGGCCCCTCAGGGTATCACCCGATGTCGGCGCGGGCCGACGACGCGCAGCCTCAACGTGGGATCGCCGGCCGGAGCCGGCAGCTTCACGGATCGCGTCGATGTACCGCAAGGTCGCGTCAACTGAGCTTACTCACACTGCGGTCGGCGAGGGCCGGTCCGATCGACGGCCCGCGCGGCGCAGGGACGAGCGCTGGCCGCGCGGCGTCACCTTGCCCCTCGCCCTGATGGTGTCCCTGGCGCTCTGGGCCGCCTTGATCAATGGCGCGATGGCGCTCTTCGCGCGCTGAGCGTCGCGTCGGAACCGCCAATCGACCCTCCCGTTCTCTTCGCCGGGCGGCGGAGGCCCCCGCCGCACGAAGAAAAAGCGAAGGAGAACAGCATGTCCGGTCGGTGGAGCGATGAGCGGGAGCGGTACGAGCAGGAGCGCGGCGACCGCTACGACGTCTTCGGAACGCGGGACGGGCGCGAGGGCGACCGAGACCGCGAGGCACGATCCTTCGGGCGCGGCGATCGTGTCTTCGGCGAGCGGGACAGCGGCGTCGGCTACAACCGGCCTCAGGGCGGCCGCAGCCCTGATTGGCAGGATCCGGACTATGGCGGCGTCTCACCAGCCATGCGGCGCGGCGACTATGAGACCGGCTACCGGTCGAACCCGCGCTTCCTGGGCCAGGACTACACCCGCGGCGGCCGGTTCTACGGCGACGACGGGCGCGGCCGGATCTATCGTGAGGAGTACGGCTACGGCCGGCCGTACGATGGTGAGGGACACCGGTTCGGCAGCTATGAAGCCGACCGGCGCTGGGCCCGGGAAATGCGGCGACCCGTCTCCGGCGGGACCGGCGGCTATGACTACGAGCGTGGCTATGGCGACGGCGGCCGGTACGAGAGCCGCGACCGTGGTGGCGACTTCGAGGACCGGGCCCGGGAGGCCGGCGACTTCTTCCGGCGCACCGGCCGGCGCATCTCCAACTGGTTCAGCGACGTGGCCGGCGAGGGCGCCTACGACCGCGACTATGGTGAGGACCGCCAGCGCTACGAGGCGTTCCGCGGCGCGCGGGGCCGAGGGCCGAAAGGTTACCAGCGCTCGGACGAGCGGATCAACGACGAGGTCCACCAGCGCCTGACCGACGACCCCTGGCTGGACGCCAGCGACGTCACCTGCGCGGTCTCGGGCGGTGAGGTGACGCTGTCGGGCACGGTCGAGAGCCGCGAGGCCAAGCACCGCGCCGAGCGGATCGTCGAGGACCTGTCGGGCGTGAAGCACGTGCAGAACAACCTGCGCATCCAGGCCAGCGGCTACGGCGCCTCCACCGGCGGCTACGCCGCGACCGGCTATGGCCAGGGCGCCCGGGATACCGCCGTGGGTTCGAACGAGCCGGTGAAGGACGTTACCGACGGCAACACGACGCCGCCGGCTCAGAAACGCAACTAGGCTTCCGGCGCCCCACGCAAGACAGACGCCTCCCAGCCCCGCTAGGCTGGGAGGCGTCATGCTGGCCGATTTCCAACCTTGGCTTGATCGATGGTCCCTGGAGGCCGACGGTCAGCCGTTCGTCACACCCTACGCAGGGAGTCGGTTGCTGCCGGTGCGCCGGGCCGGCGTGGCGGCGATGCTCAAGCTCGCCGCCTCGGACGACGAACGTCGCGGCGCGGCGGTGATGGGTTGGTGGGGCGGGCGCGGGGCTGCGCCGGTGCTGGCGCGGGCGGGCGACGCTTTGCTGATGGCCCGGGCGGAGGGCCGGCGAGCGCTGCATCAGGCGGAAGACGCCACGGCGACGGCCATCTTGTGCGCCGCGGTCCGCGCCCTGCATGGTGAGCGGGAGCAGGCGCCCCCGCCAACACCCCCTCTGGCCAGGTTGTTCGCGGCGCTGCTGAACACCGGCGACTCCCGGCTGGACGGGCCGCGCCGCGTCGCGAGGACGCTGCTGGATGCGCCGCGCGAGATCGTGCTGCTGCACGGCGACATCCATCATCGGAACGTTCTGGACTTCGGGCCGGCCGGCTGGCTGGCGATCGACCCCTGGGGCTTTCAGGGCGAGCGAGCGTACGACTACGCCAACATCCTGCGTAATCCCGGGCTTGAGCGGGTCGTGGAGCCGGGGCGGTTCGACCGGGGCCGGGCGCAGATCGCCGAACGCGCCGGCCTGGAGCCCGAGCGCCTGCTGTGCTGGATCTACGCCCACGCTGGGCTGGCGGCCGCCTGGGAACTGGCGGATGGACAGGACCCGTCGCGATCCTGGGCGGTCCTGGAACTGGCGGAGGCGCGGCTTTAGAGCGCCGGAACCGCAGGCGCGAGCCGGGGTCGCAAGGCCACGGGCTCGCCGCCGGCGAACTGGGTGCAGCGGCTCCAGTTGAACGCCGCGGTCCCGAAGACCTCTACGCAGGCCGCCACGTCCGCCTCACCGATGCGCCCTTGCTTCTCGAGCCAGGTGCATTGGGCGACGGCGCCGATCAGGTAGCTGGCCACCGGCGTACCAGGGTTCCGGCGGTCGCGGATTTCGCGCTGGACCTCGCCCGTGTCGGAGAACGCCACGCGGTAGCCGACCGGAGTCAGCGAGATGGTGTGGGCGTACTCGTGCGCGGCCACGTTGATGGCGCAGGAGCGGGTGACCACGTCGCCGGCGCCAAACGCGTTCAGCACGCCACGGGTGATCAGCAGGTCGGAATAGCGGCCGCTGGTTCCCCCTTCGCCAGCCATCCCCAGCGCCGCGCCGTTGTCGTCCACGATCGCGGCCTGGGCCGGGGCGAAGCGGGAGCCTGGCCGCTCCAGCGAGATCACCGCCGCCACGCCCTTGGGGTCCATCTCCTGTTCGGACGGCCGGGCGTAGATCACGGAGTAGCGGCCTTGCAGGGCCTCGAGGTTGGCGCGGAAGGCCGAGGACCGCAGGACGGCGTAGCCCTCCTGCAGCAGGCGCCCCGCGGCCTCGCGCTCCGCCTCCGAGCTGCTGTTGAGCGTGCTGAAGGCGCGGTTTGGCGTGGTGTCTTCCCGCAGGTTGCCCCAGGCGATCCAGCCCAGCATGCCGATCGCCGCGAAGAAGGCCCAGAGGCCGGAGGTCCAGATCGAATGGCGCGGCGGCTCCGGCATCGCATGAAAGGTGCGGCGCCTCGCGCGGCCCTGTCCAGTCGCGGGACGGCGAGCGACGCAGATCAATGAGCGCGCGCCGGGACTCAGACCAGAATGGGTGTGGTCGCAGTCGCCGGCCAGCCTCGGGGATCGCGATGCCCGCAAACCTGCTGCACGAACTGATCGTCGCGACCGTGCTCGTGGCGGCGACAGTGGTGATCCACCTGGTTGGTCTCGACCTCCTGATGCGCCTGACCGGCCTGCACCTTCGCCGGTTCCTGAGCACTTGGCTGGACCTGAACCGGCTGATCGTACCCTTGGGCATCGTGCTGGGCCTGTTCACCCTGCACGGGATCGAGATCTGGCTCTACGCCTTCGCCTACAGGGCCATGGGCGTGATGCCGACGATCGAGCAGGCGCTGTACTTCTCGATCAACGCCTACTCGACCATGGGCGAGGCGGGGCCGGTCCTGCCGGTCGAATGGCGGGTCGTGGGCGTGCTCGAGGCCGTGAACGGCATGCTTCTGATCGGCTGGTCGACGGCCTTCCTGTTCCAGGTGCTGGATCACCTGCTGCGGCCGCAGGATGAGGATCACCCGCTGCCGAGAGGCGCCATCGCCAGGTCGTCGCCGCGCCCCAGGGGATCGCGCAAGGGCGCGCCGTCGGGCACGAACTCCAGCGACACCGAATTGATGCAGTAGCGCAGCCGGGTCGGCGGCGGGCCGTCGGGGAAGACGTGGCCCTGGTGGCTGCCGCAGCGGGCGCACGTCGTCTCGATGCGCACCATGCCGTACGAGGTGTCGCGGATCGCCTTCACATGGGCCTCGTCGACCGGCGCCCAGAACGACGGCCAGCCGGTGCCGCTCTCGAACTTGGTCTTGTGTTGGAACAGCGGCAGGCCACAGAGGCGGCAGCAGTAGACGCCGGAATCCTTCTGATCGAGCAGGCCGCCGCAGAACGGCGCCTCGGTGCCGTGGTGCAGCAGCACTTCGGCTTCCTCGCGCGTGAGGCCGGCCTCCAGTCGCTTGCGTTCCTCAGCGTTAGGCGGCGAGAGAGAGAAACCCGAAGGGGAGACTGCTGGCGTGCTCATGGACGCCAATCTAAGGTCCCGCCCTTCGCGGCGAAAGACCGGAGGCCATGCGCAATGATTATCGCCACCACGCCTGAGGTGCCCGAGGGGAAGGTTGTGAAGACCCTTGGCGTCGTGACCGGTGAGGCCATCATCGGCGCGCACATCTTCCGCGACTTTTTCGCCGGCATCACCAACATCATCGGCGGTCGCGCGGGCGGCTACGAGAAGGCTCTGCGGGAGGCGCGAGACATCGCGCTTCAGGAAATGCAGCTGGAAGCCCAGGCCCGCGGCGCCGACGCCGTGGTGGGCGTCGACCTCGACTACGAGACCCTCGGCGTCGAGAACGGCATGCTGATGGTCACCGCGTCCGGCACTGCCGTGAAGCTCTCCGCATAAGGTACGGAATGTTTTCGAAGATCCTGATCGCGAACCGGGGCGAAATCGCCGTCCGGATCATCAAGACCTGCCGCCGCATGGGCATCAAGACGGTGGTCGTCTACTCCGAGGCCGACGCCGATTCGATGGCCGTGGAGATGGCCGACGAGACCGTCTTCATCGGCGGCGCGCCCGCCTCCGAGAGCTATCTGGTGGCCGACAAGATCGTCGACGCCGTGCGCGCCACGGGCGCCGAGGCGGTCCACCCGGGTTTCGGCTTCCTCAGCGAGAACGCCGGCTTCGCGCGGCGCCTGGCCAAGGAAGGCATCGTCTTCATCGGCCCCAACCCGCACGCCATCGAGGCGATGGGCGACAAGATCGAATCGAAGAAGTTCGCGGCCAAGGCCAACATCTCGGTGGTGCCCGGGCACGTGGGCGAGATCGCCGACACCGCCCACGCCGTGAAGATCTCCGAGGACATCGGCTATCCGGTGATGCTGAAGGCGTCGGCGGGCGGCGGCGGGAAGGGGATCCGCGTCGCCTGGAACCGCAAGGACGTCGAGGAGGGCTTTCCCGCCGTCCGCTCCGAGGCGAAGTCCAGCTTCGGTGACGACCGGATCTTCATCGAGAAGTTCATCGAGAGCCCGCGCCACGTCGAGATCCAGGTCCTGGGCGACAAGCACGGCAACGTGGTCCACCTGTTCGAGCGCGAATGCTCGATCCAGCGCCGCAACCAGAAGGTCATCGAGGAGGCTCCCAGCCCGCTGCTGGACGAGAAGACCCGTAAGGCCATGGGCGACCAGGCCGTAGCCCTCGCCAAGGCCGTGCAGTACGACAGCGCCGGGACGGTCGAGTTCGTGGCCGGCCAGGACAGGAGCTTCTTCTTCCTGGAGATGAACACCCGCCTGCAGGTCGAGCATCCGGTCACCGAGATGATCACCGGCGTCGATCTGGTCGAGCAGATGATCCGCTCGGCTTATGGCGAGAAGCTGCCGTTCGCCCAGAAGGACCTGAAGATCAACGGCTGGGCGATGGAGAGCCGGATCTACGCCGAGGACCCGTACCGCGGCTTCCTGCCCTCGATCGGCCGGCTGGTGCGCTATTCGCCCCCGGCGGAGGGTGACGTGGCCGGCGGCTACGTCCGCAACGACGCCGGCGTCCGCGAGGGCGACGAGATCTCGATGTTCTACGACCCGATGATCTCCAAGCTCTCGACCTGGGGGAAGACCCGCGAGGCGGCCATCGACGTCATGGGCCGCGCCCTGGAGGATTTCCACGTCGAGGGCCTGGGCCAGAACATCCCGTTCCTGGCCGCGGTGATGGACCAGAAGCGGTTCCGGTCGGGCAAGCTGTCGACCAACTACATCAAGGACGAGTTCCCAGACGGCTTCCAGGGGCTACCGCCCACGGACGCCCAGCGCGACCTGATGAGCGCGGTGGCCTTGGCGATGCACCGGGCGCTGCTCGCCCGCGCTGCGCCGGACCAGCTGCGGACCGACTGGGTGGTGGTCTCGGGCCTGAAGAAGCTGGCCATGAGCGCCACCGCTGGGGACGGGGGGCTGAACATCCTGGCCGACGGGCGCAAGCTGCGCCTGGAAGACATCCAGTGGCGCCCGGGCCAACCCGTGTTTCGCGGCAACCTTGACGGTCAGGACTTCACCGTGGCGGTGAAGCCGGCGGCAGAGGGCTTCGTGATCCGCCACCGAGCGACGACGCTGCACGTGCTGGTGCTGACCCCGCGCTCGGCGGAGCTGCACGAGAAACTGCCGCCCAAGAAGGCCGCCGACACCTCCAAGATGGTGCTGTCGCCGATGCCGGGACTGGTCGTCTCCATCGACGTGGCCATGGGCCAGGAGGTGAAGACCGGGGAGGTCGTCGCCGTGCTGGAAGCCATGAAGATGCAGAACATCCTCAGGGCCGAGCGCGACGGGACGATCAAGGCGGTGAACTTCAAGTCCGGCGACAGCGTCGCGGCCGACGAGGTTCTGGTAGAGTTCGCCTAGAGGCTTCGGCTCGGGGGGATTCGGTTGGGCTTCACGGAGCTCTTCTTTTCGGCGCAGGGCCGCGCGCCCAGGCTGCCGTCGCTGATCGCGGCGGCCGTGCTGCTGGGCTTGGCGGCGCTGTACGAGGCGCTGGTCGGCCCGACCCTGCACTGGATCACCGGCTGGGTGATCTATCCGGCGCTGTTCTTTCCCGGGGCCTGCGTGCTCTCCAAGCGGCTGCACGACCGTGGCCGGTCCGGCTGGTGGGCCGCGCTCATCCTGGTCTCAATCGTGGCTGTCTGGCCGCACCCGGCGGGGTTCCTCGACTTCCTGTTCTTCCTGGTTCTGGTCTGGGCCTTCGTGGAGCTGGCCGTCATGCCGGGCGAGCAGGGCGCCAACCGTTACGGCCTGAACCCGATGGCGCCGGCGGCGGCCTGACCGCGGCGGCCGGTCGCGGCAATTATCCATTCTGTTTAACGCGGCGGTCGCCCTTGCGGCCCACCCTGCGGGGCGAGGGCGTCGGGGTGGATTTGGATATGTGTTTCCGTGGCTTGGCCGTCGCATTCGCGACCCTTGGGCTTTTCCTCTCGGCGCCCGCCCAGGCTGCCGAGAGCTTTGAGGAGGAGGTGCTGGTGGTCATCAACTACGCCCGCACGAAGCCTCAGGCCTTTGCGCGCAATCTGCGCGACGCCGACCCGGAGTTCGCGACATGGACGGGCGACGAAGCGGGCGCGCGTGACGAGGCGATCGCCTTCCTGATGAACCAGCCGTCGCTCCCGCCGCTGCGCTGGGACGATCGCCTGGGCTCGGCGGCGCGTGGACACGCGGACGCCCAGGGCGCGACCGGACAGGTGGGGCATCATGGTCCGCAGGGCGACACCTTCCCTCAGCGCCTGCAGCGCGTCGGCTTCTACGCCGGCCTGACGGCCGAGGGCATTTCGTACGGACAGATGTCGGCGGAGGACGTCGTGCGCCAGCTGATCGTCGACAGCGGCGTGCCGAACCGCGGGCATCGACGCGATATCTTCGGCCGGAACTACGAGGCGGCCGGCGTCGGCTGCGGCGACCACCTGCGTTATGGGGCGCTCTGCGTGATCGAGTATGCGGGCGCGATCATGGTTCGCTAGGCCGGCGCCTCGGCGTCCACGACCGCTCCGAACACCTGCCGGAAGCTGGCCTTCAGGGCCGCGTCCGCCTCGTCCATGGTCACCGGCAGACCCAGGTCGACCAGGCTGGTGACGCCGTGCTCCGTGACGCCGCAGGGGACGATGCCGCTGAAGTGGCCCAGGTCCGGCTCCACGTTCATCGAGACGCCGTGGAAGGACACCCACTTGCGCAGCTTCACCCCGATCGCGGCGATCTTGTCTTCGCGGGGCGGCAGGCCGGGACTACGGCGCTCCACCCAGACGCCTACGCGGCCCTCGCGGATCTCCCCGGTGACGTTGAACGCGCCCAGCGCCCCGATCACCCAGGCCTCCAGGGCGGCCACGAAGGCGCGGACGTCGCGGCGGCGTTTCGTCAGGTCCAGCATCACATAGGCCACCCGCTGGCCAGGCCCGTGATAGGTGAACTGCCCGCCGCGGCCGCTCTCGAACACAGGAAATCGATCCGGCTGGATCAGGTCGGCCGGCTTTGCCGAGACGCCGGCCGTGTAGAGCGGCGGGTGTTCCAGCAGCCAGACCAGCTCGCCGGCGCGGCCCTCGGCGATGGCGGCGGCGCGGGCCTCCATGGCGGCGACCGCCTCGGGATAGCCCACGGGCGCGCGCGAAACCGCCCAGCCGGCGGCCTCGCCATCGGTGCGACCGAACAGCGCTTCGCCGGGGATATTTAACGAGCGGTCAAGCATGTCGCCCCAATGTGGGGTTCGGGCGTGCGTCGCGCAAAGCCCTTGAGTGTGAAGTCGGGGTTTCCTTCGTGAGCCAGGTCAAGGCCGTCAATGTCGAAATCCAGGTGGTGCTCGGTCGCGCCACCCTGCCCATGCAGCAGCTGCTGCGGATGGGTCGTGGCGCCGTGATCCCGCTGGACACCACCGTGAACGAGGAAGTCTGGATCCTGGCCAACAACCATCCGGTGGCCCGCGGTGAGATCCAGATCAACGACGAACGCATCGCCATCACCGTCACCCGCGAAGCCAACGTCTACGACTACATGGCCGGGGCGGTCTAAGGACCGTCCGGAGCCCACGTCGCCCGAGGGCGCTAAGTCGCTTCACAAAGCAGGCGGGGTTTGATAGTTGCCGCGCCTCACCACGAGCGGTCGTGGCGGAATTGGTAGACGCGCAGCGTTGAGGTCGCTGTGGGGCAACCCGTGGAAGTTCGAGTCTTCTCGACCGCACCAGTGAATCAGGGTCTTCACCTCGGGCCAATCGTGGTGCGGGTTGACCCAGTCCCAGCACGACGAATGATCTAGACTCAAGCGACAGTCGTGGGCGATCGGCGCTCGCTGATCGCTCAGGGAACGAGCAAGGCCGTCCACATCTAGTTCGGGGAGGTCCGCATGGCACGCGAAACGGACGATCTCGCCGACGTTGCGGATGTCGAGGAAGACCTCGAAGACCTCGCCCTCGAAGACGACTACGCGCTCAATCCGGAATTCGTCTCGGACGTCGCCGACGCGCTGGATCGCGGCGACGCCGACCGGCTGCGGGAGCTGCTGGCGGCGCTGCATCCGGCCGACGTGGCCGATCTCATGGGGTTCCTGTCCGCCGGTGCGCGGGAGGAACTGGTTCCGCATCTCGATCCCCAGACCCTGGCCGAGATCCTGTCCGAGCTGGACAGCGAAATCCGCGAGGAGGTGCTGGAGCACGTCCCTTCCGCGACGCTGGCCAAGGCCATCGGCGAGATGGAGTCGGACGATGCCGCCGACGTCGTCGACGATCTTGAGGACGACAAGCGCGCCGAGGTCATGGCCGCCATGCCCGAGCACGATCGGGCGGCCATCGAGAGCACGCTGTCCTACGGGGAGGAGACCGCCGGCCGCCTGATGCAGCGCGAGGTGGTGGCCGCGCCGCAGTTCTGGACCGTGGGCCAGGCCATCGACCACTTCCGCAAGGAATCGGACGAGCTGCCGGAGCTGTTCTTCGACGTCTATGTGGTGGACCCCACCTACAAGCCGGTGGGCGCCGTGCCGGTCAGCCACCTGCTGCGCACGGGCCGCCAGACGCCGCTGGCCCAGATCATGGAGCCGGTGACGGAGATCACCGTCGACCTCGACCAGGAAGAGGTCGCCTACATCTTCGACAAGTACCACCTGATCTCGGCCCCGGTGATCGACGCCGCGGGGCGGCTGGTGGGCCAGATCACCGTCGACGACATCGTGGGCGTCATCCAGGAAGAGGGCGAGGAGGACATCCTGGCCCTGGCCGGCGTGTCGGACGCGGGCCGGGACGCTGGCGTGTGGGACATCGTCCGCTCGCGCCTGCCCTGGCTGGTGCTGAACCTGGCGACCGAGGCAGTCGCGGTCCAGGCCATCAACGTCTACCAGGACGAGATCGCCAAGCTGGTCACCCTGGCCATCCTGATGCCCATCGTGGCCTCTGTGGGCGGCAACGCCGGGACCCAGGCCCTGGCCGTGGCGGTCCGCGCCCTGGCCAGTCGCGAGCTGACGGCCGCCAACTCGATGCGGATCGTTGGGCGGGAAATGACCGTGGGCCTGGCCAACGGCGCGGTCGTCGGCCTGATCATGGCGGTGGCCACCTACGTCTTCTTCCAGGACCTGCGCCTGTCGGTGACCATCGGCCTGGCCTTGATCGTCAACATCTTCCTGGCCGCCGCTGCGGGGGTGCTGGCGCCGCTCACACTCGAACGCTTCGGGCGGGACCCGGCGGTCTCCTCGTCCGTGTTCGTAACTTTCGTCACGGACCTCATGGGTTTCCTGTCTTTTCTGGGACTGGCGAGCCTCATCTTGTTGTAACTGGCGTCAGGTTTGCGCCTGATCCTGTCAGGCGCCTGCCGCCTGTGCCGATTTGGGACGATTGGGAGCCATGCTCTCGCGCCACCGCGTTTCCCGGGCGGCCATCGAGCTGATCAAACGGTTCGAGGGCTACCGCCGACACGCCGCCCAGCTGCCCGACGGGCGCTGGATGATCGGCTATGGCCATACGCTGACCGCCCGCGAAGGGGCGGAAGTAAGCGAATCCGACGCCGAAGCCCTGCTGGTCTACGATCTGATCAGCGTGCAGCACACGGTGAACGAGAACCTCTACGCGCCGCTCAGCCAGAACCAGTTCGATGCGATCTGCAGCTTCGCGTTCAACATCGGCCTCGATAATTTCCGCCGCAGCCAGGTGCTGAAGCGCCTGAACGCCGGCGCCGCCGTGCAGGCGGCCTGCGCCATGGAATTGTGGCGCAAGGCCGACTTCGAGGGCGAACGCATCGTCGTCGACACCCTGGTCCGCCGCCGCGCGTCGGAGAAGGCGCTGTTCCTGACGCCGCCGGGCGACGACTTCGCGCCCGCGCCGTCGCCGATCATCCGCCCGATCATCGACCTGGACGCCCTCGACCTGGTGCCGCTGCGCCGGCCGGTCGAACTGGAGACCTCGTTCGAAGGCGACAAGGTCACCGTCCGCCGCGAAGCGACGCCGGAGGAGGCTCTCCCAGCGCCGCCGCCCGAGCCCACGCCTGAGCCGATCGCGGCGGTGACGGCCGCCGCCGAGGCGGTCAGCGCCCGGCTGGAGACGATCTTCCCCGACCCTGGCGAAGAGCCGGAGCTGGAGGCCGAGCCGCCGCCGGAGATCGTCGAGCCCGAATCCGTCGCCGAGGCCGAGGTCGACGGCATCTTCGCCGACGACGCCGATCAATCGGCCGACGTGCGTCCGCAAGCCGACTTCGCGCCGCCGATCACGGCCCATCTGGAGCCGGAGCCCGAGCCGGCGCTCGAACCAGAACCCGAACTGGAACCCGAGCTGGAGCCCGCGGAGCCGGCCGCCGCCGAGCGGCCGACATTCGAGCCGGCGTCGATCCTGGACGCCGAACTCGACATCCCGCGCACGCCCACCGGCTTCGAAGCGTCGGAACCCGCCGCGCCGCCCGAGGCCGAGCCCCGCGCGTTCATTCCGGCGCGCGAGCGCCCCGCGCCGCGGCCGAAGGAGGTCTCGGTGGTCTGGGACCTGCTGCTGGCCCTGCTGGGCCTGGCCTTCTTCGGGTTCGGCATCTTCTGGGGGCTCAACGCCCGGGTCGGGCCGACCGGCGGGCTGGTGACTCCGCTTATGGTCGCCTGGCCGGCGGGCCTGGCCGGCGTCGGCTTCGTGGTCGTGGCGGTCTTCCGCCTGCTCCAGCGCCTGGGCCGTGAAGCGGAGCAGGACTAGCGCTTTTGTGGCGTCGGGCGCTGCGTGCTAACAGCGCCGCATGATCCCGAACCACGGCCCCCAGATGGAGTTCGGCCTCGGCGAGGCCGCCGACGCCATCCGCGAAACCACCGCCCGCTTCGCCGCCGACAAGATCGCGCCGCTGGCGGCCGAAATCGACGCCACCAACACCTTCCCGCGTGCGCTCTGGCCCCAGATGGGCGACCTCGGCCTGCACGGCATCACGGTCGACGAGGAGTACGGCGGCTTGGGGTTGGGCTACCTCGAGCACGTGGTGGCCATGGAGGAGGTGAGCCGCGCCTCCGCTTCGGTGGGCCTGAGCTACGGCGCCCACTCCAACCTCTGCGTGAACCAGCTCCGGCGCTGGGGCACGGCCGAGCAGAAGCAGCGATACCTGCCCAGGCTGATCAGCGGCGAGCACGTGGGCTCCCTGGCGATGAGCGAGGCCGGCTCGGGCTCCGATGTGGTCTCGATGAAGCTGAAGGCCGAGAAGCGCGGTGACCGCTACGTCCTGAACGGCACGAAGTTCTGGATCACCAACGCCCCGCACGCCGACACCCTGGTGGTCTACGCCAAGACCGCGCCCGACGAGGCCTCGCGCGGCATCACCACCTTCCTCGTCGAGAAGGGCTTCAAGGGGTTCAGCGTCTCCAAGAAGCTGGACAAGATGGGCATGCGCGGCTCGGACACCGCCGAGCTGGTGTTCGAGGATTGCGAAATCCCGGAAGAGAACGTCATGGGTCCCGAGAACGGCGGCGCGGGCGTGCTGATGAGCGGCCTGGACTACGAGCGCACGGTGCTGTCCGGCGGCCCGCTGGGCATCATGCAGGCCTGTCTCGACGTGGTGCTGCCCTATGTGCGCGAGCGGAGGCAGTTCGGGAAGCCGATCGGCTCGTTCCAGCTCATGCAGGGCAAGATCGCCGACATGTATGTCGCACTGAATTCGGCGCGGGCTTATGTCTATGCTGTGGCGCAGGCCTGCGACGCGGGCCAGACGACCAGGTTCGATGCGGCTGGGGCTATCCTGATGGCGAGCGAGAACGCCGTGAAAGTGTCGCTGGAGGCGATCCAGGCGCTCGGCGGCGCGGGTTACACGAAGGAATTTCCCGTGGAACGCCTGCTGCGCGACGCCAAGCTCTATGACATCGGCGCCGGCACCAACGAGATCCGCCGCTTCCTGATCGGCCGGGAGCTGGTCGGGGGATGAGGACGGCGGGCGCAGCGATCCTGATGCTGGGCCTGGCGGGGTGCATGAGCGCGCCCAAGCCGCAGGGCTGCCCGGCCGGTCAGGCGTCGCTGCAGACCGTGCAACTGTTCCTGGGCGCCAAGACGCCCGCCGCGCCGGGCGAGCGCGACCTGCGTCGGTTCGTGGACCAGGAGGTGACCCCGCGCTTCCCGGACGGCGTCACCGTCGTGGACGGCGGCGGCCAGTGGAAAGGCTCCGAGAACAAGATGATCCGCGAGGCGTCCAAGGTGGTGCTGGTGGTGCTGCCGGCCGGCGGCGACAGCCACGGCAAGGTCGAAGCCGTGCGCACCGCCTATCGCAGCAAGTTCAAGCAGGATCCCGTCGTGGTCCTGCCGCCGCCGGCCTGCGTCGCGCTTTAGGCCGCCTGGGCCTGTCGCGCCTCATGGGCCAGGCGCAGGATCTCGCCCGTGGCCGCGTCGGCCGGGAAGAAGGTCTCCAGCGTCAGCTCCGACAGGGTGATGTCCACGGGCGTGCCGAACACGGTCGTCGTGCCGAACAACGACAGCAGCGTGTCGCCGACCATCAGCTGGAAGGGGATCACCACGTTGCCGAAGTCCTCGGGCCGCCGGTCGGGCGCCGGCGGCCTCGGATAGCCGCGGATCTCCTCGATCAGCGTCAGCAGGCCAGGATCGGCGGTCAGCTCCGCCTGCCGGCGCAGGCGTTCCAGGGCGTGTGCATGCCATTCGCCCAGGTTGGCGATCCGGGGCGCCAGGCCCTTTGGGTGCAGCGACAGGCGCATGACGTTGACGGGTCCGCTCAACAGCTCGGGGTCCACGCCGGCCAGCAGGGGCTCGATGGCGGCGTTGGCGGCCACCAGGTTCCAGCGCAGATCCACCGCCAGGGCGGGGTAGGGCTCGTGCGCCTTCAGGATCACGTCCACGGCACGGCGGGCGGCGGCGAGTTGCGGGTCCTCCAGGCTGCGCTCGGGAAAGACCGGCGCGAAGCCGGCGGCCACCAGGATCACGTTCCGCTCGCGCAGCGGGATCTCCAGCTGGTCGGAGAGGTGCAGCAACATCTCGCGGCTGGGCTGGGCGCGGCCGGTCTCGACGAAGCTGAGGTGCCGGGTCGAGATCTCCGCCTCCAGGGCGAGGTCCATCTGGCTCATGCGGCGACGGGTGCGCCAGTCGCGCAGATGCTCGCCGACCGGCTTGTGGGTGTTGATCATGGCGGCGAGCTTAGCCAAGCGGCGAGCAGCGTCCATGACCTGGGAGGTAATGGGTCGTAGCGAAGCTGCGCTCCGCTCCACCTGCTCGCTTGAGTTGCTTTGTGGCCGCGACCATCCCATCGTCCGGGCGTCGTGGGGAAGAGTCGGACATGCGTATCTCAGACGTGACGGGCCGAATGTGCGCCGGCCTGGCCGTTGCTTCGACCCTGGTGTGGGGAGGTTCGGCGCTGGCTGCGTCGAAGCCGCCGAAAAGCAACTGGATTCATTACCCCACCGCCGCGGATTGGGGGGCGACAGCGCCGGAGGCGTCCAGGAAGGGGCAGTTTGCCCGTGCGATCCTGCGGTGCACAGTCGAGACGACGGGCGCACTCAGCGGCTGCCGTGTCACGCGCGAGACGCCTGTGGGCGGAGGGGCCGGGGCTGCCCTCTTGTCTCTCGTTCCCAAGTTCCAGCGGGCGCCTCCCGGCCCCAAGGACTTGCGCGAGGTCAATGTAGCGGGGAGTTGGGCTGTCTTCGACAAGCCTGTCGAATGGCTGAAGAAGCCGACGCCCCAGGATCTGCGCGCCGTGTTCCCGACGGAAGCGTACAAGAAGGGTACGAGCGGCTGGGCCATCATTGACTGTGTCGCCACGGTCCAAGGTCGGCTGACGGAATGCGTGCCGATCGACGAGTTCCCCGCCGGGCTCGAGTTCGGCGGAGCCGCCATCGCGCTGACCCCACAGTTTGTGATGAAGCCCGCGACACTGAACGGAACACCGGTTCAATCGATCGTCCGCATGCCGATCAACTTCACGCTTTTCGGGCCAATGCCGGTGTCCGAAAGCAAGAGGGTCGCGCCGCCGAACCTTCCCTGGATCGAGGCGCCTTCATATGCGGATGTCGCCGCCGCCTATCCTCCCAAGGCACGGGAGCAGAAGGTCGCGGGGCGGGCGACGGTCAGTTGCGCCATGACGCGGGAAGGACGCCTGACGCACTGCGAAACCCTCACTGCGAACCCGCGAGGCTATGGCTTCGACACGGCCGCCAAGACCCTGGCCAAGCGTTTCCGCCTCGAGGTTCGCTCGCCGGCTGATGCCGCCGCCGCCCGGGATCTGATCGTCCATCTTCCCGTCACCTTCGACCCAGCCATGCTGAGCCAGTCGGAGCCAGTGGTCGGAAAACCCAACTGGTCGAGCATCCCGAGCGCCGAGATGCTCCGGCAGACGTTCGAGGCGCTGAAGGCCGAGGGGACGCTTCGCGTGCAGTTGCGGTGCGCGATCCAGCCGGGCGGCTACGTCGACAAGTGCGCTGTGGCATCCGAGCAGCCGGTGGGCAAGGGCGTCGGGGCGGCGGCGCTCGCGCTCGCCCCGACCTTCCGCCTCACGACCTGGACGATCGAAGGCCTTCCGACGGTGGGGGGCTCGGTGGTCATCCCTCTCCGCTATGAGCCAGGTCCGCCGGCGGACGCGCCGGCGGCCAAATAGATCTCACCGCCACCCGCAGGCCACTGACCGAACCCCGGCCAGCGCCTGGAGGCGAGCCCGCAGGTGCTCGGCTCGCTGTGCGCCCAGGCCGCCGGTCTCGATCTCCAACCGCGCCCGATCGCCTTCGGTCTGCAGGTCGACCCGGGTGACGTCCGCCCCCTGGACCGGGAAGGGCGACAGCGCCCGCAGCAGCAGGTCGCCGCCGGCGGCCATCTCCAGGACGAACAGCCACTTCCGGTCAGGAAGGCTCCGTTTCTCTCCGCTCATGGCCGGCCCCGCAGGTGCTCGAGACGCAGGGACTGCACACCCACCTGGGCGGCCAGGCGGTCGGCCATGGCCTGGGCGGCGGCGACGCTGAGGCCGCGCAGCGTGAGTGTGGCCTCGACGATCCGGCCGACGGGCTTCAGCCGCAGCGCCGCCAGCTCTCCGGCCGAGCGGGCCAAGGCGTCGTCGATGGCGAAAAGGGCCGCGCGCGGGTGGGGCGTGGCGAAGACGAAGACCTGCAGGGCCTCGGCGGGAGACTCAACCTCTGACATCGGCGGGCCTCCCGGCGGGGCGGCGACCGCCGGTCTTGGGCATGGGCTGAGCGCAGATCATGGGGCGAATGGTCATGTGCGGATCCTTTCGGGGTTGGGATGGCCGCATATGAAAAAGCCCCGCGGCCTGGGGCGCGGGGCGTTCGATCTTCCGATCGTGGCGACCGTCTCTTAAGACGTGCGCCGGCGCCCCGCGTGGCGGGTGATAATCATGGTCATTTTGGTCATGGCAGGCGCGCGGACGGTCGCGGCGATCCGGGGATCGGCGGCGAACGGCGCGGTCGTGGACGAGGTCGGGCTCATGGCCGATGGCGTCTCCTGCGCGGGCTGAATAGCGGATCGGCGCAGGTTTGACATCCTGAAATAGCGAAAGGCCGCCCCATTGCTGGGACGGCCTTTCCATAGTCGGACCGCTGCGCGGTTCGCGACGGCTAACCCGAAGGCTAGGCGCGGACCCCGTATACGGAGGTCCAGGTCGCGGCTACCGCAGCGCGGCTTTCACTATGAGACACTGGGTCACCTCCTTTCAGTTGTTGAACACAAAACGAATATGGGGTGCGAATCCCGCGGGCGCCAAGGGTTCATTCCGCCGCAGCGGTGGCCGAGGCCATGAAGGGTACGGAGGCGGCGCCGCCCGCCGCCTGTTCGCGCAGCGACTGCCGCCGGCGCAGCTCGGGGATCGGCCGGGTGTGCTTGTCGAGGGCGGTGAGGGTGGCCCGATAGCCCGCCTCCACGGCCTCGTCGTAGGCGCCCCAGTCGCGGATTTCGATCTTGGACACGTCCGGTTGGATCAGCACGTCGGTGGCCTCGCGCGCCGCGGCCAGGTCGCGGCCGGTGGAGACGGTGGCGGTCCGCATCAGCAGCGAGACGATCGGCGGGCCCAGGCGCCACTGGCCCGAGCGGATCCAGCGCCAAACGGAAGACGGCCGCGCCACGTCCTTGGCGGTGATGCTGCGCGAGGTGGTCACGTCGACCCCGACGATCGGCCCCAGGTGAGCGGACCGCATGATGTCGGCCGGGAAGTTCTTCATCACCGCGCCGTCGACCAGCACATGCTCGCCGTCCGTGGCCGGCGGCATGACGCCGGGCAGGGCGATGGAGGCCCTGAGCGCGTGGCGTAGCAGGTGGCGGCGATGGAGCTGGTAGACGCCGGTGGTCAGGTTGGACGACAGGCAGAAGAACGGCAGCCACAGGTCGGCGATCTGGGTCTCGCCGAAGTGCTGGGCCAGGCGGTCGCTCACCTTCACCCCGTGGGTCATGGCCAGCAGGGGCAGCGCGATGTCGTCCAGCGGGCTGGTGTCGACGAAGGCTTCGTGCAGGCGGGCGTCCATCTCGGCCTCGCCCCAGCCCATGGCCAGGCCGGCGCCGACGATGGCCCCCATCGACGAGCCGCCGACGAAGTCGATGGGCACGTTCCGCTCGCGGAGCGCCTTGATCGCGCCTACGTGGGCATAGGCCCGCGCTCCACCGCCCGACAGCACCAGCCCCACGGACTGGCCGGTCAGCACGCGGGCCATGCGCTGGAAGTCGGGTGCGGCGCCCCGGCGGATGTGGAAGATCCGGGTCGCCGAAGTGGCGTCGAGCCAGGCCTCGGATCCGTGCGGTCGCGTGGCGTCGGCCGGCTGCATGAGGATCAGGTCGACCAGCCCCTGTTCCTGCAGGGTGGCGGCGCCGACCGGAGGCCCCTCGGGCTCCGCGGCGCGGTCGCCGCGGCCGACCCGGAACAGACGATCCACCTGGCGCGGCACGAACGGCGCCCAGGACGTCTCGTCGCGCTCGGCGACATAGAGGACGAAGTCATGGACCCGCTCGACTTCGGAGAACCATTCCGTTGGCGCGGACGCGGCCTCGGACCCCACGGTGGTCACGGCATAGCCGAGGGCCGCGATCTCCCGCTCCAGCCGCTCCACGATGGGCCGCACCGCGCCGGGCCTGCCGACGGGCACGAAGCCGAAGACCGCAGGCTCGCCCACCGGCCCGCGTCGCGCCGTCTGGCGGCTGCGCAGGATCATCAGCTTGGCCAGCTCGATCATCACCGCCGGCTCGGCGTCGCAGGCCTCGAAGAACGCCTCCTTCGGCACCGCGAAGATCTCGGAGTCGCGCAGCGCGTAGACGTCCGCCGAGTGCGGGATGCCCGCGATCAGCGCCATCTCGCCGGCCGGCTCCCCCGGGCGGATGATTCCCAGGAACTGCGGTTCCTGGCCCTCCTCGCGCCGGAACGCGCCGAGCCGCCCCGTGCGGACGAAATAGAGCTGGTCGGAGGGATCGCCCTGACCGAACAGCTTCGAGCCGCCGGGCACCGAGAACCAGATCGTCTGATCCCGAGCACGCGGCTGACGGAACAGCCGCGCGAGCGCCGAATCGACCGGGATTTCGGGCAGGACAGCCACGCCAGAGAGGGTAGCGCCCCGGAACCGTGAGGGCTATGGCTGCGCTCCACCTAGACCATTCGTCGCTCAGGTTGGTTCGATCCCGGTACGACGAATGGTCTATTCTCTAAGCAAAGGTCTTGAGCAATCGGCGGTTCAAGTGAACCGGCGATTGCTCAAGTCGAAGGAGTCCGCGCCATGACCAACGAGATCGCCCATCCGCTGGTCGAGTTTCCCGACGTCAGCGCCACCACCGAGTTGGTGCACATCTCGGCCACCCGGGCCGGCGCGGTCACGGTGACCATGAACCGGCCGGCCAGGAAGAACGCCTTCGACGAAGGGTTGATCTCGGCCCTGGCGGAGGCCTTCGACACCCTGGCGGGGGCCGAGGGGGTGCGCGTGGTGTTCGTGCGCGGCGCAGGCGGAACGTTCTCGGCGGGCGCCGACCTCGACTGGATGCGCCAGGCGGTCGACCGGACCGAGTCCGACAACCGCGCCGACGCCATGGAACTGGCCAAGATGCTGAAGGCGCTGCGCGACCTGCCGGCGCTGACCGTGGCCCTGGTCGAGGGCGGGGCGTTCGGCGGCGGCGCGGGGCTGGCGGCGGCCTGCGACATGGCCATCGCCACGGCCGACGCGAAATTCAGCTTCTCCGAGGTCAAGCTGGGGCTCCTCCCGGCCACCATCAGCCCGTACGTCATCGAGGCGATCGGCCCGCGGGAGGCGCGGGCGTTGTTCGCCACGGCGCGCATCTTCGACGCCGCCTACGCCGAGAGGATCGGCCTGGTCAGCGAGACCGTGGCCGACACGGCCGCCCTGCGGATAGCCGCTCACCACATCGCCATGGGCATGCTCGCCTGCGCGCCCGGCGCGGTGGAGGACTCCAAGCGCCTGGTGGACGACGTCGCCGGCCGGGTGATCGACCGCGACCTGATGGAGCTGACCGCGCACCGGATCGCCGTGGCCCGGGTGGGCGCGGAGGGGCAGGAGGGCGTCCGCGCCTTCCTCGAACGCCGCAAGCCGGCCTGGGCCGAGTAGCCGCACTTCCCAACCCGGCCGCCGCGCCCTATCCAGCGCCATGGCCCTGCACATGATCAAGCTGGTGGTCGGCGCCGCGACCATCGAGGACCTGCTGGAATGGCGCGCGAGCCATTCGGCGGCCGGCGAGCCCTGGATCCTGCGCACGCGGATGACCCCCAAGCGTGGGGCCGAGATGGTCGACGGCGGCTCGATCTACCGGGTGTTCAAGGGCGTGATCCTCTGCCGCCAGAAGATCCTGGCGGTGAACACGGTGGGCGAGGGGGCTGCCGCCCGCTGCGAGGTCACCCTGGACGAGACGATCGTGCGCGTGGCTCCGACCCCGCGCCGCGCCTTCCAGGGCTGGCGCTACCTCGAACCCAAGGATGCCCCGCCGGACCTGGACGTCGAGGCATTTGGCGATGTCCCGGACGACCTGGCCCGGCAGTTGCGCGAAGCGGGGGCCTGGTAGGCTAATCCCCGATGTTGTCGATCAGGCGGGTGCGGCCGAGGTGCGCCGCGCCCAGCACCCGGACCGGCCCGGACGCCGGCCCGGGGCCCAGGCGGGCCAGGGTGGCCGGCTCGCGGACCTCCACATAGTCGACCTTGCCGAAGCCCGCGGCGAGCAACGCCGCCACGGCGTCGTGTTCCGCCGCCTCGACGGGCTGCCCGGCGCGGACCTTCTCCAGCACCTCGCGCAGCGCGGCGTTCAGCCGGGGTGCAACGCGCCGCTCGGCCTCGCTCAAGTAGGCGTTGCGGGAGGAGAGGGCGAGGCCGTCCTCGGCGCGAGCGGTCGGCGCGCCCACGATCTCCACGGGCAAGTCCAGGTCGCGGACCAGGCGGCGGATCACCTGAAGCTGCTGGAAGTCCTTCTCGCCAAACACGGCCACGTCGGGCGCGCACTGGTTCAGGAGCTTGGTCACGATGGTGGCGACGCCGGCGAAATGGCCCGGTCGCGCCTGGCCGTCCAGCGGCTCGGAGACGCCGGCCACAGTCACCGTGGTCGAGGCGCCGGGCGGATACATCTCGGCCACCGAGGGGGCGAACATCAGGTCGCAACCCGCGCCGGCCAGCAATTCCGAATCGCGGGCCTCGTCCCGGGGATAGGCGTCGAAATCCTCGTTCGGGCCGAACTGGGTGGGGTTCACGAACACGCTGGCGACCACGCGGTCGGCCCGGGTCCGCGCCAGGCGGACCAGCGACAGGTGGCCGTCGTGCAGGGCGCCCATGGTGGGGACGAAGCCGATCCGCAGGCCTTCGCGACGCCAGGCGGCGACCTGGGCGCGGAGATCGGCGACGGTTCGGACAATGGGCAAGGACGACATGGGCGCGGCTTATGGTCGGGGGCGAGAGGCAAGTCCATCCACAGGCGGCGACGATACGCGCGTTGACGCTACGGCGTCCGCCGCGCTCACCTGTGCAGGTTAATGAGTCGGCGCCCTTTCGCCTTCAGAGGGGGCTGGGCCGTCTGGGGAGCTGAGACGTCATGAGCCAGGCCAGCGTCATCGTGGTCGGCAACGAAAAGGGCGGAGCGGGCAAGTCCACGCTCGCCATCCACATCGCCACCGCCCTGCTGCACGGGGGCGCCAAGGTCGCGGTTCTGGACCTGGACCTGCGCCAGCAGACCCTGGGCCACTTCTTCGCCAACCGCGCGGCGTGGCTGGCCGCGAACGGCGCCGAGGCGCCCATGCCGATCCAGCACCCGATCAGCTCGGCCGGCGACGCCCTGGCCAAGGCGCCCGACGCCGAACAGCTCCAACGCTTCGAAGAGGCCTTCGCCACGGTCGGCGGCCAGGCGGACTTCGTGCTCGTCGACACGCCCGGGGCCGACACCGCCATCATGCGCGCCGCACACGTGAAGGCCGACCTGATCGTGACGCCCATGAACGACAGCTTCGTCGACTTCGATATGCTGGGCGTCGTGGACCCGGTCACCTTGGACCTGAAGCGCCACAGTCTCTACGCCGAGACGGTCTGGGCCTGCCGCAAGCAGCGGGCGACGGTGGAGCGCAAGCAGATCGACTGGGTCGTCCTGCGTAACCGCCTGGCGCCAACCGAGGCCCGCAACCGCCGCCGCCTGGACGAGCGGGTTACGGCCCTATCGAAGAAGGTGGGCTTCCGCGTCGGTCCCGGCCTGCGTGACCGGGTGATCTATCGCGAGCTGTTCCCGTTCGGCCTCACCGTGGCCGACCTGTCGCCGGCCATCCGGCCCGTGGCCATGAGCCTGCAGCACGTGGCCGCGCGCCAGGAGCTGCGGGCCGTAATGATCGCCCTTGGCTTCAACGGGCTGGACGAGACCGAGCGGATGGCGGCTGAGTAGCAGATGCTCTACCTCGCCCTGGGCGGCGCGCTGCTCGTGGGCTACCTCTGGCTCACCGGAGGCAAGGTCCCGATCCTGAAACGCCGCGAATGGCGCATCCTGACCGCCGCCTTGGCGCTGGTGGCCTTCACCGCGGCAGTTTTCGTGGGGGTCCGCGGATCGTGGGGTTCGGCGATCGTGCTGACGGTGGTGGGCCTCTGGCTTGCCGCCTCGGCGCGCAAGACCAATGTCGCCGCGCCGCCGTCCGCCGCCCGCATGGGTGACGCCGAAGCCCGCCGCATCCTGGGCGTCGGCCCGGATGCCTCCCGCAAGGAGATCCAGGCCGCCTACACCCGCCTGATGCGCGCCGTGCACCCCGACAAAGGCGGCACCGCCGGGCTGGCCGCCCAGCTCAACGCGGCCCGAGATCGGTTGCTGGGGCGCTGAAACAGAAAAGGCCCCGGCGCGAACCGAGGCCTTTCCAAAGCGATCTGCGGTGAAGCCTAGCCCCGGCCGGGCGCCACCACCATGCAGGGCTGCTTCTTGGCCTTGAGGCTCCTGCAGGCGTCCTTGGCGTCCTGTTCGGACATGCCGGAGAAGCGGGCCTTGTACTTGCCGCCATCTTTCTCGGCCACGCCGCGGGCGTCGTCGACGTGCTTGCCGAGCTTCTTCTCGACGATGGCGAGCTGTTCGCGGGCGTCGGAGCGGTTCTTGAAGGTGCCGACCTGAATGGTCCAGCGGCCAGCAGCGCCGCTTTGCTTGCCCTTGCCGTTCAGCTTGGGGACGTTCTTGGACTCGACGATCTGGATCTTCGACGCGCGCGACGGCGGTGGGGAGGAGGCAAGAGCGATCTTCAGGCCGGCCTCGGTGTCGCCCTGCTGCATCGACGGCTGGGTGGCCTCGGCCAGCTGCGGCGGCTCGAAGAAGTTCTGCGCGACCGTGATCTGCTCGCCGCGGGCGCGGCGGTTCAGCACGTCGAAGCCGGTCAGCAGCAGGCCTTCGGCGACCTTGTTGCGGGTGGCGACCGTGGGGCCGCCCATGACGATGGCGATGAGCCGGCGATTGTCGCGTACGGCCGAGACGGCCAGGTTGAAGCCCGAGGCGTTGGTGAAACCGGTCTTCAGGCCGTCCACGCCGTCCATCGTGTAGAGCAGGCCGTTGTGGTTGCGGATGTTCTGGCCGCGGAACTCGAAGTTCTTGGTCGAGAACAGGCGGTAGTATTGCGGATAGTCCCGCATCACCGCCCGCGACAGGATCGCGAGGTCGCGCGCCGTGGAGATGTTGCGGCTGTCGGGCAGGCCATGCGCGTTGGCGAAGGTGGTGCTGGCCATGCCCAGCTCCTGGGCGCGCAACGTCATGAGCGCGGCGAAGCGCTGCTCGGTGCCGCCCAGCTTTTCGGCCATGGCGACAGCGGCGTCGTTGGCCGAGCGCGTGACCATGCCCTGCATCGCTTGCTGCACGGTGACCGAGTCGCCGGCGCGGATGCCCAGCTTGGTCGGCGACGTCGCGGCGGCCCGTGGGGAAAAGACCACCGGGTCGTCCAGCTGGATCTTGCCCGACGCCAGCGCCTCGAACGCCAGGTACAGCGTCATCACCTTGGTGATCGACGCGGGATACCGCGGCGCGTCCGCGCGTTTGGCGTACAGCACTTCGCCGGTCTTCGCGTCCACCACGATGGCCGCGTATTTCGACGAGTTCTGCGGGATGAGCTGAAAGTACGGGACCTGCGCCATGGCGGGCGGCGCGAGCCCGCCCAGGGCCGTGGCCGCGGCCAGACCGATGGTAAGCAACAGGCGGCGGGCGTGCTTGATCATGCTTCGTCCGTCGAATCAAAGCGTTGAGATGGCAACTGCGCCACCCGAGGGAGTCCGTAGCATGGCGCCGGTACCCTTTCATGAGGGTAAACAAGGATTGAACGGGCGCAATTGTCGCGGCGCCCGATGAATAGGCGCTGATGGGGGCCTGGGCGGGAAGTGAAAATCGTCATGTTGCAGTGCACAAAAAGAGTTTGACTGCTGCACTGCAACATGAGACAAGGCGGCTGTGATCCGAGGGGGCCTGCGCCCCGACCGCCCTAAACGTCCCCCATTTCAGGAGCCTCACATGGCCGCCGCCGACACCGCGAAGAACACCGTCGAACAGTTCACCACCGCCTCGAACGTCGCCTTCAAGGAAGGCGTCGAGAAGGGTCTGGCCGCGATGAACGAGATGAACACCTATTCCAAGAAGAACCTGGAAGCCGTCGTCGCCTCGGCGACCGCTTCGGCCAAGGGCGCGGAAGCCCTGGGCGCCCAGGCCATGGCCTTCTCGAAGACCATCTTCGACAGCCAGGTGAGCGCCGCCAAGTCGCTCGCCGGCGCCAAGAGCGTGCAGGAAGTGGTCGAGCTGCAGACCGCCTTCGCCAAGTCCGCCCTGGAAACCTACATGTCGCAATTCGGCGCGATGTCCGAGACC
>Ga0255338_1001447_pt1 | contig 44921 bp, 38 predicted proteins | sample MeOH1_35cm_T4_19_FD_203715 | JGI IMG/M metagenome (GOLD analysis project Ga0255338, IMG submission 203715) | Sandy soil microbial communities from University of British Columbia, Vancouver, Canada - MeOH1_35cm_T4_195 | ecosystem: Engineered > Artificial ecosystem > Sand microcosm > Unclassified ...
CTGCTGGCGACGGGCGGCGTGGTCGCGGTCACGCGCAACCCCGAATTCGCGGGTCACCCCAAAGGACTGTACGTCCTGTTCTTCGCAGAGATGTGGGAGCGCTTCTCCTATTACGGAATGCGCGCGCTGCTGATCTTCTACCTCACCAAGCACTGGTTGTTCGCGGATGGGCCGGCAAATCTGATCTACGGCGCCTATACCTCATTGGTCTACATCACGCCGCTGCTCGGGGGTTACCTGGCGGATCGCTACCTCGGCCAGCGCAAGGCGGTGCTGTACGGCGGCATCCTGATCGCCTGCGGGCACTTCCTGATGACCATCGAGGGAAGCGGCGGCCAGAACGACCCGGCCATCAGCATATTCTGGCTGGCGCTGGCATTCATCATCGTCGGCACCGGCTTCCTCAAGGCAAGCATCTCGGTGATCGTCGGCCAGCTCTATCCGCGCACCGACGTGCGGCGGGACGGCGCCTATACGATCTTCTACATGGGCATCAACGTCGGTGCCGCGATCGGCACGATCATGGTCGGCTATCTGGGCGAGACCTATGGCTGGCGCTACGGATTCGGCCTCGCCGGGATTGGCATGCTGCTCGGGCTGGTGGTGTTTGTCTGGGGGCGGCCGCTGCTGCTCGGGCGCGGCGAGCCGCCGAGCCTCGACAGGCTCAAGCAGCGGATCGCCGGCCTCAGCTTCGAAACCTTCCTCTATGTGCTCGGCGTCGTGGCCGTGCTTGGGACATGGGCGCTGATCCAGTTCCAGGATGCGGTCGGCTGGCTGCTGTTGCTGTCCGGCGCGGTGATGCTGCTCTACATTGTGTATGAGGCGTTGAAGATGCCCCGCGACGATCGCGACCGCCTGTTCGCGATCATTTTCCTGATCGCGCTGCAACCGGTGTTCTGGGGCCTGTTCGAACAGGCAGGGGGCTCGCTCAACCTGTTCACCGATCGCCATGTCGACCGCGCCGGCGTGCCTGCTTCGCTGTTCCAGTCGATCAACCCGATCTACATCGTGCTGCTCGGACCGCTTTTCGCGTGGCTCTGGACCAGCCTGGGCCGCCGCGGGCTCGAGCCGTCGACGCCAGCCAAGTTCGGCCTCGCTTTGCTCCAAGTCGGCTTCTCGTTCCTGGTGCTGGTGTGGGGCGCGCAGGCGGCGGGCATCGGCAACCCGACACCGGTGATCTTCATCTTCCTGATCTATCTTTTTCAGACGACAGGCGAGCTGTGCCTGTCGCCGGTCGGGCTGAGCGCGATGAACCGGCTCGCGCCGCGCCAGATGGCAGGGCTGATCATGGGCGCCTGGTTCTTCGCGACCGCGGGCGGCAATTTCGTCGCCGGGATGATCGGCCAGGCGACCGGCGCAGAGCATGTCGGCGAGGCGGGCGGGACCGCCGCGAAGGCGCTGTTCCTCGACGTTTATTCGACCATCGGATGGATCACGATCGGCATCGGCGTGCTGGTGATGGTGGTCTCGCCGCTGGTGAAGCGGCTGATGCATCTCGATACGATCAAGGACGAGGACGAACTCGCCGGCTACAGGGAGATCGGCGAGCGCGAGGCAGCGGGTATGTTCCCCGACCGCGAAACCAAGCCGGGCAGCGATAAGATCTGATCGGCTCCGATCAGGCTCCCTTCAAAAGTCAGGGCGCCTGGTCGATCGCGTCGAGCACCCCCTCGCCGACGCCGACGCCGAGGCGATCAGCGATCGCCGCGACCATTGCAACGAAGCGGGTCACTTCGTGCTCGGCGAGCAGATTGATCTGGAGATCGAGATCGGCCCTCTTGTCCGCCGCAGCTGCCAAGCGATTCAGGCTGATCAGCACGAAGGTGGAAAGGAAGATCGCTTCGACCGAAGAAAGATGCACCTGGCAGCGCGCGAACAACCGCCAGCCTTCGCGGCGGGTTCCTGCACGGCGCCGATCGCGCTATCACGCGGGTAGGCCAAGGGACGAGCCTGTGGGCGGGATAGAGTGGCATGACGCGTAAATTCTTCGGCACGGACGGCATCAGGGGGCGCACCAACGAAGCGCCGATGACGGCCGAGATGGCGCAACGAGTCGGCCAGGCCGCCGGCGCGCATTTCCTGCGCGGCGACCATCGCCATCGCGTGGTGATCGGCAAGGACACGCGGCTTTCGGGCTATATGATGGAATCGGCGATGATCTCCGGTTTCACCAGCGTCGGCATGGACGTGGTGATGGTCGGGCCGGTTCCGACACCGGCCGTGGCGATGCTCGCGCGATCGATGCGCGCGGACCTCGGCGTGATGATCTCCGCCAGCCACAATCCCTATGTCGACAACGGCATAAAGTTGTTTGGCCCGGACGGCTATAAATTATCCGACGAGGATGAGATCGAGATCGAGGCGCTGATCGAGCGCGGCCCGCAGCTGGTGCCGCCGGCCGAGATCGGCCGGGCACGCAAGATCGAGGATGCGCGCGGCCGTTACATCCATTTCGCCAAATCGACCTTCCCCGAGGAGCATAGCCTCGACGGCATCAAGATCGTGGTCGATTGCGCGAATGGCGCCGCCTATCAGGTCGCGCCCTCGGCGCTCTGGGAATTGGGCGCCGACGTCGTCTCGATCGGCGTCAGCCCCAACGGCCTCAACATCAACGAAGGGTGCGGCTCGACGGCGCCGCAGGCGCTGCAGCAACGGGTGGTCGAGGAGGGCGCGCATATCGGCATCGCGCTCGACGGCGATGCCGATCGGCTGATCGTCGTCGACGAGAAGGGCAAGGTCGTCGACGGCGACCAATTGATGGCGCTGATCGCGCTCTCCTGGGCGCGGCGCGGGCTGCTGCGCGGCGGCGCGGTGGTCGCGACGGTGATGTCGAACCTCGGGCTCGAGCGTCATCTCCAGGCCAATGGCGTCGGGCTGGTCCGTGCCAAGGTCGGCGACCGCTATGTGCTCGAGGAGATGCGGCGCGGCGGCTATAATGTCGGAGGCGAGCAATCGGGACATATCATCCTTACCGACCACGCCACGACCGGCGACGGCCTGGTGGCAGCGCTCCAGGTGCTGGCCGAGCTGGTCGAGACTGGGAAGCCGGCAAGCGAGCTTCTCCATCAGTTCGAGCCGTTGCCGCAACTCCTCAAGAACGTTCGCTTCGGCGGCGGCCAGCCGCTGGAAAATATTGCGGTCAAAGAGGCGATCGCCGACGCCGAGGCGCAGCTCGCGGGAAAAGGCCGGCTGGTGATCCGCAAATCGGGCACCGAGCCGCTGATCCGCGTGATGGCGGAAGGCGAAGATCCGGCGCTGGTCGAGCAAATGGTCGACCAGATCTGCGAGGCTGTGAAAGCGGCATGATGCCGGCGCTGCGCCCCGCCTGCGGGCCTTGCCCCGTGGCCTCAGGGGGACGCGCAAAGGCGCTTCGGCCGCCCGCCGGGGCGCGGGCGGTGCGGAAGGGACCAGCTTGAAACCACCGCGGGTGCTGATCATCGCCGGCTCCGACAGCGGCGGCGGAGCGGGCATCCAGGCCGACATCAAGACGGTGACGTTGCTCGGTGGCTTCGCGATGACCGCGGTGACCGCGATCACCGCGCAGAACACGCTCGGCGTCGAGGCGGTGATGCCGGTCCCGGCGGAAATGGTGCTGAGGCAGATCGATGCGGTTGCGAGCGACATCGGGGTCGACGTCGTCAAGATCGGCATGATCGGTTCGGCCGTGACCGCCGAGGCGGTCGCCGAGCGGCTCGCGGCGATGGCGGGCGTGCCGATCGTGTTCGATCCCGTGATGGTTGCGACCAGCGGAAGCCCGCTCGCCGACGCGGCGACGGTCGCCGCTTTCGCCAGGATCATGGCCACGGCCACAATGGTGACTCCCAACCTTCCCGAACTGGTGGCGCTGACGGGACGAACCATCGATGATGCCGCGCAAATGGAGGAGGCGGCCAAGGAACTCGCGCGAGATCGGGAGATCGCCGTCCTGGCCAAGGGCGGCCATCTTACCGATGCGATACTGACCGACCTGCTGGTCACGCCGGCGGGGGAGGTGATCCGCTGGGAGAGCGTGCGTATCGACACGCGCCATAGCCACGGCACGGGCTGCACCTTGGCAAGCGCGGTCGCGGTCGGCCTCGGGCGCGGCTTGCGCCTCGCCGATGCGGTCGAGGTCGCGCGCGAGTTCGTGCGGAGCGTCATGCTCGCCGCACCCGGCTTTGGTGCCGGACATGGTCCTATGGGGCACGGCCTCGGTGAGCCCTGACGGCTTTTCCACAGCAAAGCAGCGACCTGACGAAGTTTCTCTGGAAGACACCGCCGGCGGTGAATAGGCTGCGGCGATGGCGGGACCCTGCTTCAAGATCGAAAAGAACTTCCCGGAACCACTCGCCGGAGTCGATGAGGCTGGCTGCGCGCCGCTCGCGGGCCCCGTGGTCGCGGCGGCGGTCGTGCTCGATCGGGCGAAGTTCCCGCGCGGTATCGACGATTCGAAGGCGATCCCCGCGAAAACGCGCGAGGCGATCTACCTCAAGCTGCACAAGGTGGCGAGGATCGGCGTCGGCATCGCCACCGTCGAGGAGATCGACCAGCTCAACATCTATTGGGCCCGGATGTTGGCGATGAGCCGCGCGGTCGACGCGCTCGGCTTCGACCCGGCGATGGTGCTGGTCGACGGCAACCGCTGCCCGCGCTGGGAACGGCCATCGCAAGCGATCGTCGGCGGCGACGCCAAATGCCGCTCGATCGCCGCAGCATCGATCATCGCCAAAGTCACGCGCGACCGAATCATGGACGAATATGCGCGGGAGCACCCCGGCTACGGCTGGGAAACCAACAAGGGCTATCCGACGCCCGAACATGTCCGTGCCCTGGATCGCCTGGGATTGACCCCGCTTCATCGCCGCAGCTTCGGACCGGTCCGCCAGCTAATGCTCGCTTTGTGAGTCTTTCGCGCCACACCACTTCATATTGAGTCTGAGCATTGCCGCGGCGGCTAGATGTAGCGCGGGACTCCTTTCGTTCCTGTAACGGTTAAGACTTGTTAACACTGCCTCGTAAGCAGTTGTTCTTGACCGGAGAGTCCGTCTGACTCACCTTGGCGCGGTAACCGGGGGATTGTCACCAATGACCGTGATGGGGCGTGTGAGAACGAGTGCGCGGCGCGTTGCGCCGCGAGCGGCGGAGGTGCCAGACCTGCCGGTCGGGCAGATCATCGAGGACGATTGCATCGCCGCCATGGCGCGCCTGCCCGCCGCCAGCGTCGACATGGTGTTCGCCGATCCGCCCTATAATCTGCAGCTCGGCGGCGATCTCTTCCGCCCGGAAGGGGGCAGGGTCGATGCGGTCGACGACGCCTGGGACAAGTTCGACACGTTCGAAGCCTATGATGCGTTCACCCGCGCCTGGCTTCGCGAGGCTCGCCGCATTCTCAAGCCGAACGGCACCTTGTGGGTGATCGGCAGCTATCACAACATCTTCCGGGTTGGCGCGGCGCTGCAGGATGCCGGCTATTGGATCCTCAACGACATCATCTGGCGGAAAGCCAATCCGATGCCGAACTTCCGCGGCACCCGTTTCACCAACGCGCACGAGACGTTGATCTGGGCGTCGCACAGCGAGGACAGCCGCTACACGTTCAACTATCGGGCGATGAAGGCGCTCAACGACGAGCTGCAGATGCGCTCGGACTGGGTGCTGCCGATCTGCTCGGGCGGCGAGCGCGTCAAGACCGACGGGATCAAGGCGCATCCGACGCAAAAGCCCGAGGCCTTGCTGTACCGGATCCTGCTCGCCTGCACCAACCCGGGCGATGTCGTGCTCGACCCGTTCTTCGGCACCGGAACCACCGGCGCGGTTGCGCGGCGGTTGGGACGGCGCTGGATCGGGATCGAGCGCGAGAAACGCTATGTGAAGGTCGCGCGCGAGCGAATCACCTCGACGCTCGAGCTCGATGAGAGCGCGATGCGCACGATGCAGTCGAAGCGGGCACAACCGCGCGTGCCGTTCGGCGCGCTGGTCGAGACCGGGCTGATCGCCCCCGGCGCCACGCTGACCGACGCCAAGCTGCGCTGGAATGCCCGTGTCCGCGCCGACGCTTCGGTCGAAATGGATGGCAAGCAGGGTTCGATCCATCAGATGGGCGCCAGTGCGCAGGGCGCGCCCTCGTGCAACGGCTGGACGTTCTGGCATTTGCAGCAAGACGATGGCTTGGTGCCGCTCGATGAGCTGAGGCAGCGTTACATCCTGGGACAGGCGTGACAGACGGACTCGACTCTGATCCGAAATGGATGCATGCGAAAAAGCGGCGGCCGCCCCTTGGACTTTCTGACCTTTAGCGCTGCTGGAACGCCGGGGGGCGAACCGACACGAGGTCAGAAAGTCTTCCAGGGGCCGGATTCAACCGGTCTTCGAAGTGTCAGTGTTCCCTTCTGCTCTTTGATTCAGCGGCCGCCATTTCTTTTGCTTCCCGGATTCCTGGCCTCGACCGCCCTAAGCTCGGCCGGCAGGGCCTCGACTCGCGCCGAGCCGCGTCAACGCCGCCGGGCCACAGGCTTGCCCGCGGCCGGCGCATCTGAAATGAGCGCGGCCGATCTGGTGAGCGGGAGGAGCCGAGCGCATGGCGGGTAAAGTCTATTTTCGCCCGGCCGGCTTCGTCGACGCTCCGTTCGGCCTTGACGGCAAGGTGGCACGCCTGGCCGGTGGCCTGCTGTGGTTCTCCCAAGTGGAAGCGATCGCCGGCGGTACAGGCGCCACCGATCTGGTCGGCGTCGCCGACATCGATCGCTTCATCGCGGCGCTGGGCGCGGACCAGCAGTCGGCCGCGGCAGCGGCCTGGGCGAACATCACCGCGCCGCGGCCGCCGCTCAAGCTCGGCGACCGGATGGTGCGCCTCGATCAGCCGCAGATCGTGGGCATCGTCAACGTCACGCCCGACAGCTTCTCGGACGGTGGCCGCTACGGCGATGCGGCGGCTGCGGGCAATGCCGGCTTCGCCATGGCTGCGGCCGGGGCTGCGCTGGTCGAGATCGGCGGTGAATCGACCCGCCCCGGCGCGCAGCCGGTCTGGGAGGAGGATGAGAAAGCCCGCGTGCTGCCGGTGCTCGTCCAGCTGCTCGGCTCTGGAACAGCGGTCTCGCTCGACACGCGCAAGGCGGCGGTGATGGAGGCCGCGCTCGCCATCGGGCCGCTGATGATCAACGACGTTTCGGCGCTGACCTTCGATCCGCGCGCGGCCGGGGTGATTGCGAGGTCCGCTTGCCCGGTCGTGCTGATGCACCACCAGGGGCCGCCGGAGACGATGCAGGAGGCGCCGCGCTACGCTCGGCCGGTGCTGCTCGAAGTCTATGACTGGCTCGAGCAGAGGATCGAGGCGGCCGTTGCGGCGGGTATCGAGCGCTCGCGCATCATCGTCGATCCGGGCATCGGCTTCGGCAAGACGGTGCAGCACAACCTGCAATTGTTGAACGGGCTGGCGCTGTTCCATGGCCTCGGCTGCCCGGTCATGCTCGGGGCGAGCCGCAAGCGGATGATCGGCGCGCTTGCCGGCGAAGCGCCCGCGGATCAAAGACTGGCCGGGTCGATCGCGCTCGCGCTCAAGGGCGCCGATCAGGGCGTGCAATTGTTGCGCGTTCACGACGTGGTCGAGACGGTTCAGGCGATCAGGGTATGGCGCGGGCTGAGGGACGCCGCGCTCACGCCTCTATAAGCGGGGCATCTGGCGGCCAAGATCCGCGTTCGGAGCTTTAGCGGGCGGCAGGGGCCATGCCAGCGCATGCATCAGATCGGACAGAGCGGAGACGTAAGCGCGTTCGGCAGGAGCGGTCGCACGAAACTTGATCTGCCAAGCGTCGTTCACATAGCAGTAAAGGTCAGCCTCCGATTGAAGCGGCCTTGGTGGGGCATCGCCTATCGCGTCCAGCATGTAGACCGCCCTCAGCCCAGCACGGGGATGGCGAGCGGACGGGGACGGCACGGCGCCTTCTTCGACAAGCTTCGCTCCGGGATGCCGGCTGATGATGCCTTTCACCTCCTCGAACTCGGCCATGCACTGGTTGGCCTGCGCCACCAGCCGATCCTCGGTGGCGGACACCGCTAGCGAGGGATAGATGTAAACGGTGACGGCGATATCCCCCAGATTATAGCCCGCGCTCACATCGGTACCGTTCGAAGAATAATCGACGATGTAATTGCGGCGGAAGCCACCGGCCGCGGTTGGAAAAGCCATCCCGGTCGGCTTGTGAAAATAGGTCGCTTCGGGATCCACCCGCAGCACGGTCTGCCCAGCAGCAGCTGTCGGAACGAGCAAAGCCGCCAAGATCCAGCCCGCCGAATACTGCATGGCGTCACCCCCCGCTGAGCGAGCAGCGAGTGTCGGCGGGAATGAAGTTGAAGTAAAGCAGTGCTGCGTCGCTCGCGCGAACGGGGCGCCGGTCTCATCGCGCTGCCTGTCGCGCTTTCCCTCCGATCGTCTGAAATCCGTCAGGCCGCCGCTTCGCCGATGCCGAGCTCCGCGAGCTTACGGTACAATGTCGAGCGGCCGATGCCGAGACGCCGCGCCACCTCGGTCATGCGGCCGCGATAGTGGCCGATCGCGAGGCGGATGACGTCCGCCTCGATCGCATCGAGCGGGCGCAGATTGCCGTCGGCGGCGTAAAGCGTGACGCCCGGCGCGCTGTTGAACGCGGCCGCCGCCGAAGCGCCGTTGAGGACGCGGGCGTGATAATCGTCGGCGCGCTTGCTGAAGGTCGATTCCTGCGCGATCTGCGGGAAATCCGCGGCGGTGAGGGCATTGCCCTCGCACAGCACCGCGGCGCGGAACAGGACGTTCTGGAGCTGGCGGACGTTGCCCGGCCACCCGTAGCGCATCAGCACCGCGAGCGCATCGTCGGTGATGCTGAAATGGCGCATGCCCGGCTGCTCCGCGATGCGCGCGAGCAAATGGCGGGCGAGGCCGGGAATGTCGCTCCCCCGCGCGCGCAGCGGGGGAATGTCGCAATGGACGACATTCAGCCGATAGAAGAGATCTTCGCGGAAACGACCGCGCGCGATCTCCTCGGTCAGGCTGCGGCTGGTCGAGGCGATGACGCGGACGTCCACGGTCTGGACGATGCGGCTGCCGATGCGCTGGAACTCGCCCGTATCGAGCGCGAGCAGCAGCTTGACTTGGACCTCGAGCGGGAGGTCGCCGACCTCCTCGAGGAACAAGGTGCTGCCGTCGGCTTCCTCGAAGCGGCCGATGTGGCGGTCGAACGCGCCGGTGAACGCGCCCTTTTCGTGGCCGAACAGCGCCGATTCGATATGATTGGATGGAATCGCCGCGCAATTGAGGCTGACGATCTGCCGCTTGCCGCGCGGCGAAGCCGTGTGGATCGCCTGGGCGAGCACTTCCTTGCCTGAGCCGCTTTCGCCCTCGATCAAGACCGGGATGCGCGCGCGCGCGGCTTTGGCGGCGATCGCAAGGGCGGTGCGGAATTCGGGCGCCGACCCGACGATCTCGTCGAACGCCAGCGGCTTGGTGATTTTTTCCGACAGCGGGCGAAGCTCGCCGCTCGACTTGCGCCGGTCGGTGGCCGCGTCGAGCGCCGCGAGCAGCCGGTCGGGCGAGAGCGGCTTGACCAGGAAATCATGGGCGCCGGCACGCATCGCTTCCACTGCAACCGCGACGCTGGTGTGGGCGGTGAGGACGAGCAATGGCAGATCGGGGCGCACGGCGCGGATCTGCTCGATCAGCTCGGTGCCTTCGGCGCCGGGCAGCAAATGGTCGAGCAGGATCGCATCGATCTCCTTGCCCTCTTCGCCGACGAGCAATTTGTGCGCTGCGTCGACGTCGGGCGCGCCCATCACCCACCAGCCGGCGCGCGCGCCGATCGCAGTCACCAGGCGGCGTTGCGCGGGTTCGTCGTCGATCAGCAACAGGCAGCGGGTGGCGTCAGGCCGCATTGTGCCCCCTTTGAGAACTTGGTTGAGGGCAATTAAGCCTAGTCTCGTAAAATTCGGCTTAATGCGTTGCGATTCCTGCTTGCGAGATCGAGCTCGCCAGTTCGGGCACGGCCAATTGGCCGCCGTAATTTGGCGTAATTTGGCGTAATTGGGGCTTGGGGTGGCGCACGCAGCTTGATAAGAAGCCCGGCAACAGAGGCATGACGAGGACAAGATGGCAGCCGAGGGTCAGAGTCAGAACGACATGCAAGCGCATGTGAAGAGCTATTCAGCTTTCGCAACGATGATGAAATGGGGTGCCATAGTCAGCGTGATCACCGCCCTAATCGTCATTCTGATGATCCGCTCGTAACCGAGTGAAAATCGCGGTCCTCCACGAAAGCGCCGAGGGGGAGCGCCGCGTCGCCGCCACGCCCGAAACGGTTCGCAAATATAGCGCGCTCGGTGCCACGGTGGCGGTGGAGACCGGCGCCGGCCTCGGGGCCGCGATCGCCGATGCCGAATATGAAGCCGCCGGCGCGGCGATTGGGCCGCGCGCCGCAGTGCTTGGCGATGCCGATGCCGTGCTCGGCGTGCAGGGCCCGGAAGCGGCGGCGCTTGCTGGGACAAAGCCAGGCGCGCTGATCGTCGCGAGCCTCAATCCATTCGGCGAGCGGGCAAGGATCGAAGCCTATGCCGCTGCCGGGCTCGAGGCGCTGGCGATGGAATGGGTGCCGCGTATCACCCGCGCGCAATCGATGGACGTCCTTTCCTCGCAGTCGAACCTCGCCGGCTACAAGGCGGTGCTGGACGCCGCGGCCGAATATGGCCGCGCCTTGCCAATGATGATGACCGCCGCCGGCACGATCTCGGCCGCGCGGGTCTTCGTGATGGGTGTCGGTGTCGCTGGCCTGCAGGCAATCGCCACCGCGCGGCGGCTCGGCGCAATCGTCTCGGCGACCGATGTCCGATCGGCGACGCGCGAGCAGATCGAGAGCCTCGGCGCGAAGGCGGTGTTCGTCGAGGATGTCCCGGGCATCGAAGGCGAAGGAACGGGCGGCTACGCGACCGAAATGTCCGAAGACTATAAGGCGCGCCAGGCCGAGCTCGTCTCGAGCCACATCACCAAGCAGGATATCGTCATCACCACCGCGCTGATCCCGGGCCGCCCCGCGCCGCGGTTGATCAGCGACGCACAGGTGGCGTCGATGCGGCCGGGCGGGGTAATCGTCGATCTCGCCGTCGAGCAGGGCGGCAACGTCGAGGGTGCGGTGGCCGGCGAGGTGGTCGAGCGCCACGGCATCAGGATCGTCGGCCATCGCAACGTGCCGAGCCGGCTCGCCGCCGACGCCTCGGCACTCTACGCGCGCAACCTCTACAATTTCCTCAGCGCCTTCTGGGACAAGGAGTCGGGCCGCGTGCTGCTGCCCGACGACGACGAGATCGTGAAGGCGATCAGGCTGACGAAGGACGGCAAGATGGTCAACGAAAGGCTGTCGAGCTGAAGAGAGCAGTCTTCAACGCTCCTCCCCGGCCCGCGGTGGGGAACAAGCCGAAGCCTGGCGGACGCGGCCGCTTGCAGGAGGATCTATGAGCTTCGTTTCGATATTGTCCGTGTTCGTGCTCGCCTGCTTCGTCGGTTATTATGTCGTCTGGTCGGTCACCCCCGCGCTGCACACGCCGCTGATGTCGGTGACCAACGCGGTCTCCTCGGTGATCATCGTCGGAGCGCTGATCGCCAGCGCCGCCGCCGGTTCGCCGAGCGCGAAATGGCTCGGGCTGTTCGGGGTGGTGCTGGCGAGCATCAACATCTTCGGCGGGTTCGCGGTGACCGCGCGGATGCTGGCGATGTACAAAAAGAAGGAGCGGCGCTGATGCATGAGGCTGCCGCCGTTCCGGCCTGGGTTCCGACTGCTTATTTGATCGCCGGCATCTGCTTCATTCTCGCGCTGCGCGGGCTGTCGAGTCCGGTCAGCTCGCAGCGCGGCAACCGCTTCGGCATCGTCGGCATGACGATCGCGGTGGGAACGACACTGGTCCATTATGCGCCGCGCTCCGCCGCAGGCGCGTTCGACAGCCTGCCGTGGATCGAAATAATGATCGCAATCGCGATCGGCGGCGCCATCGGACTCGTCACGGCGCGGCGCATCGCCATGACGGCGATGCCGCAACTGGTCGCTGCCTTCCACTCGCTCGTCGGTCTCGCCGCAGTGCTCGTCGCAGCCGCGGCCTATCTCAATCCGCAGGCGTTCGGCATCGCCGGAGCGGACGGCGCGATCCATGGCGTCAGCCGCCTCGAGATGGGGCTTGGCGTGGCGATCGGCGCGATCACCTTCTCCGGATCGGTGATCGCCTTCCTCAAATTGAACGGCAACATGTCCGGCAAGCCGATCCTGCTGCCGGCGCGCCACCTGATCAACCTTGCCACCCTGGCGCTGATCCTCGCGCTGATCGGCTATTTCGTCAACGATCAGAGCCTCTGGGTGTTCTGGACGATCGCCGCTTTGTCGTTCCTGATCGGCTTCCTGCTGATCATCCCGATCGGCGGCGCGGACATGCCGGTGGTGGTCTCGATGCTGAACAGCTATTCGGGCTGGGCGGCCGCGGCGATGGGCTTCACGCTCGGCAACAGCGCGATGATCATCACCGGTGCCCTGGTCGGAAGCTCCGGCGCGATCCTCAGCTACATCATGTGCCGGGCGATGAACCGCAGCTTCATCAGCGTGATCGCCGGCGGCTTCGGCGGCGATGCGATCGCGGGCGGCGGCGGCGCGGCGATCGACCGTCCGTACAAGCGCGGGTCGGCCGAGGATGCGGCATTCCTGATGAAGCAGGCCGAGCAGGTGATCATCGTTCCCGGCTACGGCATGGCGGTGGCGCAGGCGCAGCATACGCTGCGCGAGATGGCCGATCTGCTGAAGAAGGAAGGCGTCAGCGTCAAATATGCGATCCATCCCGTCGCCGGGCGCATGCCGGGCCATATGAACGTCCTCCTCGCCGAGGCGAACGTTCCCTATGACGAGGTCTTCGAGCTCGAGGACATCAACTCCGAGTTCGCCCGCACCGACGTGGCATTCGTGATCGGCGCGAACGACGTCACCAATCCCGCTGCCAAGACGGACAAGAGCTCGCCGATCTACGGCATGCCGGTGCTCGACGTCGAGAAGGCGAAGACCGTGCTGTTCGTAAAACGATCGATGGGCGGCGCCGGCTATGCCGGAGTGGAGAACGAATTGTTTTTTCGCGACAATACGATGATGCTGCTTGCAGACGCCAAGAAGATGGTGGACGATATCGTCAAGGCGCTCGCTTAGGCAGCACCCGCGCGGTCCAGAAAAGCCCAACGTTAACCGAACCGAATGCAGGTCTGTCCCAGGCAGGTGCGAGCCCTTCGAAATGGGCGGCGGGAAGGGACGGTCCAAGGTGCGGAAATTGGGTCTGATCGGCGGGATGAGCTGGGTCTCCACCGCCATGTATTACGAGCAGATCAACAAGGGCATCGCGCGCCGCGTCGGCGGCGTCGGCAATGCGCATCTGCTGATCGAGAGCTTCGATTTTGCGCCGGTCGCGCAAATGCAGGCCGAAGAGCGATGGGACACGCTGGCGGCACTGCTTGCGGCATCGGCGCAGCGGCTCCAGCAGGCGGGCGCCGAGGGGCTGCTACTGTGCAGCAACACGATGCACAAGGTCTATGACGAGATCGCCGCCGCGACCGAGATCCCGATCCTCCACATCGGCGACGTCACCGCTGCCAAGATGGTCCAGGACGGGGTGCGGCGCGCCGGCCTGATCGGCACGCGTTTCACGATGAACGAGGCTTTCTATCGCGACCGCATCGAACAGCATGGCATCGCCATCACGACGCCCGATCCGGCGATGATGAAGGAGATCGACCGGATCATCTATGAGGAGCTGACGCGCGGGACGATCTCGCGAGTTTCGCAGCGCACGCTCAAGACCTGCCTGACAATCATGGGTCAGGCGCGCAACCAGGCGGTGATCCTGGGCTGCACCGAACTGGTCATGCTCGTCGATCCGGTCGCCAATGTGATCCCCGTCTACGACACCACCGCGCTCCACTGCAGGGCAGCGGCCGCCTGGATCATGGGCGAAGAGCCGCAAGCGGCACCGCAGGTTGCGCTGGCCGCCGTCGGCCGGCGCTGACCGCCACGCTCGTCCGGCCTGACCGGGCGCGGGCTTGCTCTCAGCGGGGTGAGGTGGCAGTGCGCGATCTTCCGCAGAGCGGGCGCTTAGCTCAGTTGGTAGAGCATCTCGTTTACACCGAGAGGGTCGGCGGTTCGAGCCCGTCAGCGCCCACCAATAGCTGTAGAGCAGGCGGTGACAGCCTTCCCTATAACCCTTTGCTGTCGCATTGCTGGCTGCGAAAAGCCGGTACCCACCTTTTCGCTTTGTGCTCTCAGTCGGCGGTTTCCATGATGCGTGGATCTTGCATCCGCAGGCGCGCGAACTCGTAGACCTGCCGCCCGATCAGATCGAGCTGCGCCGAGGCGCCTTCGTCGCTGCACTGGCCATCGTTGAAGATACGGGCGGAGGTGTTGATCGCCGCGCCGAGCGGCGTCGGCCAGCCACGCAGCGCATGGACGATCGACCGTAAGGTCGCAAGCGTGCTGCCGGTTGCCTGCCAGCCGTACGCCGTGACGATAAGCCCGACCGGGACACCATCGAGATAGACGCGTTTGTCCTTCGCGGTGTCTTCGAGATAATCGAGCGCGTTCTTCACCATTCCCGAGATCGAGCCGTGATAGGCCGGGCTGGCGACGATCACCCCATCAGCCTGACGGATACATTCGACCAGCTCCCGGCCTTCGGCGGACTCGCGGCTTTCGGGGGTGAGATAATGGGGCAGGACGCTGATCGTCTTGTTGCCGAACAGCCGCACCCGAGCTCCCTCGCGCTCGGCGGAAGCCAGCGCCAGCGCCAAAGCCTGCTCGGTCGATGAACCCGGCAGCGCCGTTCCGCCGATGCCAACAATCAAGGGTTGCGCTACCGCCATCCAGCTCTCCTGAACTCGCGAGCGTTGCTGTTGCGCCTCCTGCTTGTCAAGGCACGAGCCGAGCCGATCATCCGTGCGCCGGTGAGCACGCGCCGCCGCACAAGCAGCGAGCACGGGTGGCGCACGGAACTTTTCCCCCACTTGTCCGCTTTGCAAGCGAGGGAGGCCGTTCTGGACCAAGCACTTGACTATGCGCAGCTCGAGCAGGGCGCGCGCTATCTCGCATCGCTGACCCACAACGAGGCGGAGCGCCGAGAACATCTCGGCTGGGCCAACCGCTATCGCCGGCTCAAGATCGACGCGAGCGAAGGCTTCGGCACGGCGCGCGCTTCGCGCTGAGGCCTCCAGTTCTTGAGCGTCGAGCAGACGACGCTGACGAGATCGTTCCCAAAAAGGGCATGGTTCGGGTCCTGCGCGTAGCAGCGGCTCGCCGGCGGTGGCCGAGACGCGCCCGCCCGTCCCGTTCAGCGGCTTCTCCTGCCTTGCCGCTCGACCCGCGGTGACAAGTTCCCCCGCGCGTGATGGACAATGCCGGGCCGGCAAGCGCCCCCGCCGCCAGCATGGCGATCCTCGCACGCGCTATCGCCAAGTTTCTAACAATCGGGGGCGAGCGGGGGACTGCCAGGAACCCGCTGCTCAGCGCCAAAACGGCCGTTCGGGGCCGTTTTCCGAGGTCCGAGGCGGCGCCTACCGGGACGCTACGGCATCATAGATACCAATTTGATAACCTTTTTCTGCGATGGCCAATCCGGAATTAAACATGATTTGGTCCGCACTCCTTCCCAAAGCCTTGAAACCCCGCAGCAATCGCGGGCGCATCCTGCTGTGGTCGTGCCTGGCGGGGCTGATCTTCGGCACGATACAAGCTGGCGTGCCGCTCGACGAGAGGCTGCGCGACGTTCGCACCGAGGCGCGGCGGCATCCGGTCAGCGGCGACATCACCTTGGTTGCGATCGACGACCGGAGCCTCAACGAGGTTGGCAATTATCCCTGGCCTCGATATCGCCAAGCCGAGATCGCCGACAAGCTACGCAGCATGGGGGCGAAGAAGGTCCTCTTCGACCTCATCTTTGCGGCAAGGACCGATCCCGAAAACGACAAGAGATTTGCGCACAGCGTGCGGCGCCTCGGTGACCGGGCGGTGCTTGCCCTGAAGTTCGATGCAGATCCGGTATCGAACCAGCTCACCGAAAGCTATCCGATTCCAGGCCTGGCCGAGCGCGCCAGGCTCGCTCATATCAATTTCAAATATAGCTCGATGGGCTACGTCCGGCGCCTGCCGTATGCGTTGCAATTCGCCAAAGGAACCTACCCCTCCTTCGCTTCGGAGCTCAGCGGCGTTCATTCTTCGGCAGAGGACTTCCTTGTCGATTATGCGCTCGATCCGGCGACGATCCCGACCGTGAGCGCCGCCGATGTCCTGAAGGGCACGGCCCCGCTCAATCTGATCGAAGGCAAGGACGTGGTGATAGGCATCACCTATGGCGGCGGTGACCGCTATGTGGCACCGGGCCATGGCGTCACTCCGAGCGTCTATCTTCATATCCTCGGCGCGGAGACGCTTAAGGCGGGACCCCCGGTCGAATGGCCGTGGCCGATTGCCTTCATCCCGGCGCTTGCCATCGGTGCGGCTTGCGTGCTTGCGAGGCGCAAGCTTTTCTCAATCGCGATGCTTGGGGGCGGAATCGTGGGCGCACTTGTCCTGCCGTTCTTCCTCGAGCAGCAGATGATTTTCCCGGAAGTCGTGCCGTCGCTGTTCCTGATGAGCGTCGTCGGGGTGTGCTTGAGCTGGTCAGCGCTGCGTCAAATGTACCGCACGCGCGGCACGACGAATGCCGTATCGGGACTCCCGAACCTCAACGCGCTGCATCAGCAGAAGGTGAGCCACAAGCGGGCGCTGGTCGCGGCGCGAGTCCATAATTATGCGGCCATCGCCGCCGCGCTCCCGGCAGGCGGTGAGAAGGCGTTCATCGACCAGATCGCCAAGCGGCTGATGGTCGGCGCTTCGGATCCCATACTCTACCAGGGCGATGAAGGCATATTCGCGTGGTTTGCCGATGCCGGACCAACGCCGACAGGCGAGCATCTCGATGCGCTGCACACGTTGTTCCGCAGCCCGGTCATCGTCCACGACAAGCAATATGATCTGACGATCACCTTCGGATTCGAGGCCGAGGCAACACGCTCGATCCCCAATCGGCTGGCGAGCGCGCTGCTCGCCGCCGACCAGGCACTGAGCGAGGGGCTGAAGTGGAAGGAGCATGACCATAGCATCCACGAGGATACGGCCTGGAAATTGTCGCTCCTCAGCCAGCTCGACGCGGCCGTCGACGGCGGCGACCTGTGGGTCGCCTACCAGCCCAAGCTCGACCTCACCACCGGCAAGATCGTCAGTGCGGAAGCGCTCGCGCGCTGGACTCATCCGGAGAAGGGCGCGATCAGCCCCGTCGAGTTCATCCTCGCAGCCGAGCAGAACAACCGGATCGAGAAGCTCACCTATTTCGTGCTCGAACATGCCGTTCGTGTCGCCGCGGCAATCAACGCGCAAGGAATGGATTTCAGTGTCTCGGTCAATCTGTCGGCGCGACTGATCGAGGATCAGGGGCTGGTTCCGAAAGTGACCGAAACGCTCGCCAAGTACGGGCTCAAGGCCGAGCATCTGACGCTCGAAGTCACCGAGACTGCGGCTCTGAGCAGCAGCCTCCCCAACATGCAGACCTTGCAGCAACTGCGCGATCTTGGCGTTCAGATTTCGGTCGACGATTATGGCACTGGCCTTTCGACGCTTGATTATCTCCAGAGAATCCCTGCGACCGAGATCAAGATCGATCGAAGCTTCGTCATGGCGATGCGCGAGAATCATGGCGCCCGCGTGATGGTGAATTCGACCATCCAGCTCGCCCATTCGCTGGGTCAGAAAGTGGTTGCCGAAGGAGTCGAGGATCAGGAAACGCTCGACGATCTCACCCACATGCATTGCGACCTGGCGCAAGGCTATCACATCGGCCGGCCAGTCGCTTTCAAGGCGCTGAGCAAGCAATTGCTCGGGCAAAGGAGCTGCGCCGCATAGCCTCTCCAAATCGGATTAGTTAACGACTTGTTATCCTTAATCGTTACGGTTAAGTTCCCCTTACCACGGCGCGATTCGGCGCGCGTGCCGGAAAAGGGGAATTCGAATGAGCAAGAAAATTGCCACACGCTGGGATCCGATCGTGGGCTGGGGTAGTGGCGGCGGCCGCGGCTGAGCCTGCCCAACGAATTCAAAAGCCCCGGCTTCGGCTGGGGCTTTTTTATTGCCTTGAGGATATTGGAAAAATCGGGACGTATGGCGGCTTCTATTCCGCCGATTGCGTCATGCCGCTGATCATTTCTTGACCGAACCGAAGCGGAGCACGGCCTCGTTGCCGAGCACGTGAGACGACGCCGAACGACTCCCCCCGATTGCTTTTCGAGCGCCTGTCGATCATGCCGAATCGGCAACCGCCAACGCTAAGGTGCAGTGAACGGTCATCCGAATGCATGGGCGGACGGGCGAGGCGTCGGTGCAGCGCCTGTGCTGCGACTGCCATCGACGGCCAAGCAGGGGAAACATGACCACAGCGCGAAAGCCGTTCTGGAGAAGCCTTTACGTCCAGGTGTTGATCGGTATCGCGCTCGGCGTCCTCGTGGGCTGGCTTTGGCCCGACGCGGGACGGGCGCTCAAGCCCCTGGGCGACGGCTTCATCAAGCTCGTCAAGATGATCATCACCCCGGTCATCTTCCTGACGGTTGTGACCGGTATCGCCGGAATGGTCGATCTGCGGGAGTTCGGGCGGGTCGGCACCAAGGCATTGGCCTATTTCCTGACCTTTTCCACGCTCGCGCTCGCGGTCGGACTCGCGGTCGGCAATCTGGTGCAGCCCGGGCGAGGCCTCAATGTCGATCCCGCGACGCTCGATCAGGGCGCGGTCGCCTCCTATGTCGGTAAGGCGCACGAGCAGAGCGTCACCGGCTTCGTGCTCGGGATCATTCCCGACACGTTGATCAGCGCGTTCACGTCGAACGAGATCCTGCAGGTGCTGTTCGTGGCGATCCTGTTCGGGATCGCGCTCGCGCATCTCGCGGAAAAGGGCGAGCGGCTGGTCGCGAGCCTGCGCACCCTGACCGCGGTCGTGTTCCGGATCGTGCATATGCTCATGTATGCCGCCCCGATCGGCGCGTTCGGCGCGATGGCGTTCACGATCGGCCAATATGGGATCGGCGCGCTCGCAAATTTGGCTGGTCTGGTGCTGACCTTTTACGCAACCGCGTTGCTGTTCGTGACCGTGGTGCTCGGCCTCGTCGCGCGCCTGGCGAGCTTCTCGCTGCTGGCGCTGGTGCGCTACATCAAGGACGAGCTGCTGCTGGTGCTCGGTACATCGAGTTCCGAAAGCGCGATGCCGCTGCTGATGGAAAAGCTCGAGCGCGCCGGCGTTCCCAAGCCTGTGGTCGGGCTGGTCGTGCCGACCGGCTATTCGTTCAATCTCGACGGCACATGCATCTACATGTCGCTGGCGGCGCTGTTCATCGCGCAGGCGACGAACACGCCGCTCTCCGTCGGCGATCAATTGCTGCTGATGGCGGTGGCGATCCTCAGCTCGAAGGGTGCGGCCGGCGTCACCGGATCGGGGTTCATCGTGCTCGCCGCGACCTTGTCGGTGGTTCCGGCGGTGCCGGTGGCCGGCATGGCGCTGATCCTCGGCGTCGACCGCTTCATGAGCGAATGCCGCTCGCTGACCAACTTCATCGGCAACGCCGTCGCAACGATCGTCGTCGCGCGCTGGGAAGGCGCGATCGATGTCGGCCGGCTCAACGCGGTCCTGGCGGGAGCGGGCGGCGAACTGACCGAAGAGGAAAGCGATGCGCTCCAGATCGAAGGTCGGATGGAAGCGGTATCCTCAGATCGTCCGGTTTGATCTCGAGCCGCCAGCTCGTTCCTGTTGTGCTTCCTCACCGCAGCAGCTGCTGCAGCCGACTTGCGATGACGCCGATCACGCCTGCGCAAAAGAAGAGCTCCCGCCGGATGACCGGCGGGAGCGACCGCATAGGCTGTGGAACCGCCCCGCGGGGAGGGAGGATCAGAATTCGAGTTGAGCTCTGACCGCGAACGTATCGAGGTCGAAGCTGCGGCGATTGACGGGGGTCGTCGACGTCGGATTGACCGTTGCCGATCGCGGTCCGCCGTCGAAGGCGCCGTGAGCATATTGGGCCATGAAGCGCACGTAATCCATCGGGTTCCAGATCAGGCTCAGCTCATAGCCGTATTGCTTGCCGCCATTGACATAATTGGGAGCGGCAATCGGTCCTGCGGCAACGCGCTCGTCGAGATCGAGATAATCGAAACGGGCGTTCAGCTGGATCGCGCCCCAACCACCCTGGTCGAACGGATGCAGGACCTTCGTGCGATCCCATTTGCCGCCCTTGTAGCCGCGCGTTTCGCCGGTGAGATAATAGCCGACTTCAGCATAGGCCGATCGGAACTTCGGATCGTCGGCATAGAATAGACCGCCGCCGGCACCATTGTTGACGCCAAACACATGGCCCGGACGATAGCCACGCACCCAGACCTGCTGCGCCTCGGCCGCGAAGTGAAGCGACTTCATGATCGCGCCGAATTCGACGCCGGCGATATCGTCGCCATCGGCGGCGATCAAACCGGTGTCGACGAACCGCTGATCGGTGATCTGCGTGAACGGCCGCGAACGATATTGCACATTCTGGGCGTCGCGTTGCGCCACGCGGTGCTGGAAGTTGGCGCCAAGGTGCAGCTTGGTCGATCCGAGCATCGGCGAATAGGTGGCGCGGACGCTCGCCTGCCAGCCGGTGCGATTGAAGCTGGCATTGTTGATTTCCTGGCCGAAGACGCCTGCCGTCAACGTGTAGCGATCTTGTGCGGGATCGAGCAGCGCGACCGCCAAGCCGAGGCGCCGATTGTAGTTGAAGGCATCGGTGAACGAGGTGCGTTCCATGAACGAGCCCAACCGCGAGCTGGTCATCGTCTCCAGGCTCGAGAGCGGATAGAAATTGCCGATCGTGACCTGAATCGGGGAATGTGGTCGCTGGTAGGTGAGGACGACGTCCTCGTAGTCGACCTGACCCTGCGCGAAGTTGAGTTCGAACTTATAGCCGAAGCCCCCCGGCAGCGATCCTTCGGCGCCGATCACCAAACGCCGGGCGCGGTTGTTCCAGCCGAGGTTGTTATAATTGAGGCCGCCAACCGTGCCGGCGCGCTCGGGGCCCGGGGTTCCGACGTAGCCGGCGTCATATTGCATGAAGCCTTTCGGCTTGAAGCTGAAGCCGGCGTCCTTGTCGTCATATTGCGGAGCACCCTTCCAGCTGGGCGTCGCCTTGCTCATCGCGGACTTAAGGTCGTTGAGCTGCTCCTGCAGCGCTTCGACCTGCGCTTCGAGGAAGGCCGCCTTGGCCGCCAGCTCGTCGTTGGTCGCAGGCGCTTCGCGCGCGACCTGAACTTCAGCTTCGCCTGCGTCGGGGCTGCCGTCGGGACCCTCCGCCAGGGCTGCAGCGGAGAAAGTGAGCGCGCTGGTCGCAAGCAGCGCGCGGGTGAGGTGGTTAAACTTCATGATATTCCCCCCGAAGGTCGGATTTAGGAGTGTTCCGTCGCGCCGACTTAACGATGCGGCGCGACGGGGACGTGACGATTTGATTGCAGTTTTGTGACCGAGACGATCTTCGGCCGCCTGAGCGCCCTGGGCCTTATTTGAGGCTGGCGAGCGCGACCGGAGACAGGCTTCGCGCGGCCTTGGCATAATTGGCCCTGACCGCATCGGGCGAGGCGATCATGCCACGGCGGGCCAGATAGCCGTTGCGGCCCCACGTCGTCTCGCGGGTAAATTCCGCGATGAACTGGCGAATGCCCGGGATCGCCGCGACATGCGCGTTCTTGACGTAAATGTAGAGGGGACGCGCGCCAGGATAGCTGAAGCTGGCAATGCTGTCGTAGGTCGGAGCGACGCCGTTGATCGTGGCACCGCGCAGCGCGTCCGCATTCTCCTCGAGGTAGGAATAGCCGAACAGGCCGTAGGAGCCGGGCGAAGCCTCGAGCTTGCGAACGATCAGGTTGTCGTTCTCGCCGGCTTCGACAAAGGCGCCGTCCTCGCGAATCCCGGTGCAGATCTTCTTGAACCTGGCCTCGTCGCTCTTCTTGAGCGCGGCCATCGCCCCGTTCTTCTCGCACGCCGTGGTCATCAGCAATTCGGCGATCGCGTCACGCGTTCCCGACGTGGGCGGCGGACCGTAGACGCGGATCGGAACATTGGGGAGCTTGGCGTTGACGTCCTTCCACGTCTTCGCGCGATTGGGCTTGCCGAACGGAGTCGCCGCGAGCGCCATATAGATATCGCGGGTGGTGAGGTTGAGCGCCGGCGAATTCTTGGCGCCGGCAAGCACGATGCCGTCGAGCCCGACCTGGATCTCGGTGATCTTGGTGACGCCGTTCTGCGTGCACGATTTCGCCTCCGACGCCTTCATCCGACGCGAGGCATTCTCGATATCGGGGAAGCGTTCGCCGACGCCCCCGCAGAACAGCTTCATGCCGGCGCCGGTCCCGGTCGATTCGATGATCGGCGAGGGAATGCCGGGGTTGGCACGCGCGAACCGCTCCGCAACCGCGGTCGCGAACGGGTAGACGGTGGACGAGCCGACAATGTGGATGCTGCGTCGTGACGCAGCCCAGACCGGTGTAGCCGCAACGGCTGCTAAGCTGATGGCGGCAACTGCCGTCCTGATCTTCATTGGAATTTCCTTCGCTCCGGCCGCCGCATTGGCGGCAGCTTCCGCCGCGACCGTTAGGGCGATTCGGTGACACGGCAGGGAAGGTACGAAGTCGGAACAATGACGGGGCCGTCACATTCCTGTCATGAAGAGCGGTCCAAGCCGGGCCGCGCACGCAAATTGTTCTCAGCCGATGTCTTCAGAATCGAGCGCATAGCCGGCCGAGCGGACGGTACGGATGATATCGGGGCCGCCGCCCTCGTTGAGCGCCTTGCGCAGCCGGCGGATATGGACATCGACGGTGCGGAGCTCGATGTCGCTGTCGTGTCCCCAGACGCTGTCGAGCAACCGTTCGCGCGAAAAGACGCGGCTCGGATGCTCGAGGAAGTGGCGAAGCAGCCTGAATTCGGTCGGTCCGAGCGCAATCGCTTTGCCGGAGCGCCTGACCTTGTGCGCGACCACATCCATCTCGAGATCGGCATAGCTGAGCAGCTCGCCGGCGAGGGCGGGGCGGACGCGGCGAAGCACGGCATTGACCCGAGCGATCAGCTCGCGCGGGCTGAACGGCTTGGTCAGATAATCGTCGGCGCCGGTTTCGAGGCCGCGGATCCGATCGAGCTCCTCGCCGCGCGCGGTGAGCATGATGATCGGGACGTTGGCCGTGGCGGAGCTGCGGCGAAGGCGCCGGCAGACCTCGATCCCGGAAATGCCCTCGATCATCCAGTCGAGGATCACGATATCGGGCACTTCTTCCTGGGCGAGAAGCAGGGCTTCCTCGCCGTCGGCTGTCAGCCGGACGTCGAATTGCTCGCGTTCGAAATGCCAGACGAGCAGGTCGGCAAGGACCTTGTCGTCTTCCACGAGCAGCATCTTGGCCTTGCTCATTCTCGGTTGCTCATTGGCATGTGCTCAGTGCCGGCTCATGGCGCCACCGCGGGATCTTGCCCGCGCTGCCGGTCCATCAGCCGCTCCCCGGTTGCGGTAAAATAGACCATTTCGGCAATGTTGGTCGCATGATCACCGACCCGCTCGATGTTTTTCGCGATGAACAGGAGGTGCGCGGATCGGCTGATGTTTTGCGGATCCTCCATCATGAAGGTGACCAAGGCGCGAAAGATGCTGTTGTAGAAGTCGTCGACCGCGCGGTCGCGCTCGCAGACCGCCTGCGCCTTTTCGGCATTGCGCTCGACAAAGGCGTCGATGACGTCGTGCACCATCTCGGTCGCGATCCGGGCCATCTCGGGGAGCAGCGAAAGCGGCTCGATCTTTCCGGCGCCGTCGAGCTGAGGAACGCGCTTGGCGATATTCTTGGCATAGTCGCCGATCCGCTCGACCAAGCCGACGATCTTGAGCGCCGCCACGGCTTCGCGAAGATCGTCGGCCATCGGCGCGCGCAGCGCGATCAGCTGCACGACCTTGCGCTCGGCCTCCGCCTCCATCGCATCGAGCTTGCGGTCATCCTCGACGACGCGGAGCGCGCCTTCATGGTCACGCTGCATCAGGCAGCGCATCGATTCGCGGATCGCGTGCTCCGCGAGACCGCCCATCTCGGAGATGAGCGCGCGGAGCTGCGCGAGATCCTCGTCGAAAGCCTTGAGGGTGTGTCCGCCAATCGGAGCCATATGTTGATCCTTAACCGTAACGTCCGGTGATATAGTCCTGGGTGCGGGGCACTTTCGGCCGCGTGAAGATGTCGGAGGTCTCGCCATATTCCACCAGCTCACCGAGGTGGAAGAAGGCGGTGCGCTGCGACACCCGCGCCGCCTGCTGCATGTTATGAGTGACGATCACGATCGCGTAGCGGCCGCGAAGCTCGTGGATCAGCTCCTCGATGCGCGCGGTGGCGATCGGATCGAGCGCCGAGGCGGGCTCGTCCATCAGGATGACCTCCGGATCGACGGCGATCGCGCGGGCAATGCAGAGCCGTTGCTGCTGCCCGCCGGAAAGCGCGGTCCCGCTCTCGTTGAGCCGATCCTTGACTTCCTGCCACAGGCCGGCGCGCTGCAGCGAGCGTTCGACGATCTCGTCGAGCGCGGTCTTGTCGCGTGCGAGCCCGTGGATGCGCGGGCCGTAAGCGACATTCTCGTAGATCGACTTGGGGAAGGGGTTCGGCTTCTGGAAGACCATGCCGACCCGCGCACGCAATTGCACGACGTCCATCGAAGAGGAATAGATGTCCTCGCCGTCGAGCTCGATGCGGCCTTCGACGCGTGCGCCGGGGATCGTGTCGTTCATGCGGTTGAGCGTCCGCAGGAAGGTCGACTTGCCGCACCCCGAAGGGCCGATGAACGCGGTCACGAACTCGGTCCGGATATCGAGCGAAACATCGTCGACCGCTTTCTTGTCCCCGTAATAAACACTGACGCCGCGGACGCGGAACTTGACGTCATCCAGGTCGTCGCATGGCGCCGCGCGATCGATCGACATGTTCTCTTTAGCGGTCATCATTTTCACCAGCGTTGCTCGAACTTGTTGCGGAGATAGATAGCGAGCCCATTCATCGCCATCAGGAAGGCGAGAAGCACGAGGATCGCCGCCGATGTCTTCTCGACGAATCCGCGATTGACCTCATCGGACCACAGGAAGATCTGGACCGGGAGCACGGTGGCGGGCTCGTTGATGCCGCCGGGAGGTGTGGCGATGAACGCGCGCATGCCGATCATCAGCAGCGGTGCGGTCTCGCCAAGCGCACGCGCCATGCCGATGATCGTGCCGGTGAGAATGCCCGGCAGCGCGAGCGGCAGGACATGGTGGAACACCATCTGGACCTGGCTCGCGCCGATGCCGAGCGCGGCTTCGCGCACCGAGGGCGGCACCGCCGTCAGCGCGTTGCGCGCGGCGATGACAATCACCGGCATCGTCATCAACGCCAGGGTCAAGCCGCCGACGATCGGTGCCGAACGCGGCATGTGCATGAAGTTGAGGAAGACGGCGAGGCCGAGCAGGCCGAAGATGATCGACGGCACTGCGGCGAGATTGTTGATCGAGACCTCGATGATCGTCGTCCAGCGGTTCCTCGGCGCATATTCCTCGAGATAGACGGCGGAGAGTACCCCGATCGGAAAGGCGATCACGATCGTGACCAACATGGTCAGCAACGAGCCCTTGAACGCGCCCCAAATGCCGACGGCAGCGGGATCGGTCGCATCGGACGAGGCCAGGAAGCGCAGGTTGAAGCCGCGCTGAAGGGCACCGGCCGACGCGAGACGCTGGGCGGCCTGCTTGAGCTCAGGGGGACCCTCGCCATCGGCTGCCGCATCGAGCGCCGATGAAATCGGTAGCCAGAATGTGGCCTTGCGTCCCGGCAACGACGGTTCCTTGGCGATCGCCTCCCGGACCCTGAGCCAGGCGGCATCGGATATGAGTGCCGGCCCGAGCGGTCCGTATTGGCTTTGCGCCGCCGCCGCCACCGCGCCCTCGATGTCTGCGCCGGCGAGCGCGGTTGCGGCGCCCGGACCTTGCAGCGCGGCAGGATCGAGAAAGAGATCGGACCGGGGAAAATCCACGTCGATCCTGACCCGCGTTTCCATGAATCCGCCGAGGCCGTTCACCGCCATCGTGATCAGCAGGAAAAGCAAAAAGCCGAGGCTGAGCGCGATCGCGGCAAATCCGATACGCCTGAAACGACGCTCGCTCGCGTAGCGGCGGCGCAGACGTTCCTGCATCGCCTTGCCGGACCATTCGGTGGCTGCCCTATTCATAAGCTTCCCGATATCTGCGCACGACCTGGAGAGCGATCACGTTGAGCAGGAACGTGATCGCGAACAGGGTAAGGCCCAATGCAAAAGCGGCGAGCGTCTTCGGGCTGTCGAATTCCTGATCGCCGGTGAGAAGCCCGACGATCTGCGCGGTCACCGTGGTGACACTGGCGAACGGATTGGCGGTGAGGTTGGCGGCGAGCCCCGCCGCCATCACGACAATCATCGTCTCGCCGATCGCGCGGCTGACTGCCAGGAGCACGCCACCGACGATGCCGGGCAGGGCCGCAGGCACGAGGACCCGGCGGATCGTCTCCGACGGTGTGGCGCCGACCGCCAGCGAGCCGTCGCGCATCGACTGCGGCACGGCGGCGAGCGAATCGTCGGCCATCGAGGAGACGAACGGGATGATCATCACGCCCATCACCAAGCCGGCGGCGAGCGCCGATTCGGATGAGGAGGGGATGCCGAGCGATACGCCGAAGTCGCGCACCGCCGGCGCAACGGTGAGCGCGGCGAAATAGCCGTAGACCACGGTCGGGATGCCGGCGAGGATCTCGAGCATCGGCTTGAGCCACTGCCGGGCGCGGCGATGCGCATATTGGGTGAGATAGATCGCGCTCATCAGCCCGAGCGGCACAGCGACGAGCATCGCGATGATCGCGCCGATGAAGATCGTTCCCCAGAAGAGCGGAATGGCACCGAAGGCGCCCGAGGAACCGGCCTGGTCGGCGCGGATCGCGGTCTGCGGACTCCACTGCAGCCCGAACAGGAACTCGGACGGCGAAACATAAGAGAAGAAGCGCAACGTCTCGAACAGGAGGGAAAGCACGATCCCAGCCGTGGTGAGGATCGCGATCAGCGAGGCAATCAGCAGAACCGCCATCACCAACCGCTCGACCTTGGTCCGCGCGCGCAAGTCCGGCCGGATCCGCAACAAGCCGAACGCGCCGCCGGCGAACGCGACGATCAAGGCGAGTAAGGAGCCGAGCATCGCATAGCGGCCGATCGCTGCTGCGAACGCTGGAGCGATGCTGTTCGACAGTGGGTTGAACGCCCCCGCCAGCTCGCCCGTCGCAAGCGCACGAGCCTCCTCGAGCACCGCGTTCCGCGCCATCGGGTCGGCCGGCAGCGCCGCGGCCGCCGGGCTTTGCAGCACCGCCTCGGTAACGAGCATCGGCGATACCATCTGCCAGATGACGAAAACCGCCAAGGCCGGCAGGACCGCCCAAAGCGCGACGTACCAGCCATGGAACGAGGGCACCGAATGCGGCCTCGACGCGATTGTCGGCGCGGGAGCGAAGGCCGCAGCGCGGGCGCGAGCGCTGACCCAGCCGACAAGGCCCAGCCCGAGAATCGCCGCGAGAAGAAGGAGAGGGGACACGGGCGCGAGGCCTTTTCGGGCTCGCGCCTATTCGAGCCCTGCCGCGGTCATCGGCTTCAGCTCCGTCACCGCCCGATTCGCAGCGCCAAGCGTTTCCGGAGGCGAGGGGATGAGGCCGTGCCGGCTGAGGTAGCCGTTCGGCGCCCAGCCCTTGGCGAATTCGGCGACATATTCGCGGATGCCGGGGATCGCGGACAGGTGATTGCCCTTCACATAGATGAAGAGCGGCCGCGCACCGGGATATTCGAAGCTGGCGATGGTGGCGGCGGTCGGGGCCACCCCTCCCAGCGGGATGCCTCGCACCTTGTCGGCATTCTCCTCGAGGAACGAATAGCCCATGATCCCGACCGAGCCTTCGTTAGCCGAGACTTTCTGGACGAGAAGATTGTCGTTCTCGCCGCCCTCGATATAGGGGCCGTCTTCGCGGACCTTGGTGCAGATGTCCTTGGCCTTGTCCTTGTCGCTTTGCTTGAGCGCCTTCATCGCCGGGTCACTTTCGCAACCCTTTTCCATGATCAGCTCAGCAAAGGCATCACGCGTGCCGGAGGTCGGCGGCGGGCCGTAGACGCGGATCGGGATCGCCGGCAGCGACGGATTGGCGTCCTTCCAGGTCTTGGCCGTGTTCGGTTTGCCGAACGGATTGGCGGCGAGGGCACGATAGATGTCGGCCTGCGTCAGCGAGAATTGCGGCGAAGCGGTCGCCTCGATCAGCGCCAGGCCATCGATGCCGATCGGGATTTCGATGACCTGGGTCACGCCATTCTTTTGGCAGTCCTCATATTCCGACTTCTTGATCCGCCGGGAGGCGTTCTCGATGTCCGGATGCTGCGTGCCCACGCCCGCGCAAAACAATTTCATGCCGCCGCCGGTGCCGGTCGACTCGATGATCGGCGCCTTGAATCCGGGATTGTTGCGCGCGAATTGCTCGGCGACCGCAGTCGCGAAAGGATAGACGGTCGAGGAGCCGACGATCCTGATCTGCGAACGAGCTCCGCCCGATTGGCCGCCGCCGTTGCCGCCTTGGCCGCAGCCGGTAAGCGCGAGCGCCGCAAGCGCGAGCGCGATCGAAATTCTGTTCACATCCAGTCTCCGTGGGAATGACCGATTCGGCTAAGCTCCCGATAAGGCGTCTGTGGGAATCTATTGTGACAGCCGCGTTACACTTTTGTTGCACGCGCTTCGGCGAGCGGCAGCAGCACGTGCACGGTCGTGCCGTGGCCAAGGCGACTTTCGATGCTCAGCCGGCCGCGATGCCGCTCGACGATATATTTGACGATGGCGAGGCCAAGCCCGGTCCCACCCTGCGAACGGCTGCGACTGGGATCGACCCGATAGAAGCGCTGGGTGAGGCGCGGGATATGCTCGGGCGCGATACCCTCGCCCTGGTCGCTGACCGTGAGCCGGACCATGTTCCGTTCGGCAACCGCACGCAGCACGATCTCCCCGCCGGCCCGCCCATAGCGGATCGAATTGCTGATCAGATTGTCGAGAAGCTGGAGAAGCTGGCCGCGATCGCCGGCGATCGCCGGAAGCTGCTGAGGTGTCTCGAGACGGACCTGGCAGGCTCGCTCCGCTGCCGAGTTGCGGCAGTTCTCGATTGCTTCGTCGATCAGCGGCAGCAGCTCGATTGCCTCGGGCAACGGGCTGAATCGCTCTGCCTCGATGCGCGAGAGCGAGATCAGATCCTCCACCAGCCGCTGCATCCGGCGCGCCTCGTCGTGGATGATGCCCGTGAAACGCTCGCGCGTCGAAGAGTCGAGGTCATCTCCCTGCTCGCGCAACGTCTCGGCGTAGCCGACCAGGGTTGCCAGCGGCGTGCGCAGCTCGTGGCTCGCATTGGCGACGAAATCGACGCGCATCTGCTCGGCCGCGTAGGATTCGCTGCGATCGGTGAGCCGGACGAATTTCCTTCCGTCGCCCAGCGCGCGCACGTTCATCATCCAGCGGCGCTCGGCAGAACCAATGCCGGCAAGCTCGACCTCGTCGGTGCTGGTGCTGTTGTTAGAGCCCAGCAGGCGCTCGACCGCGGCCGGATGGCGGATCGCGAGCCTGACGTCCTGACCGTCGATCCATTCGCCCAATATCTCGCGGGCGGCCCGGTTGCTGATCTCGACCCGCCCGTTGGCGACGATCAGGCTCGGCTCGGGCAAGGCGTCGAGCAAGACGCGGAGGCTGGCGACGGCGCTGTCGGGAGGTCGGTCGGTCACCCTTGCAAACTACGCTCGCGCCAAGCGCGATCAAGCCCGCGTCGAACGCGCCGCGTGCGCGTGCCGCGCGACATGCACGACGTGCATGATCGCGACCAGGGCCCCGCCAACCAGGAGTCCGACAATGCCGGACCCGGCCGCAATCACCAGCCACTCGACCAGTCCGGCGAACGGAGCGACCTGCCCGGCCGCGTCGGCGCCGTGGTGAAGTGCGCCCGGCACCGCATCCAGCCCGAAATGATCGAGGCCGTGCACGATGATGCCGCCGCCGACCCACAGCATCGCGGCGGTGCCGACGACCGAAAGCGCGTTCATCACGACCGGCATGCCGCGCACGAGCAATCTCCCGGTCGCACGCGCGCCGGCCGGGCGCCGCCTGGCCAAATGCAGCCCGACATCGTCCATTTTGACAATCATCGCGACCACGCCATAGACCGCCACCGTCATGACGATGCCGACCACCGCGAGCACGACGGCACGGGTCAGGAGCGGGCTGTCTGCAACGTCGGCGAGCGCGATCGCCATGATCTCGGCGGAAAGAATGAAGTCGGTGCGGATCGCGCCGGTCACTTTGTCGAGCTCGATCGCGGCGGGATCGGCCGGGTGCTCGATGAGTTCCTCGTCAACCTCGTGACCGAGCAGCCCTTCGACGAGCTTTTCGGTCGCCTCGAAGCAGAGATAGGCACCGCCCATCATCAGCAACGGAGTCACCGCCCAAGGCGCAAGCGTGCTGAGCGCGAGCGCGGCGGGCAGCAGGAACAGCAATTTGTTCCTGAGCGAGCCGCGCGCAATCTTGGCGATGATCGGCAACTCGCGGTCGGGCGTGAAGCCGGTCACGTAGCGCGGCGTGACGGCCGTGTCGTCGATCACGACGCCGGCAGCCTTGGTGCCAGCGCGCCCGGCGGCGCCGCTGACATCATCGAGGGAAGCGGCGGCGAGCTTGGTGATGCCGGCGACGTCGTCGAGCAGAGCTACAAGTCCAGAGGGCATTGATCCTCACAAGGTCACAAGGGAATAGTCCGGGTGATAACGAGGCACGGGCGACAGCGATGCACGCGCACGGATCGCGCGGGCGTTTGGATCGTTACGGTTGCGTTCGTAGAAGTAACAGGCGTCATGCACGAGTCACGCGTTCCCCCCACGGCCGGTGCCGATCAGCTGATCCCCGGGCGCAATTGCTGGCGCATCGAGCGAGCCGACAAGGCAGCCGTGATCGTCGATGCCGCGGATTATTTCGCAGCGGCGCGCGCGGCGATGCTGACCGCGCGCAAAAGAATCATGCTGATCGGCTGGGATTTCGATGCGCGCATCCGCTTCGGCGACGAACACGAGGGGCAGCCGGTGCCGATCGGCAAATTCATCCAATGGCTGGTCGAGCGGCGGCCGGGCCTGGAAGTCTATTTGCTGCGGTGGGACCTGGGGTTGTTGAAGACGTTGTTCCGCGGTTCAACACCACTGACCTTGCTGCGCTGGAAGCTTCACAAACGCATCCATTTCAGCCTCGACGGCGCGCATCCGACCGGCGCCTCCCACCATCAGAAGATCGTCGTGATCGACGATTGCCTCGCCTTCTGCGGCGGCATCGACATGACGCGAAACCGTTGGGACACGCGCGCGCACCGCGACGACGATCCGCAGCGAGTCGACCCCACTGGCAAACCCTACGGCCCGTGGCACGATGCGACGACGGCGCTGACAGGCCCGGCCGCAGCCGCACTCGGCGCGCTGGCGCGCGACCGCTGGAAATGCGCGACGGGCGAGCAGCTGGCGCCGATCGAACCGGAGGGCGACTGCTGGCCGAACGAGCTTGTTCCCGCATTCGAGAATATCGATGTCGCGATCGCACGCACCCGCCCGGACTATGGCGACGAGCGGGAAGTGCATGAGATCGAGACCCTGTACCTCGACCTGATCGCCCGCGCGCGCCGGAGCATCTACGCCGAAAGCCAATATTTCGCGTCGCGCAAGCTCGCCGAAGCCCTCGCGGCACGGCTGGCCGAGCAGGACGGACCGGAGATCGTGCTGATCAATCCGGAGCAGGCCGACGGCTGGCTCGAGCAGGAGGCGATGGACACCGCGCGGGCGCGCCTCCACGAAGCCTTACGCCGCGTCGGGGCGAACGGGCGTTTTCGCATCTATCATCCGTTCACCGCCGCCGGGGCGCCCATCTACGTCCACGCGAAGATCATGGTGATCGACGATCAGGTGCTGCGCGTCGGATCATCCAATTGGAACAACCGGTCGCTCAGGCTCGATACGGAATGCGACATCGTCATCGACGCTTCGCGGTCGGCCGATGCAGGCGAAGCCGCGGCGACGATCAGCAGGCTACGCAACGGGCTGATCGCGGAGCATCTCGACGTCGAACCGAAAGCGATCGAATCGACCTTCGCGGAAACGGCATCGCTGATCGAGACGATCGACCGGCTCGCGGGCTCGGGACGATCGCTGCGCGATTATCGCACGCCCGACCTGGCAGCGGTCGAGAAGTTCCTGGCGGACCATGAGGTGCTCGACCCGGAGGGGCCGGACGAGATGTTCGAGCCCATCGCCCGCCGCAGCCTTTTCCGCAGGCTGCGCAAGCCGCGCTGAAGACCGCTCAGCGGCTCGCGACGATCTTGACCCGCTCCCCGGCGCGCAGCGGCGCACCGGCGGAACGACCGTTAAGCATCAGGAAGTGAGCCAGCTTGTGATCGGTCGCCATGCGCGCGGCGAGCGACGCGGCGGTGTCGCGCGGACCGGCCGCGACGACGTCGATCATGCGCGGCCGCAAGGCTGCCGCTTGCCGAGGAGAGAGCAGGCGGAACGTGCCGAACAGTTCGATAATCGCCACATCGGCCGCTCGGGTGGGCGGTGAGATGATGACGAAATGATGCGCCCTCCCATTGCCGCCGTCGTACGCCGCGATCGAGAGGTGGATCGCTCCTGCCTCCGTCTCGGCGCGAACCGTCAGGATGATCGCCGGGACACCATTGATCAAGCTCCTGGTCGGCGGGCCAATCTCCGCGGCGGCACCCTCGAGCAGCCGGGCGACCAGCCCGCTGACATAGGTTTCAAGCCCATCCGCCGGCAACCTGCCGCCACCGAACTCGCCTCTCAACCCATCGGATCCTTCGATCAGGATCGCGGCGGGACTGTTGGTGAGCGTGAAGCCGGGCGGGGCGGTGAAGGCGATGCGAAGCATCGGATGGGCAAAGTGCCGGCCGATGACGAATCCCTGCTCCGGATCATCGCCGTAGAGGAGGCCGTCGACGCTATCGAGAAAGGCGGCCTTGTCTTCGGGCAAGGCACCCTCGGCAAAGCCGCTGGCGGCCGCGGTTTCGCGCGCCCGCCCTATCCTGTTCTCGGTGAGCGGATGGGTGCGCGACCATTCGGGAATGCTGCTCGCCTCGTCACGGCCGCTGGTTTGCGCAATGAAGTGCTCATTGCGCGCCAGGGCGCCGAACATATCCGCGGCGGCATAGGGATCGTAGCCCGCCTTCGCCATGGTGGCGATGCCGAGATCATCGGCTTCATATTCCTGCTTGCGCGAATAGCGCAACGTGAACAGCGCGGCGGCGCGTCCAGCGATGCGGGTGAGACTTTCGGAACCGGTCACCAGGCCGACGGCGTAGACGCCGAGGCTGCGCCACAGCGACCGCTTTTGCTGCCGCTCGCTATGGTCGGCGACGATATGGCCGGCTTCGTGCGCCAGAATCGAGGCAAGCTCGGCCTCGCTGTTGACGATCCCGAGCAGGCCGCGGGTGACGTAGATGTAGCAGCCCGGAACCGCAAAGGCGTTGACCACGTCGGTGTTGACGAGGGTGAACGTGCATTGTCGCGGCAGGCCCGCAGCGGCGGCGACCCGCTCGCCGACCGCAGCAACGTAAAGTGCTTCGTCACCCTGATAGCTGCCGCCGAATTCGCCGAGGATCTGCGGGTGCTGCTCAGCGCCGAGCTGGCGCTCCCAATCCTCGATAGGCGGCGTGTAGCTCTTGTTCCCCCCGCCGCCACAACTCCCGAGCAGCAGCAGGAATGGCGAGAGGACATGAGCAGTAAGCCTCACCGCGTTTTTTCCGCTTCGATCCAGTCATCGATCTTGGCCTCCAGGACCTGCATCGGCAGCGCCCCGGACATCAGCACCTGAGCGTGGAACGCGCGGGGATCGAATTTCGAGCCGAGCTCCCGCTCCGCCTTGGTACGGAGCCGGCGGATGGTCAGCTGACCGACCTTGTAGGCGAGCGCCTGGCTTGGAATGGCAATGTAGCGCTCCACCTCGGCGGTGGCGTCGATGCGGCCCATCGCCGAATTGGCTAGCATGTACGCGATCGCCTGGTCGCGGCTCCAGCCTTTGGCATGGATGCCGGTATCGACCACCAGCCGCATTGCGCGCAATATCTCGTCGTTGAGGTGGCCGTAGAGCTGATAGGGGTCGGTAAACAGGCCAAGTGCCGGTCCGAGGCTCTCGGCATAGAGCGCCCAGCCTTCGACGAAGGCGGTGTTGCCGCCGAAGCGCTGAAATGCCGGCAGAGCGACATTCTCCTGAGCCAGGCTGATCTGGAAGTGATGGCCCGGTATGCCCTCGTGAAGGAACAAGGTTTCGAAGCCCCAGGTGAAACGGGAGGGGAGATCGTAGCTGTTGTAATAGAAGACGCCGGGCCGGCTTCCGTCCGGAGTGCCGGCCTGGTAGGATCCGCCCGCCTCGGTCTTCTCCCTATAGGCGGGGACCGGCCTGATCTCGAGCGGCGATTTGGGGATAGCCGCAAACTCGCCGGGCACGGCTGCAAGCACTTTTGCGTCGATCGCGAGAAAGGCATCGCGCATCGCATCGGCCGACGCCGGCGCGAATTTGGGATCGGTGCGCATCGCGGCGAAGAATTCCGGCAACGTTCCCTTGAAGCCGATCTCGTCCTTCACTTTTTCCATCTCGCGGTGGATGCGGTCGACTTCCGCAAGCCCCAGGTTGTGGATCGCCTCGGGGGTCATATCGGTCGTCGTGGTGCTTGCCACCAGATAGGCATAAAGCGCCGACCCGCCGGGCATCGCGCCGAGGCCGACGCTCTCGCGGGCATGCGGCAGATACTGGTTAGTGATGAAATTGCGCAGCCGGACATGGGCCGGAAGCAGCCGGTCGCGGATGAACGATGCATAAGCGGCAGTCAGGCGCACGCGATCGGCGGCGCCGATCGAGGCCGGGAATTTGGTGACCGGCTTGTAGAAGGTCGAGCCGGTCACGCCTTCGGCGATCAGCGCGTCGAGCTGGCCGACGACGTTGGCCATCACCAGCTTCGGATTGGTAATCCCGTGCGCCAGGCCTTGCCGCATCCGCCCGATCGCGCGATCGAGATAGGTGACATAGCCTGCGAGGCGCGAGAGATTGTCGCGATAGTCGGCGATCGTGTTGAACGGCGCCACGCTGTCACCCGATGCGAGGTCGGGGACGAAGGTCTGCATTCCGGAGAAATGATCGATGGGCCGCTCGATCGTCGCGCGCAGCAGCGCGGGCTCGTAACCCTTGAGATCCTGGGTGCGCTGGAACTTGAAGACATCGTAGCTGATGCGGTCCTCGCGCCCAAGCGCCTCGCGGTCGATGCGGGCAAGTGCGGCGAGATCGGCGATCGCGGCCCGCTTCTCTGCCGCGAAAAAGGCATCGCTGATATAATCGCCGAACTGCGATGCGTAACGCATGTCTCCGCGGAACAAGGCCTGGAGCGGGTTGCGCTTGAGCATCGCCTCGTCGCTCGCCGCGAACAGAGCGCGCAGACGCGCAGCTTGGGTTTGCGCGTTCGCCGTGGAAGCGGTGGAAGGAGGCTGCGCGAGCGCGGGTGCGGACGCGAGCAGCAGCAAGGCGAGGAAAGACAATCTTGTCATCGGCGACCTTTCGTCGGGGCCGGGTTCCTAATCGTGGCTCGATCGGGCGGAAAGGAAAATGTCGGGCCGAGGCTTCGCGCGAGGGCCGCTCAACGCCGCATCGACTGCCCCTTGTCGCGCGCAGGCTCAGGCTTCGTCGCGAGCCAGATGATGTGGTGCGCCCCGCGCCCCTGGCGGGCGCGCACCTTGATCTCCTCGACGACAAAGCGCGCGCGGCGGAGGCGCTCCGCGAACGGCCGGTCCGGATAGGCGGACCAGATCGCCAAGATGCCGCGCGGGCGCAGCGCGGATCGGGCCGCCTCGAGCCCTTTGGCCGCATAGAGCCAGTCATTGGCCCGGCGGGTGAGCGCGTCGGGACCGTTGTCGACGTCGAGCAGAATGGCATCATAACCGTTGCGGGCGCTGCGGATCAGGGCGCCGACGTCGTCCTCGACGATCGTGACCCGCGGATCGGTGAGGCTGTCGCCGAAAAGAGGCGCCAGCGGGCCATGCGCCCAGGCGACTACGGCCGGCACCAGCTCGGCAACGACCAAGGCGGCGTCCTTGCCGGTCTGCGCAAGCGCAGCGCGAAGCGTGAAGCCCATGCCGAGCCCGCCGATCAGGAGCCTGGGGCCGGGACGCGTCGCGAGGCGCGCGCAGGTCAAGGCGGCAAGTGCCTCCTCCGATCCGCTGATGCGGCTGTTCATCAGCTCGATCCGCCCGAGCATGATCGAGAAGTCGTCACCGTGGCGGAGCAGGCGCATTTCGCCGCCGCCGTCTGGCATTTCGGCGGTCCCGACCAGCACGCGCGGTATCATTCGACCTCCAGGCTCGAGCGTATGGGGCGCGCGACTGCGACTATCGGCCGAGCCGCGGAGCGGCCTGCTCGAGCTGGGTTTGCCGGTACTCGCCCTGGCGATCGAACATCCAGCCGGGATATTCGGGCGGAAGACGGCTGACCTCGTCGAGCTGCTTCATTTCATCGGCGGTGAGACTGACCGATGCGGCGGCGATATTGTCGGCGAGCTGGTCTTCGCGCCTGGCCCCAATGATCACGCTGGTGACCACCGGCCGGTGCAGCAGCCATGCAATCGCGATCTGCGCGACCGAGACGCCGCGCGCTTCGGCGAGCGGGCGCATGGCATCGATCACGGCAAGGCCGCGATCGTGATCGACGGGCGGAAAAGCGAAGCCGGCGCGGCGGCCATCGGCGCCGGTCTTGCCATCGCGGCCATATTTGCCGGACAGCAGCCCGCCGGCGAGCGGGCTCCAGACGAGCAGACCAAGCCCCTCCGATTGCAGCATCGGCACCAGCTCGCGCTCCAGATCGCGGCCGGCGATCGTGTAATAGGCCTGCAGCGAGACGAAGCGTGCGAGGTCGAGCCGCTCCGAAATGCCGAGCGCCTTGGTAATCTGCCATGCCGCCCAATTGGAGATGCCGATGTAGCGCACGTGACCCTGGGCAACGAGCGTGTCGAGCGCATCCAGAGTCTCCTCGATCGGGGTCGCGGGATCGAAGCCGTGGATCTGATAGAGATCGATATGGTCGAGCTGCATCCGCTTCAGGCTTGCCTTGGCCGCCTCCATGATATGGTAGCGCGATGCGCCGCGGCTGTTCACGCCCTGGCCGGTCTGGCCGAACACCTTGGTCGCCACCACGACCTCGTCGCGCTTCAGGCCGAGATTCTTGAGCGCCTGGCCGGTGATCTGCTCGGAAAGACCGTCGGAATAGACATCGGCCGTGTCGATGAAGTTGATGCCGCCGTCGAAGGCGCGGCGGATAAGGTCGTCCGCCTCCTGCTGCTGGACGGCGCCGATATGCTCCCAAATACCTTCGCCGCCGCCAAAGGTCATGGCGCCAAGGCAGAGTTCCGAGACGAACAGGCCGGTCCGGCCGAGCTTGTTGTAACGCATGGGATCCTCGCTGATGTTAGCCGTGGATGGTGCAGGGCCGGCTGTATGAGGTGAGGGCGGGGCTGCCAACGCATGAATCGGTGATCGCCGCGACGCGGCGAACGGACCATCTCCTTGAAGCGCTCCTGCGAAACGCGCCTGGGCAAACGTGGGTCCGGCAACGTCGAAAAGGAGTCGCCGGCGGCGTCGATTCAGGTGCGGAGCTGCTTTGCGACCAGCGGCGCCACGCGCGCGACAATCGCATCGACGCCGGCGGCATTGGGGTGGATGCGGTCGGGGAGCATCAGCGCCGGCGATCCGATCACATCGGCGAGAAAGAAGGGGTAGAGTGCGGCATCATATTGCTTCGCCAGATCGGGGTAGATGGCATCGAAGCGCGCGCCATAGTCGCGCCCCATGTTCGGCGCGGCGACCATGCCGGTGAGCATGACAGGGATGCCGCGGCGGCGCAGCTCGGAGAGAATGGCGGAAAGATTGTCGCGCGCCACCTGCGGATCCAGCCCGCGCAGCATGTCGTTGGCGCCGAGCCCGACGATCGCGAGATCGGGCTTGCGGGGCAGGCCATCAAGGGTGAACGTCAGGCGTTGCAGGCCCGCCGCGGTGGTATCACCCGAGACACCGGCATTGTGGACACGCGCGGCGATCCCCTGCGCGGCGAGCGCCTGTTCGAGATCATGCGGAAAGCTTTCGTCCTGCCTCAGCCCATAGCCGGCGTAGAGGCTGTCGCCGAAGGCAAGCACCAACTTCTCGTCGCGCGTCTCGGGACCGGCTCTTTCCCGATCGGTGGCCGTCACCTTGCTGTCCAGCTGGTACCGGGACGGGTCGGCCGAACTGCCGTCCGAACATCCAGCAGCAGTCAAATGGACAGCAAGCAGCAACGCCGCGTAAGGGTGGGTCTTGCCGCTCATCAAAAGGCCCTTCTCCCGCAATGCATGGGAAATCCAGTTCGCGCGATATCGGTATCAGCGCCCGTAATGTCACCCTGTCGCTCGGCACCAAAGGCGCGGCAACCGAGATATTGAAGGGGATCGATCTCGACATCGCCGGCGGCGAAAGCCTCGCCATCCTCGGACCTTCGGGTTCGGGCAAATCCTCGCTGATGGCGATCCTGGCGGGGCTCGAGCGCGCGACCTCCGGCGATGTTTCGGTGGCGGGGGTGGATTATGGGCCATTGGATGAGGATGCGCTCGCGCGTGCGCGCCGCGGAACGATCGGCATCGTGTTGCAGAGCTTTCATCTCCTGCCGACGATGACCGCGCTCGAGAATGTCGCGGTCCCGCTCGAGCTTGCCGGGCGCGCCGATGCGTTCGCGGCAGCGGAGGCGGAGCTGCGCGCGGTCGGTCTTGGAGACCGGCTGAGCCACTATCCCGCGCAGCTGTCGGGCGGCGAGCAGCAGCGCGTCGCGATCGCGCGCGCGGTTGCGCCCGGCCCGCAGATCATCTTCGCGGACGAGCCGACCGGCAACCTCGACGGGCAGACCGGCAGCCTGATCATCGACCTGCTGTTCGAACGCCAGCGCGCGACCGGTGCGACCCTGGTGATCATCACCCATGATTCGATGCTGGCGCGGCGGTGTGACCGCATCGCCCGGATGCGCGACGGCCGCATCGTCTCGGACGAGCGTGTCGTGGAACAGCCGATGGAGCAGCAGGAGGTGCGGCGGCCGGGGGCGGATCAGGCCCAGTGACCCGGCTCGGCTGGCAAGGATGCTGGAGAATAGCGCGCCGCGACCTCAATCCGCGGCTGCGCGGCTTGCGGCTGCTGTTCGTCTGCCTGTTCCTCGGAGTCGCGACCCTGGCGGCGATCGGCAGCCTGACCGCAGCGATCACCGGAGCGCTCGCTGAGCAGGGCCAGGAGCTGCTCGGGGGCGACGTTGAAGTGGGCATCGCCCAACGCGAGGCGACCCCGGACGAGAAAGACGTGCTCGACAAGCTCGGGCGGGTCAGCGCCACGATCAGGATGCGCGCCATGGCGCATCGCGCCGGCCCCGCCGCCTCCGGCTCGTCGGACGGGCCGAGGGCTTTGCTGTCCGAGATCAAAGGTGTCGACCGTGCCTATCCGCTTTACGGGAGGCTCGTCTCGAGCCGGGGAGCAAGCGTCCGCAAGATGGCCCCAGCCGATATCTTCGTCGACGAGGCGCTGGCCGGGCGGCTTGCGTTGCGGATTGGCGATCAGCTTCGTTACGGGGAGGCGGTGTTCCGTGTCCGCGACCTGATCGTCAAGGAACCCGACCGGGTCGGCGAAGGCTTCACCTTGGGCTCGGTGGCGATCGTCTCGCTCGACGGCTTGCGACGAACCCAGCTGCTCCAGCCGGGCAGCCTGTTCGAAAGCAAATATCGGATCGCGCTGCCGCCCGGCGCGGATGCCGGCACGGTCGCCAAGGCCTTGACCAAGCGCTTCAGCTCGGCCGGCTGGGACGTGAAGGAGCGCGACCGCGCCGCGCCGGGCGCGAACCGCTTTTTCGAACGGATGGGCCAGTTCCTGTCGCTGATCGGACTCGTCGCGCTGATCGTCGCGGGGATCGGCGTCGGCAACGGCGTCGCCTCCTATCTCGGGCTCAAGCGCGGCGGGATTGCGACGCTCAAAATCCTCGGCGCGGCCTCGGGCGACATCGAACGCATCTACATGCTGCAGATCGGCGCCGTGGCGGCGGCGGCGATCGCGTGCGGGCTCGGCGCCGGTGCATTGCTGCCCGCGGGACTGATTGCGCTCGCCGGCAACCTGCTGCCGGTGGAAGCGCGCGCAGGCTTTCATCCGGGTCCGCTGGCGGCGAGCGCCGTCTACGGCCTGCTGATCGTGCTGATCTTCACCTTGCCGGCGCTCGGCCGCGCGCGCATCCTGCCCGCGGCGGCGCTGTTCCGAACAACCGTCGAGCGGCGTTCGGCGATCGACCGTCGCGGCTGGCTGATCATGATCGTGTCGGCGCTCGCGGTCCTGCTGCTCGCGGTGCTGACGGCGCGACAGCCGCTGTTTGCACTGGCAGTGCTTGGCGCGGCCGGCGCCGTGCTCCTGCTGCTGATGCTGATCGGGTGGGCGGTCAAGCGGCTCGCGTCTAGACTGCCGCGGCCACGTCGGCCGCTGCTTCGCCTGGTCCTCGCTAATTTTCATCGCCCCGGCGCGCAGACCGTGCCGCTGATCATCGCGCTCGGGCTCGGCCTGACCTTGTTCGTCACCTTGACGGCGATCCAGACCAGCCTCGATGCCGAAATCAGCCGCAGCGTTCCCAAGCGGGCGCCGAACCAGTTCGTGCTCGACATCCCGATGGGCGAACAGGCGAAATTCGAAGCTCTCGTCCGCGCGCACGCGCCCGAGGCGCGTCTCAACCTGGTGCCGTCGCTGCGCGGCTTGATCATTGCCTACGGCCGCCAGAGGGTCGCCGATCTCGAGGAGATACCGCAAGGCGCGTGGTTCCTGCGCGGCGAGCGCGGGCTGACCTACAGCGATCGGCTGCCGGAGGGCAGCGAGCTCGTCGCCGGCCAATGGTGGCCCGAGAATTATACCGGCCCACCGCTCGTCTCGCTTGACGAGGAAGCCGCCAAGATCATGGCGATCGGCGTCGGCGACACGCTTACAGTCAGCGTGCTCGGGCGCGAGATGGAGGCGCGCGTCGCTTCGCTGCGGCGGATCAATTGGGATACGCTTGGTTTCAATTATATCATGGTGTTCTCGCCGAATGCGTTGCGGAGCGCGCCGCACAACCTCACCTCGACGATCACGATCGATGCGGCGCATGCACCAGCGGTGGCGCGCGCGTTGCTCGGTGCCTTTCCGTCGATCTCGGTGATCGAGGTCGGCGAGCTGATCGGGCAGGTGCGGACGTTGCTCGATCAGATGGCGGTCGCGATCGGCCTGGCAGGTTCGGTCACGATCCTTGCCGGGATTGCCGTGCTGATCGGCGCGATCGCGGCGGCGCGGCAGGCGCGCAGCTACGACAGCGTAATCCTCAAGACCCTGGGGGCGACCCGCGTCCAGATCCTTACCGCGCAAGGCCTGGAATATGCGTTGCTGACGGCGATGCTGGCCTTGGTCGCGCTGGTGCTCGGCAGCGCCGCCGCCTGGTACGTGATCGTCGAGCTGTTCGAATTCGGCTGGGCACCCGATTGGCCGAAGGTGCTTGCGACGCTCGCCGTCGGGGGCATCATCACGCTCGGCATCGGCCTTGCCGGATCGCTTCCGATCATCTCGGTTCGTCCGGCGGCGGCGCTGCGCCAGCTCGATTAGCCATGAGGCGCGCGCGCCAACCCGTGCGCGCCCCTATTTCTTCCCCGACTGGGCCTGCTCGAAGGCGTGCGCCGCACGATAGATCGTCGACTCCTGCCAATGCTTGCCGATCAGCATCAGGCCGACAGGCAGCCCGTCGCTGAACCCGCAGGGGATCGAGATGGCGGGGTGCCCAGTGACATCGAACGGCGAGGTGTTGCCGATCATGTCGAGCGCGGGAATGGCGATCTCGGTGATGCCGGCATCGGGCGGGGGCACCTTCGATGCCTTGTGCGGCACGGTCGGCATCAGCAGCAGATCGTAGCGCGCCAGCGCCGCATCGTAGCCTGCGGCGATGCGGCGCGCGACGTTCTGCGCCTTCGCATAATGCTGCCCGCGATGTCTGTTGAGCACATATTGGCCCAGCAGCATCACCACCTTGAGACTCGGGGAGAGCTCGTCGGCATGGTCGCGCCAGCCGTCGTGCGCGCGCATCAGGCTCGGCAGATAGACGCCCTTCCAATTGAAGCCGAAGCCGTTGCCATGCATCATCTGCATCAAAGCGCCTTCGTGGGCGATCGCGCTCCAGACCGCCTGGCCCGGTCCTCCATGCACTGGCACAGAGACCTCCTCGACCTTCGCCCCCATCTTCTTGAACAGCGCCGCGCCCTTGCGCACCAGATCGTTGACGTCGGATTCGGCGTTCGGCAGCAGGAAGCCTTCCTTGACGATGCCGATCCGCATGCCCTCGACAGTGCCGCCGAGCGCCTTGGTGTATTTGTCGACCTTGACGTCGACCTGCCGCGGGTCGAGCCCGTCGGGGCCGGCAAGCACCTCGAGAAAAAGCGCGTTGTCGGCGACGTTGGCGGTGATCGGGCCGGTGTGATCGATCGTGGCCTCGATCGGCATCAGCCCGGTATAGGGCACCAGCCCGTAGGTCGGCTTCATGCCGACCACCCCGCAATAAGCGGCGGGGATGCGGATCGAGCCGGCCTGATCGCCGCCGATCGCCATGTCGACGTCGCCGGCCGCAACCAGCGCCGCGCTGCCCGACGAGGATCCGCCGGCCATGTATCCGGCCTTGACCGGATTGGCGACGACGCCGGTGGAATTGGTGTGGCTGCCGCCGGAAAAGCAGAACAGCTCGCAATGCGCCTTGCCGAGGATCACGCCACCTTCGTCGAGGATGCGCTCGACGATCGTCGCGTCGATCTCCGGCACATAGCCTTGCAGAGTCGAGGAGCCGTTCATCATCGGCACGCCGGCGACGCAGACATTGTCCTTGATCGCGAAGGTCCTGCCCTTGAGCTTGCCGCTCTTGGCGCCGCGGATCTCGGATTTGTAATACCAGCCGTTGTGCGGATTCTCTTCGGGCGGGGGCGGATAGCCCGGCGTGCGCGGGTATTTCACGCGCGGCAATTCGTCGGGCATATGGTCGAGCAGATCGTAGGCGGCGAGGGTCGGCGCCATCAGCGCGAGATATTCCTCGAGTTGGCCGGGCGACAGGTGCAGGCCGAGCTGCTCGGCGACGCCGGCCACTTCCTCAAGACTAGGCTGGTTGACCCTCATTCCGATCCTCCCTGCTCGTGTCGACACCGCCCCGGCTGTCTGCCGAAACGGGAGCGCGTCTGCGCCTATGGAGTGCCGAGCTTCAGAGTTCTTATCGGCGCCGTTACTGTGCCGCAATGAGTGAAAACGCCTGCTTCCACTTCGATTGACGCTGACCACTTCGGTGATTAGCTTTCGACCGTCAGAAAAATAGGCAAGCAGATGACGCAAGACGATCATCACCGGCACCATCACGACCATGGCGGCGAGCACGATCGCCACAACGCGCCGCCTTCCGACGTGGCGCTGCGAGTCAAGGCGATCGAATCGCTGCTGACGGAGAAGGGGCTGATCGTCCCAGAGGCGCTCGACGCCATTATCGAGACCTACGAGAACAAGGTCGGTCCGCGTAACGGAGCCCGTGTGGTGGCGCGGGCCTGGACCGATCCGGCCTATCGCCAGCGCCTGCTGGAGAACAGCACGGCTGCGATCGCCGAACTGGGTTACGGCGGAGTCCAGGGCGAGGACATGGTCGTGGTGGAGAACACGCCCGACGTCCACAACATGGTCGTGTGCACTTTGTGCTCATGCTATCCCTGGCCAACGCTCGGCCTGCCGCCGAATTGGTACAAGTCCGCGCCCTACCGATCGCGCTCGGTGATCGACCCGCGCGGCGTGCTCAAGGAATTCGGGATCGAAATTCCCGAAACCACCGAGGTGCGGGTGTGGGACAGCAATGCCGAGCTGCGTTACTTCGTGCTGCCGATGCGGCCCGCGGGAAGCGAGGGGCTCGACGAGGAACAGCTCGCCGAGCTCGTGACGCGCGACTCGATGATCGGCACCGGTCTGCCGAAAGTGCCGGCCGGGCGTGCGTTGTGAACGGCATTCACGACATGGGCGGAATGCATGGCTGGGGTCCTATCGTGACCGACGAGGACGAGCGCTATTTCCACGAACCCTGGCAGGCACGTGTCTTTGGATTGTTCTTCGGCGGTTTTGCGGGCGGCCATTTCAACGTCGACATGCTTCGCCACGAAATCGAGAAGATGTCGCCGCAGGACTATCTCTCCACCTCTTATTACGAACATTGGTTGCACGCGATGGAAGCCCTGTTCATTGCCGACGGCACCTTGACCCGCGCGCAGATCGAGCAGCGAATGGCCGAACTGAAGGGCGCGCATTGATGCCTGTGCTCGTCCCCGAGATGGTCGAGCCGATGCTGAGCGCCGGCCTTTCCTCGCGCCGCCCGGACCGAATCGAGCCGCGGTTCAAGCCGGGCGATGCGGTGCTCGCGCGGAACGTCCACCCAGTCGGCCACACGCGCTTGCCGCGCTATATCCGCGGCAAGCGCGGTATGATCCGCGCCGATCACGGCGTATTCGCCTTTCCGGATGCCGAGGCGCATGGCCTCGAGCACAAGGCGCAGCACGTCTACAGCGTCTGCTTCGAAGCGCGCGAGCTGTGGGGCGAGCAGGCCTCGGCGCGGGACACCGTCTACATCGACCTGTTCGACGACTATA
>Ga0255338_1001448_pt1 | contig 44899 bp, 38 predicted proteins | sample MeOH1_35cm_T4_19_FD_203715 | JGI IMG/M metagenome (GOLD analysis project Ga0255338, IMG submission 203715) | Sandy soil microbial communities from University of British Columbia, Vancouver, Canada - MeOH1_35cm_T4_195 | ecosystem: Engineered > Artificial ecosystem > Sand microcosm > Unclassified ...
AGGCCAGCCACGCCAGCCAGCCCGGCCCGTTGGGCTGGTTGCCGGTGAGGTTGCCGGACACGATCATGTTCTGCCGCTCGTCGTACTTGCGCGGCAGGGGGCGCGGCTGGATGGAGAGCACGTCCGGCCGGGTGGCGATCTCGTAGAGCTCCTTCACCGTCAGGTACGTGTGCACGTTCACGTAGCCGTAGGCCTCCTGGATCGTGCCGTCCTTCGACTGCAGGCGCTGGATTAGCGCCAGCGTCTCGCCGTTGGCCTCCTCATCCTTGATCAGCTGGACCTCGAACGTCTCCGAGTTGGCCGTGTGGATGGCGGGGTTGAGCTTGAAGTCGTTCAGGTACTCGCCGTTCCACTGGATGCTCCCGGCGGCCTGGGTGTCGATGAGGCTCTGCAGGGCGCTCAGCGTGGTGGCGTCGCCGTACACGAGGTAGGCGTTGTTCGGGATGTACGAGACCACCTGGACGCCGGTGGACTCCAGCTGCTTGTACCACTCGGGCTGGATGGGGCCGGCGAACTGCACCAGGTGGAAGCGCTTGCCGCTGGCCTGCAGCTTCATGCCGCGCAGCGACTGGCCGTGCGCAGAAGCGGTGTCGATCGTGCCCGCGTTCAGCAGGATGTCGTTGAACTCGTCGCGGATCTCAGCGCCTTCCGGCAGCGAGGCCAGCGCCTTGTCATCCACCTGCACCAGCTGGAACGCGCCGTAGTCGGCGAGCACCTGGACGCTGGCGCCGCGCTTCTGGAGCTCCTGCGCCTGCTCCGCGTTGAGCTGCACCTTGTGCGCCGCCAGCGCTGTGCGAGCTCCCTCGACCGGCTGCTGCGGCGCGGGAGCATTCCCCGTGCCTTCGCAAGCCAGCAGAGACAGCATTCCGACGAGCCCGAATACTCGTGTACCCCTGGCACGCAGCCCGGTTCCGGGCAGCCGCCTTCCTGGATGAGTCATTTTTTATTGCCCCGACATGCGAGCGCGCGAATGGCCATGACCCACACGCGCTCGATGCGGATCCGGTGGGGCGAGGGATCACCAACGACGGATCCTCCCGGCCACCCGCGGAACAGAGCACAGCGAGACGAGAAATTTCAAATGGTCAACAGAACGGCCGACCATTCAGGGAAAACACGAGAAAGCTTTGCGCTGCACGGAACCCCCGGTGGGGCTCACGCGCTCGGGGCGTTCGGCTTGTCGAGGATCAGCCCGAAGTGGGTGTAGCAGCTCGGGCTCAGGTCCAGGACGTTGGGGAAGTGCACCACCTTCGCCGTGAGTCCCGCCGCGAGCGCGGGCGCGAAGACGCGCTCGCGGAACGTGTCGACGCTGTAGAAGCGCCCGTGCCGCTCACCCCAGCGCGGGAAGAGGTGAATGGGGGTGCCGGGGTCCGGCTTGATGTCGTAGCCCCAGGCGGGATCGCTGTTGATGAAGGCGTACTCGCCCAGGTAGAGCGGGACGAGGCACACCCTGCCGCCGGGCCGCAGCACACGGCCGACCTCCCGGATGAAGCCCGTGTCCGCATCTCCCTCGAAGTGCTCGAAGGAGCAGTGCAGCGTCATGGCGTCCACCGAGTGGGCGTCCAGCGGGAGCTCGGCGGCCGAGCCACCGATCCGATCGCCGTCGATCCCCGCGGGGAAGACGAGATCCTGCCGGTAGAGCTTGCGCGTCCGCGCCAGCAGCCGCAGCACCTCGAAGTAGGGGCTGGCCTGGGTGGAGGCGATGTCGACGTAGACGGCGTCCTCGCGGGAGAGCAGGTGCTGGAGGTGCTTCCACGTGAAGTAGTACTGGGGGATCTTCTCCCAGAGGGGCTTCTGCTGGCAGCACCTCTGCAGCACCTCGCTGCGGCCCGAGAGCTCCTTCCAGAACTGGCGCACGTCCTCGAGATCGAACGGGAACTGCTCGAGGGGCAAGCCCGCCCGGCGCACCGGTCCGGCGTCCATGAGCTGGGGGCCGGGGCCGTACTGTCCGAAGCCCGTAGCGCCCAGGAGCCGCGAGAGGGGCTTCGAGATCTTGTACGAGGCGCGATGCCGCACGCTCTTCTTCAGGCGGGTCAGGAGGTTCATACCGGGGCGGGGATTATGGGCTCCCAGGGCGTGGAGGGGCAACTCAAGGGCGAGTCCTGGGAATACGGCCGGTCGGCCGCTCGCGCGAGGGGCTCTCCTCCAGGCGCAGCGGGGCAGGGGAGCCGTGATAGAGGGCTGCCCATGAGTGACAGGAGCGTGGTGGAGCGGGCCCTCATCCGCGAGGCCCGGCCCGAGGACGATGCGGCCATCGGCGAGCTGCTCGTCGAGGCGTACATGACCCAGTACGCGAAGAAGCTGCCCGAGGTGGTCTACACCGAGGAGCGCAAGCGCTCCCTGCGGGATGTGGCGAACAAGCGCGCCATCTCCACGGTGCTGGTGGCGGAGGTGGACGGCGAGGTGGCGGGCACCGTGGCCCTCTTCCCGCCGGGAGCGCCGGGCTCGGAGGCGTGGACTCCGGACACCGCGGACCTGCGCCACCTGGCCACGGCCGTCCGCTACCACGGCACGGGCCTGTCGCGCCCGCTGCTGGACGCCGCGGAGGCCCTCGCGCGCCAGTGGGGGGTGGAGGCCATTGGGCTGCACGTGCGCCGGGGCGTCCAGGGGGTGGCGCGCATGTACAGGGGGCGCGGCTACGTGCGGACCCCCGAGGGAGATCTGGACCTGCCCACCGTGTCCCTGGAGGCCTACCTGCTGCGGCTGAAGGGCTGAGCCGCTACTGCGCGAGCGGGAAGCGCAGCGTGAACGTCGTCCCCTGGCCGGGCTCCGACTCGACGGAGATGCTCCCGCCGCTGCGCCGCACGAAGGTGTCCACCATCGCCAGCCCCAGCCCCGTGCCCTTCTCCCCCTTGGTGGTGAAGAAGGGCTCGAAGAGGTGTTCCTTCACCTCGGGAGGCATCCCCATCCCCGTGTCCGCTACCTGCAGCCACCCGCCCTCGCTCGAGGTGCCCGTGCGCACGGTGATGGTTCCCCCCTCCGCGGGCAGCGCCTCCTGGGCGTTGACGATCAGGTTCATCAGCGCCGTCACCACCTCGGCGCCCCGCACCCGCACCTTCACCGGGCCGCCGTGCACCACCTCCAGGCGCACCTGGTTGTTCTCTCCCAGCCGGAGCCGGCACAGCGCCGCCGACTCGTCCACCAGCACGTTCAGGTCCGCCACCTCGGTCGCCACCTCCCGGGACTGGTGCCCGAAGAGCCGCAGCCGCTCCACCGTCTCCGTGCCGCGCTTCACCACCTGCTTCATCTGCCCCGCCAGCTCCAGCACCCTCTCCGGCGACTGCGCCGCGCGCCGCAGCAGATCGGTCTGGAGCGAGAGGGGGTTGAAGATGTTGCGCAGATCGTGCGCGATGCTGGTGGACAGCTCCCCCAGCGCGCGCAGCCGCTCCGTGCGCGCCAGCAGCTCGCGCGTGGAGCGCAGCTCCTCCAGGCTCCGCTCCAGGGTCTTCCGGTGGAACGCTTGATCGAGCGCGATCGCGGCCAGGTCCGCAACCCCCCGCGCCAGCCGCTGGCGGTGGTCGACGAACAGCCCCGGCTTGCAGCAGAAGAGCACCAGGACCCCGTACAGGTTGGTGCTGCTCACCAGCGGCAGGGTCTGGACCTCGGCGAACCGCTGCCCGCAGGTGGCCAACAGCTGCTGCTCCATCTCCCGGCCGATCGTGTCCACCGAGAACTGAGCCGAGCAGCTCTCCGGGGGGATGCCACGCGAGGCGGCGACCTGGAGGAACTCCCCCTCACCGACCCGGAGCACCAGGGCTCCATCCGCCCCGAGCTGCTCCACCGCCGCATTGGCCAGGAGCGGCAGGATGTTCTCCGGATCATGAGCCTCGGAGATCAGCTGACCGAAGCGCACACAGGTCCCGATGACCTGATCGACAGCAATGTCCATATCTCCAAAAGGTCCTTTAACGTTCCTTAGTATTCCCGACATGTCCCTTCGGGAAGCTGGAATCAGAACCTTGGAACGTTTTGCTCGCCCGCATACCTTTCATGATAGGGGAGAGACAAGCCCATGACATCTACCCTGGAATACATGAACAAGCTGGGATTCACGGAGCAGGAGCTCGCCAGCCGGCATGCCTACTTCCAGCTGACGGGGGAGGACCTCGCGCGGCTGGCCGGGCTCCGGTCCTTCGCCGAGCGGCACAACGACGAGATCGTCGAAGCCTTCTACCAGGACCTGCTCCTCAAGCACTCGGAGAGCCGCCTTTTCTTCACGGATCAGGCGGCGCTGCACCGGGCCATGACTGCGCAGAAGCGCTACTTCCTGGAGCTGTTCTCCGGGGTTGCCGATCTGAACTACATGGAGAACCGGCTGCGGGTGGGCACCACCCACCAGCGCATCGGGGTGGCCCCCAAGTGGTACCTGGGCGCCTACGCCCACTACCTGCGGCTCATCTCCGAGCGGCTCTTTGGCGACATGGGCTACTCCGCCGAGTCCCAGCAGGCGATCCGGAGCATCCAGAAGATCATCTTCTTCGACATGGCCATCGCCATCGAGACGTACATCGCCGCGGGCCTCGACTCGCTGGCCAGGCACCAGGCGGCCATCCGGGAGCTGTCCACCCCCGTCATCCAGCTCTACGAGCGCGTCCTGCTGCTGCCGCTGATCGGCACCATCGACACCGCGCGCGCCATGCAGGTGATGGAGAGCGTGCTGATGCGCGTGGTGGAGAAGCAGGCCAAGGTCATCATCCTGGACATCGCGGGCGTCCCCGTCGTGGACACGCGGGTGGCCAACCACCTGCTGCAGACGACCGAGGCGGTGCGGCTGCTGGGTGCGAGCACCGTGCTGACCGGCATCAGCCCCCAGGTGGCGCAGACCATGGTGCAGCTGGGGGTGGATCTCGCGAAGATGTACACCCGCGCGAGCCTGGAGGAGGGGCTGGAGCTGGCTCTGAGTCTGACGGGCCGGTGCATCCGGCCGAAGGAGGGGTGATGCAGTCCGGGCAGATTCCCATCTTGCGCATCGGCACCACGCTGCTGGCCAGCATCCAGGTGGAGCTGCGTGACACGAGCGCGCAGGCCTTCCAGCAGGACGTGCTCAAGGCCATCGAGAAGTCGCGGAGCCGGGGGCTGATCATCGACATCACCGGCCTGGACATGGTGGACACGTTCGTGGCGCGCATCCTCACGGATACCGGGCGCATGGCGAAGCTGATGGGCACGGAGACGGTGCTGGTGGGGATGCGGCCGGAGGTGGCCGCCACGCTGGTGCGGATGGGCTTCTCCATGCAGGGCGTGTACACGGCACTGAACGTGGACGAGGGGCTGGCGCTGCTGGCCCAGCTCCAGAGCTCCCAGGCCAGGGACTGAGGAGAGCGCTATGGCCGCCCGCGTGCTCTCCACCCAGGAGATGAAGATCACCAGCGAGGACGACGTGGTGCTGGTGCGCCGTGCCGTGCGCGCACTGGCGGAGCGGCGCGGGTTCGACTCCTTTGGCTCCGCGGCCCTCACCACCGCCGCCACCGAGCTGGGCCGCAACATCTGGGTCCATGCCCGCAGCGGCCTTGTCATCCTCGAGGAGCTGGAGGACGGCCTGCGGCATGGGGTGCGGGTGGAGTTCAGGGACCAGGGGCCCGGAATCCCGGACGTCGCGTGGGCCATGGCGGGCGGCAACAGCACCGCCTCCTCGCTGGGGCTGGGGCTGTCCGGAACGAAGCGCCTGGTGGATGATTTCCAGCTCCAGTCCGAGGCCGGACGCGGGACCTGCGTCCGCATCACCAAATGGAAACGCTTCTAAGCCGCTGGCTGGAGGGGCTCGACGCCGCCCTCACCCTGGATGAGGGCTCCGTCTCGGCGGCGCGGGAGCGCGTGCGGGCCGTGGGACGTGCGCAGGGCCTCTCCGAGCCGGACGTGGAGCGGATGGCGATCGTCGTGAGCGAGCTGGCCCGTAACCAGCTGGCCCATGCCCGTGGTGGCGCGGTGGCGGTGCTCCGGGTGACGCGGAGAGGCGTGCCGGGGGTGGAGGTGATCGCCGCCGACAAGGGACAGGGGATCGCCGATCCCACGGTGGCGCTGAGCGGGCAGGGGAACGCCATGGGCTCCATGGGGGCGGGGCTGGCCAGTGTGGTGCGGCAGGCGGATGAGGTGGACTTCGATGTGCGCTGGGGCGAGGGCACCTGCGTGCGGGCGCGCAAGTACGTGACGCCGCCGTCCTATCGCTCCGAGGTGGGCCTGCTCGGCCGGGCGTACCCGGGCGAGCCCCTCAGCGGGGACCATGCCCTCTGGCTGTGGAGCGAGGAGTCGCTGGTGGTGGGCGTGGTGGACGGGCTCGGCCACGGTCCCGAGGCGCGCGAGGCGGCGGACCGGGCCATGGAGCTGATGCGCGAGCGGCCGCTGCTGTCTCCCGAGCTCATGATGGACCACTGCGACGCCGGGCTCCACGGGACGCGCGGCGCGGCCCTGGGCATCGTGCGGCTGGAGCGCCGGAGCGGAGCGCTGAGCCATGTGTGCGTGGGCAACATCGCCACGCTGGTGTGCAGGCCCGGGCAGGTGGACGCCCTGTCCTGTTCTCCCGGCGTCCTGGGCATCTCGCGGCAACGGGCTCGGGTCACTCGCAGCGAGTCCTCGCTCCGGCCGGGGGAGCTGCTGGTGATGCACACCGATGGCCTGGCCAGCCGCACCACCGTGGAGGATGCGGTGCTCCTGCGGCGCCACCCCTTGGTGGTGGCCCACGAGCTGATGCGCCGCTTCTCCAAGAACCACGACGACGCCCTGGTGCTGGTCGTCCGCGCCGGGTGAGCAGCGGCTCGGCGTGCCATGTGCGCCGACGCTGACACCCTCGGCCGCCGCACCCATTGCGCGTTCGGCTCCCCTGGCGGCTGCCTGCGCAAATCCTGCAGGCCCGGCCGGGGGGGCCTTCATGGCATGCCCGTTGCTCAACAGGCAATGAACCTCTTGCCCCCTCGGTGTTGCCATGAGCGCCCCCGCCGCAATCTCGAGCCAGACGCCTGATCTCCGCCTGAATCCCTTCGAGCTTGCCCCCGACACCTTCTGGGTGGGCAAGCGCGAGCCCGACAGCGTCTTCCACTCGAACGCCTACCTGCGGCGCTTCCGCGGCGTGGATCCGAAGACTCAGCGGCAGCACGAGTTCAACGTCCTCATCGACCCTGGCTCCAGCAGCGACTTCTCCGCCGTGCACACCAAGGTGTCGTCGCTCATCGGCGGGATGGAGCGCCTGTCCGCGCTCTTCATCAACCACCAGGATCCGGACGTCGGCTCCTCGGCCTCCATCATCTGCGCGCGCTATGCGCCGCACGCGGCCATCATCTGTTCGGAGGACACGTGGCGGCTCATCGTCCACCTGAACCTGCCGCGCAGCCGCTTCGTCCCCACCGAGAAGTTCTCACAAGGTCTGAAGACTCCCACCGGGCACCGCCTCCTGCCGGTGCCCTCGCCCTTCTGCCACTTCCGCGGCGCGGTGATGCTCTACGATCCGCAGACGCGCGTGCTCTTCTCCGGAGATCTGTTCGGCGGCCTCACCGTGGCGCACGCCGAGGGCCTCTGGGCCGAGGAGTCGGACTGGACAGGCATCCGCGCCTTCCACCAGCTCTACATGCCGGTGAACGCGGCGCTCGTGCGCGCGGTGGCCGCCATCCGCAAGCTCGAGCCGGCCGTGGAGATTATCGCCCCCCAGCACGGGCGCGTCATCCGCGGGCCGCTCGTCCAGCAGTTCCTGGAGCGCATGGAGCGGCTGCAGGTGGGCCTGGACATCATGGACGAGGCCCAGGACTCCACCCACCTGCATGCCTGGAACACGGTCATCGACCGGGTGATCACGCTGGCGCGTGGCTATCTGGGCTCCTCCCTCGAGGCCAAGCTCTCCAGCAGCCAGGAGCTGTCGGACACCGCCAGCTTCGACGGCGCCCGCCTGAAGGTGAAGCGGATGGGCAAGTGGACCCTGGAGCATGTCGTGGGGCTGCTGTGCCATGGCGAGCCCCAGGAGATCGCCGGGCCCATCATCGTCGAGGCCTCGAGCGCCGCCGCTGAGTACAACCTGCCCACGCCTCACCTGGACATCGAAGGCAACGCAGCACCTGCCCACATCTCACTGCTCAGCACCTGAGTGGCAGCGCCGTGGGGGGAAGCAGCTCAGTCAGTGGAGGCGCATGTGCAAAGCACGGAAGAAGGCTCGCAGGCAGTGTACGGACTGATCCCGGGCCAGGTGCTGGCAGGCCGCTACCGCGTGGAGCGGTGGCTGGACACGGGCGGCAGCGCGGCCGTCTACGCGGGGACGGATCTCGAGGGCGGCCGGCAGGTGGCGCTCAAGCTGCTGATGGGGCACCAGAGCTCTCCGCAGGCGGTGGCCCGCTTCCACCAGGAGATCGAGCACGCCCGGATCCTCGATCACCTCAACATCCTGCGTGTCCTGGGCACGGGGACTGACGGCGGCCGCCACTTCCTCGTCTCGGAGCTGCTCCACGGGATGGACCTGGGGTGCCTGCTCCAGAGGCAGCCCCCCTCCCTCGCCGAGTCCCTCCGCTGGCTCACCCATGCCACGTGCGCGCTGGAGCATGCACACGAGCGTGGAGTGCTGCACCGGGACATGAAGCCCGGCAACCTCTTCATCACCCGCACGGGCATGCTCAAGTTGATGGACTTCGGGCTCGCCAAGAGCAGGCACGTGCCGAGCATGACGGCGCATGGGGCGGTCTTCGGCACCCCCGAATACATGGCGCCGGAGCAGGTGATGGGGACGCCGATCACTCCGGCCACGGATCTGTACTCGCTGGGAGTGATCGCCTACGAGCTGCTCACCGGCCAGCGCCCCTTCCGCCACCTCGAGCCCATGCCGCTGATGTTCATGCACGTGCACCAGGCCCCGGTGCCGCCGCGCACCCTCAACCCACAGTTGCCGGAGCCCTTCGAGCGTATCGTCCTCAAGCTGCTCGCCAAGCCGCCCGGGTGCCGCTACCAGAATGCCCCGGCGCTGCATGTGGCGCTGCGCGAGCTGTGGCCGCTGGTCCTGCCTGAGCACTCCCAGGGCCAGGCTTCACCCGAGCTCCCTTGAGCCTGTCGAGCTCGGGCTCAGCGCTTGCCCAGATCGATCTCATCCGGTAGCTCGTTTACATCCCGAGCCCCCTGGAATGGGAAGTGAGCCGCGAGCTGCCCACCGAGCTCGTGGATGCCCTCCACGAGCCCCCCGGTGAAGTCTCCCGTCCGGAAGTGCTCGCCGAGCACCCGGGCCACGCGCTCCCAGAAGTCCTGGCCCACCTTCGCGTGGATCCCCGCGTCGCCCAGCACCGCGAACTGGCGGCGCGCCGGCACGACGAAGAGCAGCACGCCGTTGCGCTCACGCGTGGCCGTCATCCCCAGGCGCTCGAAGGCCTGCTCGGCCGCGCGGTGGACGTTGCCCCAGAAGAGGGGCGCGAGCGACACGCGGATCTCCCCGGAGGTCCGCTGCTCCGCGGCCCGGAGCGCCTCCTCCACCCGAGGGAGATCGATGTGCCGGAGGAACTGCCGTCGAGTCAGTAGCCACATCCGCATTGCCTCCCGTCACCAGGATCCGCTCGCACCACCGCCGCCCGAGCGGCCGCCGCCCCCACGGAACGAGCCGCCACCCGAGCCACCGCTCCCGCGCCGGCCGCCTCCGCTGCTCAGGATCTGCAGGAGCAGGTAGAACGCGAGCCGGGGGTGGGTGATGAGGAAGATCAACATCACCAGCGCGATCAGCCCGTAGAAGATCATCTGAGCAGGGGTGAGCTCGGGCGCGGGACGCTCACGAACGGCCGCCACGGGTGGGGGAGGAGAGGTCTCTCCTCCCAGGGTCCGCAGCAGCGCATCCACGGTGGCGATCACCGCCGCGTCCGGATCTCCCGCCTGGAACCGGGGGATCGCCTCCTGCTGGATGATCCGCGAGGCGATCGCATCCGGAACCACGGGCTCGATCCCATACCCCACCTCGAGCCGGATCTTCCGCTCCCCGGCGAACACGAAGACCGCGACGCCATCATCGCGGCCCTTCTTGCCAATTCCCCAGGCCTCGAAGGTCCGAGCCGCCCACTCCTCCAGCGGGACACCGCCGGTGGTCTCTCCAACCCAGACGATCACCTGGCGGCCCGTGTCCTGCTCGTACTTCTGGAGCCGCGCGTCCAGGGTTCGCCGTGTGGACTCGGAGAGAAACCCGGCCGTGTCCGTCGCCCACCGCGTGGGAGGGGCAGGGGGCTGGAACGAAGCCGCGAGCGCCCCCAGGCACGACAGGAAGACGGCCAGCGCCGCCCATGGCTTCAGCCTGTGCACGGCCTAGAACTGGACCTTGGGCGCCGTCTCCGCGCCCTGCTGCGCCTGGAAGTACGGCTTCTCGGCGAAGCGGCCCCCGAAGAAGCCGGCGAACAGGACGGTGGGGAAGCGGCTGCGCCGGGTGTTGAAGGCCTGCGCCGCCTCGTTGAAGCGCATGCGCTCCACGGTGATCCGGTTCTCCGTCCCCTCGAGCTGCGCCTGGAGCGTGGCGAAGTTCTGCGTGGCCTTCAGCTCGGGGTAGCGCTCCACCGTCACCAGCAGCCGGGAGAGGGCGCCCGTGAGGTTCTGCTGCGCCTGCTGGAACTGCTGGAAGGCCGCCGGATCCTCGAGGATGTCCTTGCTGGCGGTGGTCGTCACCTGGCTGGCCTTGGCGCGCGCCTCGGTGACCTGGGTGAGCGTCTCCTGCTCGAAGTTCGCCGCGCCCTTCACCGTGGCCACCAGGTTGGGCACGAGATCGAGCCGGCGCTGGTACACGTTCTCGACCTGGCCCCACTGGGCCCTCACCGCCTGATCGAGCCCCACCAGCGAGTTGTACGAGCCGACGCCCGCGACTCCCAGGACGACCACCAGCGCGATGAGCGCCACTCCCACCCACTTGCCCATGAGCTCCTCCGCTGTTGGTGTCAGGGCGCCTGAGGCCGAGGGGGCTGCGGGCGCCACCTGGAACGATCCTTCTCCATCAGCTGGTTGATCTTGCGCTCCTCCCACCTGGCGCTGAGGGGGCCTTCGAGCACGAGAGAGACCGCGTGGATCAGCACGCCGATCCCCCAGCCGATGAGTGGCCAGTAGAACCACAGGTGCTCGCGGCTCGTCACCATGTTGAGGATGAAGAGGCAGAGGTTCACAGCGAGGTAGATCGCGAGGTGACTGTAGAACCCGCGCAGCTCCTCCACGCGCTTGCGCGCGCGCTTGTATGCCTCGTCGTTGTTCGTGTCCTCGGGCATGGGGCTCTCCTCCCCGTGGAAGCTGGGAAGGAGGCCCGTGCATGTCCAGCAGCACACGGGCCCAGGCTTGCCCGGTACCCTGCTGCCTTCGAGGAGGCGTGCGAGCCTACGGACGGTAGACCTCCATCGCGCCGAAGCCGCCGTTGCGGAAGAACGTCTCGAGCTGCTCGCGCGACACCGCGAGGGTGCCGTTCTTCACCAGCGGATCGCCGACGATGTACTTGCCGTCCTGCGTCTTGCCCAGGACGCTGACGAAGTGACCGCCCGGGTCGCGGCTGTTGAGGTAGTTGCCCTGGGCGCGCTGCTCGGAGCCCCAGGCCTGCCAGGGGTTGCCGCCGATGACCACCGGGTTGCCGCGCTCCATGGCCTGGTCGATGCCGTCGATGCCGCTGAGCATCTGCGTCTGCCCGCCATACTGCTGCACCGCCCGCTGCAGCGGGCCGAAGCCCATCCGCTGCGACTGGGTGGTGTCGTGGCCGATCGCCGCGTCCCGCACCGCATCAATGGCGGTGGAGGCGTTCTCCGGCGCCGGCCGCTCCATCAGGCCAATGGACGACAGCGCCATCACCGTCGAGGTGGGCCCGCAGTCGCTGTAGCCAAACGGGGCGCCGTTGGCCGAGTTGTACGGCGTGCCGCCCCACTGCGTGAGGAAGTACTCGTTGGCATCCTCGGTGGTGCCCACCGTGCCCGAGCCGATGGGGTGCGCGGCGCGGTACTCCTCCGTCTGGCGGATGGCGCCCACCGTGTCCTGGCGCATGGCCGACAGGCTGCCGCCGGACTGCTTGATCTGCTCGGCGCGCGCGGTGGCCCCCGACAGCTCCGCGGCGGTGGGCTCGCGGCCCAGCAGCTTCGTGTAGGACTCCTTCACCATCTGCGACGGGTCCTGGTACTGGGTCTGCTCCGTCCCCATCGCCGCCCGGGTGGCCTCGTCGAACACGCCCGTGGCCTGCAGCCCGTTGCGCACCTGCAGGGCCTTGACCGCGGCCTCCGTCTGCCCGCCGAAGATGCCGGGGCCGGTGTTGACCTGCTGCTGGTTCAGGTAGCCGAGCTGCACCAGGTTGTTCTGGAGCTGGAGGACGTTGGAGCCCTCGGTGCCGCGCCGCATGCCAGCGGCCGGGAGGGAGGGATCCGTCGGCGTGGAGGGGGTGAGCGCCGTGGTCAGCGCCTGCCGGGTGGACGCCTCGTACACGCCCGTCGGGCTCAGCCCGCTGGCCGTCTGCAGCCGCTTGACGGCCGCCTCCGTCTTCGGGCCGAAGGTGCCCGGGCCGGTGGCCATGTCCTGCGCGCTCAGGTAGCCCAGGGACACCAGCCCCTCCTGGAGCTGCCGCACCTCGGGGCCCGTCTGGCCACGCCGCAGATCCGCCGCCGGCACTGGCAGGCGCGGCGCCGCGGGAGCGCTGGACGCGGCGCTGCGCGTGTCCATCGAGTCCCTGTGGTAGCTCGCGGTGGGGCGCGCGGTGTTCGTGCTGGCCTGCGAGGCCGTACCGCTGGAGCGGGGCTGCGAGGGAGCGGAGGGCTGAACCCGGGGGGCGGGGGAACCACCATCGTTGATACGCATCGTCGGACTCCTGGGTGGGGCGGGCCTCGGGAGCACCGCGGGGGATGTCCCCGAGAGCGGGGCCAGAAAAGCTTCTCACTCAAATTTTCTGGCTCCCTCCATTTTCGTTGCATATCAGGCCATTTTTTTTTGGAGGAATGCACCCTTTTTCCCTCTGAGCAGCTCCCTGTTGTGTTGAAGGTTTCTCACTCCGGGCTACTGGGAGCTGCCGGATTCTTGGGATCCGAGAAGGTCCGGTGCGCTCACAGGTCTCTGCGGAAGAAGGACTTCTTCGCCTGCTCCGTGGCCAGGACGTACGCGCCGGTGATGGCGGCGACCACCAGGAGCAGCAGGCCCGGTGGGCGCACGAAGCCGAGCACTCCCGCGAGCGGGAGGAACGGGAGCAGGAACGTGAGCCCGGCGACGAGCACCGTGGACCCGAGCAGGAGGGAGCCCGGACGGCTGCGATAGAAGGGCCGGCGCGTCCGTACCACCAGCGCAATCACCAGCTCCGTCAGCAGCGACTCGATGAACCAGCCCGTGCGGAACAGCTCGGGGCCGGCCTGGAACAGCGTCAGGAGCGCACCGAAGGTGAGGAAGTCGAAGACCGAGCTCAGCAGTCCGAAGCTCACCATGAACTGGCCAATGAGGCGCATGTTCCAGCGCCGGGGCTTGTCGATCAGCTCGGAGTCGACGCTGTCTCCTGCCAGCCCCACGGCGGGGATGTCGGAGAGGAAGTTGTTGAGGAGGATCTGCGCGGCCAGGAGGGGGAGGAAGGGCAGGAACAGCGAGGCGACCGCCATGCTGATCATGTTGCCGAGGTTCGCGCTCGTCGTGGTGAGGATGTACTTGAGCGTGTTGGCGAACGTCTTCCGCCCCTCTTCAATGCCGCGCCGGACGACATCCAGGTGGCGATCGAGGAGGACGAAGTCCGCGGCCTCCTTGGCCACATCCGCGGCGTGCTCGACGGAGATGCCCGCATCGGCCGCGTGCATGGCGGGGGCGTCGTTCACGCCATCTCCCATGAAGCCCACCACGTGCCCCTGCTTCTTCAGGGCGAGGATGATCCGCTCCTTCTGCGTGGGGTCCACCTCCACGAAGAGCTCCACCCGCTCGGCCTGATGCCACAGCGCCTCGTTCGTCAGCTGATCGAGCTGTCCCCCCGTGAGCACCCGCGTGGTGCCGAGCCCCACCTGCCGGGCCACGTGCTCCGCTACCAGCCGGCTGTCGCCGGTAATGAGCTTGATGCCCACCCCCAGCTTGAAGAGCCCCTGGATGGCCTCGCGGGCTCCCTCCTTCGGCCGGTCGGCGAAGGCCAGGAAGCCGAAGAAGGTCAGCGAGCGCTCATCCTCCCGCGCGTAGCTCTCCCGGGCCTCGATGGGACGGGCGGCCACGGCCAGGACCCTCACGCCCTGTTGGCTCCAGCCGTCGAAGCGGCGCTGGAGCCCCGCCCGAAGCTGCTCGTCCAGCGCGCTCCCGTCAGCCACCTGGGTGCAGTCCTCGAGGACATGCGCGAAGGCCCCCTTCGTGATGAGCCGGACCTCGCCTCCCGTGCGGACGATGACCGAGAGGCGCTTGCGGACGAAGTCATACGGGATCTCCCCGAGCTTCTCGGCGGTCCCTGGCGCGGGCCGGCACGCCCGGAGGATCGCCTCGTCGAGCGGATTGGACAGGCCCGCCTGGAGCGCGGCGTTGAGGGCCGCGAGCTGGAGGATCTCCTCGGACCGCTGGCCGCTGGCCTCATAGGCGCCCTCGAGGCTGACGACCCCCTGCGTCAGGGTGCCCGTCTTGTCGGTGCACAGCACATCCATGCTGCCCAGGTTCTCGATGGCGCTGAGCCTTCGCACGAGGACGCCGTGCGCGGCCATCGCCTGGGAGCCGGCGGAGAGGTTCACGCTGAGGATGGCCGGCAGCAGCTCCGGGCTCAGCCCCACCGCGAGGGCCAGGGAGAACAGCAGCGTCTCCACGGGAGGCCTCTTCAACAGGATGTTCGCGGTGATGACCACCAGCACCATGATGACCATGGTGGTGAGCAGGATGTACCCGAAGTGCCGCAGGCCCCGGTCGAACTCCGTCTCGGGCGCACGCAGGGTCAGGCGCCTGGCGATGCTTCCGAAGTACGTGCCTTGCCCGGTCGCGACGACGAGACACCGCCCGGTACCGCTGCGCACGTGGGTGCCGCGGAAGACGCAGTTGTCACGCCCGGCCAGCGCCGCCGTGGGCTCGACGACGCCTGGCCGCTTTTCCACGGGAAAGCTCTCGCCCGTCAGCACGGACTGGCTGACGAACAGGTCCGTCGCCTCGAGCAGCCGCGCATCCGCGGGGACCATGCTCCCCGCCGACAGGAGCACGACATCCCCAGGGACGATCTTCGAGATCGGGACGGTGCGCTCCGCTTCCCCTCGGAGGACCCTCACCAGGGTGGTGATCCGCTCACGCAGCCGCGAGATGGCGGCCTGGGCCTTGTATTCACGCGAGTAGCCGAGCACCACGCTGCCGAGGACGATGGCCAGGACGATGACCGCATCGGTCCAGTCGCCCGTGAAGGCCGAGATGATCGCCGCGGCGACCAGGAGCAGGACGAGGGGACTCTTCAGCTGCAGCCAGATGACCCTGAGACGGGAGGGCCTCCGGGACTCTTCGAGCTCGTTCTCGCCAAACGACTCCAGCCGCCGCGCCGCCTCTTCTTCCGAGAGCCCGCCCGGAGCCGTCTGCAGGGCGCCGAGCAGCGCCTGCTCGGGGATGGCCCAATACCTCTCGACGGCTGGGGGACGCCCTGCCTTGCGTTGCTCTCGAAGCTCGCCACGGGAGAGCACCAGGCCCGGCACGAGGGGGATGAAGAAGCTGAACCCTCGGAACAAGACCGTCGCGGAGACAGCCGCGCCCAGGGGGATCCCCATGAGCGTCAGCGTCCCCATGGAGGCTGCCTCGAAGGTCCCGAGCCCCCCGGGGACCACCCCCAGCGTCCGGGCCAGGGTCGACAGCATGAACGCGGTGAAGACACCCATGGGCGGCGCGTCCACTCCCACCGAGCGGAGCAAGGCCCAGAGCGTCGCCGCATCCAGCAGGTGGATGATGAAGTTGAAGCCCGTCGCCTCGGCCAGCACGCGCGGGCGGTGCGCGAGCTCCGGCGGGGCCTCGGCGAGCGCCTCGAGGAGGGTCTTCGCTCCGGGAACCCGCTTGATGGCGCGAGGCACCCGGACGGGCTTGCCCCCGCGGGACAGGCGCATGAGGAAGAAGATGAGCGCGAGGCTGAGCGTGATGAACACTCCCGAGGCGCTCCACACCAGGGCGTGGGCCTGTCGCGTCCAGGGGGTCATGAACAGGGCGAGCAGGAGCGCGAGGATGAGCGCGGTGTAGTTCGTGATGGTCTCCACCACCACGCAGGCCATCACCGGACCTCTCCCGACGCCCCGGCGCTCGAGCCCATGGACGATGAGCACCGAGCCGCTGATGCCTGCGGAGGGAACGGCCTGGTCGACGAAGAGCTTCGCGACGCTCATCTTGTAGAGGGCCAGGAGAGAGGCGCGGAAGCGGGTCCGCAGGAGCACGACCTCCCACACCGCCGCCTGCGAGAGGTAGGTCGCCGCCTGGAGCGCCGCGGCGAGCAGCAGCCAGGCGGGAGCCGAGCGCGTCAGCAGGAACGCGAACTCACGCCCTTCCGCCGCGTGGGCCACCACGAGAAAGACGGCTGCCAGCAGGAGCAGGCCGAAGCCCCATCTGCGCCACTGCCGCTGGGTCCGGGCTGGCATGCAGAGCCCCCGCGGTCACGCGCCCGCTGAGGGCAGCCACGTCCTCCGTACCTCTTCCATGAGACTCTCCTCGCATCGAGGATCGGCACTCGCGCGGGCCCGGAGAAGGCCTGAGGAAGCAGGGACTCGCGCGGCCAGCCGCCAGGCCGGCGGTGGCGAAGGGTTACGGGAGCGACGCTTCAGAGCTTTGGCAGGGTGAGGCCCAGCGTCTCCGCTGTGATGGCGCCCACGTCTCGGAGTGGCACTTGCCCTCAGGTCTCCCTTGCCCGGCGCGGGCGCCGCTCCCAACCTCCCTCGGGGAGGTGCACCCGCCATGTTCTTCCGGGCCATGAAGACGCCAGGTCTCGCCCATATCGCCTATATCCTCGGCAGTGGGGGCGAGGCGCTCATCGTCGATCCGAGGCGCGATCTCGACAGCTACCTCGAGGTGGTGCAGTCCCAGGGCCTGCGCCTGCGCTATGTGCTCCAGACGCATCGCCAGGAGGACTTCGTCCAAGGCACTGCCGAGCTCGCCCGGCGTACCGGCGCCCGAGTCGTCGCGTGCAAGCACCCCATTACGGGCTACGCAGACATGCAGGTGGGCGAGCGCCAGCTGCTGCACCTCGGCAGCCTCATGCTGATGGCCCTCCACACCCCGGGCCATACCCCGGAGAGCATGAGCTGGGCCGTCTTCCTCGATACGCACCCCCACGACGCCTGGGGCGTCTTCACCGGTGACGCGCTCTTCGCTGGGGAGACGGGACGTACCGACCTGTTCGACCCCGAGCGTACGGCCGAGAACGCCGGCCTCCTCTATGACGGGCTCCACCAGAAGGTGCTCCCTCTCGGGGATCAGGCGCTCGTCTTCCCGGCGCATGGGCCCGGCTCGGTGTGCGGCGGCAACATCGCCGCTCGGGAGCTGACCACGCTGGGCCTCGAGCGCCGCCTCAACCCCGTGTTCCTCCTGGAGCGCGCGGAGTTCACGCGCCACAAGCTGCGCGAGCGGCTTCCCCGGCCGCCGTACTTCTCGCACATGGAGGCAGTGAACCTGCTCGGCGGGCTCCCTCCTGCCCGTGAGCCCAGCGCCATCCTCCCGTTGTCCCCGCGCGACTTTGAGGAGGCCTCCCGGGTAGCCCTCATCATCGACACGCGCGAGCCCGAGGCCTTTGCGGGGGGGCATATCCCCGGCTCGCTGAACCTCTGGATGGACGGCCTGCCCGTGTTCGGCGGCTGGGTGGCGCGCCACGACACGCCCATCCTCCTGGTGCTCCCGGAGGGCACGGACGCGACGCAGGCGGTGCTCTCGCTGGCCCGCATCGGCATCGACCGGGTGGAGGGCCTCCTCTCCGGCGGCTTCAGGGCCTGGTGCAAGAAGGGGCTGCCCTTCGAGCGCAGTGACACCCTGAGCCCTGTCGAGCTCCACGAGGACTCCGGGCTGTACCAGAAGCTCGACGTGCGCGAGCTCTCCGAGTTCGAGGAGGGCCACCTGGCGGATGCGCGCCACGCGTACGTGGGTGAGCTGGAGGAGCGGCTGCCCGGCCTGGGGCTGCATCCGGACGAGCCAGTGGCCGTGATGTGCAGCACGGGCCACCGCTCCGGGCTGGCCACCAGCCTCCTGCTGCGGCATGGCTTCCGGAAGGTGGCCAACCTGCTCGGCGGGATGAGCGCGTGGAGGAAGCTGGACCTGCCTCTGGCGGAGGGGCCGAGCCTCGAAGGGGAGGCCAGTCCCTTGCCGTGAAGAAGGGAGGACGGCCCGCCGACGCCGGCCTAGGCCTGGGAGGGCTGCAGCCCGAGGGAGGTCCCCCCTCGCGCCAGCTCCAGCAGGCGCACCACCTCTTCGTCTGGGATCTGCTGGAAGTCCTCGTACCAGGCCCCGATGGCATACAGCGCGGGCGTGTCGAACAAGCAGACGACGTCATCCGCGAGCCGCTGGAGCTCTTCGAGGGTTTGAGACGCGGCCACCGGGACGGCGAGCACCAGCTTCCCAGGCCGGGCCAACCGCAGCGACTGGATGGCCGCCCGGACGGTGCCCCCCGTGGCAATCCCGTCATCCACGAGGATGACCGTCCGCCCCTCCACTCGCGGCGGTGGCTGGCCACCGCGGAACCGCTGCGCGCGATCGGCCACCTCCGCCGACTTCCTCTGGACGATCTCCTGAACCTCCTCGGTGGAGGCGCCCACATCATCCAGGGCCTCTGGGTTGAGGTAGACGATGCCTCCCTCCGCGACCGCGCCGAGCCCGTACTCCTGGAAGCCCGGGGCCCCCACCTTGCGAACCACCCAGATGTCCAGGGGGGCCTCGAGCGCCTGGGCCACCTCGAAGGCGACGGGCACTCCCCCTCTGGGGAGCCCGAGGACGATGGGCGCCTCGGCCTTGTACCCGAGCAGCCGTGAGGCGAGCTGCCGCCCCGCCTGCTCTCGATTCAAGAATCTCATGGCCCCTCCCCGCATGCAGGCGAAACCGCTCGATGACAAGAGAAGCACTTCGCGCGTCCGCGGCCACTGGGCGGGCCTCCGCGGGGGACAGCCCCGTGTACGGCAGGCGCACGGGCGGATTTCCAGGGGAGGGGTTGGTGGGATCTGCCCGCCAGGAGTTGGCGTCTCCCCGGTGGCCCTCCAGCTTGCAGGTGGAGGAGGCCAGAGCCATGAGTGATCGAAATTGGGGCCATTGCCAGCACTGCAGGTACTTCGCGAGCCCCGCTCGCATCCCGGTGGGGAGCGAAGAGGCGCGGTGCCTTCAACCCGAGCTCTCCCGCTTCGAGCTGAAGGTCTTCGGCTCGTGTGGTTGTAAGGCGTTCGAGCTGCGCGCCGGGCTGGCGAAGGAGGTCGAGGAGCCTGTCTCGCATGTCAGCGCATGATCGCCCTGCCTGTCCGTGTCGAGCAGGATGTCGTCGAGCGTGATCAGCTGCGCGCCCGAGCACCGGTGAGCCTGCGGCTCAGGCCTCGCTGAGGTGTTCGAGGATTTCTCCCACGCGCCGTGCCTCGCTCGGGAGCGTGGCGAGGTCATCCAGGCTGATGAGGCCCGTCACCCGGTGCCCGGGATCGAGCACCACCAGGCGCCGCACGCCCTTCTCCTCCATCAGCCGCTCGGCCTCTGCGATGGGGGCGTCGGCGGGGCAGGTGACGACGGTGGCCGTCATGACCTCTCTCACGAGGGTCTCCTTCGGATCCTGGCCCAGGGCGGTGGCGCGCACGGTGATGTCCCGATCCGTGATCATTCCCACGGGTTGGCCATGCTCGACGACGGGCAGGACGCCAATGCCGCAGGTCCTCATGCGCGTGGCAGCCGCCTGCAGGGTCGCCCCTGGCTCGATGGTCTCCACACACCGGCTCATCAGCTCGCCGATCAACATGCCTGCCTCTCCTCCTGGGCGCCGTGCGTCCGAGGCCTTCCATGGAGGCGGGTGCCATTCACCCGAAGAATCTGCGGAGCCCGTCGAGGAAGGGAAAGGTTCGAGCGGAGAGGCGGCAGCCGGGCGCCCCCGTGGCGGTGAGCCCAGCGTCTGCGAGGCGTTCCCCTGCACGTGGCCATGCACCTGCGAACTTGCAGCGCCCCCCTGCTTCTGCTCCTGCCTGGGGAACGAGCGCGGGTTCTCGTCGTGGCAGACGTGCCGCCCCCGAGCGCAGGGCTTGTCGTCCACTGCTCACCGGTGAGTACCAGCGTCCACTGCTCACTGGTGAGGACCGGCGTCCACTGCTCACTGGTGAGGACCGGCGTCCACTGCTCACTGGTGAGTACCGGCGAGCGGACCTTCACCGCTCCTTGAACAATCCAGCAGCGGTGCACGTCCGGCGTGTCGGCGTCGGCCCCGACGTGTCGGCAGGGCCTGGGAGGGGAGCGAACGCGGGCATCGGGCTGGGTCGCAGCACCACCGATCAAGGTAGGAGAACACCAACCACCACCGCATGGGGGAGATCTACAACTCCATCGTGGAGAAGAAGCTGGCGGAGAAGGCCGGCTACAAGGATGCCAGGACTACCTGAGCAAGCACCTGGCGGGCCTGTCCCAGGCGACGCTGACGCGGTACGGGGCGGTGGCTGCGGAGTCCAGCGAGCCGGTGGCGGGGCGCTTCGGCGGGTGCATGCGGCGCGTTCTCCACCGCGCCCACACTACGGCTGCCGCCCCTGACGTAGCCATCGCGCGGCGGGGTTGCGAGGGGACTTCACCGCTCGTCGCTTTTCGTTGACACTAGGCCCCAGTGTCCCCGTGCTTGATTGAAAGGACGCGGCCATGCCGCACCGAACGTGTATCGCACTCCTGTTCGTGCTCTCAGCCTGCGCAACGATGGCTCGATAGGGATCCCGAACTCAACATCGTCGTCACGGGGTGCCCACGATGACCGCTCGAAAGCGGCTCATTCTTATCACTCATGGGCCTGCGCTCGTGGGCAATGACGGTCGCGCACTCGCTGTTGTCCAGGGGATGGAGCGGGCGTTCCCCGGTTTGCGCCTGGAGTCGAGAGTTACCGAGGGGCGACAGCTTGCCGCGTTGCCACAGCGCGACGAATGGCTCGCAGAAGCAACCAAGGACGGGGAATTCCCTTTCCTGTGCAACGGGGACGAGAGTTACCCGGTGATGATTTCTGGTCTCCAAAAACCGGCAAGCCTCAGCCCGGGCGGCCAGCCCCTGTTTGAAGTGCATGCAAAGCTGCCGCTGGACGCAGCAGGGATCGCAGCAGCAGCGGATGTGCTGGAGGCCGTGGCGGAGGGCGCACGCGCGTACTGGGGGCATGCGTCACCGGAGGGCTATGGTTCAGAAGTCTCAGAGCAGATGCGCCGCTCGGCTCATGGGCCGGAGCGTTCACCCCGTGGGCTTCCCATGCTCAATTTGTCACGGCATATCCATTTACCTGAGATTCCGCACTACCTCGGGTGGCTGAACTACTGGTCTGCCGCAGCCGCAAAAGCGATCGGGTTCCCGGCCCCGGCCCACGATGCCGAGCTGCTCACGCGGGCGCGGCGCACGGCGTCGGGCGGGTGGGTTGTGCAGCTCACGGATGCGCCGCTCGATTACGACAACCCCGCCCACCTGGACGCGCTCCTGCGGGCCTACGAGCGCTTCCCGGTGATCGGCGGGCGCGCGGGATAGAGTCGCCGGAAGGCGCGGTGCCGCTCGGGCTCGTCGGCGCCTGCTGCGAAGCTCCGCTTTCGCTCGCCTTCGCGTCGAGGCTCGCCTGCTGAGCCCGTAAGAGCCCTCGCGCGTCGAGGCGGTCCTCCTGGGCCCTTGGAGCGCTCCCGCTTCCAGACTCGCCTGCTGGGATGGCTGGAGCGCGCGCGGATCGAGGCTCGCCTGCTGGGCCGCTGGCGCGCTCCCGAGTCCAGGCAGACCTGTTGGGTCCATGGAGCCCGCGCGCGAAGGGCTCCCGGGCACGTCCACGGCGCCCACGGTCGAGGCGGGCCTGCTGAGCTTCGCAGCGCGCGGCGGACCTGTGAAGGGCGCGCGGGACGACGCGCGTGAAGGACTCGGGACGCCCCGCACGTCGAGGGTGCCTGACGTCGACGCGAGCGCCCTCGCCTGTCTGCTACTCTGGGGGCCTACCTGGGGGGTCCCTCCATTCAGCTCCAACCGCTCTTCTCTCCTTTCGCGCTCGCCTTCCTGCTGGTGGGCCTTGCCGCTACGGCACAGGCCGCGCCCGCTGGGCGCTCCGTCGTTCTCACGGGCAAGGCTGGCGAGTCCCCGTTGATCTACCTGGCGCCTGACGCCCCTACGTTCATCCTCCTGGACGCTCCGATCGTGCGTGAGTCCGTCGAGGTGGAGGGCCGCGCCCGCTTCGCGGTGGTCGAGGTGGGGGATCAAAGCGTGACGCTCTCTCCCTCCGTGGCACTCGGGCCTGGGGAACGTCTGGCGCTCCGGTTCACCTACCGCGAGGGGTTTCCCTCAAGCGTCGTGTTCCTGCTCACCGGGCAGCCCGGCGCGGCGGATGGAGTTGTGAACGTGCGCCGCCCGCAGCAGACCGTGGAGGCGTGCCGCCTGGAGTTGTCCGCTACGCGCGAGCGGTGCGAGGCGCAAGCCAAGGAACTGGAGGAGTTGAAGGCACGGCCTCCAGCGGTGAGTCCGGCAGCGGTAGCGCTCGCGGGGGTCGTGGACTTGAAGGGTATGAGGGGGAAGGACTTCGGGCGCGCGTGCTTCGAAGTGCGCGGCGAACTTCGCCCCGTAGAGTGCAGGGCGCTCGGAGCGTCAACGTGGACCGTGGTTGTGCTCGAGGTGAGCAATACCGGGGCGGAGCCGTGGGCGCCCGCGTGGGCAGAAGTGACGCCCGCAGCGGGAGGGGCGCCGCGCCGCGCCCGCGCGGTGCTCTCCGGGCAGGCCACCATTCCCCCAGGTGGCTCGGTGAGCGTTGCCGTCGAGGTGGAAATGCCCGAGCGGGAACGGGACGAATGGTTGAGCGCGGCGCACGTGCTGCGGGTGTGCAACGGTGACGGGAGCCGCTGTCTGTCCGTTCCCGAGGTGAGGCTGTAGCAACAGGCGAGAGGTGCACGGCATGTTTTGGCGATTGGATCCCAAGAACCTCAAGCCAGGCCAGATGGTGGACTGCTGGCGCATCGTCCGGAAGATCGGCGGCGGGAGCTATGGCGTTGTCTACGAGGTGGAGAAGGACGGAGAGCGCTTCGCGCTCAAGGTGGCCTGTCAGGTGGACCGGCGCAGCGACCCGAAGCAGACGGACGCACGCGCAAAGCGCGAGGCGGTCTGCCTCGGGAAGCTCGAACACCGCCACATCATCCGCATGTGGGCTCAGGGGCGTTGGGGGGACACTCGCTCGGGCTTCCTCTACGTCGTCCTGGACTTCGTGGACGGCTACACGCTGGGGGAGTGGGTGCGGCGGACGTACCCGACGGTGCATGAAGTGGTCGTCCTGTTCCGCAAGCTGTTTGACGCGCTGGAGCACATGCACACGCGGGGCGTGTTCCATCGGGACTTGAGCCTGAGAAACATCATGGTCACCAAGGAAGGCGAGCCGGTGATCATCGACTTCGGAGCGGCGGACTACGCGGACGCCACAGAGTTGACGGATGCACCGTTGCCCCCGTGCACGCCGCGCAACCGCAGCCCGGAGGCGGCGCAGTTCTGGAGGGAAAACCGCTTAAACCCCGAGGCGCGTTACCCCTTCAAGGCGACCGACGATATCTTTGCGCTTGGGGCGGACCTCTACGACGTGCTGACGGACCCCACGCCCGATATCAGCGAGAACTTGCGCCCGCTCAATGGCCCGGTGCCGCCTCCTTCCCCGTCCAAGGCAACCAACGGGCGCGTTCCGCCGGAGTTGAGCGCCTATGCGATGATGCTGATCCACGGCGAGCCAGAGGAGCGGCCCGCGACGGCGAAGGATGCGCGGAGCCCGCTGGAGGAGTTCGCCCAATTCGAGGGCCCGGAGTGGCGTAGCACCCGCGTTCACCCGGTAGCCGCGCAGCTACCGCCAGCACCCTCCGATATTGCACCCGGGCCGGTGGAGGCCCCGCAGGAGCCCATCCCCTCCCATCCGTCCGCCGTGCCGGGCGCGGGGGCTGGTGCGCTGAACAGTCTGCGCCGTGGGTGGCTCCGTCCGGCAGTCGCCGGGCCGCTGGCGCTTGTAGTGCTCGCGGCAGCCGTCGCGGCCTTCGTGCTGCACAGGCCCGCGCACCCGGAGCCGCCTCCCGTGGCCAGGAGTGCACGAGCGGATCAGCCTCCAGCGCCCAGCCCGCTGGCCGAAAAGCCGACAAGCCGTCCCGCTCAGTTAGCCTCGCCCCTCCCTACCCAAGAGGAAGCGAGCCCTTCCGTGAAACAACACGATAACTCACCGACGCTCACCAGCGGCGTACCCACCCCTCAGAAGGCCAGTCCCCGGCGCGTGCTCTCCAAAGCCGAGAGGTGCGCGCTACTCGTGGCCTCCGTCGCGTGGTTTCAAGCGGGATGCCCCGGTGTGCAGACGCGCCCCGATCCCGAGGATTGCCCCGAGGAAGCCGTCAAGGCGATGAAGGAGCTGGGGTGGAGCACACAAGAGGGAACACAGCCCTTCATCCTCGTTGACGTGACCAAGGGGAGCGTTGAAGAGGCGCGCGATCAACCCTTGACGGTCTGGAAGGATGGCCCCGTTACGGGTGCGCTGATCAGGGCTGAAGGAAAGGCCCCTGCGGGGACGCGACTGGATGGGCACCTGTGGACGACAGGAGATCGCATCTATGGCCGCTATCTCCGCGCCCACCTCTCAGGCGGGCGCACCGTGCCGATCTGCGTCGAGCTGGAAGATGGAAGCGTTCTGGGAGTGGACAAGCGCGAGGGCTCGAAGCCCGGCGCCCCTGTGGGCTCTAAGGTGGCCAACGGTGTTGCGGTGGAGCGGTGGAGGTGAGCCGTGCCCGGGGGGGCGTGTCCTCATCGTGGCTCGCGTGCTGGGACTTCAAGCGAGGTCAATCCATGCTGTGGGCAGGCTAGAGTTCCGACAGGCATCACTCGCTGTATCTACCTAGTGGAAGAACCGTTAGAAGTCGAAGTCCAAGGTGCTATTCGGAATCGGAGCAAAGCACATATCCACTCAACGCTATGCGCGAGGGCTGCAATTGCCTTCCATTGTTTTAGGGCTATGACAAAGGACGACGAGGCTTCATTCTCACTAACGGAATACGCCGAGAAGCTCCAGGAACAAGGGCGTTCCCAAATTGCCAGACTGCTTGCTCATGCTGACCCAGTGGAGCTTTTCGTTGCGACTCTCTCAGTCAGTATGTGTGGGCCGCCAGACGCGGCGCTGGAAGCATGGTTTGGCACGGTGCCGGTAGAGTCTGAGTTGCTTGCTTACGAAATCTACCCGCACTTCCCTGATTCCTCTCTGTAACCACTCGCACCTCCGGTTGAGGGAGCAGCAGGTCAGTCTGGAGCTGATTCCGTCGCGCGAGCAAGGCAGTCTGTAGCTCCTCGTGACATCATCGAGTGTCTTGATGCGCTTAAGAAGATTGTTAATGGGCGCGCGTTTCGCGAGAGCAATGCTGAGGCGGACGACGTAATTCGGACCATTCGGTTGCAGGCCGAGATCGTGCGTGGAAGCGGTTATTCCTTTCAGACGGAGGGCCGCATTCGCGAAATCCAGGGGCAGTTTGATAGACTATATAAGCATCGGCTGGGGGTGGGGGTCGAACCGTCGCGTGCTGTCGCCCTCGTCAATGCGATTGGGAATGCGCAGATCACCTCGTTCAACGAGCGGATGCTCCCTGAGATCCAGCAGAACGCTGAGACAATCCTGCGCGAGTGGAAAGCGGCAAGGGAAACTCCAGCCCGTACTCGGGATGAATTTCAAAAACATCTAATAAGCGAAATCGATACTGGCAGAGATGCGCGTGCCTGTGGAATGCTTCTGGGGCATGCTACGACTGCGCTACAGTACTTTCCAGTCAGTCGTGAGCAATTAGGTGCCTCGGAAGAAGAGTGGGAAGGCCTCCTTCGGCTTATTGGGTTCTCCAAGGCAGAACGGTTGCGTATTCCCGAGCCATCTTTCGTGCGCGAGCGCCCCTTGTTCGTGCTTCCAGATAGGCGCGTCCTTGTTGTTGATGTTTCCAGTGCGCTCGATGCTCTGTGGGATGCTTTCGAGAAGAGTGCGCGTGAGGATGCTGCCTTTTACTCTAGGGAATACCAAAGGCGTGCCGCAAAGTGGGTTGAGCAAAGGGCAGTGACTCACCTTGCTCGGATTTTTCCAGCAAGCGGTCTTTATCGGACGCTGGATTATGCGGACCCCACGGCAAGTGGTGGTGCAAATGCAGAGCTGGATGCCGCCGTGGTTTGGGGGCCATTTCTTATTCTTGTTGAGGCTAAGGCGAAGCAGTTTCGGCTTAGTGGTCAGTTAGGTAGGGTCGGTCACCTGCAGAGCGACATCAAGGATAACGTTGAAGAAGCCTTTAAGCAGGCGCAGCGGGCTCTCTTGTATGTCAACTCTGCTGAGCGGCCAGTTTTCAAAGAGCGAGGCTCTGGTAGGACGCTCGCTATAGACAAGTCGCGCCTCAAGCGGGTGTATCTTCTCACGGTTTCTTTGCATCGCATCTCCACGGTTACTGCGCAACTTGCTGCGCTCAAACCGCTGGGGTTGTTTCGCGACGACGAGTACCCCTTTGCCATTGGAGAGGCGGACTTTGAGGTTGTTGCGGAGCATTGTCCCGGGCCGGATGTGTTTTTGCATTATATTGAAAGGCGCCTGGAGTTGCATCGCGTAAAGCCCAAAGTGTCGGCGGATGAGCTTGACTTGTTTGCTGCGTATTTGGATACGCGATTTCTGGGTGGAAGGTTGTGGGGCGCCTTTGGTGAGGTGAATGGCATCTCATTGGATGGATATGCTGATGTGTTCGATCGCTGGGCGCAACACCGTTGGCTGGGAACTGGTGCCTTACCTGAAATCCGTCTCCGCGCGCCAGATGAGATTCTGGCTGTGCTTGCCCAACTTCGCCAAGACACGACGGACGATGCTCGATGGATTGCGTTCCGTCTTTTAAATCTTGCTCGGGCAACTCTTGAAACGCTTGCGGACGCGTTTCGTGTGCTTTGGGGGGCTCCTCTGGGGCCGGATATGGGGCGTACGTGTGTTGTGTGTGAAGGTGATATGGTTGTTTGTGTTTGTGTTGCTAGGGGGTGTTCTCCGGTTGCGCTGCGTGCGCAGTTGGAGCAGAGTGTATCCACAGAAAAGTATCGGCGGCGAGCATCAATTGCATTGGGCTTTGGTGTAGCCCTTGAGGATCTTTCTCGGCCATTCCAGGTTGCTCTATTGCGAGAGGGGGACTGGAAGCCTGCCGCGCAAATGGATGCCCTGATTGAAGAGGCCCCTCTAGTTTCGCCCTTCCCGGGCACGAAGCTTCCCGGACGGAACGAGCCTTGTTTCTGTGGTTCTAAACAGAAATTTAAGCGGTGTTGTGCGTCAAGGGTTGCTCGGGTCCAGCGAGGGGGTACGAGGCGATAGCCCTGCAAGCCATCGAGAGAGATATGACAACGACCGGACTGTCCTGTCTCTCTCGATGGCTTGCGTATGCTTGAGTGTGCCCGCTGAACCTGTAGAGAGCGAGAGGAGGGCGGTGTTCGCTGGGCGCTGGAACCTTCGCGTGTCCAGCCCCGACTACTTAGGCCGCTGGAGCGCGCACGCCCGACAGGTGGAGTTGTGCCAGTGAATGGCGCCCGCGTTCAGGTGGGGTTGCTGGGGGCATTCCGCTGACGCTGTAGTGCGGTCTCGCGCCGCTCCCAACCCTCGGCGTCGTTCAATCTCCCAGCATATGCCGGGTAGTGTTTCGCTCCGTTGCGCGGCCCCCTCTTGCGCGCTGCGAGGAGTCGATCCGGCATGGCTACGTCTCGGCAACCCTGGAGCGTCCCGGGGGTGATTCTCTTCGCTCACGGCGATCTCTCGTATGAGGTGGATCTGTCGCGTCCGTTGGTCGAGGAATGGGCGCAATCCAGACTCGGGGAAAAGACCGTCCTGGCCTGGGAGCGCACGAAGGAGAAGCGCCTGCGGCAAGTCATCGTCCGCAGCTTGCCGCCTATGTCGAGAGACCCGGAAGCACTCGCCAGGGTGCGCGCGCGGCTCAGTGAAGAGGCGCGCTTGGCCACCTACCTGCAACACCCGAGGATCGCCCGGATCATCGGGCGCTATGAGGTCCAGGGCGTTCTGTATGTCGTGTCCGAGCATGTAGAGGGCACGTCGATCAACACCCTGATCAGCTACTCGCAGATGCGCGAGGCGTTCCTGTCCCCTGCGTTCTGCCTCTACGTAGGCGCCGAGGTTGCCAGCGCCTTGCATTACGCGCACACCTGCAAGGACACGAGGGGCGCCCCGCTGGGCATCGTTCACCGGGACGTGAACCCCGCTCGTATCTACATGGGGCCAGCGGGCGAGGTCATTCTTACGGACTTCGCCCGCGCGCGTTCCCTGCTCCCAGGCCGCGTGGCAACGACACTGCCGCGCCCTCAAGGTGACGTGTTCTATTGCTCACCCGAGGCGCTGCTGTGCGAGGAGACGGATCCTCGCTCGGATCTGTTCTCGCTGGGGCTGGTGCTGCTGGAACTGGCCACTTGGCGCCACCTCTACAGCACGGCCAACGTGAGGCCCGACGACTTGGAGGAGGCTCTAACGCAGAACGTAAAGGAGCAGGTTCTAGGCGCCGCCATCACGGCCATGGAGGCCGACCTACCGGAGCATACGGACGACTGCATCCTGCGGGCGGCCACGTTCACCCCGCAGGACGTGGACGAGCTCACCGAACCGCTAGCGCATTCGCTTCGCTCGATCATCCGCAGGTTGATCCAGCGGAAGCCGGAAGACCGCTATGCATCGGCGGCTGCACTGGAGGCAGATCTGCGGGAGGGCCTCGCATCGCTTGGCGTCCCCTACGGAGCCACGGGGGCACTCGAGGAGGTCGTCAACGCGCTGACGGGGGCCAGCATGAATCAGCGCGTCATCGGGCCCACGAGCGAGGAGGGGTTGCCCCCTGCCATGCTGGCGGAAGAGGACATCACCACCGAGCGGGGCGGGACCGACTAGCCAGCACCGCCCGCGCTGCCCTGCGTCCCTACGTCGGCGCTGCGTCCAGGTGGTCCCCCTCGCTGACCGTAACCGTCTGTCGCTGGCTCCCACGGGGCCTCAACTCGTCCGACAGGACACAGCCCGCAGGTTCCACATGGAGAAGACCCCCGCGAACACTCCCGCCGCTGCACGCTCCAGTCCCTCCACGAAGCGCCGCAAGCGGTCGCCTCTTCCCCGGCATGTCGAGAGCCGACAACGCCGGTTGGCGGCCACGATTGGAACTGTGGCGAAGCAGGCCCGAACACGCGCCGGACTGACCCAGGCTGAGGTTGCCGCAGCGATCGGCACTCACCCCGAGGTCTACGGGCGCATGGAGCGGGGGGAGATGACGCCGAGTGTTCCAACGCTGATGCGCTTGTGCCTGGCGCTGGGCAGTGGGCCCCATGAGCTGATGGGGTTCGCTCCGATGGCTCCGCAGGCCCCCGGGGCAAGCACGGTGCCGCCCGGCCTGAAGGACACGCCAGAGGAGCGGCGCCTCTTGCGCCTCCTGGCTCGCCTCAACCGTCCAAGGCTCAGGGTCGTCTTGCGGTTGGTCGCCTTGCTCGTCCCGGGGCGGTGACGTGCAGCGAGGAGGAGAGGGGAGCCGATCTTGGCGCCAACTTGGCGCCGTCGCGGTGCGCACAGCCGCACATCTCTGCACGGCTGTGCGCACCTAAGTTCTCGGAACTACTGAGAACTACCTATGTCCCCGACGGGATTCGAACCCGTGTTACCGGCTTGAAAGGCCAGCGTCCTGGGCCTCTAGACGACGGGGACGGCTGTGAGTCGCGGGGGGCTCGAACCCCCGACCCTCGGCTTAAAAGGCCGGTGCTCTACCAGCTGAGCTAGCGACTCGCACTATTCTTTTTTGCACCGGGTCATGGTCAACAACCGCTGGGTTCTCTACCAGCAGTCCCTGTCGACTTCCACTGGCGCGCACGTTCTCACCGTCCTGACAGGCCCGCCACGCCCGCCGGTGAACGTCTCCCCCCGCCTGCTTGCCCCTCCACGCCGAGGGGGCGCTATACAGGGGGCATGCGTCAGGACGTACCCCCAGAGCATGAGGAACAGGACGAGGACGCCGAGGAGCAGGGCGGCCCCCAGCGCCGCTACCTCACCCGGGCCGGCGCGGAGCGCATGCACCGCGAGCTGCTCCGCCTGCTCAACGAGGAGCGCCCAAAGGTCACCGCCGAGGTCTCCGCCGCCGCCGCCCAGGGAGACCGCTCGGAGAACGCCGAGTACATCTACGGCAAGAAGCGCCTGCGCGAGATCGACCGCCGCATCCGTTTCCTCTCGAAGCGCCTGGACACCGCCACCATCGTCACCCCCTCCGAGCAGCCCGACCAGGGCCGGGTCTACTTCGGCGCCACCGTCGCCCTCGAGGATGAGGACGGTGCGAAGACCACCTACCAGATCGTCGGCTCGGACGAGATCGACACCCAGGGGGGTCGCATCAGCGTGGAGTCCCCCATCGGCAAGGCGCTGCTGCGCAAGGCGGTGGGCGACACGGTGGAGGTGATGCGGCCCCGCGGCGAGATCGAACTCACCATCGTCTCCATCCAGTACGTGTAAAATACGCTCCGTGCCGGAGAGGAGGGCACCCCGATGCCGCGGACGCAGCAGCCTGGCTCGCGCTTCCGTCGCATCTACCAGCGCCTCAGCGCGGCGGAACTGTCCGCCCCCGAACAGGACACGCCCCTGAGCCTCGACGAGCTGGGGCTGGAGCCCGGAGGGGAGCGCGTGGCGCTCGCCTTCGGCACCTACAGCCGCGCGGGGCTGGAGAAGGCCTTTCGCGAGTACGGGCTCATCCAGCGCCTCGAGGAGCGGGGCGTGGGGCCGCTCGAGGTGCGGCTGACCCTCGAGGACGCGTTCCGCCCCCGCATCCTCCTCTGGAGCCAGCGCTACCAGGCCGCCGCGGCCGATATCTCCCTGCGCAAGTCCTCCGGCGCCGAGCTCGGGCTGCCTCCGCCGCTGGAGGCCCGCGCGCTGCTCTACATGGACTCCTTCGTCCTCCAGCATCCGGGGCGCTCCTTCGACTGGAGCCGCCCGCCGATGCCGGGCCAGGTGCGCCCGGGGCTGGCGCTCTCGGCGGAGATCCTCGAGCTGATGCTGCTCATGGCCCGCCGGGTGAGCGCCGAGGGCATGGCGCTCACGCCCAACACCTTCGCCGCCGCCTGGGTCTACGCCCGCCACTTCCACTTCGTGGACGGAGAGGCCCAGGGCCGCTTCGTGGCGCTGAGGAGGGCAGGGCGGCAGTGGCCCCGCTGGCTGCTGGCGTGGGCCGTGGAGCTCGGGTGCATCCGCGGCCCGGCGGGCGCTCCCGTGCCCTTCGTGCCTTCGCCCATGCTGGCGTCCTTCACGCGGCGCTTCGAGCGCTTCTTCGACGACAAGGCCTGGCGCGACGCCGTGAAGGCGCAGTCCCAGATCCCCCTCTCCATCGACTTCGAGGCGCTCCAGGATCGCTTCCCCTGGGAGCGCATGCCCCCTGGCCCCCCGCCTGATCCGGTAGCGGAGGTGCTGGCCTACGATCCGCTCGCGCCCGCCTGAACTACTCGCACCTACCTCAAGGGTTTACCTCTGGACATGGAAGACGGCTGCTTCCCTGAGTGGCGGTGTCTATATTGGCCACTGGAAGGTCTCTCCCTAGCAGCGTCCACGCGGTCGCACCCGTACTCGAGGTCGCAACCACCACGATGCCGAAGAACTTCATCCTCGACACCAACGTCCTCCTCCACGATCCGCGCAGCATCTACGGCTTCACGGACAACAACGTCATCATCCCGATCTACGTGATCGAGGAGATCGATCAGTTCAAGAGGGATCTCTCCGAGCTGGGCCGCAACGCGCGCATGGTCACGCGCTACCTCGACTCGTTCCGCACCGAGGGCTCGCTGAAGGAAGGAGTCGCCCTGCCTCACGGGGGCTTCCTGAAGGTGAGCTTCGCGGAGGAGCAGCTGCCCCAGCAGCTGGCCGACGGCGACTTGATGGACAACCGCATCCTCGCGGTGGCCCTCGAGACGATGAAGAAGGACCCGGACACCCAGGCCGTCTTCATCACCAAGGACACCAACCTGCGCATCCGCGCGGACGCGCTGGGCCTGGTCGCCGAGGACTACGACACCGAGCGCGTCGAGATCACCGAGCTGTACACCGGCTTCACCGAGCTGCTCGTCCCCCGAGACGCGGTGGACCAGATGTACAAGCCCGGCGCCGAGGTGGAGGTGCCGGGGCAGGACAAGCTCTTCCCCAACCAGTGCATCCTCCTCAAGGACGAGACCAACCCCTCGCACACGGCCATGGGCCGCTTCAATGCGACCAAGGGCAAGATCGTCCCCCTGCTGCGCCTCATCAAGGAGGGCATCTGGGGCGTGCGGCCCCGCAACATGGAGCAGGCCTTCGTGTTGGACCTGCTGCTCAATGACGACATCAAGCTCGTCACCATCGTGGGCAAGGCCGGCACGGGCAAGACGCTGATGGCCATTGCCGCGGGGCTCCACAAGGTGACGGAGGAGAGCCTGTACCAGAAGCTGCTGGTGAGCCGGCCCATCTTCCCGCTCGGCCGGGATATCGGATACCTGCCGGGCAGCGTGGAGGAGAAGCTCAACCCCTGGATGCAGCCCATCTTCGACAACGTGGAGTTCCTGATGAACCTCAGCCGGGCCGACAAGAAGGCGGGCCGCGGCTACCACGAGCTGGTGGACCTGGGGCTGATCGAGATCGAGCCGCTGACGTACATCCGCGGCCGCAGCATCCCCAACCAGTTCATCATCGTGGACGAGGCGCAGAACCTCACGCCCCACGAGGTGAAGACCATCATCACCCGCGTGGGGGACAACACGAAGATCGTCCTCACGGGCGATCCGTTCCAGATCGACAACCCCTACGTGGACGCGACGAACAACGGCCTCGTGCACGTGGTCAACCGCTTCAAAAATGAGAAGATCGCGGGCCACATCTCCATGGTCAAGGGCGAGCGCAGCGCCCTGGCCGAGCTCGCTGCCAACCTCCTCTGAGGCCTGCGCGTCAGAGGCCGAGACGGGTCATGAACAAGGACAGCCCCCCAGCGCCCCCGGGCGAAGCCGAGGAGAAGAAGCCGCTCATCGAGTACCCGGCCATCTACACCTTCAAGGTCATGGGGCTGCAGGAGCACGGCTTCAAGGAGTATGTGCTCCAGCTCTTCAAGCGGCTGATGGGGACGGAGATCTCCCCGGACTCCATTCACGAGCAGCCCAGCAGCAAGGGCAAGTACGTCTCCGTGAGCGTCTCCGTGTACCTGCTCTCCGAGGAGCACCGCCGCTCCATCTACGCCCAGCTCCACCAGGAGAAGCGGGTCATCTATTACCTGTGAGCGGCTGGACGCCTGAGCGCCCCTGAGGCGAAAGAGCCCCACCGCCAACTGGAAGTCCCTTCGGGATGGGTATAAGACGAGGCTGCATGAGTCCGGCCGGGCCTTTCCCGCTCTATTACCCAGGTGATGCTCGGCGTGCCTTCGGCTCCGACGAGGCCACACGCCGCTTCGCCCGGGCAGCGCAACTGGAGCCCGGCTGCCGGGTGCTGGTGCTGGGCTGCGGCCCCGTGAGCGCCCCCATGCTGCTGGCGCGCGACCTGGGCTGCTCGGTCGTCGCGGCGGACACCGAGGACCCGCTGCTGGCCCCGATTCGGGAGCGGGTGAGGGCGCTGGCCCTCGCCGATCGCGTGGAGACCCGCCGCGTGGAGCTGGACCGGCTCGGCCTCCCGGATGGCGAGTTCGACGCGATCCTGATCCAGGGCCGCGTGTTCTACCCCCTGAGCGCGACCCTCACGACACTCCGCCGGCTGCTGGCGCCGCGCGGGCGGCTCGGGATGACGTTCCCGGCCCGGGTTGGGCGCTACACGGCGAAGCCGGCACTGGAGTTCTGGGAGAAGCGGATCGGGGCGCCCTTGCTGCTGCCCCGCGAGCTGCTCCTGGAGCTGGAGGCCCATGGCTACGAGCCCGAGTCCGTGGAGACGCTCACGGACCTCGAGCTGGATGTCCTCTACCGGGATGTGGAGCAGCGCCTGCAGGGCGCGCCCATCAAGGAGGCGGAGGTGATCCGCCAGGAGATCTCCGTGCACCGCGAGCAGAACGGCAAGGCAGGCGTGAGCTACGCCTTCCTCATCGGCCGCCGCAAGGAGCCGGGGGAGAAGCCACCCGCCTCGCGTGATCGCGGCTAGTCGCTGGGAGCAGGGCTCAGACTGAGCAAGGCCTGGCCTCGGGAATGAGGCCCGGCCTCAGGCGCACGGCCTGCTCAGGCTCAGTTCACCGCGGCGTGGTAGTCCAGCAGCTCCACGGACTCGGGAGCCACGGAGAGCTTCACCTGGTCCCGGTAGCCCGCCGCGTCGCCGCCAATCTGCAGGGGCATGGGCCGGGCGAAGCGGATCGTCACTTCCTTGGCGTGGAAGTCGTGGATGCCCTCGGGGAACCAGCGGCCGTTCCACAGCTTGGGCAGGTTGGCCAGCACCTGCGTGGTGGGCACCTGGCCCAGCCGCACGTGCATCATCCCGCGGCGCTGGCTGGCGAAGGGGAACATCCGGAAGCCGTAGCCGTAGAAGGGCATGGTGGCCGCGCCCGCCAGCATCAGCTTGCCGCGGAACATGGCCTCGCCCGGCGCCACGGGCTCGCCCACCGGGCGGCCATCCGAGCCCAGGCGGTACGCCTCGCTCGCGCCGTTGATGACCTCGCACTCCACCCACGTGGAGTTCGTCAGGTAGTGCGGCACCGTCTTGAAGGCCACCGCGGAGAAGTAGCCGCCGCTGCCCGTCATCACCTTCTTCAGGAACCCCTTGCCCAGGTTCTCCTTCACCCATATGTAGTCGTTGAGCAGCTTGCCGTCGACGCCGAGGCCCGCGAACGGGGTGCGCTGCCCATCCACCATCACCATGTCCATGCGGCGCACGCCGGCCACATCACCGGCCAGGGCCCGCACCACGTCGTGGAGGATGCCGTCCCCGCTGGGGTTGGAGGCGTTGACGAAGTTGGCCAGGCCGTTGCCGGTGCCCAGCTTCAGCACGCCGAAGCGGGGCATGGGCTGGCCCGCGAACCGGCCGCGGGGCTCCAGCTGGCGGAGGAACTCGTTGACGAAGCCCATGAAGGTTCCGTCACCGCCGCCCGTGAATACGAGGGGATAGCCGCGCTCCAGCACCGTCTGCGTAATCCGGCGCGCATCCAGCGGCGAGCGCGAGAGGAAGAGATCCTCCTCGGGGACGATGTGGGAGAGCGACTTCACCACCCGCGCATCCACCTTGCGGGCATTGGCGTTCAACAGGACGGCGACCTTCGGCTCAGGGGCGACGGTCGTCGCAGGCACCTGGCGGAGATTCGGAGAGCGAAGGGGCTGTACCAGCATGGGGGGCAGGCTCCTGGGGAGGAACTGTCGTTGCGCGATACGAGCGCCGGGCGTCCACGTGTGCACATTCCTCGCCAACACCTGACGCGAGGCGTTACCTGGGTGGCGGGAATGTGATTTCAAGGGCTTGGCAATCCATACCCCCCTGCCGGGGTGGAGTGAACGCTACCCAACGGTGACGGCGGTGTAGAGCCGGTTACGCACCTTTGACGGTTCGGTGGCGAACGTGTGACGCGGTCGGCCGTCCCCTCGGAGACCTGGACTTCACGCCAAGCGCCTGTCCGGGCCTCCTGTGTCCTCTGGCCGAGGGGGTCCCACGTTTACGCGGAAACGGTGGACACGTTTGACACCCCCCCTTCGGTGGTTACGTTGGGCTTACATCAGGGTTTCGCAGAAAAACGCAGTCGTTTCCGGAGGATAGAAACCGTGGGCAAGATCATTGGAATCGACCTGGGCACCACCAACAGCGTGGTGGCGATCATGGAGGGTCGCGAGCCCAAGGTCATCGTCAACGAGGAAGGCAGCCGCATCACGCCCTCGGTCGTCGCGTTCACCAAGGATGGGGAGCGTCTCGTCGGCCAGGTCGCCAAGCGGCAGTCCATCACCAACCCCGAGCGCACCGTCTACTCCATCAAGCGCTTCATGGGCCGGCGCTTCGAGGAGACGGGCGACGAGGCCAAGCTGGTCCCCTACAAGGTGGTGCGTGGACCGCACGGTGACGCGCGCGTGGAGATCGACGGCAAGCAGTTCAGCCCGCCGGAGATCTCGGCGCAGGTGCTGCTCAAGCTGAAGCGCGCCGCGGAGAACTACCTGGGCGAGAAGGTGACGGAGGCGGTCATCACCGTCCCCGCGTACTTCAACGACGCCCAGCGCCAGGCCACCAAGGACGCCGGTGAGATCGCCGGCCTTACGGTGAAGCGCATCGTGAACGAGCCGACCGCCGCGGCGCTCGCGTACGGCCTGGACAAGAAGAAGGACGAGAAGATCGCCGTCTACGACTTCGGCGGCGGCACGTTCGACATCTCCATCCTGGAGGTGGGCGAGAACGTGGTGGATGTGCTCGCCACCAACGGTGACACGCACCTGGGCGGCGACAACATCGACCTGCGGATCATGGACTGGCTGATCACCGAGTTCAAGAAGGACAACGGGCTCGACATCAGCAAGGACAAGATGGTGCTCCAGCGCCTGAAGGAGGCGGCGGAGAAGGCCAAGATCGAGCTGTCCAGCGCGATGGAGACGGAGATCAACCTCCCGTTCCTCACCGCGGACGCCTCCGGCCCCAAGCACCTCAACGTGAAGCTGTCGCGCGCCAAGTTCGAGGCGATGATCGATGATCTCGTCGAGCGCTCGCTCGAGCCGTGCCGCAAGTGCCTCAAGGACGCGGGCGTGGAGCCCAAGGACCTGAACGAGGTGGTGCTCGTCGGCGGCAGCACGCGCATCCCCAAGGTGAAGGCCGCGGTGGAGCGCCTCTTCGGCAAGAAGCCGAACGAGAGCGTGAACCCGGACGAAGTGGTCGCCGTGGGCGCGGCGGTGCAGGCCGGCGTGCTCTCCGGCGAGGTGAAGGACATCCTCCTGCTGGACGTCACCCCGCTGTCGCTCGGCGTGGAGACGCTGGGTGGCGTGATGACCAAGCTCATCGAGCGCAACACGACGATCCCGACCCGCAAGTCGGAGACGTTCTCCACGGCCGCGGACGGCCAGACGCAGGTGGAGATCCACGTGCTGCAGGGTGAGCGCGACATGGCCGGCGACAACCGCAGCCTGGGCCGCTTCCACCTGACGGGCATGCCTCCGGCGCCTCGCGGCGTGCCGCAGATCGAGGTGACGTTCGACATCGACGCCAACGGCATCCTCAACGTGAGCGCCAAGGACAAGGCCACGGGCAAGGAGCAGAAGGTCCAGATCACCCACTCCTCGGGGCTCGCCAAGGACGAGGTGGAGAAGATGGTCGCCCAGGCGCGGGAGAACGAGTCCGCCGACAAGGCCCGCCGCGAGCTGGTCGAGCTCAAGAACCAGGCCGAGAGCCAGGTGTACGCCGCGGAGAAGATGCTCAAGGAGAACAAGGACAAGCTCTCCGCGGAGGCCGCCAAGTCGCTCGAGGAGGCCGTGGCCAACGTCAACAAGGTCCGCGAGGGCCAGGACAAGGACGCCCTCAAGTCCGCGTTGGATGCGCTCCAGCAGGCCAGCTACAAGATCGCGGAGGAGATGTACCGCGCCACGGGTGCGGCTGGCGGTGCGCCGCCTCCTCCGGGTGGGCCGTCCGCGGCGCCCGGTAGCCAGGCCACTCCGAAGGACGATGTGGTGGACGCCGAGTTCCGCCAGTCGTAACCGGCTCGCGGCCTTCAGGCTGAGCAGGTGAGAAGGGCTGGTGCTCCCTCGGGACACCGGCCCTTCGTCCTTTGCGGGCCAGGGCAGGGGATTCGAATGAGAATCCGGGGGGCGGGTGCCATACTCGGCGCGTGAGAGGTGGCATGCCATGTCGCTGATGACCACGCCTCCCGGGCATGACGTGATCCTGTTCGACGGGCACTGCCGGCTCTGCAGCGGAGGCGCCCGGAAGCTCGAGCGCCTGCTGGGCAGCAGAGGGACGGAGCTGCGCTCGTTCCGGGACGACGGGGTGCTCAGCGCCTTCCCGGGGATCGCCTACGAGCGGTGCGAGAAGGCCATGCAGCTCGTCCAGGCGGATGGCCGGGTCGTCGAGGGCGCGGAGGCCATCGTCCGGGCCCTGGGACGCAGGGTGTGGGGCCGGCTGCTCTACGTCTACTACGTCCCGGGGCTGCGGCAGCTGGTGGATGCCCTCTATCGCGTGGTCGCTCGGTACCGCTTTCGCATCGCCGGGCGGCAGTGCCCGGATGGGGCGTGCGCGGTCCACTTCAAATAGGCGGGAGGTGGGGGCTAACATGCCGCGCCTACCGCTTTGGCCCGAGTGCCCGTGACCCTCCCGACGACTCATCCTCAGGCCGCGCAGGCCTTCCGCCGCTTCTTCGGAGAGCTGCGCGAGACGTACCTCGAGCGCGAGACGCTCTTCACCCAGATCGAGCTGGCGCTGCTGTGCCGGGAGCATGTGCTCGTCGTCGGCCCTCCTGGTACGGCCAAGAGCGCCATCGCCAGCGCGGTGCTGGGGCGCATCCTCGACGAGAAGACGGGGGGCCCGTCGCTCTTCGCCAAGCAGATCGCCGAGTCCACCGTGCAGACGGACCTCATCGGCCCGGTGGACTTCAAGGTGCTCACCGAGACGGGCCGCACCGAGTACATCACCGATGACGGCATTCTGGGCGCCGTGCACGCGTTCCTCGACGAGGTGTTCGACGGGCGCGACATGCTGCTGCGCTCCATCCTCAACGTCCTCCACGAGCGCGAGCTCAAGCACGGACGGCGGGTGACGAGCGGCCGCATCGAGTGCGCGATCATGACGAGCAACCGGTACCTCTCGGAGGTGCTGGCGCGCTCGCCGGAGCTGCTGCTGGCCTTCGCGGACCGGCTCAGCTTCATCGCCTTCGTGCCCAAGTCGTTCGCCCGCCGCGCCAGCCGCGCTGCCATGCTCCACCGCTTCATGCACGGCTCCCGGCCGGACCTGCGCGCCGTGCTCACCCTGCAGCAGCTGGATGTGCTCCAGGAGGCCGTGGAGAAGGTGAAGGTCTCCAGCCAGGTGCTGGAGGGTGTGGAGTTGCTGGCGGATGGGCTGGAGCGCTCGCTGACGGCGCAGGTGGCCAAGCTGCCGGACTACGTGCCCACCAAGTACTTCTCCCAGCGCTCGGTGGTGAAGGCGCTGTGGGCGCTCAAGGCCGCGGTGGTGCGGGATCAGATCTACCAGCACCCGGACCGCTCGCTGGAGGCGACGATCGAGGATCTGGACGCCCTGCGCTGGTTCTTCCTGCTCGGGGGACCGCAGGCGGCCGAGGCCGAGGCGCTCCTCAAGGTGGCGGTGGATCCGCGCGAGCGGGCGCAGCTGGAGATCGTCCGGCTGGAGCAGAGGACCTTCGACGAGACCCTGGTCAAGGTGCGCAACGAGCTGGTCACTGGCGTGGAGCGCGAGACCTCCGCGCTGGCCGCCGCCGAGGATGTGGCCGCCGCCGAGGCGCTGGCGCGCACCTTCCAGCCCGGCCTGGCCTCCATTACCGCCCAGCGGCTGCTGGTGAAGCTCGTCCCGGGCCCGCGGCACCAGGAGAACCGCGCTCCCTTGCTGGTGGCGGCGCGCGGGCTGCTCGCGGCGGTGGAGCAGCGGCTGGCCCGCGGCATGAGCCCCCAGGAGGGAGCAGGTGCCGGCGCCGGGGGAAATACCCCGGAGGGGCGTGGCGGGCTCCAGCTCCTGACGGCCTTCAAGGACACGTTGGAGCTGTGCCGCTCCGTCCCCGAGCTGCGGACACACTTCGCGCCGCTGTGCGAAGCCTCCGCCCGTACGCTCGAGCAGCTGCTGGAGATGATCGCCCTGTCGGCCGAGAGCGTGGAGTTCGAGGACGGGCTCAAGATCGAAGGGCTGGTCGCGCTGGCCGACAACCTGGAGGAGGAGATCTCCCAGGTGTCCGCGCTGTCGGGGCTGATGGCCGAGGGGGCGCCCGCGGCCATGGAGCGGCTGCGGGTGGCGGACATGGCGGTGCGCCGCCGGGTGGTCGCGTCGCTGCGGCGGCGCGCAGCGGGGGCGTTCCAAGCTCCCAGGCCCGCGGGCAAGCGCGACCCATTCGAGGCGCTCTCCTCGGACTCGCGGCGGCTCACCCAGCTGGAGAAGTCCCTGCATGAGCTGGATCCGACGCAGCCCGGGCTCAAGCAAGAGCTGCTCGAGCCGCTCGGGCTGGCGTACGCGAAGCAGGTGCTCTCCACCACGCCCTTCGAGCGCATCGAGCAGTATGCGCGCGCCGCGCAGACCGTCGCGGAGAACCTGCGGCAGGAGGGTGTCCCTCCCGAGGCCATCCTCGCCCAGTGCCGGGACATCATGGAGCAGCGGCTGGTCGAGCACGCCCGCACGCTGGCTCGGGACGTGGCGAGCCCGCCCCCGGCGCCCAACGCCGTCGTCAACGGCGACGCCTATTCGTTCTACCGCAGCAGCTTCTCCGTCCGGGCGCCGGATGGAGAGCTGGCCGCGCTGCTCGGGCTGGACAGCCAGCTGTCCTTCGCGCGGCCCGCGTCGGCGGCCTCGTTCCTCTCGGACACCGTCCGGCAGGCGGTGGCGCAGGCCGAGCTGGTCTTCGCCCACACGCGCATCAAGTACCTGCGCAGCTGGCTGACGCAGCTGCTCACCACGCTCACGCCGGAGCTCGAGGCTCCCAAGGGCCGGGCGGAGGCGGAGCGCACCTTCGAGCGGCTGGTGCGGAGCCGGTTCCCGATGCTTGCGCTGAAGGAGGGCGAGCTGGTGCGGCTCCGCGGGGTGCTGGGCACGCTCGGGGCGATGCAAGGCGATCTGGGCGAGTCCGCCCGCAAGCTCTCGCTCCAGCTGCGCGGGATCGATGAAGACTTCGGGCGCTTCAGCAAGCGCGTGCTGGAGATCCGGTCGACGCTGTGAGTCCTCGGGCCTGCCAGCGCAGCGTGCCGCGTGAGGCGGCTCCCGGGAGGGCCTGAGCATGCTCGCCCCCCGGCTCACGGAGCTGCGCCTGCGGCTGGACTCGCTCCAGCAGAGCACCGCCCGTCCCGCGGGCATGGTGGGCTGGGCGCTCGGGCTGATGGCGCCGGGAGAGGTGGATCTCTCGTTCCCCATGATCGCGGCGCTGGACAAGGAGCTGGATCGGGTCGGCGTCCACACCCTGGCGGACGCGCACCTGCTGCGCTCTCTTGGGACGCGCAAGGGCAGGGCGGGGCAGCTCGCGGAGGCGCTGGCGGCTCGGGCGACCGAGGCGCTGGAGGAGTACGAGGAGCGCATGCGCCAGGTGGAGCGTGCGCGCCGGGCCGGGGAGATGCCCACCGGAGCCCGGACGGCGCTGGAGCGGGCCTTCGTGCAGCTGGCGCGCGTGGTGAAAGTGGCGGATGTGTTCGCCGCAGTGCCGGGCGTCCAGCCACCGCCGTTCGAGATCCTCCCTCGCCGCAACCATGTCTGGCAGGGGCGAGCGCCCGCCAGCGCGCGCATGGCCATCGCCGAGTTCCTCGCGGAGCGGGCGCGGGAGAACGTGGATGACGTGCTCCAGAAGCGGCGCGATCTGGATCTCGCCCACGAGGTGCTCCTGCGGCTGGGCTCGGATCACGACCGGGACCGGGGCGTGGTGCTCCGCCGCGAGGTGGCCGAGGCCCGCGATCGCACCCGGGCCAGCCCCGCCGTGCGCTCCCTGCACGAGCTGGTGAAGCAGGTGCGCCACACGGCCCGGCGCTCGCCGGGAGAGGCCTACCGGTCGTTGAAGGGGCTCTATGAGCGGGCGGTGGAGGCAGGGGACGCGCAGCTCGCCTCGGCCGCTCGCGCCGCCCTGGAGCCGATGCTGCCCTCGGCCAGCAAGATGAAGGCCCTGGTGGAGCAGGCCGAGCGGCAGGAGCTGTCCCGCTGGTTCGGCGAGAAGCCCCGCCTGCAGGACGGGGAGGTGGAGGAGGGGCTCCAGGAGAAGGCAGGGAAGAAGTCTCGCGCGGACGATCTCCTGGCGGATCTGGCCTTCTCGCTCGATCCGGAGCAGCTCGCGGCCTTCGAGCTGGCGGCGGGGTGCGCCCGCTACTTCGACGTGGAGGACTCGCTGTCCGAGGAGATCGCCCAGGTGGACACCCAGGCGATCCGGCCCGTCCCCAAGCGCGTGCCGTACCCCACGCAGAAGATGCACTTCGAGACGACGGGCAGCCTCCACGAGGTGCATGACTTCGTCGTCACCGATCCGCGGCTGGTCGTCTACGACATGGCCGCCAACCGGCAGCTCGTGCGCGCCTACATGGAGGAGGAGCCGCCTCCCAGGCCCAAGAAGCTCAAGCGCACCGCCGTGCGCGTGTACGTGCTGGACGCCTCCGGCTCCATGCACGGCGCCCGCGCCCGGTTCCGCGACGCCCTCCTCATCGCCGAGCTGAACAACCTGCGCGCCAAGGCCCGCCAGGGGCAGCCCTTCGATCCGCTGTACTTCTCCTTCTTCAACGACTCGCCCACGGAGCTGGCCCGCGTGGACACCGCCCCCGAGTCCACCCGGCAGATCGAGAAGCTCTTCCGGCACTCGCCCGCCGAGGGCCAGACGGACATCACCCTGGCGCTGATGTCCGCGTTCGACTCCATCCGCGCCGCGCAGGGGCGGGATCCCTACCTGGCCCGGGCCACCGTGGTGCTCGTCACCGACGGCGAGGACCGGGTGGACATGGAGCTCATCCGCCGCACCCGCGCCCCGATGGACTCGCTCACCATCGCGCTGAGCTTCATCTCGCTCGGCGAGGAGAACCCGGACCTGCGCGCCCTGGTGCAGGAGCAGCGCTCCCAGGGCGGCCGCGCCTTCTACCACCACCTCTCCGACGAGGAGATCCAGTGGGCGCGCACCGAGTTCGACGCCCCCTGGCGCACGCTGCTCCCTCCGGACGCGCCCGACTCGCCGGAGAACCTCGAGGCGCTGTGGCCGCACCTGGAGGCCCTGGAGTCCATGGCCTCCAAGCGCAGCGCCGTGGCCTCGACGGTGGCGGTAGAGGCCTCCTTCGATGCGCTCTTCCCCGAACAGCCCCAGGCCCAGAGCCGCGAGGCCGTGGGGAAGGACGTGCTGGCGCGGGTGGCGGACATCCTGGACGCCCTGTCCGAGGCCGCCTCACTGGCCCCTGCGGACCGCCGGGCCACGGAGAGCGTGGTGCTGCTCCAGCACCTGCTGGGTGTCTACCAGCTGACGCCGGCCCGCTACCTCACGGCGCTGGCGGCGGGGAACAAGGCCGTCCAGGACAACCTCGCGCGGGTTCGCCTCCTCTGCCGTCCGTTCGGGTAGGCTCGGCCCGGACATGTTCTTCGGCTTCTGGCGCAAGAAGAAGAAGGAGCAGAAGCCGGCGGATCCGCTGGCGGCCTTCGATCAGCTCATCGAGGATCTGGAGCGCCAGGGAGCCGAGGTCCGTAAGTTCGCGGCCACGCTGCTGGCGCTCAAGGGCGAGCTGACGCGCTCGGTGGATCGCTACGCGCGCCGGCTGGTGGACCTGGCCGAGCGCTACAAGGTGGCGGAGTCCCGCGCGGACGTGAAGGCCATGCAGGTGCTCTACCGGGATCAGGAGCAGACGGAGACCCTGCTCAAGTCCACGCGAGAGGCCCTGGAGCGAGCGGAGAAGGACTCCCAGCTGCTGCTGGAGGCCGCCAACGACGTGGGGGCGCGCGTGACGGAGCTGCGCACCGAGCGCCAGAGCGCCTCGGCCCGGCTCGTCGCGGGCAGCCTCGTCAGCGGCGCCATGCGCGAACAGGTGGAGCGCATCGAGAAGGTGCTCGCCGTGGACGCCGCCCGGGACGAGATCGAGCGGGCCCACCAGCTCGCGGAGATTTATCGAGAAGAGAGAGGGGAAGGGGAGAAGGCCGACTAAATCCCTGAAAGCACAGGGGTTTCATAATGTAGGCAACTCTTTCTTACCTCTTGCGACAATGGGTTTAGCTCTCCCACATTTCCCCAGGAGCTCCCCATGGTCCACAACATCCGCCGCGGTGACACCCTCAGCGCGCTGGCCCAGAAGTACGGCACGAGCGTGTCGGCGCTTGCCAAGGCCAACCACATCAAGAACCCGGACCTGATCATCGCTGGGCGGAAGCTCACGATCCCCGATGGGTTCGACCGGCCTGGGAGCCGCCCCTCCACGACGCCCCCGGGGATGTCCAACCGCCCGGGTTCGTCCACGCGCCCCAGCTCGCCCACGCAGGCGGGCCCTGTGACGGGCCCGAGCGCTCCGGCCGGTGACGGCAAGGGCGTGTCGGTGGATCAGCTGCGCCGCATCATGCCGAACCTGTCGCAGCAGAAGGCGGAGCAGTACCTGCCGCACATCAACCGCGCCATGTCCGAGGCGGGCATCACCACCAAGAACCAGAAGGCGGCGTTCCTGGCGCAGCTGGCGCACGAGAGCGGCCAGCTCCGCTACATGGAGGAGATCGCCTCGGGCTCGGCGTACGAGGGCCGCCGGGACCTGGGCAACACCCAGCCGGGCGATGGCACGCGCTTCAAGGGCCGTGGCCCCATCCAGCTGACCGGGCGCAACAACTACCGGGCCGCGGGCCAGGCGCTGGGAATCGATCTGGAGAACAACCCCCGCCGCGCCGCGGATCCGGACGTGGGCTTCCGCACCGCCGCGTGGTTCTGGAAGAGCCGCGGCCTGAACTCCCTGGCCGAGGCGGGCAACTTCCGCGAGGTCACCCGCCGCATCAACGGTGGCTACAACGGCCTGTCGGACCGCCAGCAGTACTACAACCGCGCGCTGAGCGTGCTGTGAGCTGAGCCGGCGAGCTCTCGAGCCGCCGTCCACAGACGACGAAGTCACGCGACGAGGACCGTGAGCCCCCTGGGGCCGCGGTCCTCGTTTCGTTTTGGGCGCTGAGCGGCCCTGGCGGCGGCGCGCGGCACGAACCTGTCTGACAAGCAGACCGTCGAATTAGCGGCCCGTGGCAGGGGTGGGGGAATGGCACGCGAATCCCCTGCAGTGGGGAGCAGAGGGGTGGTGCGCCTAGCAGAAGAGCAGAGTGGACAGGCGC
>Ga0255338_1001449_pt1 | contig 44886 bp, 39 predicted proteins | sample MeOH1_35cm_T4_19_FD_203715 | JGI IMG/M metagenome (GOLD analysis project Ga0255338, IMG submission 203715) | Sandy soil microbial communities from University of British Columbia, Vancouver, Canada - MeOH1_35cm_T4_195 | ecosystem: Engineered > Artificial ecosystem > Sand microcosm > Unclassified ...
AAATGGTAGCTGCGGTGGTCGTTCATTCGTCCGCGGCCGCCTTCTCGCACTTCGGCGTGACCATCGACACGCCGCGGATCGAGCAGCCGCGCCCCGCCGCCGTCGGCGCCGACCAGCGCACGATCGCGCGCTCACCCCGCCAGGCCCAGCGCGTCGAGAAGGTGATGAAGGCCAATTGCCCCGACACCCAGCGCGCGGGCGTGGTCAAGGCCTGACGGTCCGCGACATTCCGCCTTCGGGCGTCCGAATCATTCGTCCACCTGTTTGCGTCCGCCCGCGCCGAGGGTAATCCTGCGCGCCTGGGATCCCAGGCGGTCGGCAAGCGTGCGCTCGCCGCGTGGACGGGAAGGAACAGGCGTTGATGAGGTTCTCCAAGCGGCCGCGACCGACAGTCTTCGGGAGCCCGGAGGAGGACCCTCATGCGGTCGAGGCGTCTCATCGGGATGAATCGGAGGCGGTCGGCTTCCATCACATCGAGGCTCAACGGCAGACCCATCCCGTCGGCGCGGGCGGCGCCCGCGCGCTGGCCCCACAGACGGAACATCACGCCTATGCGGCGTTGCAGTTGGACGACCCGCCGCCATCCGGTTGGCCGACCTGGCTGATCGCCGTCGCCGTGGCGGCGCTCTGGGCGCTGGCGCCCATCGCCTTCGCCGTGGGCTACCGGAACAACGTGGCGCCGCTGCAGAACGACCCCTTCGCGCTGACGGTCTTCGCGCTGCTGGCCATCGGCCCGGCCATCTTCGTGCTGGGTTGCGCCTACATGATCCGCCAGGGGCAGAAGCTGGCCTACGAAGCGCGCCGGGCCAAGGCCATGGCCGAGGATATGCTGTCGCCCGCCCTGGTGGCCGCCTCGCGCGCCGGGGACGTGACCCTGGCCGTGCGGGAGGAAATCGGCCGCGCCGCCGCCGCCGCGGAGGAGGCCCGCGAGACGCTGATCGCCATGCGCGACGCCCTGGCCTTCGAGACCGACAAGCTGACCGGCGCCACCGCGCAGTCCGTGCGCACCGCCCAGGAGCTGGCCACGACCCTCGGCCGTGAACGCTCCGAGATGGGCGGCCTGGCCCAGACCCTCGATGCGCAGGCCACGCGGGTGACCGACGCCATCGCCCAGCAGGCGCGGATGATCACCGAGGCCACCGGGGTCGCCGAGACGCAGATCCGGGAGGCCGAAACCGCGCTGGCCGCCCGCGCCGCCGACCTCGCCGCCGCGGCGGGTGAAGCCAGCGACGCGGCGCGCACCGCCGGCGAGGACCTGACCCGCCATATCGCCCGGCTGGAGACCGCCGGCGTCGGCGTCGCCGACCAGGTCAAGGCGGTGGAGTCCGGCCTCACCGAGCAACGCGCCGCCCTGGTGTCGCTGAGCCAGACCCTGAAGGGCGACCACGAGACCTTCGCCGCCAACGCCGAGGCCCACGCGGCCACCCTGGGCGAGTTCATCGCCGAGGCGCGGCAGTCGGCCAATGAGATGAGCGAACGGGCGATGACCGGCGGCGAACAGCTTCGCCGCCTGATGTCGGACGCCGCCCTGCAGTTCCGCGACATCGCCGAGACCGCCAAGGCCGAGCGCGAGGAGTTCGGGCAGTCGACCCTGCACTCGCTGGAGGCCGTGTCTTCCGCCGCCGCCGACCAGCGCGCCCAGCTGGAGGCCCAGACCCGCGCCGCCATCGACGCCCTGGCCAAGGCCGCCGAGGAGACCCGCGCCGCCGCCGCCCGCCACGCCACCACCGCCCGCGAGCAGGTGGATCAGCTCTCCGAGGCCGCGTTCAGCGCCGGCCAGAAGGCCAATCAGGTGTTCGAGGCGCGGCTGGAAGAGGCCAAGGCCCTGGTCGAGCAATCCTCCAAGATGGTCGAGGACGCCGGCGCCGCCACGGCGCGCAAGCTGGAAGAGGGCGCCGCCGCCGCCCGCGCCACCCTGGAAGAACTGTCAACGATGATGGCCGAGATTGAGCAGCGGGCGGCCAAGATGCCCGCCGCCGCCGCCGGCCAGGCCGACCGGGTTCGCGCCGCGGTCGCCGATGGCATGGACGACCTGATGGCCCAGGCGCGCCGCACGGCCGAGGAGGCCCAGGCCATCGACGCCGCGTTCCAGGATCGCGTGCGCCGCAACTTCGAGATGCTGTCCGAGGCCGTAAAGCTGATGGGCGTGGCCGCCGTGGCGGCGCCGGTGGCCCCGGTTCCGCTGGCCGTCGCCCCCCCGCCGCCCAGGCCCGCCGCCCCGGCGCGCAAGGCCAGGACCCCGCCGCCGCCGGAGATCGAGGACGAGGAGCCTGAGACCCTTGAGCTGGCGACGCCGGTGGAGGCCTCGACCGCACCGCCGCCCGCCGGCGCCGAGCTCGCCGACCGCATCGGCCTGCGCAACCGCATCCGCCTGACCCCCACCGCCACCGACCGCGAGTTCTCCGCGGTGTTCGAGGCGGCCGGCGGGCCGCCCGCCGCCGCGCCTGCGGGCGATGGCGAGGAGGGCGAGGAGGGCGGCGAGACCTGGACCTGGAAGGACCTCCTGGCCTCTCTGGACGGCGCGGACGGCGATGGCGAACGCCTGGAGGACATGCTGGGCGCCGAACTCGCTCGGATGGGCGTCGATCCCGCCAAGCTCCTGCCCTCGGCGCGGATCGAGGAGATCGCCGCGGCGCTGCAGACCGGCGACCAGGACGGCGGCCGAGAGGTCGTCCGCAAGCTGGCCCCCGCCGCCACCCGCCGCATCGCGCGCCGGTTGTTCACGGACGATGACGTCAAGCGGCGCACGGGGGTCTATGTCCGCCGCTACAAGACCCTGATCGACGACGCCGTGTCGCGCGATCCCTCCGGGCATGCCCTCGCCGGGCTGCTGGGCGCGGAGGCGGGCAGGGTGTTCCTGCTGCTCGACGCCGCCGCCGGCGACATGATCTGAGGGAACCGGAATGCAGCCCGCGGGCGTTGGTATCGCCATGGATCAAGACCGTGACCGCGCGCACCGGGCCTGGCGACGAGCCGAGCGGATCAAGCTGCTCTCCGACCGCGTCGTCGGCGTCGGCCCCTGGGGCATCGGGGTCGACGGCGTGCTGGCCTGGATTCCGGTGGCCGGGACCGTCTATTCCGTCGGCGCCGCCGCCGTGTTGCTGAACGAGGCGGTCCAGTCCGGCGCCGCACGGCCGACCTTGATCAAGATGGCCGCCTACCTCGGGCTCGACAGCGTCGCGTCCGGGGTGCCGCTGGTCGGCTGGGCGGTCGACACCCTGTTCACCGGTCACGCCTTCGCCGCCCGAGCCCTGCAGAAGGACATCGAGCGCCGGCACGGCCGACCGGTCGATGAGACCCCGGCCGAGCTCGATCTGAACTTGGTCACCGGGCGTTAGGGCTTCCGCGCCGACAATCTGGCGCCTTGAACAGGCCTCCTTTCATAGTAAGGGAGGCCGTCAATTTCAGCGCCGGGGGCGTACTTGAAGATCCTGATCACGGGTGGAGCGGGCTTCATCGGCTCCGCCGTCGTCCGCCGCGCCATCGCCGACGGCCACCAGGTGGTGAACCTGGACGCGCTGACCTACTCGGCCAATCTCGAGAACGTCGCCAGCGTCGCCGCCAATCCCGGCTATGCCTTCGAGCACGTGGACATCTGCGACCGCGCCGCCGTCGAGGCGGTGTTCGCCAAGCATCAGCCCGACGCGGTGATGCACCTGGCCGCCGAGAGCCACAACGACCGGGCCATCGAAGGGCCGCTGGATTTCGTGAAGTCCAACATCCTGGGCACGGCGATCCTGCTGGAAGTGGCGCGCGCCTACTGGCTGAAGCTGGAGGGGGCCCGGAAGGACGACTTCCGCTTCCACCACATCTCCACCGACGAGGTGTTCGGCGCCCTGGGCGAGGACGGCGACTTCACCGAAGAGACGCCGTACGACCCGCGCTCGCCCTATTCCGCCTCGAAGGCCTCCTCGGACCACCTCGTCCGCGCCTGGGGCCACACGTACAAGTTCCCGGTGGTGATCACCAACTGCTCGAACAACTACGGCCCCTACCAATTCCCCGAGAAGCTGATCCCAACGGTGATCACCCGGGCGCTGGAGGGCAAGACCATCCCCGTCTACGGCGACGGCCGCCAGGTGCGCGACTGGCTGCACGTGGACGACCACGCCGAAGCGCTGTTGCTGGTCCTGTCCAAGGGCCGGCTGGGCGAGACCTACTGCATCGGCGGCGACGCCACGAAGCGGAACCTCGAGGTCATCAAGATCATCTGCGAACACCTCGACAAGATGGCCCCCGCCAACACCAGCCACGCCGAGAAGATCACCTTCGTCACCGACCGGCCGGGGCACGACTTCCGGTACTCCATCGACGCCTCCAAGCTGGAGGCCGAGCTGGGCTGGAAGGCGCGCATGCCGCTGGGCGAGGGCCTGGAGGACACCGTGCGCTGGTACGTCGACAACTACGCCTGGGTGGAAGGCATCCGCCAGCGCGGCTTCGACAGCGAACGCCTCGGCCTGGTGAAGGCATGAGCCCCGCAACCACAAGGAAGGGGCTCGTCCTGGCCGGCGGCGCCGGCACCCGGCTGCACCCCCTGACCATCGCGGTCTCGAAGCAGCTGCTGCCGGTCTACGACAAGCCGATGATCTACTATCCGCTGTCGGTGCTGTTCCTGGCCGGCATCCGCGAGATCCTGATCATCACGACGGCCGAAGACCAGGCGGGCTTCCAGCGCCTGCTGGGCGACGGGTCCCGATTCGGGGTGAAATTCGAGTACGTCGTGCAGCCCACGCCGGGCGGCCTGGCCGAGGCGTATCTCCTGGGCGAGGAGTTCGTGGGCGGCCAGCCCAGCACCCTGATCCTGGGCGACAACATCTTCTTCGGACAGAACTTCCGGAAGATGCTGAAGGCGGCGGACGCGCGGAAGGAAGGCGCGACCGTGTTCGGCTATCCGGTGCACGACCCGGAGCGCTATGGCGTGGTGGAGCTCTCGCCCGAGAACAAGGCGCTCTCGATCGAGGAGAAGCCGGCGAAGCCCAAGTCGAACTACGCGGTGACCGGCCTCTACTTCTACGACGGCCGCGCCAGCGAGATCGCCAAGACCCTGTCGCGCTCGGCGCGCGGCGAACTGGAAATCACGGCCCTGAACGACGTCTACCTGCAGGAGGGGAACCTGCACGTGGAGCTGCTGGGCCGTGGCTTCGCCTGGGAGGACGCCGGCACGCACGACAGCCTGATCGGGGCGGGCGAGTTGATCCGCGTCTTCGAGCAACGCCAGGGCCTGCGCATCGGCTGCCTCGAGGAGATCGCCTTCGAGAACGGCTGGATTGACCGGGACGAGCTGATGAAATCGGCGGAGTTCCAGGGCAAGAGCGAGTACGGTCGGTACCTGCGGGAACTCGCGGTTAGCGGGAAATAGGCGCCGCACCGCACTGCAACAGGTTTGACGAACATCGTTTCCGGATGTCGTCACAGAGGCCTAGCGGCCCATCCAGACCAGCTTTCCTAAGCTGCGAATTCATAAGAAGTTTTCAGGTTTCGATGTTCTCGAAGCCCGCGCCCTATTGTTAATTGTGCGGCGCAGGCGCATCACGGCCCCCCCTACAGCCCCCGGTAGATATCCCCTACTCGCCCGACAGGGGAACCGTGCTGACGCCCGGTTGCGTGGTTGCTAAGGTATATAACTAGTAAAAAAGGGTGCTTAAAGTATGCGTACGATGACCAAGCTCGCGGCCTCGGCCGCACTCGCGCTCTCGGCCCTGGCCTACGCCGGCTCTGCCAGCGCCATGACCTACATCTCCCCCTGGACCGGCACGCCCGACACGGCGGTGACGCTCACCTTCGGCGACGACAAGATCAGCGACGCATCGGGCGACGGCACGTACGCCGGCGGCGCCACGTCGGCCGACGGCACGTCGTCCCACGTCTGGGACGGCACGACGTTCACCGACACCTTCTCGTTCACGCTCCCGACGGGCAGCGTGGGCTTCTCGGGCATCTCGATCGCCTTCTCGGCGCTCGCCGCCCTGAGCTTCGACAGCGTGACGTTTAACGGCGTGACGCTGACGCGCACCAACACCCCGCAAGGGAACGGTGGCAACCTGGCCGTCTTCAGCTCGGCCGTGCCGCTGCCGGTTCTCGCCGGCGGCCCGCAGACCCTGGTGGTTACGGGCACCGGCGGCGCCAACGCGTCGTGGGCCGGGTCCGGCACGTTCGAGCCGGCCGCGGTTCCGGAACCGGCGACCTGGGCCCTGATGATCACGGGCTTCGGCGGTGCGGGCGTCATGCTCCGCTCGCGTCGTCGCCAGGCGTTCGCCGCCTAGGCGCGACGTCTCTAAATGCGCTGGAAAGGCCGCCGCCCGGACGGGTCGGCGGCCTTTCTTTTTCGACGGGCGGCCTGCTTTTCGCGGCGGACTCCTCAGGGCGCGTAGAGTCCGTTACCGTGTTCTTTGGGAGTCGACGCAGGCGCGATACACAGGGCCTATAATCAAAGTCGGGCGTGAACTTCACGTTCACCCGGCGTAGTCCTAGTTGGCGCACTGCAATTCATTGATGGAAGCGAGCATGCAAACAAAGTCTATGGTCCTCGTCGTCGGCCTTTGCGCGGGGCTGGGCTTGTCGGGCTGCGACCGCGTCAAGAATCTGATGGGCGGCGGCAAGCCGACCGGCCAGGTCGTCGCGACTGTCGATGGGCAGGAGATCACCGCCCTGGAGTTGCGCCGTGAGATGGGCGGGTTCTCCTCCCGCGATCCGGAGGCGATGAAGCGCGCGCAGCAGCAGGTGCTGCAGCGGATCATCGTCCGCAAGCTCCTCGTGGAGAAGGCCAAGGAGGAGAAGCTCGACAAGACGCCGAACTACAACCTGGATGTGAAGCGCGGTCAGGAAAGCCTGCTGGCCGAACTCTATCAGCGGAACATGGCCTCCAAGGTCACTGTGCCCACCAAGGCCGAGGCCGAAGCCTTCATCGCGAGCAACCCGGCGATGTTCGCCAACCGCCGGGTCCTGGTGGTCGATCAGCTGGTCGCCGCCCCGAACAAGATCGATCCGGCCCGCTTCCAGCCGCTGAAGAGCCTGGAAGAGGTGAAGGCGCTGCTGCAATCCGAGAACGTGGCGTTCCAGGAGAGCGTGGCGACCCTGGATACGCTCCAGGTGAACCCGCAGCTGATGGCGCAGATCGACGGCCTGCCGCCGGGCGAGGTCTTCGTGATCCCGCAGCGGGGCTCGTTCGTGTTCAACCGGATCACGGGCAGCAAGGCCGCCCCGTTCACTGGCGAACCGGCGGTCCTCTACGCGACCAACGCCCTGCGGACGCGCAAGGCGCAGGAGAGCGTCGGCAAGCAGATGGAGGCGATATACAACGCCGCCAAGCCGAACATTAAGTACGCTGCGGCGTTCGAGCCCCCGAAGACGCCGCCCGGCAAGGGCGCCGCTCCGGCGGCCAAGGGCGCGGCCGCGCCGGCGGCTCCTGCTGCGGCCCCGGCCGCGGCCCCCGCGGCGAAGCCCTAGGGCTCCACACGGCTTTCCCGGGTTCGGGCCTGTGGCCTGAACCCGGCGAAAGGCCGGACACTCCCAAGAAATTGGCGACGAAGGCGGCGACCGCCGCCTACACAAACCGTCCTAGGCGGTCGCACCGCTAGATGTGGCCTTGCGCACCGCCGGCGGAGTCGCCGGGATCGCCTCAAGACCGTCGCGGGCCCACGACATCCAGATGAACGCCGGCAGTCCGTCGTCCAGGAAGCGGTAGTTCGCGGTGTCGTCGTTCTGGATCTCGCGCAGCAGGCCTTCGTCCTTGAGCAGGGCGATCACCTGTTGGGCGCGCTTAGCCTCCAGGTCCTGGTCGGTGACCAGTTCCTGCAGGGTGAAGGTGCCGTCGGCGGCGAGGGCCGCGCGCGCCGCTGCGGCGATGGCGCCGCCGTGGCCGTCCATGAGCCGCGCCACGCGCGCCACCAGAGGTTTTGACACCCGGCCCGCGAACTCCTCCACGGCCTGTTCCACGGCCTGGGCGACGTCGGCGGGCTTCACCGTCGTGCGCTGCTGGTTCAGGGCCGTGTGGCCGGCGTGGTGGCAGATCAGGTTGGCGAGGTACGGAGAACCGCGCGAGGCGGCCACGACGAACGCGGTCGCCGTCGGCTCGAAGGTCATGGTCGTCTCACGCTCGCCATTGGCGACGATGGAGGCGATCTCCGCGTCGCTCATCTTCTCCACATGCTGGGCGAAGATGTTGCGGCGGATCGACGGGATGTGCTCGACGAGGTCGGACAGGTCCCCGGCCACGCCCGACAGCACCAGCTGCACGCGGCCCAGGCGGTCGGAGAGCGTCTTGATCAGTTCGGCGATGTCGCGCCGGAAGGCGGCCGACTCGCACTGGTCGAACTCGTCCAGGATGATCAGCACCCGCGTGCCGGTCAGCTTGGCGCACAGGTCGCCGAACACGCGCGGGGAGATCTGGGTCGTCGGCAGCAGGTCGAGCAGCGACGAACCGCGCTCGGCCTCGGAATCGTTGGGCGCGAAGCCCGAATGGTACAGCAGCGGGATGTCGGCCGCCGCGCCGCGGAAGATCTCATCGAACGACGAGAGCGCGCCGCACGAGGTGTAGACGACGAGGTAGCGGGCGTCAGTGGCCGCGGCCCGCAGCATGTGCAGCAGCGAGGTCTTGCCGATCCCGCGCTCGCCGTAGAGGACCACGTGCAGGCGCTGGTTCTCGATCGCGCCGATGATGGTGCGCAGCAACGCCTGGCGGCCCGAGAACATCCGACCGTCCGCCACCGGGTGCGACGGCGTGAACGCCTGGCGCAGGCGAGCGCGGAACGTGGCCATCTTGTCGCCGCCGCCCGCATAGGGCTGGTCGCTGGCCATGGTCTGGAAGCGGGGCAGCACGCCCTCGCTGCGGTCGCGGCGCGCTTCGAGGAAGGCCGGCACACTGCTCTGCGCTTGGCGAACGCCGACACTGGCCACCTTCGGAGGCGCAGGCCGGCGCTTGAAAATCGATGTCACCTTGCCGAGCAAGCTCAAGAACGCCTCCATACGCCCAGTCCAGCCGAGGCGAGCGTCATTGTCATAACGCCGTCGGGCTGTTTTAGGGCAAACGTTTCCGATTCCAACTATGACGCTTCGCGCCCTTCAGTTTGATTAATCGCCAAGGCACGCAGGCTTGTGGCAGTTCGATCACATTCCACGGCGGGCCTGGGGGTAGGGGCGAGTTGATACGGCTGTTCATCTGGTTGCTGCTGCTTGGCGCCGGCGCCTCGGCGGCGGGCCTGTTTCTGGCAGTGTTCGGAGGCCCGTTCAGCGTGCGTCTGGACGTCCTGTCGCACTTCCTTCCGCTCCTGGTGGCCGGCGCCGCCGCGGCCGTCGTTGTGCTGCTTCTGCGACCGACACGCGCTCAGCGCATCGCGGCGGCCGCCATCCTGGCCGTGGGCGTACTGGCGACCGCGCGGGCGGTCTGGCCGGTCGTCTCCTATGCGCAAGTGATGGCGCCTACGCCGGAGCGTTCGCTTCAGATCAAGATCATCCAGCTGAACGTCCTGGACGGAAACCGGCGGACCGACGTGCTGCGAACGTGGCTCAAGGCTCAGGACGCCGACATCGTCGTGATGCAGGAGTCGCCCGACATCTCCGAACAGATGCCCGCGCTCGGCTATGTCTCCATTTGCGGAAGCTGCCCCGCGACGATCTTCGCGAAGCAGGCCGCGTATTGGGACAACGGTCCGACCTGGGACTGGATGGTGCAGCGGACGGTCGCGGCGGCGCGGTTCCGGGATGGCCGCGGCGACTACACGGTTCTCGCGGTTCATCGTGGCCGACCGACTCGTTTTTCACGGACCGCGGACGAGACGGCGGCGCTGGCCAAGATGGCGAGCCGGTTCCCCGCCGAAAGCACGATCCTGGCCGGCGACTTCAACTCCACGCCGTGGTCGGCGGCGCGCCGTCGCGAGGAAGCGGGCCTTGGCCTCGTGCGCCAAACGCGGGCCCTGCCGACCTGGCCGGCCGAGGCGGTCAGCCACAACCGTCTCGGCTTCCCGTTGCCGGTCCTGCCGATCGATCACATCTACGCCGGCCGCGACTGGGCCACGGTGAAGGTCGAGCGGGGACCCAAGGTGGGGTCAGACCACTATCCGGTGGTCGTCACGCTGCAACGCGTGCGCGGGGCCCCTACGTCTGGCGCGCGCTGATCGTGGCCGGATTGCCGATGGCGAACGAGTTCGGATCCATGTCCTTGGTCACCACGGCGCCGGGCGCTATGACGCAATCCTCCCCGATGGTGAGGCCCGGCATGACGATGCACCTCGCGCCCAGGCGAGTGCGCGCGTTCAGCCGGGTATCGACGTGGAGGCCGCGCGTCATGTCATGCGTTAGGACCACCGCGTGGGATTCGATGACACAATCAGGCCCGATGTGGACGCCTCGGGGCCAGGTGCGATCGATGAGAGCTGTCGTCGCAATCCGCGCGGTCGGGTGGATATCCATGCCCCAGAGTCTGGTCTGGATCAGGCGCTGAATACGGCTATGTAGGGCGTTGAACAAGCCGGAGACCTCGCTGCGGGGGACATCGTTGGGCGAAACAATCGAGCTCAAAAATACGCAGCCGCTAGGGGGACGTCTATGGCGTTGAAGTCGCTCGATCAACTCCGGTCGATCAGATCTATGCTGTTGAATATGCGCAACATCTGGTTGAGGCGAAAGGGCGTTGTTCTCGGCGCTCGTCCCAGCATTTCGCTGAGTTCGGTGTTCGAGACTTCCCCAGGCTCCACGATCACGATCGGCGATGACACCCTGGTCGCATTCAAATCCCTGATCACCACGCGCGCGGGGGGAGGGGAACCCCGGGCCATCTCCATAGGCGCTCGATGCTTCGTGGGCGGGGGCAGCATGATCATGCCGGGGGTGACGATCGGGGACGAGTGCATCGTCGCGGCCGGGGCGGTGGTCTTCCAGGACCTGCCGCCGAGGTCGATCGCGGCCGGCAACCCTGCCCGCGTCTTGAGGACCGGCATCGAGGTCGGCCCATACGGCCGGCTGAAGGGCGCGGACCTGATGAGCCGTCGCACCTATGACGGCGAGGACATATAGCCCCGGCCGCGACTGTCCTGGCCGGGTGAGGCGTGGCGCGCGCTACGCTGCGTCGGCGGCCTGCTCGTCCTGCCGGGGGCGATAGACGTTCTGGTACCAGACCTCGGCCGAGAGGATCGTCCAAAGCGTCTCGCCGGCGTCGATCTTGCCGGACACGTGATCGTCTACCAGCTTCCGGACCTCGGCGGCGTCGGCATACTCCTGACAGAGGCCGTGCTTGGCTGAGATGTGGTCGATGAGGAAATCCTTCATCGGGCCGCGGAACCACTCCTTGAGCGGCGTGCGGAAGCCCCACTTCTTGCGGCTGATGATGTCGTCGGGCACCAGTTCGCGCGCCCATTGGCGGACAATCCACTTGCCGGTCGCGCCGCGCACTTTCAGCGACGCGGGGAGGGCCAGGCCGAACGCGGCCAACTCCTTGTCGAGGAACGGCGGACGCACCTCCAGCCCCTCGGCCATGGTCATCCGGTCGCCACGCTCCAGCATGTTGCCCGGCAGCCAGGTGAGGCAGTCCAGCATCTGCATCCGCAGCAGGCCGTCGGGATCGTCGACCCGGGCCAGCGCCTCGGACTGACTGGCGATCGCCTGCTCCCAGTTCGCCCCGGTCCAGTCGAGGCCAGGCAGGATCCGGTGCAGGTCCGCGCGGTCCAGGTAGCTGAACCACTGGACATGGCGGTCCACCTCTCGCGGCTCGGCCAGCGCCCGGGCGGCCACGAGGGCGCGTCGCTTGTCGAGTCCGGCCAGGCCGGCCAGACCGGCGAGGTTGCCGGAGCCCAGGACCCGCGCGAGACCCCGGAGCGCGCCCGGGGCGCGGGCGAAACTGTACTTGGGGTAGCCCGCGAACACCTCGTCGGCCCCTTCGCCGGACAGCACGACCTTCACGTCATGCTTGGCGATCGCGCTCATCTCGGCGATGGCGATATCGGCCGGCTGGCTGACCGGGCCGTCGCGGCAGGCCGACAGCTCGGCGAAGCGTTTCATGTAGGCCTCGGGGCCCACGTTGATCGCCTGGTGCTGCGAGCCGATCGCCTCGGCCATCAGACTGGCGAAGTGCAGCTCGGAGTGCGGGTCGTCGGTGAAGCCGACGGAATAGGTCCGGATCTGCTCGCTGGGCGCGCGGATCTTGCGCATGGCCGCGACGATCAGGCTGGAGTCCAGGCCGCCCGACAGGAAGGCGCCGACCGGCACATCCGCCACGAGCCGCTGTTCCACAGACTCCAGGAACAGGTCGCGTCCCTCGCGAACCAGGGTCTCGGCGCTCTTGCCGCGCTGGGCGGCGCGTGCGCTGCGGGTCTCGTCCACCAGGTCAAAGAAGCGGCCGATCCGCAGGCCCTGGCGGTCGAATTCGAGGTAGGTCCCCGGTTCGAGCTGGCGCACGCCGCGGTGCAGGGTCTCGGCGCCGTAGACCGCGCGGAACCGCAGGGCCTGGCGGAAGGCGTCCATGTTGAGACTGCGGTCGACGTCGGGATGCGCCAGGACGGCCTTGATCTCGCTGCCGAACACGATCGAGCCGGGGGTCGGGGTGGCGTAGAACAGGGGCTTCTCGCCCAGCGCGTCGCGGCCGAGCAGCAGCTTCTGGCCGCGCTCGTCCCAGAGGGCGAAGGCGAACATGGCGTCGAACTTGGGCAGCGCCGCCGGGCCCGAGCGGGCGAGCCAGCGCATGATCACCTCGGTGTCGCCGTTGGTGGCGAACCGCTCGCCCAGGGATTCAAGTTCCTGGCGCAGCTCTTTGTAATTGTAGGTTTCGCCGTTGTAGACGAACGCGACGCCTCGGTCCGGCGCCTGCATCGGCTGGGGGCTGCCGGCCACGTCAATGATGCTGAGGCGTGCGTGCGCGAGGCCGCAGGGCCCCTGCACCCAGGTTCCGGTGGAATCCGGTCCGCGACGGCCCAGGGCCACGACCATGGCGGCCATGCCGCGCGGATTGATGCCCCGGTCGAAGTCTACGCGCCCGCCGATACCGCACATGTGGGATTTAGCCCTGGCTTGGTTTGGATCGACGAGGCTGGAGCTTCAGCCTCAAGCCGCCCAGCTCGAAAACAGTGAAGGCCTCACAAAGCCGCCAACCTTTAACTGAATCGCTAAACAGCCTAGCGAATTATAGTGCGTTGCCCTTTCGACCGCCGCTATGAACGACCAAATTTCGGCTCTTTTGTCCAGACGCCGCCCGTCGATCCGCGAGGCATAGACGAGACTGGCCGGCATGAGTGATGCCGGCATGGGAGCTGCAGAATGTTGGTCGGGAAGGTACTGCAGACGCTCTGGGCCCGGCGCGCGATCGTGCTGGTGGCTCTCCTGAGCACGATCGCCGGGGGCGTCGTGGTGTGGAAGACGCTGCCGCCGCGGTACGCCGCGAACTCGCGCGTGATGCTGGAGGTCGTCAGGCCGGATCCGGTGACCGGCCAGATACTGGGTAAGGACACCGCGGCGGCTTACGTCCGGACCCAGATCGAACTCATCCGGGACTACGAGGTGGCCGGCCGCGTCGTCGATGAACTGGGCTGGCTCGAGAATCCGGAGTTCCAGGCGGCGTACGACACCCGCACGACCGGCGAAGACCTCGACATCCGTCGTTGGGCCGCCCAGCCGCTCATGGGCGCGACGTTCGCGACCATGCTGCCCGACAGCAACGTCCTTCAGATCAGCTTTCGCTCCACGTCACCCCAGAACGCCCGCGTGATCGCGGACAGCCTGCGGCGCGCCTACATCGCGGCGACCGCCGAGCGGCGGCAGGCTGGCAACCGTGCGACGGCTGAATGGTATTCGCAGCAGGCCGCCAAGACCAAGGAAGCGCTTACCGCGCTCGAGGCCACGAAGACCGAGCTGCAGCGACGGACCGGGGTTGTGCTGCAGGCGCGCGGCACGGACATGGAGTCTGAGATACTACGGTCGGTGGCGTCGGTGACCGGCCGCCCGGTCCCCGCGGCCGCACCTGTGTCCATGAGGGCTACCCAGCAATTGCTCGAGCTGGATGCGCAGATCGCGCAGATGTCGCGGGCGCTTGGCCCCAATCACCCAAGTCTTCAGGAGGCTCAGCGCCGGCGTTCGGGGCTTGCGGCCGCAGCCGCGAGCGAAAGCCAGGAGGCGCGTGACAGCGCGGGCCGCGTGCAGATCCAGGCCCGGGCCTACATCGATCAGTTGGGGGCGCAAACCGCCAAGGTGGTCTCGCAGCGTGACGCCCTTGCAGAGGCCCAGCGCCTCCAGGATGAAATCGACTTGATGCGGGCCCAACTCGAAGCCGAGACCGAAAGGGCCGCCAAGCTCCTGGGCGACGCAGAGATCGCGGCGACCGGCCTGACACCGGTTGGCGACACGCCCCTTCCGACGACGCCGGAATTCCCGAACCCGCCGCTTATAATGGGAGGCGCCGTGATCCTCGGCGGGGGCGTTGGCATCCTGCTGGCCCTCCTGACCGAGCTGCTGGGCCGCAAGATCCGCTCGACGGACGATCTCGAGGCGGCGACCCGCGCGCCTGTGCTGGGCCGCCTTCCGGCCCCGCCGCCGCAGGGCCGCGGCCGGCTTGCAGGGAAGCTCCGCCCCATCAGAAGGCGGTCGGGCAAGGCGGCGGTCAATCTGGGCCAGCAGACCCAGTCGGCCGGCGTTGGTGAGGGCGCTTCGGTTTCACTCGGAGAGGCGCGTTGAGATTCCGTCGCCAGTCCCCCGTGGGCGCGCGAGACGTTCTGGGCCACCGCCAGGCCAAGGAGCTTCGCCAGGACGCCGTCGACGAGTTGTCGCACGAGATCGTTCGACGCCTTGTGGCGAGGGGCCGTCGCGGCCTGACCGTGGCCGGGGTTTCCGACGGCGTGGGGGCCAGCTCGACGGCCATGGCGCTGGCCTGGGCCCTCGCGCGTCGGCAGGTCGCCACACTGATCATCGACACGGACCTGCAGCGGCCGACCACGAATGCGCCGCCCGCAGCCCATCACGATCGCCCGGGGCTGGCTGAGGTGCTTCGGGGAGAGATCGGCCTGATCGATGCGCTGGACGTCGGGGACGGGTCAGGCCCAACGGTGCTGCGCGCGGGATCGCCCCGCGGGGAAAGCGAAGCGAGGATATTCTCGAAGGGGCTCAGCGAAATCCTCGAGCACGGCCTGCGCCGATTTCAGATGACCATCGTGGACTCGCCTCCGGCGAACCGGTCGACGGTGTCGTTCCATGTCGCGCGGACGACCGGCTACAGCCTTCTCGTGGCGCGCCGGAACGTCAGTTTCGCCCAGGATTTATCGCTCTTCGCAGACCAGATGCGGCAGGTAGGAGCTGAGGTCGTCGGAAGCGTGCTGACCGGCTGACGCGGCCTTGTTCCGCGACCGTCTCGGCTTCGGGCTGCGCCATGTCCGCGCGGCGCACAAGCGCGATGACCGCGGCGAGTAACATGAACGCGAGCGGCTGATTGTCGTCTTGGCTGAATACCGACTTGATGACGATGTAATTGATCAAGCAGATCGAGAACGGCAGCAGCAGCTGCAACTCGTCGTCGAGCTTGCGTTTGGCGATCGCCCGCGCCCCGATCCAGGCCCCCCAGGCGAACATCCCATAGTAGAGTATGAAGCCGACAATTCCGTACTCCAACAGGATGCTCAGGAAATAGGAATCGATCGTCTGAATGCCGTCTGGCCCGACGTAGTTCAGCACGTTCCCGCCCTGACCCAATCCGTGGCCGAAGGGGTGGCTCAGGATCTTTGGAGTACCGCTGGCCCACTGTTCGATACGGCTCTGGTCGCTGGAGGCCTGAGCGCCGTTGCCCCAGAATTTCGCTCGCAGGCGGCCGATGAAGATCGTCGCCGCCACGCCGACGCAGAAGATCGCCGGATACGCCAGCACGATCGCCGGCGCGATTATGCTCCCCTTGTTGCGCCGCCATTGGAGGATCGCCCAGAAAAGCAGGTAGAGCAGCATGGAAAGCAGGCTGGAGATCAGCCCGAGCCGGGAGTCGGTCTCAAGCACGACATAGAGTGCGACAAGAATGTAGCCCGCCGCGAAGAACCGTGGCCCGTTGCTTTTGGCGGTCAGAAGAAGATGCACCGCGAAGGGCGCCACAAGCCCCAGGAACTCCGATAGGCCGAGGGGCGTGCCGTAGGTCCCCTGCACACGGTATTTGCCGGTCGCGGCGCGAGACAGGCCTGACAGCGCCCGCAGCACGGCCTCGTCCTCGATCTTCAGGATCGAGGGAATGTGGTTCGACCACACGACGTGGTGGATGCGTGATTCATACAGGCCCACCGCGCAGACCACGCAGGCCATCGCCAGGAACAGCTTCATCCAGCGACTGGCGAACCCTGGGCGTGTGAACAGCACCAGGCTCACAAAGAAGATCGAGAACCAGTTCGTGACCACGACGACGTAGCGGCTCGCCGAGGAGCCGACGCTGACCGAGTAGCCGACCGAGAGCGTCGCGATCAACGCGAAGCCGAGAAGCATCCGTGAGATCGGACGGTCATATTGGAAGACCTCCAGCAGGTGTTTTCGGAACTGCGTGGAGACGGACAGGCAAATCAGAAGCGTGAAGAGGAGAGGCAGGCCCGTGAGGCGGAGAAGCGTGATCCACGGCAGCCCCGGCAAGCCGATGGCGAGGTAGTTGGGCCAAATGAACAGCGCCGCGAAAAACGCGATGTAGAGCGGCTGCAAGGCGCTGGTCGGCGCGTAGTCGCCCGACGGCAACGCCCAGATCACCAGGATCGCCAGCAGAGCCAGGGGGACGGCGAAGGGCACCATCAGGAACGGCGCGAACCGCGCGTAGGAGAACCCGTAGAGGAAGCAAGCCGCGGCGAGACCCACGTAGACCGCGAGCTTGGCCCAGCGGTTCATCCGGCGCTGGCGATAGAACGGAAGGACAGGGAGCGCCGGCTCGAGAGAACCGAGTTCGTCAGTCGCGCTTCGGGTCCTGAACGGGTTCTGCATGGTCTTTCAAGTTCACGCTACGCCCGATGCATACGTGCCACTAGCGTCCGGCGCCAGACGATCCATCGCTCCGAGCCGCGGCCAAGTCGCCGAGCAGAGCCAAGAGGTGCTCCGTCAGTGCGGCCGGTTCGGTGGTCGCCATGACGCGTTCGAGTGTTCGAGCTTCCACCACTGCGGTTTCAAGTTCCTCAACGGTCTCCGCCGTCGCGATCAGGCCGCGAGCGACGAAGGCGGCTACGATCTCTTCCTGGTGGTTGTCGTAGTGCTCCCCCCGCGATGGCATTCGCGGCATGGCGATCACGCGGCAACCCTGCTGCAGCGCCGTGATGAGAGAGCCTGTGCCTCCGTGGCAGACCACCGTCGCCGCCCGGGCCTGGATCTCCCCCACTTGGTCAAAGGTGAGCGACTCGACCAGTTCGACGCCTTCGATCGGCGGGACTTTCACGCCTGTCTGCATGATCACCCGTTCGGTAATCACGCCATGACGCTTGGCCGTCGCCACCGAGGATACGAGCCGTTCGAAGGGCAGCGTGGCGCCGACGGTGGCGAACAGCAGAGGCTCCTTCGGCGGAGCGCGCCGGTCCAGAATCTTGAACGGATCGAACACCTTGGCCTTGGGATAGAAGGCCGTCAGCTTCGGTGACTGCACGATCATCTCGTGGGCGATGGGCGCTGCGAGGCGTCCGAAGAGCGACGGCTTGTCGAACCGGGCAAAGGACTCGATCACGATCACCCGGGCCCCGAACAGCCGCGCCCAGACCACCGCGAAATAAACCGCACCCGCGCCGGTGCTGATTATGACATCCGGGCGTTCCCGCAGAATGGTCGCAGCGCTGCCCCAGATGCTCTGCAAGGCGCGCCACGCGATCGTGAATGGATTCCCGCGCTTGACCTGCCCCCAGGCCACATGGGGGACGAAGTAGGTTCTGTGCTGTTCTTGCAACGAACGGCCCAACGCCGTGTCTTCGGTAAGGAAAAAGTAGTCGAAACGGGACCACACCCCCTTGAGGTCTAGGAGTTGTCGCACATGACCGCCGCCCGACGCGGCAAGGCAGAGCTTCAAGGAAGGTCTCTCCCGATGCTCCCTAGGGGCCTCGTGCGAGCCTGCGCCAGGCGTGGCGTTCATGTTGTCTCCTGCGCGCACAGCCCCGGCGGCGGCGCTGCGATCCCAATCCCCGCACGCGCCGAGGCACGCATAGCTGAGTCGGACGACCAAGCCACGGCGAGTGAACGCGGTGCGCGCCTTTCCATCGGTCGGCGGGTGCTGCTATGCATCCCAACCAGCTCCAAGAACACACCACAGGGTCGAATGCGTCGGGTTTCCACATTCACGTTGGCGCTACTCGGCTCGGCATCCTGGGTGTCGGCCCATGCCCAGGAGCTTCCGCAGGTAGAGCCGAAGCGCCAGATGGACTTCGGGATCCGGCTCGCGGCCACTTACGACACCAATGTCTCGCGCTCGACCGAGGAAGCCGCGGCGCTGCGGGGGCTGACCCAGGAAGACACGACCTATACGGCCTCAGGCACTGTCGCGCTCGTGCAGCCGCTGGGCAAGCAGGCCTTGTTCATCAACGGGTCGGCCGGGTACGACTATCATGACAAGAACCGCAAGCTGGACGCCCGCCGGATTGATCTCTCGGGCGGCGCGGTAAAGCTGTTCGGCCGTAATTGCCGCGCTCTGGCCTTCGGCCGCTATGGCGCCGCCCAGAGCCAACTGGACGACACGAGTTTCGTCGTGGTCAAGAACGTGCTGACCCGGACCACCGTGTCTGCGGCGCTGGAATGCCAGCCGGCGCAGGGCTTCGGCCTGGTGCTCTCCGCCGCGCACGACGAGACCAGCAGTTCCGCCGCCGCTCAGAAGAGCCAGGACGCCAATTCGGACAACGCGACAGTCGTCCTGGCCTATGCGCGCCCCTCGCTGGGCACCTTCAGGTTGATCGCCAACTTCGCCGAAACCGAGTTCCCGAACCGCGATCTGTCCCTGGGCCCCGCGCTCGGAGACCATCTCAGCGTCACAAGCTACGGCGTTGGCTATAGCCGCCGGCTTGGGACCCGCATCGAGGTCAGCGCCGCGGCCCAACGCACCATGATCAAGCGGGACGCCGCGCCCGCCGGGGTGCCGCTGAAGTCCACGGCCACCACCTACGACGGCGAGATCCTCTACAAGGCCGGCACGCGGCTCGACTTCCGTCTCTCGGGCAACCGCAGCGTGACGCCCTCGAACCGCGTGGGCCAGCTCTTCGACGTCAACACCCAGGTCGAGGGCTCGGCCCGCTACCGGCTGGGCACCCGGGTCGAGCTGGAGGCGGGGTACAGATGGGAAAAAATTCGATCTGAGGGCGACGCTGTCGCTTTAGGTCCAATTTTAACCAACTCGGACAAGGATGTATTCTTCGGCGGCGTCCGCTACCGCCGCTCCGAAGGGGCTGCGCTTGGGCTGGAAGTGCGGCGGGAGGAGAGAGAGACAAACTTGCCGACCTTCGACTACACTAACACCGCCGTCACGCTCACGCTCGACGTCCCCTTCTGAACCTCATGAAAATGGCCATGCTCGCGAAATTCAACAGCTTCTTCTTCGCGCTCGCCGTCGTCGCCGGCTTGTCATACGGACCCGGCGCGTGGGCTCAGGCGCCGACCGCCGGCTCGACGATCCAGAACGCGCCGCAGCCGTCTGACGGGTCGTCCGGCGAAGCCGGCTATGTCCTGGGGCGAGACGACGTGATCGAGGTGACCCTGGTGGGCCGCAACGATTTCAGCGGCCGCGCGCGGGTTCAGGCCGACGGCACCATTCAGATGCCGCTGATCGGCAAGGTCCTGGCGTCGGAGAAGACGACGGCCGAGGTGGCGGACTCGATCCGGACCAGTCTGGTCAAGGGCGGCTTCTTCGCCGATCCGATCGTGAGCGTGGAAATCGTCGCCTACGCCAGCCGCTACGTGACCGTGCTGGGCGCGGTGGGTTCGCCGGGCCTCGTGCCGATGAACCGGCCCTACCGGATCTCCGAGATCCTGGCCCGCGTCGGCAGCGTGCGTGAGGGCGCGGCCGACTATCTGATCGTGCGCACCGAGAAGGGCGAAGAGAAGCGCCTGCCGATCGCGTCCATCGCCACCGGCGATCTGACGGCCGACCCCTATGTCGCCCCCGGCGACAAGATCTACGCGCCGGTCGCCGAACAGTTCTTCATCTACGGCGCCGTCCAGAGCCCTGGCGCCTTCCCGCTGCTCACCGACATGACGGCGCGCCAGGCCCTGGCGCGGGGCGGCGGCCTCACCGAGTCCGGCTCGGACAAGAAGGTCGAGGTCACCCGCGCCGGCAAGAAGGTCAAACTGAAGCTGGATGACAAAGTCCTGCCCGGCGACGTCCTGGTCGTTGGCGAACGCCTGTTCTAGAGCGAGAGGGCCTGGGTCGTGAGTATCCTCCAGTTCGCGCGCATACTTTGGGCGCGGCGCATGATCATCCTGCTCGTGCCCCTCGTCCTCGCCGTCGTGGCGACGGTGGCGGTGTTCCTGCTGTCGCCCAAGTACGAAGCCAAGTCGCGCGTCATGCTGGACGTGATCAAACCCGACCCGGTGACGGGCCAGGTGATGAATTCGCCGTTCCTGCGGGCCTACATCCAGACCCAGACCGAGCTCATCAAGGACGATGAGATGGCGGCGCGCGTCATCGAGACTCTCAACCTGACCAACGATCCGGAGTTGCAGAAGGAATTCGCCGAGAGCAAGGCGGGCGACGAGGTCCCCTTCAAGGAATGGGCGTCGCGCAAGGTCGCCGAGAATGTCGAGGCGGGCCTGATCGAGGGCAGCAACATCATCCAGATCGGCTACAAGGCCGGCACGCCCGAACAGGCGCGAGACGTGGCTGACGCCCTGGCCAAGGTCTACATCGACGCCAACCTCCAGGATCGCCGCGAAGCCGCGCGCAAGAACGCCGACTGGTACGATATCCAGGCACAGAAGGCCCGCGCCCAGCTGCTCGCGGCGGAAAGCGCCAAGTCAGCGTTCGAGCGGGAAACAGGCCTGGTCCTCCAGGACGACAAGGTCGACATCGACAGCGCGCGCCTGGCTGCCCTGGCCTCGGCGTCCGCCGCGCCGATCATCACATCTCAGGGGGCCAACGCCACCTCTCCGGCCGCGCTGGAGCTCGCCCAGCTCGACTCGGCGATCTCGCAGGCCTCGCGGACCCTGGGTCCGAACCACCCCGACCTGATCGCCATGAAGCGCAAGCACGAGCTGCTGACCGCCCAGGTGGAACAGGAGCGGCGGGCCATGAACGCCGCCGCCGCCGCCACGATCAGCGCCAGCCAGGTGACCAGCGGCATGCTGGAAGCGCAGAAGGCCAAGGTCATGGGGCAGCGCGACAAGGTCGAGCGCCTGCGGCTCATGCAGGACGAGATCGACATCCGGCGCGAGCAGCTCAACAAGGCGTCGGGCCGCGCGGCCGAGCTTCGGCAGGAGGCCGAGGTGGCCGCCACCGCGGTGTCGCTGCTCAGCAACGCCACCAAGCCGGACGCTCCCGTGTTCCCGAACAAGCCGCTGTTCATCGGCGGCGCCCTGGCCGGCGGCCTGGCCATGGGCCTGGGCCTGGCCCTGCTGCTCGAGATCATGCAGCGCCGTGTCCGCAGCGCCGACGACCTTCGCGCCGCCCTTGGCGTGCCCGTCCTGACCATCATCTCCGACACCCGGCCGAAGAAGAGCCGTCGGCCCAAGCTGGCCGCGCCTCGCCGCCCCCGGGTGCATTCCGAAGTAGGGTCCGCATGACCAAAGGAACGGCCCTGGCCAGCGATCTGGCGGCGCCGCGGACGAACGTCCCGGCGTTGGCCGAGCTCGTTCACGGCTACGAGTTCTCCCGCGACGTCGTGATGCTCAACAACGACCGCCCGGACTTCGCCGAGGCGATCCGCGCGATGCGCACCAATATCGTGGCCCGTCACCTGGGCGATGGCCGCCGCGGCCTGGCGATCACCGCGCCGGACCCGGACGCCATGTGCACCTTCACATCGGTGAACCTGGCCGTGGCGCTGGCGCAGATCGGGGTCTCGACGCTGCTGGTGGACGCCAACATGCGCACGCCCGGCGTCGACAGCTTCATCCGGCCGACCACGCCCACCGTGGGGCTGGCCCAGTGCCTGGCGATGCAATGCTCGGCGCATGAGGCGCTGCACCCGAACATCGTTCCCAACCTGTCGATCGTCTACGCCGGCGGCGAGGCGCCCAACGCCCACGAGCTGCTGGGCGGCGAGCAATTCAACAAGCTGGTGCAGACCTATCTGCGCGACTTCGACCTGACGATCGTCGATACGCCGCCGGCCAAGCAGTTCGCCGACGCGCGCCGGATCGCCGGCGTGGTCGGCTACGCCACGATCATCGCGCGGCGCGACACCAGCCTGATGAGCGAGATTGTCGGATTTGCTGAGTCCCTCCTTGAGGACGGCACGCAGATCATCGGCACGGTTCTTTGCGAGGTTTGAGATGAGTGACCCGCAGAGCGCCGTCGACGGATCGCCGTCGTCGGGACTGATGGCGCGGTGGCTGCCGCACATCCCCATCATCGTCGGCCTGGCCCTGATCGGCATACCGACCATGGCCCGTCTGGCGAAAGAGGTCTGGACGCTGGAGATCGGCGCCCACGGCCCGATCGTGCTGGCCACCGGGATCTGGATCCTCTGGCGGGCCTGGCCGACGTCCGAACCGGCGCCGAATGGCGCGCGGTCGGCGCTGTCGATGGCCGGCTTCGTCGCCTCGCTGGGGATCTACGTCTTCGGTCGCGCCTATGACTTCATCAGCCTGGAGGCGCTGGGCGTCTACGGCTTCGGGCTGGCCTACCTCTACGGCCGCTTCGGGCTCTCCGAGATCCTGAAGATCTGGTTCCCCCTGTTCTACCTGGGCTTCCTGCTGCCGTTGCCGGGCTGGGTGATCGACCAGGGGACCGCGCCGCTCAAGCAGCTGGTCTCGTACATGGCCACCGCGATCGTCGAGCCCTTCGGCGTCCCGATCTACCGCGAGGGCGTGACCCTGGTGGTCGGGCCGTACCAGCTCCTGGTGGAGGACGCCTGCTCGGGCCTGAACTCGATGGTCGGCCTGGTGGCGATCAGCCTCTTCTACATCTACCTGCTGCGCAGCGCGTCCTGGAAGTACTCGCTGTTCCTGGCGGCCCTGCTGATCCCGGTGGCGATCGTTGCGAACGCCCTGCGGATCGTGATCCTGATCCTGCTGACCTACTTCTTCGGCGACGCCGTGGGGCAGGGCTTCCTGCACGTGACCGCCGGCCTGTTCTTGTTCGCCGTGGCCTTGCTGCTGATGTTCGGGATCGACAACCTGCTGTCGAACTTCAAGTTCACGAAACGGAGGATCGCCGCGTGATCGCCCGCCGCGACCTGATCGCCGGAGGCCTTGCCCTCGTCGCCGCCGGGGCGGCCGAGGCGCTGCGTCCGCGCCATACGCTGATCCTGCTCGACAAGGGCACCATGGAGGACGCTCTGCCGTCCGAGATGGGCGACTGGCAGGCCGACGCCACGGCGGCGGACCTCTCGCCCGAACTCGCGGGCGGCCTTGCCCAGACCCTCTATGGCGAGATCATCTCGCGCGTCTACTACAGCAAGGCTGGCGCCGTGATGCTGCTGGCCGCCTACGGCAAGACGCAGAGCGATGCGCTGCAGCTCCATCGCCCGGAGGTCTGCTACCCCGCAGTCGGCTACGCCATCGAGTCCAGCGCGCCGGTGAGCATGCCCCTGCCAGGCGGCGCGCAGCTGCCCGTCCGCAAGCTGGTGGTGACCAACCAGGATCGGCGCGAGAACATCGTCTACTGGACTCGGGTGGGTGAACTGCTGCCGCAGAGCGGCGAGGAGCAACGCTCGGCCCGGTTCCAGAACGCCTTCCGGGGCCTCGTCCCTGACGGCGTCCTCATCCGCTGCTCGACGCTCGGCGACAGCGAGGCCGGCTTCAAGGTCCTGGACGGTTTCATCGAAGAGCTCATCCAGGCCACCGCGCCGGCCAAGCGCCGGGCTTTGGTGGGGACGGAGATCGCGAAGCGGATGAATGGCCAAGTCCGCGTCTAGCGCCGCCACAGGCGGCGCCGTCGCGGGCTCGGACATGCATGTCGCGGTCGCCATCGTCGGCTACCGCAATCTCGAAGACATCGTCACCTGCCTGCAGACCCTGGGGCGGCTGGAGCACAGCCGCTTCGAGGTGGTGATCTGCGAGAACGGGGGCTCCGAGGCCTACGAGGCCCTGGTTCGAACCCTGCCCAAGACGCTGCCGGGCGGCCAGGGGGTCACCGTGATGGCCGCGCCCCGCAACCTCGGGTACGCCGGTGGGGTCAATTTCGCCATCGCCGCGGCTCCGGAGGCTGACGCCTGGTGGGTGCTCAATCCCGACACCGAGCCGCAACCCGGCCTGCTGAGCGCCTGCCTGGCGCGTCTGGCCCGGGGGGATGTCCACGCCGTGGGCTGCACGATCTACCTGCCGAACGGCGAGGTGCAGTCGCATGGCGGCCGCTGGCGGCCGTGGCTGGCGCGCGCCGAGGTGATCGGCTGGGGCGAGCGGATCGATGGCCCTGTGGACGCGGCGGCCATCGAGGCGGCCCAGAATTTCCTCAACGGCGCCTGCATGGTCGTGGATCGCACCTTCCTGGAGGTCGTGGGACCCATGCGCGAGGACTACTTCCTCTACTGCGAGGAGGTGGAATGGTGCCTGCGGGCCCAGGCGCGAGGGATCCGGCTGGGCTTCGCGCCCGAAGGCCGTTGCCTGCACCACGCCGGGACGACCACGGGGTCGCACGCCTCGCTGCGTGAACGGCCCAAGCGCCCCATCTACCTGGACGAACGTAACAAGGTGCTGGTGACCCGCGACTGCTTCCCGGCCCGTCTGCCGGTGGCGATCCTGGCGGCGCTCGCGCTGCTGTTCCTGCGGTTCGCATCCCGCGGCGCCTGGCGGCAGGTGGGCTATGCGCTGGAAGGCTGGTGGGCCGGCATCGTGAACCGGCGCGGTCCCGCGACCTTCGGCTAGCTATTCACTCGGCCGGGCTGACCGCCGGCTGGTTCAGCTTGCGCGCCGCGCCCACGATGATCGAGCGCCCCGGCAGTTCGATGAACTTGTAGGTCAGCCACGAGAGCGCCGTCGTCAGGATCAGCCCGCCGGCGACAACCGCGACCGCGAGCGCGGGGTCGGCCGGCCGGAACCCCGGAAGCAGCATGCCGAACAGCACCACCATCACGGCCTGATGCAGCATGTAGACGGAGTAGGACACCTCACCCAGCAGCACGAAGAACGGCTGGGAGAGCGGTGGGAAGGCGCCATAGCGATCGCCGTCCGCGGCGAAGAACACCACGCCGGACAGGCCGAACACCACGAGGGGAATGCCGACGATCGCGGCGCCGGGGACCCAGGCGCTGGCCGCCAGCGACGCCACGATCGCCACGACGCTGAGCCAGAGGCCGAGGATCGCCCCGCGCCGCCCCACCGTGCGGTGTTGCCCGAAGTTGTACAGCGCGACGCCCAGGAAGAACTCGGGCGTGATCCTGAGGATGCCGATGTTCCAGGACATCTCGGTCAGTTCCAGCCCCATGGCCACCTGAGTCCCCACCGCCATGGCGAGGAAAAGGCCGGCGGCCAGGGCAAGCTTCAGGCCCGGCCCACCGCGGATCGCGCGCAGGATCAGGAGGAAGACGGGGAACATCAGATAGGCGAACCACTCGGCGCTGATCGACCACGAGGGCAGGTTGAACTGCAGCCCCGGCGTGGAACCCCAGGCGTGGATCAGGGTGATGTGCGCCACGAGCGCCCGGATGAGCTGGCCGCGGTCGAGGTTGCGGAAGGCCTCCGCGGGGTCCCAGAGATCGTAGGTCAACCCCTGCGCCAACGACACTACGCCCAGGATGATGAACAGTCCCAGGGTGAAGAGATGCATGGGGTAGATGCGGCCCAGGCGCTTGGAGATGAAGCCCCAATAGTTGAAGCGAGCGGCGTCGACGTCTCGCTTGTAGACGTGGGCGAGAACGAATCCCGACAGCACGAAGAAGAAGTCGACCCCGAGGTAGCCGTGCATGACGAAGGGGTTCTGAATCAGCCCTTCGAAGCGGGTGAACTCCTTCAGGTGGAACAGCAGCACCCAGCCCGCGGCGAGATACCGAAGTGACGTCAGCGCGTTGATCTGCTGAGGATATTCTACTCGGCCCGTCGTCACCCTGGTCCCCCGAACCCGCCGCCGCCAGACCCCTACCTAACAGGGCAGGGGACGCGCGCAATGGGCGCGCGACCCACCTTGGACGAAGCCGGGTTGCTACGGTCTTGATCGCCCGTCGCTATCCGGTAGAGAGAACGCGCTCCGATCCTGGGCTCACGCGTCTTTCCCGCCGCGCAAACGCCGTTGGCCGTCGCGGAAATGTCGCCGACGGCGCATTTGCAACGGAGCGTTTACACGCTGCGATTTAAGCATCGCGGCTAACCATGCGGCCGCTGTCCGACGCGGCGCTCTCTTGTATGAATTTGAAGGCGCCGACGATGTCCCATGAAACCATTCTGGCCGAACTCCGCGAGATCATGATCGACGTCTTCGACATCGATGAGCTGGAGATCACCGACGCGACCACCGCGGAAGACGTCGAGGAGTGGGATAGCCTGAGCCACGTGCGCCTGGTGGTCGCCGTCGAACGCAAGTTCGGGTTCAAGTTCAAGAACTCGGAGATCGAGGCGCTGAAGACCGTCGGCGATCTGGTCGGTCTGATCCAGGCGAAGGCGGCCTAGGACCGGCCGCTTCGGCGCGAGGAGATTTCGACCATGCTTTCCGACTTGGCCTGGCTGCCCAACGCGCCCGCGGACTTCCGCGAACGGGTCCGCGCGCTCCGGGGCGAGGCCGCCGCGCCGGGCGAGGGCTTCTACGAACGCGCTCTGACGCTTTCCACCGCGGCGCTGGACGAGAACCAGCTGGGCCAGCTCGCGAAGGTGGTCGCCGAACTGATCGCGTCATCCAAGGCTCCGAAGCAGTTCTCGCAGGTGAAGCTGGGCCTGGTGGGCGACGGCACCTTGTCGCTGCTATCGCCCGTGATCGCCGGCTCGGGCGTGCGGCATGGCCTGCTGCTGGACATCATCCAGGGCGACTACGGCAGCGCCGTGCAGCAGGCGATGGACCCGGGCGGCGCTCTCCACACCGCCGGCCTGGACATGCTGCTGGTCGCGACGGATGCGCGGAGCCTCGGCCTCAGCCGCTCGGCCGAGAGCCTGGAAGCCGCCGACCAGCGCGTCGATGCGGCCTTCGGCCAATTGAAGCTGATCGTCGATGGCCTGAAGCCCGCCGTCGGCGCCGCGGTGCTGGTGCAGACGGTCGTTCCGCCCACCGAAACCCTCTTCGGTTCGTTCGACCGCGTGGAGAAGACGTCGAGCTATGCCATGGTCGGGGCCCTGAACGATCGCCTGCGCGACTGGGCGGCCGAGGGGGCGGTGGTCCTGATCGACGTCGCCAGGCTGGCCGGAAACATCGGCCTCGAGCGCTGGGACGCCCCGCGCCATTGGCACGCCTCGAAGCTGCCATTCGCCCCGGAGATGGCGCCCGTCTACGGCGACGTGATCGCCCGGACCGTCGCCTCCCTGCGCGGGCGGGCGCGCAAGTGCCTGGTGCTCGACCTGGACAACACCCTGTGGGGCGGCGTGATCGGCGACGACGGCGTGGCCGGCATCGCACTCGGCCAGGGATCCGCAGCCGGTGAGGCCTTCCTGGAAATCCAGCAGACCGCGCTGGAGCTGCGTCGCCGCGGCGTGGTCCTGGCCGTCTGTTCGAAGAACGAGGAGGCGGCGGCCTTGCTGCCATTCCGCGAGCATCCCGAGATGGTGCTCAAGGAAGACCATATCGCCGTCTTCCAGGCGAACTGGACCGATAAGGCGGCCAACCTGAGGGCTATCGCCGAAACGCTGAACATCGGGGTCGATGCGCTGGTGTTCCTCGACGACAACCCGGCCGAACGCGCCCAGGTGCGGCGCGAATTGCCGGTGGTGGCCGTGCCTGAGCTTCCGGACGAGCCGTCGCTCTATCCGCGCCTCTTGATGGCCGCCGGCTATTTCGAGGCCGTCGCCTTCACGCAGGACGACCGCGACCGCGCCGCCATGTATCAGGCCAATGCCGCTCGTGCCGCGGCGGTGCATGCCTCCGGCGACCTCGACAGCTATCTGGCGTCGCTGGAGATGGTCTGCACCATCCGGCCGGTGGACGCGGTCTCGCGGCCGCGCGTCGCGCAGCTGATCAACAAGTCCAACCAGTTCAACCTCACCACCCGCCGCTACACCGAGGCCCAGGTCGAGGCCGCCGAGGCCGATCCGCGCCGGCACGTCAGCCAGATCCGCCTCGTCGACAAGTTCGGCGACAACGGGATCATCTGCGTGTTGATCGCCGACCGGTCAGGCGACGCATGGGAGATCGACACCTGGCTGATGAGCTGCCGGGTGCTGGGACGCCGAGTGCAGGAGGCCTCGCTGGCCCACCTTGCCCAGGCGGCCCGCGCCGACGGAGCCAAGCGGCTGATCGGGCGCTACATCCCGTCACCGAAGAACGCCATGGTGCGCGACCACTACGCCAAGCTCGGTTTCACCATGACGAGCGAGGCGGGTGACGGCGAAACGACCTGGGAACTGGACCTGATGGCCTACGAGACACCCAGCCTGCCCATGGTCATCGATGACCTGGGCGCCCAGCCCCTCGCCGCGGCGAGCTGACCGTGGCGTCGGGGGAGATCGCCAATCCGTTTGACGCCGCCGCCGCGCGGTATCCGGCCCTGGGCCGTCTGCTGCAGACCGTGGTCGACGTGTGGCCCGAGCATCGCAGCTTTCTCGAGAAGAGCCTGGAGCCCCGCACCGAGGCGGTCATGCGGACGAGTGACCGGATGGCGGCCGCGGTCCTGGAGCTGACGGCCGGCAGCGAGCGCGCGCACGCGGAGAACTATCGCTGGCTCTGCGACCAGATCCGCGAGGAAGAGCTCAACTTCGCCCGCACCGACCGCTATCGCTATTCGACGTTCGCCGAGACCAACGCCAACGTCTATTCCAACGCCGACTTCATGCACCGCTACATGGATGGGCTGCTCTACAGCCACGTCCTGTGGTTCATGCACCTCTCCAGCCTGCATTTCTTCACGCAGCGCGTCGGCGCGCGGGTGAAGGACGGCGGCCGGGTGCTGGAGGTGGGCTCGGGCCACGGCCTGCTGCTGTACCTCTGCCTGAGCGAGCTGAAGATGGCCGAGGCCACGGCCTGGGATTTGAGCCAGGTCTCGCTGGACCAGACCAAGGCGGCGTTGCACCGCCTGGGCGCGCTGGACCGTGCACGGTTCGTTGTCCAGGACATGCACAAGGCGGAGCCGGGCGGCGAACCCTTCGACCTCATCATCCTGAGCCATCTGCTGGAGCACCTGGAAGATCCGGTCGACGCCTTGAAGCGGCTGAAGCCGCTCGTGGCGAAGCGCGGCTATCTTTACGTCAACGTGCCGCTGAACGCGCCGATGCCCGACCATCTGATCCTGCTCAGCACGCCGGCCGAGGCCGAGCAACTGATCGTCGACGGCGGTTTCCGTGTGCTCGAGTCCTCTTCGCACACGACCCAGGGCGTCACCCTCTCGCGGGCGCTGAAGCAGCGCACGGCGGTCACCTGCTCGATCATCGCCGAACCGGCGTGACGGCGTCCGTCCAACCCGAACGCTAGCGAGCCCTGATGCTCTTCAATTCGATCGTCTTCATCTTCGCCTACCTGCCGGCGGTGCTGATCAGCTACTACCTGATCGCGGCTTCGCCGCTGCGCCCGCTGCGCATGTGGTACCTGGGCGCGGCCTCGCTGTTCTTCTACGGCTACTGGGCGCCGAAGTACGTCCTGCTGCTGCTGTTCTCGATGGCGGTGAACTACCTTGTCGCCATCCTCATCAGGAGATGGAGCGGCCGGGAAGGGTTGGCGCGCGCCAGCGTGCTCTTCGGCCTGGTGTTCAATCTCGGCCTGTTGTTTTACTTCAAGTATTTCAACTTCTTCATCGACAATGTGAACGCCGTCGCGGGACTGGACATCCAGATCGCGCGCATCGTGCTGCCGCTGGCGATCTCGTTCTTCACCTTCCAGAAGATCGCGTTCCTGTTCGACCTGTACCGGGGCCGGATCAAGCTGGGTTCGGTGGGCGACTACGTGGCTTTCGTGCTGTTCTTTCCGCAGCTCATCGCCGGCCCGATCGTGCACTACTCGGAGCTGGAGCCGCAGCTCAAGGCCGATCCGAAGCTGTCCGCGGCGACGCGCAACGTCCTGATCGGCCTGACCATCTTCGGCATCGGCCTATTCAAGAAGACCGTGCTGGCCGACACCTTCGCGCTCTATTCGAGCCCGGTGTTCAACGCTTCGGCCGACGGCGTCTCGCCCACCTTCACGGGCGGCTGGATGGCCGCACTGACCTATACGCTGCAGATCTACTTCGATTTCTCCGGCTACTCCGACATGGCCATCGGCCTGGCGCGGATGTTCGGCGTGCTGCTGCCGCTGAACTTCCACTCGCCCCTTCGCGCGACCAACATCGCCGACCTCTGGCGGCGCTGGCACATGACGCTGAGCCGGTTCGTCCAGACCTACATCTTCCAGCCGATCCAGGTGCCGATGGCCCGGTTCGCGGCCGAGAAGACGTCGTCCCGACTGGGCATGTTCGCCGTGTCGGTCGCTGTGCCCACCTTCCTGTCGATGGTGATCATCGGCGTATGGCACGGCGCCGGCTGGAACTTCCTGATCTTCGGGGCCCTGCACGGCGCCTACATGTGCCTGAACGAGCTCTGGACCTTCCTGCGCCGCAAGAAACGCAAGAAGGGGGCGGTGCGGCCCCTCTACCAGACGGCCTTCGCCCATGTGCTGACGGTGCTCAGCTTCGTGGTCGCCAGTGTCCCGTTCCGCGCCAAGGACGTGGGTGTGACCCTCGATTTCTACACCGCCATGTTCCCGGTGACCGGCCTGCGCCTGGAAGGGTTCGATTGGGCCGCCGCCGTGCCCTTCGGCGTTGGCGGGGTGCTGGCCGCGCTCGTAGTCGGCTACGGAATCGTCGCGGTGCTGCCCAACACCCAGCAGTTCATGAGCCGCATCACGCCCGCGCTGGAGTGGGACAAGTGGAGCAAGGTGGACTCGCCGCTCATCAAGGCGACGTGGCGTCCGACCCTGGGCTTCGTCGCGCTTGCCGGCGTGTTCCTCTTCTTCGGGGTGGCCTTCATAATGCGGGGCACCACCGAATTCATCTATTTCAACTTCTAGGGTCCGAGCATGTCCCAGGATCTGAACGAAGCTGAAGCCACCGTCGCGACCGAGTTCGGGACCACGCGGGCGAGTCCGCTGATCGTCCTCATGCTGGGCGTGGCGGCCGCCTTGTGCGCGGCGGTGACCCTGCTGCCGCACGACGCCTACGTGCGCTACCAGCAACTGCGCGACACCATCCAGTTCCACGCGCAGTGGAACTATGAGCGCATGGCCCTGGACCCGACCCCGATCGACGTGGCGATCATCGGCAACTCGCGGATGGAGGCCGGGGTCTCGGCGCCCGAGCTGCAGGCCTTGTTGCGGGCGCAGGGCGCGCCCGACGTCCATGTGGCCAACCTCGCCATGCCGATGGAAGGCCGCAATATCCACTACGTCATCGTCAAGCGGCTGCTGGAAAAGCATCCCGAGGTGAAGACGCTGATCGTGTCCGTGGTGGAGCAGCAGCCGCGTACCGGCCACCCGGCGTTTCGCTATCTAGCGGACGCAGCCGACGTGGCGAGCGCGCCGATGTTCGTGAACATGGACTACGCCGGTGACCTGGCCACGCTGCCCTACCGGCAGATGTCGCTGTGGGCCCAGAGCCTGGCGCCGGCCGCATTTGGGGACACTCGCACCCTGTCCGAGGCCTACGAGGGCGCGGACCGCGACACGACGCTGACGTTCAAACTGCCTGACGGCCGGATCGTCGATCGCGACCGGATCATCCCGTTGCCCAAGATCACGGCCGACGCCGAGGCGGTGATCAACAGCGGCCGGGGCCAGATGCTGCCGGAATCGATGTCCGACACCGAGTACGCCATCGAACGGAGCTATACGCGCCGCATCGCCGAACTGGCCGAGGCGCATGGCGCACGGATCGTCTTCCTGCGCCTGCCGATCTATTCCGACAGCCGGCCGATCGCGAACGAGGCGTACTACCGGAAATTCGGCCGGGTGCTCTCGGCCGACTTCCTGGCCGCCGACCACACGCTCTACTCCGACTACGGTCACCTGAACCGGCGGGGCGTGAAGGCCCTGCTGCCCTGGTTGGCGGCCGAACTCGCCAAGCCTCCGGAGGCCCAGCCTTGACCGTTCCCGACCTGTCGAACACGGGTTTGCCGCAGCTGGGTGGCTATCCGCCGCTGCACCACGTGGGCATCGTGCAGATGCATGAGGACGAGGTGCAGGCGATGATGGCTGTGCTGAACCTGGAGGAAGACTATCGAGGCTACGTGCCCGAGTGGTCGGCCCTCTGCATCTTCACCAAGGCCACCTCGGGCTCGCCGATCGAGTTCGTGGTGCCGGACGGCGGCCCGCTGTTGAAGTTCAACAAGGGCATGGGCGGCCTCCACCACATCGCCCTGCAGGTCGAGGACCTGGACGCTACGGCGGCGGAGCTGGCGCGCCAGGACATGAAGCTGCTGGAGCCGAAGCACGTGAAGGGCGCCGGGGCCTTCCTCTGCAACTTCCTGAGCCCGGTCTACACGCGCGGCCTCACCGTGGAGTACGTGCAGGTCTTGCCGGAATGAGCGCTCCGCGCGTCAGCGTGGTGGTCCCGCACTACCGGGACCTGGCCGGCTTGGACCGCTGCCTTTCACGCCTCACGGCCCAGACCTACGATCAGCCCTACGAGATCGTCGTGGCCGACAACAACTCGCCGGAAGGCGAGGCGGCCGTGGCGGCGGTCGTGAATGGCCGCGCCCGGCTGGTGGTCGTCAAGGAGAAGGGCGCCGGGCCTGCGCGGAACGGCGGCGTGGCGGCGGCCACCGGAGAGATCCTGGCCTTTACCGACTCCGACTGTGTGCCGAACCTCGACTGGCTGGCGACGGGCCTGACCGGATTGGAGCGGGCCGACATGGCGGGCGGGCGCGTGGACGTCTGGTACGAGGACGCCCGCCGGATCACGCCGGCCGAGGCCTTCGACGTGCTCTTCGGCTTCGACAACCGGCTTTATTGCGAGAAGAAGAACTTCTCGGTCACGGCCACCCTGTTCTGCCCGAAGGCCGTCTTCGAGGCGGTGGGCGGCTTCCTGCCCAACGTGTCCGAGGACGCCGAGTGGGGCCACCGCGCCCACGCCGCCGGATACACCCTGGCCTATGTGGACAAGGCGCTGGTGATGCATCCCCCGCGGCGCACCTGGCCCGAACTGCTGACCAAGTGGCGGCGTATCGAGGCCGAGACCTACGCGCTCCATCGCAGCTACGGCCGCTCGCGCCTTTCGTGGTTTCTGAAGTCGCTGGCCATGCCGCTTTCAGCGGCGGTGCATTCCGTATCGGTGATGATGGACAAGCGCCTGCCCGTCGGTGCGCGGCCGCTGGCGGTCTACATGCTATTCAAGGTGCGCCTGTGGCGGGCCTGGAACGGCCTGCGCCTGCTCTACGCGGACCGCCCGGCCTAGGTCGCAGGCCGCCGCCGGGACAGCCAGCGCCGAGCGAGCTGCAGGATGTCGGTGATGGCCGGCTTTTCCATGCGGATCAGCTGCCCCGCGGCGAGCACCGAGGCGACCAGTAGCGCAAGCATCGCGACCATGTGTTGCGTTGAAACGGCCCAAGCCCAGGCCATGGCCAGGCCCGAAACGACTGCCAGCATCACCAACCGGCCGGATTCGCGCACCAGCGAGACATGGGTCGCGCGGGTCAAGAGGGCGAGGGTGGTCACCAGGGCCAGGTACTCGCCGACGACGAAGGCGATCAGGACGACCTCGAGGTCGCGCGTCAGCAACAGTCCGGCCGCCGCAAGGGGCAGGGCCAGGAGACGCGACGCGTTGTCGAACATCGCGATGGTCGTGCGCCCCTCCGCCAAGGCCATGGTGACCGGCCAGAGGCGCAGGAAGCGGGCGCCTTCCAACGCGGCGAGCAAGGCGAAGACCTCGGCCCGCTGGGCATACTGGTGGCCGAACAGCAGCGGAGCCACGAAGGGCCCCACCAGGGTGAAGCCGGCGATCATCGCCACCGACAGCAGCAGGGTGCGTGCGCCGAGGGTGCGGCCGATCCTGTTGAAGGCCTCGGGGTCACTCCGGGCGGCGGCCACCTGAGGCAGGTGGATGTTGGTCATGAACCGCGAGAGCATGTTCGCCGGGTAGTAGATCAGCAGCATGATGGCGCTGTACTTGCCGAGCTCGGCCGCGCCCAGGAAGCCGACCAGCAGCCGGTCGCCCTGGCCGCCGAGGAACAGCAGCAGGCCGTTCAGGAACAGGGGCAGGGCGAAGCGCCGGAAGGTGATCGCCTCAGGCCGCGAATAGCCCCAGCCGTACCGCCGTTTGGCGACGATCTGCGAGATCAGCACCGTGGCCAGGCTTCGCACCGCCAAGCCGTAGATGATCGCGGTGTGGTCTCGGGTGATGAAGGCCGCGATGCCGGTGGCGATCAGACTGCAGACTTCGGCGGCGCCCTGGGTGACGCTGGCGGCGCGGAAGTCGCCGGTGCGCTGGAAACGATAGAGATCGAGGTTGATGAGGCCGCCGATCAGCGGCGCCACGGCGAGCGCGGCGAGGGAGAGCGCGAAGGCCGAGCCGGGGTCCAGGAATTTCATGCCGAGCCCGGTGAGCACCAGCGCGGCGGCCAGGAAGGCTCCACGGCCGAAGAGGGCGAGCTGCACCGTCTTCTGCATCTTCGAGGTGTCGCCGTCGGCGTCCTGGACGATGAAGCGGTCGGCCGCGGTGTCGGTGACGGACTCGAAGAACTGGGCCGTCAGGATCAGCATCGCCGCGAGGCCGAGCTGCTCAGGTCCCAACAGCCGCGACAGCAGGACATAGCGCAGCAGCGCTGACGCCTGGGCGACGAGGTTCGCCGCGAAATATATCTTGGCGCCGCGGGTCACGTGCGGACGGGCGTCCCGTCAGGCTTTGAGAAGTTGCGTTCGCGGCCCACTGACCCCAACCATTCCATAGGCCGCACCGGGGCGACGACGATTCCCCCAATCATAGCCCATCGGCTGGGCCGGTGTGTTACCAACCCCTCCCAGATACGGCAAAGGGGCCGGCGCAGTTGCGCCGGCCCCCTCCGCCCGCGAAGACCCGCGTCGCGGGCCCCCGATCCTTAGAGCCAGATGTCCCCGCTGGAGATCGACTTCACGCCGTCCAGCCAGAGCTTCAGGTCGGCCACGCCGTCGCCGTTCGTGTCCCCCATCAGGCAGGTGGAGCCGCCCACGACCTCGAACCGCAGTTCGCCGGCCACCTTGTGGAAGCCCGCCGTGCCGATGAAGGTGAAGGCCTGGTCGCCGGTTCGCGTGGTGTTGGCGTCGATGCCGCCCATCGCCAGCTTGTCGCCCTGCGCCGACGAGAAGTCGACGATGTGGTCGGTCACCGTCGTGCCCAGGTCGCCGTTGTTGAAGGCGAAGACGTCGCCGCTGAGGCCGCCCGACATGGTGTCCGCCCCGAGCTCGCCCTGGATGGTGTCCTTGCCGCCGCCGCCGGCCAGGGAGTCGTTGCCCGCGCCCCCGGTCATGTAGTCGACGCCTTCACCGCCCGAACCGGTGTCGTCGCCGGCGCCGAGATAGACGTAGTCGTCGCCGTCGCCGCCCGAAACCAAGTCGTTGCCGGCCTCGCCCTGCAGGGTGTCGTTGCCCCCCAGGCCGGTGATGGTTTCGTTGCCGCCCTGGCCCTGGATCCGGTTGGCCAGGCTGTTGCCCGTGCCCACCAGGGCGTTGTCGACCATGCGCAGGTTCTCGACGTTGGCTCCGAGCGTCTGATCCACGCTGGCCACGACTAGGTCGGCGCCGCCCTCGTTCTGCTCGACCACCGTGTCTCGGCTGCTGCGGACGTAGTAGGTGTCGTTGCCCGCGCCGCCGATCAGGGTGTTGTTCCCCAGGCCGCCGCCGATGAGCGAGTCCGCGCCACCGCCGCCCTGCAGCAGGCTCGACTTGGCCGCATCGGCGGCCAGGACGTCGGCGCCATCGCCGCCCGTCCGCGTCACCACCTGAGCGATGACCGTATCGATCGCCTTTACGGACAGGTTCGCGGCGGTGGCGAAGTTGCTGGTGACCGTGGACACCAACGCCGTGTCCGTGCTGTGGGCCGCAAGGTAGGCGTCCAGCGCGGCCTTGCCGCCGTCAGAGGCGTAGGCGAGCTTGATGTTGCCCCCTTCGCTCAGGCCGGTGTTGGTGCTGTTGGCGTAGGCATAGTCGGTCGCCTGGTTGCCCGTGACGGTGACGCCGGTGCTGGTGCCCACCGAAATCCACGACTTCTGGTCGACGAGGCCCACCACCGTATTGTTGGTGATCGTCAGGTTCTCGGCATGGTTGACCGTGATCGCGTTGTACGAGGCGCCGATGACGATGTTGTCCGCCACGGTCACGTTCTTGTACGGGTAGATCTCCTGCTCATCGCGGAAGAAGATGCCCTGGGTTGGAGCGCCGGCGCCGCGCATGACGACGTTGCCCGTGACCACGATGTCGGTGGCCGAGGAGACCGCATTGGTGGTCCAGAACTGGATCGCGTCCGGGTGGTCGGCCTCGTTCGGATAGAAGTCGCGGAAATGGTTGTCAGTGATCGTCACATGCGACGAGCCCCCGCCGCGCACGCCGTCGGAGCGGATGTCGTGGAAGTAGTTGTTCGAGACCGTCACGCCGTCACTATTCTGGTGAATGACGCCGAACGACACTTGCTGGAATTCTGAGTTGGTGACGGAGACGTTCTTCACACTCTGGAAGGTCAGCCCGGTGTGGTCGTTCTTCGGGTTGCCGTCGAGCGACCCGTGCATGTTGATGTGGTCGAAGTTGATGTTGGACGAGCCGAACACCTGGTAGGCGCCATCGTACTTGGCGGGATCGACGTAGAATTCCAATCCCTTGAAGGTGAAGCCATTCGCCCCGTTCACCGTCAGGCCGGACAAGACAGCCTGGTGGCTGGGGTCCGCCGAGGTGATGGTCACGTTGCCCGGAATCTTAATATTGTAGATGACCACGTCTGAATATGTACCGGGCGCCAGCTTGATAGTATCTCCGGCCTGCACCGAGCGAATGGCGGCGCTTAGACCCTGAGAGTTATTGACCAAAATTTCCACTGCGTTCTCCAAAGCTCTAGTGCAGCCTCCTCGCAGGGTGGCCGCTCTGCCCGTCGCTTGGTCAAACGTTACTCAAACCGAGTTTCGGAAACGCCAACGCAGTCGGTTAATAATGGGTTTTGTTCAAAGTTTGTTAAGCTAAACTGTGCCGATATTCAGTCGGCGGGCGAGGGCTCACGCTTGCGAGCGTTCGCGAGCCACCGTAGAGTTTGATGCCGTTCTGCTAACGTTTGCCGGCTGTCCACCGTACGCCGGCGTGGTGATCGCTTAGATGGAAGCCATATTTCTGCCGCTGCTGGGCGTGGCGCTCGTCTTGGTCGTGATCTACGGCTTTGCGAACAATCACCCGACGCTGGAGGAGGACGAGGTCAAGGCCGTCCTTCCGCTGCTTCGGCTGATGCGCAACGCCGAGGAGGGGCTGGCCGATGACGATGTGGCGCTGCGGCCCTTCGCCCGGGAAGTCGAGCACTCGCTGGCGCGCGGCTATTTGCGGCGTTCAAGCCGCGGGCTCCTGATCCTGACCGACGTCGGCGACCGCCTGCGACGGACCGGCAAGCTGGCGGCGGCCTCGGTCGCGGGGCGTTAGCGCCGGCGAGATCAGGCGAAATCCGACCGCCTAGAGAGCCGCCTCGATACGTGGTGCGTGGACGGAGGGAGGCGAGGCGGCGTTCTCGGGCGGCCCCCGTGGAGGCTCCGCGCCGGACGCCTGATGCCCTCGACCTGCAGGGGCATCATCAACAGTTGGCGGTCCGTCACCGGGATCGCGCGGCGTTGCGGGCTGACCCGCCAGACGCCTCAGCACAGCGGCGAGCGTTCTGGATGCCTCCGCCGGCGAGAAGTTGCGCTCAATGTGCTCGCGCGCCTTTGCGCCCATGGTGCGGGCGTCGGTGGGCGTCGCCAGGACGCGCTCGATGTGCTCGGCCAGGCCCGCGATGTCGCCCGGCGGCGCCAGCCAGCCAGTCTCGCCGTGGACAATGATCTCGGGGACGCCGCCTTCGGCGTAGGCGATCACCGGCAGCCCGGCCGCGCACGCCTCCGCGATCGCCAATCCGAACGGCTCGCGCCGGGAGGGGTGGACGAACACATCCATCTCGCCGAGCAGCGCGGGAACGTCATTGCGCCATCCCGTGAACCGCACCTGCTCCGAGACGCCGAGGGCCCGAGCCTCGTCGCGCAGACTCTCCGCGAGGGGGCCCACGCCGACGATCAACAGGTAGGTGTCCGGGTGGTTCGGGGCCAGGAGCGCGAAGGCGCGGAGCGTGTCCAGGTGACCCTTGTCCACATCCAGCCGTCCGACGATCCCGACCAGGCGGGCTCCCGGCGGAATGTCGAGCGCCGCCCGAATATCCGCCCCATCGAGCTTATCCGGACAGGCAGGCGGGACCGGGTTGTGAACCGTGGCGATCCGGTCGGGCGTGACGCCGTAGGCGATCGCCTCGCCGCGTATGAAGTTGCTGACGGTGACAACCTGGTCGCAGGTCTTGAGCCGCTCAAGTGGGTCGGCGAGCCGAAATGTCGCCCTGGCCAGGCGGAAGGCTCTCGGATTGCGGCTAAAGCCGGTGCTCAGCCACGGTCCGACATTGTAGTGGAGGTGGACGACATGCGGGCGTTTCAGGACCCGCGAAAGGTAGGTCCCTGCAGCGCAATCCCAGAATTGCTGGCTGGTGTAGATGACGTCGGGATCGTACTCCCGCGCCAGCGCGGTCAATCGTCCCAGATTCTTGCGGAAGCGCAGCAACGCCATCGCCTTGGCGGCCATATTCGGCATCCGGTCCCGATAGCCGACGTCGATCTTGACGAGCGGGGTCTGTGCGTCGGCCTCGAAGGCGCGCCATCCGTTGTCGTCGTCACCTTCGCGCACCTGATAGATGATCCGTGCGTCGAATTCTGATCTGCGATGGCCAAAAAGACGGGCGAAAACATGAGCTTCAGAGCTGTAGTCGCCCTGAATCTTGATCCCAAGAACTCTCACTTGAACTGCCCCCCCGAGCCTTCAAGATGAGGTTAACGTGCGAACGGAGTTATCACAAGGAAGGCGGGTGCGGCGTCCCGGTCGCGCGGTCGCCTAGGGAACCTGCACGGGCGCCGGACTGGTCGCCGTGCGCGTTAGCGCAGCGCCAGCCAAGCGGCGCGCACCGGCTCGAGGCGCGGCGGCACGGCCTTCTCAAGATCGTGCCGCTCCTCGAACGCCATCCCGGCCAGGTCGCCGCGGCGCCACTTCAGCACCACCTCGAAGGCCATGGTGCCCTGGAAGTTGATCAGGATGAAGCGCGGCGGGATCTTGTGAAGATGCGAGAGTTCGATCTTCGCGCCGCTCTCGCTCAGGTCCTTGATCACGCAGTCGGCCCAAATGCCCAGCTTGTCGCCGTGCATGATCCGGCCCCGGGCATTGATGGATACCCGTGGTTCGGATCGCCGGTCGAGGAAGGATCGGGCGCTATTCATCCGATTACCTAGCCATGAAAACGCTTTCGGAGTCGTTCGCTAGTCATGGTTAGCACTGCGGCGCGTGGACGCGGCGTATTCTAACGCGGCTTGAACAGCACTTCGCTCACCCGCCGCACGCCGTCCACCCGGTCGAGTTGCACGACCACGTCGATCACGCGGCCGACGTAGGTCTGCACCTTCTCCCAGCCCAGATCGACACCGGAGGTCAGCGCCAGCAAGGCGATCTGGTCGAGGGCGCCAGCCGGGCTGTCAGCGTGGATGGTGGTCAGCGAGCCCGGGTGGCCACTGTTCACCGCCCGCAGGAAGGCGAAAGCCTCCTTGCCGCGCAACTCCCCCAGCAGGATGCGGTCGGGGCGCAGGCGCAGGGAGGCGGCCAGCAGGGCGTCGGCGTCGACCTTGGCCTCGCCCAGCTCGCCGCGCACGGCCACCAGGCCCACGCTGTTGGGATGGTCCAGCCGGACTTCCGGCGCGTCCTCGATCACCACCAGGCGTTCGTCGCGGCTGATCTCCTTCACCAGGGCGTTCAGCAGGGTGGTCTTGCCGCTGCCGGTGCCGCCCGAGATGACGATGGTCTTGCGGCGTTTCACGGCGGTCTTGAGGAAGGCGTGCAGGTCGCCACTTTCGAGGATCGCCTCCAGCTCGGCGTCGGCCTCGCGGGTCTTGGCGGCGTCGGTGCGGTGAGCCGCGTCGAACAGGCCTTCGCGGGCCAGGTCGCCGACGCTCATGTCCGAGATCAGGTGCTTGCGCACGGCCAGAGCCAGGCCGCCACGGGTGGCCGGGGGCGCCACCACCTGCACGCGCGAGCCGTCGGGCAGGGTGGCCGACAGCAGGGGCTGTTCGCGGTTGACCCCCTGGTGGCTCGCCGCCGCGATCTGCCGGGCCAGGCGCTGCAGGGCCATCTCGTCCAGCTGGTCGGCGGGCTCGCGGCACATGGCGCCGCCGGTGGTCTCGACCCAGACCTCGCCCGGCCGGTTGATCAGGACGTCGGTGACGTCGGGCCGCGAGAGCCAGGGCGACAGGGGCGCCAGGTAGGCCGAGAGGTAAACGTTAGCAGTCATGGGCGTTAGCGGTCATCGCACCACGGAGGAGAAGTCGAGGTCGCGGGCCACCGAGACCTGCACCGGCGCGCCTTGGGCGACCTTGATGGTGTCGGGCATGTCGATCTGCTTCTGCAGGGCGATGGCGGCGGGGTTGGAGCCCTGGCCGCCCGCTCCGCCGATCACCAGGGTGGTGCTGTCGCCGCTGCCGGCGCTGTTGGCCAGCGCCTGGCCGCCAGCGCTGATCACGGTCAGCAGGATCGAGGATCCGAAGCGGCGCACGAAGTGGGTGTCGACCTCGCCGTCGAGGCCGCCGCGACCCAGCCGGTCGGTGGCGGGCGAGCCCACGTCGATGGTGATGCCCGACGGCGTGATGATCCGCGACCAGACGACGAAGGCGCGCGTCTGGCCCACGGCGGCGGCGCTCTTGTACTGGCCGACCAGCCGCGAGCCGCGCGGGATCAACACCCGGCTGCCGTCGAAGCTGCGGACGTCGCGGCTGACCACCGCGCGCACGGCGCCCGGCAGGTCGGAATTGATGGCGGTCTCCAGGGTGGCGGGGATCACCGAGCCCTGCGGGATGGTGCGGCCGAGGTCGCGCATCTGGGTGGCCCGGGCGGTGTCGCCGAGGCCGCGGGTGACGCCGGCGGCGAAGCGCTCGTCGGCGGACTGGCGAACGTCGTTGGCGGGGGCGCCCGGGGGTGCGCCGCCGGTCTGCTGGGCGAGCTGGACGCCCTCCGCCGCCGGGGCGGCGGCGTTGCCGAAGTCCACCACGACGGTGGGCGCGCGCCAGTGCGCCTGCTCCGGATTGGTGGGTGGCGCGACGGACTGTTGGACGTAGGGCGCGGGCTGGGCCACGGCCTGGGCCTGGGCTGGCGGAGGGGGCGGCGGCGCGACGGGCGCGGACGTCGGCGCCTTGGCCGCCGGGGTCTGTTCGGTGGTCTGGGCCTGGGCCTCGCGGCCGCTGGACAGGCCGTTGAACACCATCACCCCCAGCACGGCGGCGCCGGCCAGGCCGATCCACATGGTCCACGGAGAGTCGGGCGCCTGCACCCGCGGTCGCGCCGAGGCGCCGCGGGCGAAAACCGGGCTGAGGCCGGCGGAGCTGACGTCTGCGGGGGTCTGGTTCTTGCGTGTCATCGCCGCCACCACGGGTCCTTCTTGCGCTGTCTGAGCGCGCTGGCCTCCTCGATGCGGAAGCCGTCGTTGTAGATGCGGGTGACCTCGCTGCCACGCCGCAGCACGAAGCCGCGGGCGAGGCGATCTACCACCACATAGCCGTCCCGCTCGCGGGTGTTGACCACGGCCTCGCCGCCGTCGGGGTCGACCGCGAAGATGGCCGGCAGGTCCTCGCCTTCGCGGAACGCGAAATAGGTGTCCTGCCCGTCGTCGAAGACCTTCACCGGCAGGGTCTTGCCCGAGCCCTCGTAGGAGTAGGCGACATTGCGTTCCTCCGGCGGCGCGGGCGGCGGGGGCGGCGCGATGTAGGCCACCACCGGCGGCGCATAGAGGAAGCGGACGCTGAACGGCGCGGTCCGGGCCGCCGCGCGCGGGCGCAACCCGAGCTCGAAGTTGTAGCGGCGCAGGTTCGTCACCACCGTCATGTTGGTCGGCGGGCGCGAGGACATGGGCTTCAGGAACAGCAGGTTGGCGCGCCGGTTCGGCGTCACCTGCCAGCCGAGGGAATCGCCGATGGCGACGTTCTCGATCCGCTCGGCCGGGTCGAACTCGACCGAGAGCTGGTAGCCCAGGGCCACGCGCAGCTCGACCACCTCCTGCGGATCGTATTCGACCACATGGATGCGCGGGTCGCCGGGGCCGGGGTGCGGGGTGACGGCCAGCGCGGGGCCGGCGAGGAGGGCCAGGGCGGCGGCGAGGACGGCAGGACGGATCATCGTGTGGCTCCCGCGCGGCGCGCGGTGAAGGCGGGACGACGATAGGCGTCGCCCAGCCGCTGGGTCTCGGTGACGGTGACGGACGCCTGGCGGCCGGAGGCGGCCGAGGCGGCGACGGCGGCGGTGGTCGCCGAGCGGCTGCGCGCGGTGATCTGGGCCTGGTCGCGCTGCAGATCCAGCGCCAGACGCTCGGCGCGGCTGGGCAGGGCGGCCATGGCGGTTGCGGCCTGCGGCGCGCGGACGGGCTCGGCGCCGCGCGCGGCCCGGTCGCTCCGGGCGGCGGGCAGACGGAAGCCCAGGGCCATGACGCAGGCGCCAGCGATCAGGGCGGCCTGGCCGGCGGCGAAGACGAACACCAGCGCCGCGGCGCTCATGGCGGTCTGCGGCTCCAGCCGCTGGGCGATGCGCTGCTCGGTCAGCGCCGTGACCCAGGGATCCAGCACCGACAGCATCAGGACGATCAGCAGCCAGGCGACCAGGGGCGTGAGCGCCGAGGCGGCCAGCGCCCGGAGCCAACCCACGAAGAGGCCTCGCGTCGCCGGGATCAGCGCCAGGACGATGAAGAGTGGGCCGACCGCCGTGAGGACGCCGATCGAAAGCGTCGCGGCCGAGATCACCCCTGCGCTGACGATGAACAGCGCGCCCGAGGCGGCGGCGGTGGCCTCCGCGGCGGCGGCCTGCGGGCTCGAGTAGCCCTTGGCGTTCGGGCCGGCCAGCTTGCCATAGGCCGCGCCGGTCTCGCTGAATTCATTGTAGGCGGCCTGCAGCCCGTCGATCGGGCTGGAGGCGAGGCTGGCGCCGTTCGCCTCCTGCATGGGGGCGGAGACCAGGGCGGCGATCTCCACCGGCGCGCGGTCGGCCACGTCGAAGACCAGGGTCTGGAAGGTGGACCAACTGGTCACCAGGGCCAGGATCGCCCCCACCTTCAGGGCGATCCCCGGAGCGTCGGAGAGGCGCATGGACCCCTGCGCGAACAGCATCCGGTAGCCGATCAGGGCCACGTAGATGGTCAGCAGCGCCGTCAGCGCCGTCTGGAAGACCGACGAGCCCGAGGTCAGCGCCATGTAGCCGCTCTGAGCGTAGGCGCGCGTCTGGCAGTCCACCGTGGCGAGCACGCCGCGGATCACGCCATCATCGACCAGGGCGACGCAGGCGCCGCTCATCCTACTTCGCTCCGTGTCGGAGCTACGAAGGATAGATCCTCAGAGCGCAGGATGCATCCTGCGAAGCCTTGGCGAAGCAGGATCATGCCGCGCTCCGGCCCTTGCGGTCGCGGTCTTCCATGAAGGCCGGAAGCCAGGCGGCCGGTTCGTCGCCGACCTCGAGACGCAGGGCGTCGAGGCGGCGCACAGCCCGCTCGGTGCCGGCCAGAACGGCCAGTTCGCCGGAGAGGCCGGTGAGATCCAGCCGGGCCACCACGCTGTGGTCGCCGCGCTTGATCAGGAAGCAGCGCGAGGTGTCGGGCAGGGTTCGCACCAGCTCGAACTCGTGCTCGGTCAGCCCGAAGCCATCGACATAGTCCGCGGCTTTCGCTCGTGAATTCGGGAAGAAGATCTGCGTCGCGGCCTGCTCGATGATCGCCGAGGCGATGCGGCTGTCGAGCGCGTCCGACGCAGACTGGGTGCAGAAGCCCACCAGGCCGTTCCGCTTCCGGATGGTCTTTTCCCAATCCTTGATGCGGCGCACGAAGACCGGGTCGTCCAGGACCTTCCAGCCCTCGTCGACGATGAACATCGCCGGATTGCCGTCCAGGCGCTGCTCCAGGCGGTGGAACAGGTACATCATCGCCGGTACGCGGATGGTGGGGGCGTCCAGCACTTTGGTCATGTCGAAGCCCAGGATCCGGGTCTCGATGTCCAGGAGGTCGTCGGCGTTGTCGAACAGCCAGGCGTGGTCGCCGCCCTCGCACCAGGCCGACAGGCGCGAGGCCAGGTCGCCGGCGCTGGGCCGCCGCGCGCCGCGGAACAGCTCGCGCAGATAGCGCAGGCGGCGATGGCCGGGCGGCTGGGCGAAGTTGGCGTCGATCGCGTCGGCGATCATGGCGCGGTCTTCGGAGTCCAGCGTATCGCCGTCGGCGGTCAGCAGCTGGGCCACCCATTCGCCCAGGAAGGCGCGGTTGCCGGGGGTGTCGGCGATGGCCAGCGGATTAAAGCCCGTGGGCTCGCCCGGCGAGATCACGTCGTAGCGGCCGCCGATGGCGCGGATGAAGGGCTCCGCGCCGCGGTCCTTGTCGAAATAGGCGATCCGCGGCTTCAGCCGCTCGGCCTGGGCCAGCAGGAAGGTGAGCAGCACGGTCTTGCCCGAGCCGGACGGGCCGATGACCGTGAAATTGCCCAGGTCGCCGTTGTGGAAGTTGAAGTGGTAGGGGCCGA
>Ga0255338_1001450_pt1 | contig 44854 bp, 33 predicted proteins | sample MeOH1_35cm_T4_19_FD_203715 | JGI IMG/M metagenome (GOLD analysis project Ga0255338, IMG submission 203715) | Sandy soil microbial communities from University of British Columbia, Vancouver, Canada - MeOH1_35cm_T4_195 | ecosystem: Engineered > Artificial ecosystem > Sand microcosm > Unclassified ...
TCCTGAGGGGACCGGCGGTGCTGCACCGCGCGACGCAGGCCCGGAGCGGGTTTGTCCGCTTCCGGAAGTAAAGGGGGAGGCACGGCCCGCAGGGTCGTGCCGGAGGACATGGAGTGAAGCGGACAAATCCGCTCCGGGCCGGATCGGAGGCGACGCTGCTCGGATCGGAGGCGACGCTGCTGGAGCCGCGCGGGCCGCATTCGTGCCGTCAAGGGTCGAACACTATACTGGCCCCTGGCCCCTACATCTCCGCCTTCTCGCGCGCGCCTTCCAGCACGCTGCTGACCGCGTCGCCCAGCGCCGCGATGTCGAAGGGCTTGCGCAGGATCTTGGGCTTGCCGGCCAGCCGCTCCACGGCGGCCATGTCGGCATAGCCGGTGGCCAGGATCACCGGCAGCTCGCCCACCAGCTTGCGGGCCTCGGAGATCACTTCGGCGCCGGTCATGTCCGGCATCGCGTAGTCCACCACCAGCAGGTCCGGCTTCACCGCCGCCAGCGAAGCCAGCGCCTCGCTGCCGTTGGCCGCTTCCGTCACCTTGTAGCCGATCAGGCTCAGGCACTCGACGATCACGCGCCGCACGTCGGGATCGTCCTCCACCACCAGGATGTGGCACGCGCCCGCCAGCGCCGGCACCGCCGGCTGCTGCTTCTGCACCGTCTGCTCCTCGGCCTCGGCATCGGCCTCGGGGAACAGCATCTCCACCGTGGTGCCCTTGCCCTCCTCGCTGCGGATGCGCGCGAGGCCGCCCGACTGGCGCGCGAAGCCGTACACCTGGCTCAGGCCCAGGCCCGTGCCGCGCCCCAGCGGCTTGGTGGTGAAGAAGGGATCGAACACCTTGGGCAGGACGTTGGACGGGATGCCGGCGCCGGTGTCGCTCACGCTCACCAGCACGTAGTCGCCGGGCGCGAGGTCGCGGTCCTGGTCGAGGAAGCGGGTGCCGGTGGTGATCTTCAGCTTGCCGCCCTCGGGCATCGCGTCGCGCGAGTTCACCGCCATGTTCAGGATCGCCATCTCCATCTGGCTCGGATCGAGCACCACGGTGGCGTCTTCCTCGCACAGGTCCAGCTCCACCTCGACGCCGGAGCCGACGGAGATCTCCAGCAGGTCCTTCATGCCCAGGAGCAGCTGGTTGACGCGCGTGAGCTTGGGCAGCAGGGACTGGCTGCGGGCGAACGACAGCAGCTGGTTGGTGAGGCGCGCGCCGCGGCGGGCGGCGCTCTTGGCGCGGTCCACCACGGGCTTGACCTTCTCCTCCTTGGCATAGAGGGAGACCAGCTCGAGGTTCATGTTGACCACGTGCAGCAGGTTGTTGAAGTCGTGCGCGATGCCGCCGGTCAGCCGCCCGATCGCCTCCATCTTCTGCACCTGCGTCAGCGCCGCCTGGGCCCGCTCGCGCTCGTTGATCTCCTTCATCAGGCGGTCGTTGGCGCTGGCGAGCTCGCGGGTGCGCTGCAGGATGCGGTCTTCCAGCTCGCCGTTGAGGCCTTCCAGCTCGCCGCGGGTGCGCTTGAGTTCGTCGAGGTGCTCGCGCGTGGCGTACTGGCGGCGGCGCGCGCGCACGGCCGATTCGGCGGCGCTGGCCAGCGTCTCGCCGTTGAGCGGCCGCTCCAGCAGCACCAGGTTGCCCAGGCTGTGCAGCGAGCGGAAGTCCTTCTCGGGCCGCCGGCCCTCGCGCTTGGTGGCCAGCACGACGAAGGGGAGGTCGGACCACGACGGCTGCGCCTTCAGCCAGGCCAGCAGGCGGTCGTCCGCCAGCAGCTGGGGCAGCACCTCCTCGGTGAGGATCACCGAGGCGGCGCCTTCGATCAGGCCCTGCAGCAGTTCCCCCTCGGTGGCGCACACGTGGGCGGCGAGGTCCTGGTGCTGCAGCACGCCCTGCACCACCGACGCATCGCGCCCGCGCGGCGCGTAGACCAGGACGCGCAGTTCCGTCATCGCACTCCCTCCCGCTCGCCGAGCAGCGGAATGCTGCCGTGGTACACCGGCACTCCGCCCAGGACGCCCTCGAAGTCGGTCAGCGCCCGGCCCACCTGCAGGCCCTGCGGGCTCATGCGGAATTCGCGGATGGCCGGCTCGTGGAGGCTGCTGCGGCTCTTGACCATCGACACCGCCTTGTGCAGGCTGCCGTGCGCCTCGAAGAAGCGGAACAGCAGGATCGCGTCGCTCAGATAACTCATGTCCACCTCCGTCCGCATGTCGCCCAGCAAGCCATGCTGGCCCAGGACCAGGATGGTGACGGTGTTGTGGTGGTTCAAGTAGGTCAACAGCTCGTGCATCTGCAGCATCAGGTGCTTGCTGCCCGGCATGGCGTGCAGGTAGGCGTTGAGGCTGTCGATGACGACGGTGGTGGCCTGGTCTTCCTCGATCGCGCCGCGCACCATGTGCGAGAACTCGCCGGGGGAGACCTCCGCCGGGTCGAGCGGGACGATCTTCAGCTGCCCCGCGGCGAGGTACTCCCGCACGTCGAGGCCCAGCGCCCCGGCGCGGATCATCAGCGTGGACAGTCCTTCGTCGAACAGGTAGTAGGCCGCGCGCTCGCCGCGCCGCAGCGCCGCCAGCACGCAGGCGACCGCGGTGGTGGTCTTGCCCACGCCCGACGGGCCGAGGAACAGCGTGTTGCTGCCGCAGGAGAGGCCGCCTCCCATCAGCGCATCGAGCTTGTCGATGCCGCTGCTGACCACCTTGGCGGCGCCGGGCATGCGGTGTTCGGCGGCCACCAGGCGCGGGAACACCGAGATGCCGCCGGTATCGAGCACGAAGTCGTGCTCGCCGCCGCGGTACTTGATGCCGCGCATCTTGATCACGCGCAGCCGCCGCCGCTCGGGGCCGTACTGGTCCACCGCCTGCTCCATCGCGATCACGCCGTGCGCGATGCTGTGCAGCTGCTGCTCGCCGTGCGCGCCCATGCCGCTGTGGTCGTCCAGCAGCATCACCGTGCAGCCCTGCTCGCCGAAGAAGTTCTTCAGCGCCAGCACCTGGCGCCGGTAGCGCAGCGGGTTCTGCGCCAGCAGGCGCATCTCCGACAGGCTGTCGAACACGACGCGCGCGGGCTTGCCGCGCAGGACCGCGGCCATCACGCCGCGCACCGTTTCGCCGAGTTCGACCTCGGAGGGATGCAGGATGGATTGCTCGGCCTCCGGGCCCAGCCCCTCTTCGCTCACCAGTTCGAACAGCTCGATGCCTTCGAGCTGCCAGCCGTGCGAGGCGGCGACGGTGCGCAGTTCCTCCGCGGTCTCCGACAGCGTGACGTACAGGCCCCGCTCGCCGTGCTCCGCGCCCTCGCGCAGGAAGTGCAGGCCCAGGGTGGTCTTGCCCGAACCCGGGTCGCCTTCCACCAGGTACAGGTGCCGCAGGGGAAGCCCGCCACCCAGGACGTAGTCGAGGCCGGGAATGCCGGTCGATGCGCGTTCCTGTTCGGGAATCGGGGCGGTAGGTACTCTGCGTCTCATCCAGTGCGAACAGCCGCGAAAAGCGTGCGGCCGTGCAGGCATGCTAACGGCTGCACAACCTTGCCGATGTAGGCAGTTTCCGACACTTGGGTCCGCCGGCGTACTACGTCAGGCGCCAACTTCGGCTTCCTGCAAGGTGCGCCACATCACCTTGCCGCTGCCGCTCTTGGGCAGCGCGTCGGCGAACTGCACGATGCGCGGCACCTTGTAGACGGCCATGTGCTCGCGGCACCAGTCGATGATGTCCTGCTCGCGCAGCTGGCCGCGCTGGCCGGGCCGCAGCACCACCACGGCCTTGACGGTCTCGCCGCGGTAGCTGTCGCGCGCCGCGATCACGCAAGCTTCCTGGATCGCGGGGTGGCGGAACATCAGCGCCTCCACTTCGGCCGGCCAGACCTTGAAGCCCGACGCATTGATCATGCGCTTGAGCCGGTCGGTGAGGAAGAAGTAGCCGTCTTCGTCGGTGCGACCGAGATCGCCGGAGCGGAAGAAGCGCTTGCCCTCGAACTCGATGAAGGCGGCTCGCGTCGCCTCGGGCCGCTTCCAGTAGCCGTCGAACACCATGGGCCCGTGGATGATGATCTCGCCCTGCTCGCCGGGCGGCAGCTCCTGCAGCGTCTCGGGGTCGACCACGCGCGCGTCGCAGCCCAGGAAGGGGATGCCCAGGCACTGCTGCTTGGGCGCGTCCGGCGGGTTGCTGTGCGAGGGCGCGGCGGTCTCGGTGAGGCCGTAGCCCTCGACGTAGTTCAGGCCGAACTGCTCGCGCAGGCGCTGCGCCACCGCCTGCGGCATCGCGGCGCCGCCGCCGCCGATGTGCTGCAGGCTGGAGAGGTCGTACTGCGCGAAGTTCGGGCTCGCCAGCAGGTCGATCACCATGGTCGGGATGTTGGTCCAGGTGCTGACCTTGCGGTTGGAGATCAGCCAGCCGGCGAGGTCGCGGTCCCAGCGCGGCATCATCACGATGGTGGCGCCGATGTAGATGTTGGCGTGCATCAGGCTCACCATGCCGGTGATGTGGAACATCGGCACCACCAGCAGCGTCACGGACTCCGGCGTCGCGTTGCCCCAGAAGCAGCTCGCCATCGCGTTGTGCATCAGGCTGCGGTGCGGATGCATGCAGCCCTTGGGCTGGCCCGTGGTGCCGCTGGTATAGGGCAGCACGGCGAGGTCGTGCGGCCCCACTTCCAGCGGCGGCAGCGGCAGCTCGTTGGCGAGCGCCTCGGTCCACGCCAGGACCTGCCCGCCGGCCAGCGCGGGCAGCGCATGGCGCGCCAGCAGCCAGGGCTTCCAGCCCTCCGGCAGCGGCCCCGCGTCGCTCGCCTGCGCATCGAAGGCATCGGTGAACTGCGTGACGAGCAGGTGCGCGAGGCGCTCGCCTTCCGGCAACTGCGCGTCGGCCTTGGCGATCTCGAGCGCGAGGTCGCCGGTGGTGACCGCCACCTTCGCATCGGGGTCCGTGATGTAGTGCTTCAGTTCCTCCGCGCGGTTCATCGGGTTGACCGGCACCACGACGGCGTTGGCGCGCAGGATCGCGAAGTGCGCGATCAGCAGCTGCGGGCAGTTCTGCATGTCGAGCAGTACGCGGTCGCCCTTGCGCACGCCCAGCGCATGCAGCCGCGCCGCGAGGCGTTCGGCCTGGCGCTGCACTTCGGCGTAGGTGAAGACGCGCCCGAAGAAGACGATGGCGGGCTTGTCCGGATAGCGGCGGGCGCTGGTGGCGAGGTTGTCCCACAGCGAGGTGGCGGGCGGCGTGAGGGCGCGCGGCAGGCGGCGCGGCCAGAAGCGGTGGTGCGGGCGGTCCATGAAGGGGCGGGATGCTGAAGCCGCGAACCTTAGCGAAAGGCCGCTCGCGGTGCATGCGGACAAGCCCCACGCGCGGTCGCGCAGGCGACGGCGGACCGCTGCGGCGGGCCGGCGCGGCGAAGAGCCCGACCCGCGGGAGCGCCGCCGCGCGTTGCGCACGGGCCGGCGCAACGGCAGCCCGGGTCCCCAGGAAACCGGTGGATCAGCGCAGGATGCGCGCCACGATGAAGCCGGCCGCGAACGCCACGCCCAGGGCGGCCAGCGGATTGGCGCGGACCTGTTCGCGCGCCATCGTTCCGTATTCCTCCTGCAGGCCCATCACGCGGTCGCTGCCGTGGCCGATCTTCTGCTCGAGCGAATCCACCGCCTCGTGCAGGCTCTGGGCCATGCGGCGCACGCGGGTCGCCTCGCCGTTGAGGCCGCCGGCGCCGCTGCTGCCGGCCGTGCTCTCGGCGCTGGTCGGGAAGGGGTTCTGGGTCGAAGTTTCGGCGTTCATGGGTCCTCTCTCGGTGTCGTGAGTCGTTGAAATGCCGGGCCTTGCCGGCGGAAGCATTCACTGTAGGAAGCCCAGCGATAAGGCCCTGTCAGCATCTTCCGGATCGACTGTAGGACTTGTCCTGCGTCAATCCCCGGCGAGTATGCGCCCATCGCATCGCCCGTATGCTGCTCGTTTCCTGCGATCGAACGCAGCCGTAGCAAGAAGGAAAGTCATGACCGCGAACACCCCCCGCCGCACCCTGCTGGCCGCCCTGGCGAGCCTGCCCCTCGCCGCGCTCGCCCGGCAGTCGCCCAAGGTACTGGTGGAGGTGTGGAAGGCACCGGAGTGCGGCTGTTGCGAGGACTGGGCCAGGCACCTGCAGGCCAACGGCTTCGCGGTCAAGATCCACAGCGGCGGCAACGACGCGATGCGCTCGAAGATGGGCCTGCCCGAGCGCTTCGCCTCCTGCCACACCGGGCTGGCCGGCGGCTACGCCCTCGAGGGCCACGTGCCGGCGCGCGAAATCCGCCGCCTGCTGAAGGAAAGGCCGCAGGCCGTCGGCCTCGCGGTGCCCGGCATGCCGGTGGGCTCCCCGGGCATGGACGGCCCGGTCTACCAGGGCCGCAAGGATCCGTACGACGTGCTGCTGGTCGCCAAGGACGGCGCGAGCCGCGTCTACGCCTCGTACCGCAAGGGCTGATCGGGCCTGCGCCAGGCTGCGGATCGCCGTCGCCGCCCGGCGCAGCGCCTGCATTCCGTCGCCGGCCCGCGTGGGGGCCGGCTTGACGCGGGTCAAGCGACCCGCAGCCACGGCCCGCTTATCATCGGCGCAACCGGTTCCCTCGCATGTCCACGCTTCGCCAACGCCTGCCCCGCTTCGCAGCCCTCGTGCTGCTGGTGTGGCTGTTCGCCACCGGCGTGGCCTTCGCGCACACCTGCACCTCGAAGATCTACATCGACTGCGAGGACTGCTGCGCGGAGATGAAGGCCATGGAGGCCTGGACCGAGCCGGTCACGGTCAGCGTCCCGGCCGTGCCGGCGGCCCCCGCGCTGCCGGCGCCCGTCGTGCTCGCCGTGCTGGCCTGGGAACCGGCCGCCGATGCCCCCGCCTGGCCTGCCGACCCACCCGGGCGCGGCGGCGGTGACGCCATCCCCATCGTCTTCCTGAGGCTCGCGCTCTAGCGCCTGCGTCTTCGCACGCATTGCGGCCGGCCGCCAGGCTGGCCGCCCCGCGGCCGCGGCCGCTTCCGCCTCCGGAGAATGAAATGGTTACCCCCTGCAGTCGCCCGTGGCTGCGCGCGAGCCTCCTCGCGATCCTGCTGGCCGGCCCGGCCTGGGCCGCGGCGCAATCCGCTCCGCTCGGCGCCGACCTCGCCTCGCTGCTGGACTACGCGCGCCAGCACAACCCCGAACTCGCCGCCATGCAGCACGAAGCGCAGGCCGCCGCCCAGCGCGTGCAGCCGGCCGGCGCCCTGCCCGACCCCCTGCTGCGGGTCGAGCTGATGAACGTGAACAACTTCGGCAACGACGCCGGCTTCAACCTGCTGCCGTCCAAGGTGGGCGAGACCAAGTACACGCTGATGCAGATGATCCCGGCGCCGGGCAAGCGCGGGCTGAAGCGCGACGCGGCGGCCGCCGATGCGCGCCAGGCCGAGGCCCGCACGGCCGCCACCTGGGCCGAACAGGCGATGAAGCTGCGCACGGCCTTTGCGCAGTACTACCTGGCGGCGCAGAACGAGCGCATCACCAACGAACTGCTGGAGCTCGTGACCCGGCTGGAGCAGGTGGCGCAGGTTCGCTACGCTGGCGGGCTGGCGCCGCAGCAGGATGCGATCCGGGCCCAGCTCGAACAGACCGCCATCCGCGGCGAGCTGATCGCCGTGGCCAACGAGAAGCGGCAGCAGCAGGCGCGGCTCAATGCCCTGCTGGGCCGCGCGCCCGGCTCCGGCCTGGCCGAGCCGCGCGCGCTGCCGGCGCTGCCGGCCGCGGCGCTTCAGCCGCAGGCGCTGGCCGCGCGCGCGCGAGAAAGCAACGCCGCCGTCCGCACGGAAGCGGCGCGCCTGCAGGCGGCGCAGGCCAACCGCGAGCTGGCGCTGCGCAACCGCTACCCCGACGTGAGCGTCGGCATCTCGCCCAGCCAGATGGGATCGCGCATCACCACCTGGGGGCTGATGCTGGAAGTGAACATCCCGCTGCAGCAGGGCGTGCGGCGGGCGCAGGAAAGCGAGGCCGCCGCCATGGTCGACGCGGCCCGCGCGCGCGCCGAAGCGGCGGCGAACCAGGCCGCGGCCGACCTCGAAGAGCAGCTCTCGGCGCTCGACGCCGCGCGCCGCAACGAGGTCCTCATCGCCACCCGGCAGGTGCCGCAATCCGAACTCGTCCTGCAATCGGCCGTGGCCGCCTACCAGAACGGCAGGGTCGATTTCGCCACCCTGCTGGAGGCGCAGCGCCAGTCGCGCAAGGCGCAGCTGGACCTGCTGAAGGTGCAGGCCGAACAGCAGGCGCGCATCGCGGAAATCGAACGCACCCTGGGAGAAGCACTGTGAGGAACACCGTCGTCATTCCCCTCGTCCTCGCCATGGCCGTGGCCGGCCTCGCCGGCGGCCGCTGGTGGGAGGCGCGCCAGCACGCCGGCGCGGGCAGCGGCTCCCAGGCCAGCGCGTCGGGCCCGGCGGGCTCCGGGCCGGCGCAGCGCAAGATCCTCTACTACCGCAATCCCATGGGCCTGCCGGACACCTCGCCCACGCCCAAGAAGGACCCGATGGGCATGGACTACATCGCGGTCTACGACGGCGAGGACCAGGACCGCGGCGCGGCCGCTGCGGGCCAGGTGCGCATCAGCGCCGACAAGGTGCAGAAGCTCGGCGTGCGGGTGGAAGCGGTGGCCATGCGGCCGCTGGCGCGCATCGTGCGCGCCAGCGGCCGGGTGGAACCCGACGAGCGCCGCGTCTCCACCGTGACGGCCAAGTTCGAGGGCTATGTCGAACGGCTGCACGTCAACGCCACCGGCCAGCCGGTGGCGCGCGGCCAGGCGCTGTTCGAGGTGTACAGCCCCGAGCTCGTGTCGGCGCAGCGCGAATACGCGATCGCGGTGCAGGGCATGCGCGCGCTCGCCGGCGCCGGCAGCGACGCCGCCGCGGGCATGAAGCAGCTGGCCGACGCCAGCCTGGCGCGGCTGCGCAACTGGGACCTGCCGGCCGACCAGGTGGAGGCGCTCGCGCGCAGCGGCGAGACCCGCCGCACGGTCACCTTCCGCTCGCCGGTGGGCGGCATCGTCACCGAGAAGAAGGCCGTGCAGGGCATGCGCTTCATGCCCGGCGAGGCGCTGTACCAGGTGACGGACCTCGGCGCCGTCTGGGTGATCGCCGACGTGTTCGAGCAGGACATCGCCGCCATGCGCCCGGGCGCCCGCGCCACCGTGCGCATCAACGCCTATCCCGAGCGCAGCTTCCCCGGCACCGTCACCTACGTGTATCCCACGATGAAGGCCGAGACCCGCACGGTGCCCGTGCGCATCGAGCTGCCCAATCCGCGCCAGCTGCTCAAGCCGGCGATGTTCGCGCAGGTGGAGCTGCCGGCCGGCGACCCGCGGCCGGTGCTCACGGTGCCCGATTCGGCGGTGATCGACAGCGGCACCCGCAGCGTGGTGCTGGTGCAGGCCGGCGAAGGCCGGTTCGATCCGCGCGAGGTGAAGCTCGGCGCCCGCGGCGACGCCTACGTGCAGGTGCTCGAAGGCGTGCGCGAAGGCGAGGTGGTGGTGGTGGCGGCCAACTTCCTGATCGACGCCGAAAGCAACCTGAAGGCGGCGGTGCATTCGCTCGGCGGCCACCAGGGGCACGGCACGCCGGCGCTCGGCGCCGCCTCCGCCGCCGCGCCCGCGGGCACTGCGCCCGCAGGCACCGCGCCTGCGTCCCCGGCCGCGGCCGGCCACAAGGGCCAGGGCACCGTCGACGGCATCGACGCCAAGGCCGGCACCGTGAGCCTCAACCACGGCCCGATCGCCTCGCTGAAGTGGCCCGGCATGACCATGGAATTCAAGGTGGCCAACGAGTCGCTGCTGCGCGGGCTGAAGCCCGGCGCCCAGGTCGATTTCGAGTTCGTCGAGCGGCAGCAGGGGGAATGGGTGATCACCTCGATCGCCCCCTCGGCCGCCGCCCACGTCCACCGCTAGGGAGCGCGCCATGCTGGCCAAGATCATCGGCTGGTCGGGACGCAATCCCTTCCTGGTCCTGCTCGCCACGCTGTTCGTGGTGCTGGCGGGCGTCTACGCGGTCGTGAAGACGCCGCTGGACGCCCTGCCCGACCTCTCGGACGTGCAGGTCATCGTCTACACCGAATACCCCGGCCAGGCGCCGCAGGTGGTGGAGGACCAGGTGACCTACCCGCTCACCACCGCCATGCTGGCGGTGCCCAAGTCCAAGGTGGTGCGCGGCTTCTCCTTCTTCGGCGCCTCCTTCGTCTACGTCATCTTCGAGGACGGCACCGACATCTACTGGGCCCGCAGCCGGGTGCTGGAGTACCTCAACTTCGCCTCCGGCCGCATGCCCAAGGGCGTGGCGCCGCAGCTCGGGCCGGACGCCACCGGCGTCGGCTGGGTCTACCAGTACGTCGTGCTGGCCAAGGACCGCACGCTGGCGGAGCTGCGCAGCATCCAGGACTGGTTCGTGCGCTACCAGCTGACCAAGGCGCACGGCGTCGCCGAGGTCGCCTCCATCGGCGGCTTCGTGCAGACCTACCAGGTGACGGTGGACCCGGCCAAGCTGCGCAGCTACGGCATCCCGCTTTCCAAGGTCACGCAGGTGATCCGCGACTCCAACCGCGACGTCGGCGGCCGGGTGGTGGAGATGGCCGAGACCGAGTTCATGGTGCGCGGCAAGGGCTACCTGCGCGGCCCGGCGGACATCGAGCAGCTGGCGGTGAAGACCGAGGCCGGCACGCCGGTGCTGATCCGCGACATCGCGCGGGTGGAGCTCGCGCCCGACGAGCGCCGCGGCATCGCCGAACTGAACGGCGAGGGCGAGGTCGTCTCCGGCATCGCGATGGCGCGCTACGGCCAGAACGCGCTGGAGGTGATCGCCAACCTGAAGGAGAAGATCCGCGAGATCTCCTCCGGCCTGCCGGCGGGCGTGACGATCGAGGCCGTCTACGACCGCTCCGACCTGATCTACCGCGCCATCGACACGCTCAAGCGCACGCTGCTGGAGGAAAGCCTGATCGTGGCGGCCGTGTGCGTGGTGTTCCTGCTGCACGTGCGCTCGGCGCTGGTCGCCATCCTGATGCTGCCGGTGGGGGTGCTCATCGCCTTCATCGCCATGCGCCTGCTGGGCATGAACTCCAACCTGATGAGCCTGGGGGGCATCGCCATCGCCATCGGCGCCATGGTGGACGCGGCGATCGTGATGATCGAGAACGCGCACAAGCACCTGGAGCGGCTGCCGGCGAAGCACACGACGGCGCAGCGCGCGGCGGCCATGCTGGAGGCCTGCAAGGAAGTGGGCCCGGCCCTGTTCTTCTCGCTGCTGATCATCACCGTGTCCTTCCTGCCGGTGTTCACGCTCGAATCGCAGGAAGGCCGCATGTTCTCGCCGCTGGCCTACACCAAGACCTTCTCGATGGCGGGCGCGGCGCTGCTGTCGGTGACGCTGGTGCCGGTGCTGATGATGCTGTTCATCCGCGGGCGCATCATGCCCGAGGCGAAGAACCCGGTGAACCGCTTCCTGATCTGGGCCTACCGGCCGATGATCGCCGGCGTGATGCGCTGGAAGAAGACGACCATCGTCGCGGCGCTGCTGGTGATGGCCGCCACGCTCTGGCCGGCGGCGCACCTGGGCACCGAGTTCATGCCGACGCTCAACGAAGGCACGCTGCTGTACATGCCGGCCTCGCTGCCCGGCATGTCGATCACCAAGGCCGGCGAGCTGCTGCAGACGCAGGACAAGATCATCAAGAGCTTCCCCGAGGTGGCCTCGGTGTACGGCAAGGCCGGCCGGGCCGCCACCGCCACCGATCCGGCGCCGGTGGAGATGTTCGAGACGGTGATCAACCTCAAGCCCGAATCCGAGTGGCGCGCCGGCATGACCACCGACAAGCTGATCGCCGAACTGGACCGCGCGCTGCAGTTCCCCGGCATCTCGAATGCCTGGACCATGCCGATCAAGGCCCGCCTGGACATGCTCTCCACCGGCATCCGCACGCCGATCGGCATCAAGGTGTTCGGCAAGGACCTGGAGGAAATGGAGCGGCTGGCCAAGGAGATCGAGGCGGTGGTGAAGACCGTGCCGGGCACGACCTCCGCCTTCGCCGAGCGCATCACCGGCGGCTCCTACCTCAACATCGAGCCGGACCGGGCGCAGCTCGCGCGCTACGGCCTGTCGGTGGGCGAGCTGATGGAGGTGATCGGCACCGCCCTGGGCGGCGACATGGTCACCACCACGGTGGAAGGGCGCGAGCGCTATGGCGTGACCGTGCGCTATCCGCGCGACCTGCGCTCCACGCCGCAGCGCATCGAGCGCGAGGTGCTGGTGCCCACCGCCGACGGCCGCAGCATGGTGCCGCTGGGCCAGCTGGCGCGCGTGCAGGTGGCGCGCGGCACGCCCGGCATCCGCACCGAGAACGCGCTGCTGTCCGCCTACATCTTCGTCGACATCCGCGAGCGCGACATCGGCTCCTACGTGGCCGACGCCCGCAAGGCGGTGGCCGAGCAGGTGAAGTTCCCGCCCGGCTACTACGCCACCTGGAGCGGCCAGTTCGAATTCATGGAGCGGGCCATCGAGCGCATGAAGATCGTGGTGCCGATCACGCTGCTGACCATCTTCCTGCTGCTGTACCTGAACTTCCGCCGCCTGACCGAGACGCTGATCGTGATGCTGTCGGTGCCCTTCTCGCTGGTGGGCGGCGTGTGGCTCATGTGGGCGCTGGGCTACAACCTGTCGGTTGCGGTCGCGGTGGGCTTCATCGCCCTGGCCGGCGTGGCGGCGGAGACCGGCGTGGTGATGCTGATCTACCTGGACCACGCCTGGAGCGAGGTGCGCGAGCGCTGCGCCGTCGAGGCCCGCAGCCCGCGCGTGGCGGACCTGTACGCGGCCATCATGGAAGGCGCGGTGGAGCGCGTGCGGCCCAAGATGATGACGGTGGTGGCCATCATGGCCGGCCTGCTGCCGATCCTGTGGGGCAGCGGCACCGGCTCCGAGGTGATGGGCCGCATCGCGGCGCCGATGGTGGGCGGGATGATCTCCTCGACGGTGCTGACGCTGCTGGTCATCCCGGCGATCTACGGGCTGGTCAAGGAATGGGAATTGCAGCGGCAGAAGCGACGGCAGGCAGTGAGTCCAGCCGAGCCGGTGCTGGCCGCGGCGGAATAGGTCCGATGAGAACGGATCCGGGCCCGATCCCGGACAATCCGCTCCATCGCAGGTCGGCGCCCGCGCGGCGCCGGCCGTTCAAAGTGCCAGGCATCCGAATCGAAGAGGGGTCATCATGAACAAGCGAATCCATCTGCTCGCCGCCGCCGCCCTGGCGCTGGCCGCCGCGTCGGGCGCCTGGGCCGCCGGCCAGGCCGCCAAGCCGGCGCCCGCGGCCGCCGCCACGGCCTTGACGGCAGGCGAAGTGCGCAAGATCGACGCCGCCACCGCCAAGGTCACGATCAAGCACGAGCGCATCGCCAACCTGGACATGGACGCCATGACCATGGTGTTCCGGGCGACGAAGCCGGAGCAGCTCAAGGCGCTGAAGGCGGGCGACAAGGTGCGCTTCCACGCCGAATCGGACCAGGGCGCCCTGGTCGTCACCCATATCGAAGCGGCGAAGTGAGCCCGCAGGGCCCGCTCACTCCTTGCGCACGCAGGACCAGGTGAGCAGGCCCGCGAAGGCGAAGCCCACGGTGGGCAGCAGCGGCACGCCCATCGCTTCGGCGCCACCGGAGTGCTGCACCAGCAGCCAGGCCGAGGCCAGGTAGAGGCCCAGGGCCGCCACGGCCGCCGCCAGCCGGCGCGAAGGGTCGTGGCGCGGGCGGCCACGCTCGTCGCGCCAGGCCCGCGCCTCCCAGCCCTGCGCCAGCTCGCGCAGCTCGTGCACCATGCGCCCGAGGTTGCGCGGCGCCTGGCGCGCCAGCAGCAGCGACTCGAACTTCAGCCGGTCCACCGGCACCACCGGGCTGGCCTTTTCGGCCTCGCGCATCACCGCGCCGGCGCGGGTGAACAGGCCCTGCACCAGGTTGAATTCGGGGTCGAGCCGCCGGACGTTGGCTTCCATCAGGAACATCGCGCGCATCAGCACCAGCAGGTGGTGCGGCATGCGCATGCTGTGGCCGTGGCCCATGCGCATCACGCGCAGGAACACCTCGCCGAAGGACCATTCGCCGAGCGGCCGGCGCGCGTAGTCGCGGATGATCTCCTCCTGCCCGATGCGCAGGTCCTGGCGGTCGATGTGGCCGGCCAGCACGCCGAGGTCGAGGAAGGCGTCGAGCACCCAGTCCGCATCCTGCTGCGCGAAGGCGAGCATGAAGGCGACCAGGTTCAGCCGCGTGCCGCGGTCGAGGAAGCCGACCAGGCCGAAATCGTGCAGGCAGATGCGGCCGTCCTCGCGCACGAACAGGTTGCCCGGGTGCGGGTCGGCGTGGAACACGCCTTCGTGGAAGAACATCCACAGGTAGGCCTCCACCAGCGCGCGGGCCAGCCGCGGCCCCTGCGCGGCCAGCGCCGGATCGTCGATGCGGCGCCCCGGCACCCACTCCTGCACCATCGCCCAGTCGGTGTAGAGGTTGTCGATCACCGCCGGCACCGTGATCTCCGACGAGCCGCGGAAGATCTCGCCGAAGCGCTGGTTGTTCATCGCTTCCTGGCGGAAGTCGATCTCGCGCACCAGGTTGCGCGCCAGTTCGTCGATCAGGTCGAAGGGGCGCAGCCGGCGCGCCGAGGGGATCACCCACAGCACGCTGCGGATGAACCAGCGCAGGATGCGGATGTCCTGCTCCATCGTGCGGCGGATGCCGGGCCGGCGCACCTTGACCACCACGGCGCGGCCGTCCGGCATGGTGGCGTGGTGCACCTGCGCAATGGAGCCGGCGGCGAAGGGCTGCTCCTCGAAGGAGGCGAACACGCGCTCGATCGGGCCGAACGAGCGCTCCACCTCGCTGCGCGCCAGCGCCGCATCGAAGGGTTCCACGTGGTCCTGCAGGCGCTGCAGTTCGTGCACGTAGTCGTCGGGCAGGAACTCGCGGTGCAGGCTCACGCCCTGCCCCAGCTTCACGAAGGTGGTGCCCAGGCGCTCCAGCAGGCAGGCCAGGCGCCGCGCCGGCGACTCGTGCGTGCGCAGCAAGCCCACCTGCACCAGGATCCACCACAGCAGCTGGCCCCAGAGCGCGAGGTTGATCCGCAGCAGCCGGCCGACGATGCGCATCGCGGCTCAGCCCTCGGCCTTGGCCAGCGGCACCGATTGGAGTTGCTCCGCCACCGTGCAAGGCCAGCGATGCCGCTCCTCGATGGCCTGCCGCAGCCGGTCGGCCGCCACCGGCTCGCCGTGGGTGAGGAACACCCGCCGCGGCGCCTGCGGCATCCGCGCGGCCCAGCGCAGCAGCTCCTCGCGGTCGGCATGCGCGGACAGCGAGCCCAGGCTCACCACCTCGGCGCGCACCGGCACGTAGGCGCCGTGGATCTTGATCTCGCGCGCGCCCGCCGCCAGCGCGGCGCCGCGGGTGCCCGCGGCCTGGTAGCCGGCCAGCAGGATGGTGTTGCGGCGGTCCGGCGCGAAGGCCTTCAGGTGGTGCACCACCCGGCCGCCGGTGGCCATGCCGCTGGCGGACACGATCACGGCCGGAAAGCGCAGGTCGTTGAGCTGCTGCGATTCCTCCACGCTGTTGATCACACGGGCGGAGCGGCACATCAGCTCGCATTGCCGCTCGTCCAGCCGGTGCTCGTCGCGGTAACGGTGGTAGATCTCCGTCACGTCGGCCGCCATCGGGCTGTTGAGGAACACCGGCAGGTCGGGGATGCGGCGCGCCTGCTTCAACTGCGCCAGCAGGTACAACAGCGCCTGCGCGCGCCCGACGGCAAAGGCCGGCACGATCACGATGCCGCCACGCGCCGCCGTGCGCTGGACCGTCTCGGCCAGCACGGAGGCCACGTCCTCGGGCGGATGCAGCCGGTCGCCGTAGGTCGATTCGAGCACCAGCCAGTCGGCGGCGGGCGGCGCGGCCGGCGGCGGCATCACCAGGTCGTCGTCGCGCCCGAGGTCGCCGGAGAACAGCACCGAGCCGCCCTCCCAGGCCACGTGCACGCTGGCCGCGCCGAGGATGTGCCCGGCGGGGCTGAAGCGCACCGTGAGGCCGGGCACCGGCTCGAAGGCCTCGCCGAACGGCCTGGCCCGCAGCAGCCGCAGCGCCGCGCGCGCATCCTGCTCGGTGTACAGCGGCAGCGCCGGGTGGTGCTTGGAGAAGCCGTGCCGGTTGGCGTAGAAGGCGTCCTCCTCCTGCAGGTGGCCGGAGTCGGGCAGCAGCAGGCGGGCGAGTTCGACGCTCGCGTGGGTGGTGAACACGTTGCCGGCGAAGCCCTGCCTGGCCAGCGCCGGCAGGTAGCCGCTGTGGTCGATGTGGGCGTGCGTCAGCACCACGGCGTCCACCTCGCGCGCGGGCAGCGGCAGCGCGTCCCAGTTGCGCAGGCGCAATTGCTTGAGGCCCTGGAACAGGCCGCAGTCGACCAGCACGCGCCGGCCGTCGTGCTCAAGCAGGTACTTGGAGCCGGTCACGGTGCCGGCTGCTCCGAGAAATGTCAGACGCATAGTGGTTTCTCCTCGACAGATTGCGCGCAGGCCGAGGGTACCGGATTGACCCTCGTCAACCACGCTGCAGGCGTAGACTGGCGCGCTGCAAGGAGAGCGCCCCATGTCGCACGAGAAGTACGAGGACTACCAGGATTGCATTGCCGCCTGCCACGCCTGCGTCGTCGCCTGCAACCACTGCGCGGCCTGCTGCCTGCAGGAGGCGCACGTGCAGCACCTGGTGCGCTGCATCGCGCTGGACAGCGACTGCGCGCAGGTCTGCGAGCTGGCCATCTCCTTCATGGCCGGCGGCAGCGACCACGTCGCCGCGGTGTGCCGGCTGTGCGCGGACATCTGCGAGGTCTGCGCGGACGAGTGCGCCGAACACGACATGGACCATTGCCAGCAGTGCGCCGAGGCGTGCCGGCGCTGTGCGGCGGCCTGCCGCGCCGTCGCGGCCTGAGCGTCAGCCCCAATACGCCTCCGACGCGTAGCGCCGGATCATCCGGTGGCTGTTGAAGTACGAGCCGTTGCGCGCGATGGCCGACTTCATGATCATCGACCAGGCCGGCCCCTGCTCGTAGAAGGTGGGCAGCACCGTCTGCTCCAGCTTCTCGTAGAGCGAGGCCGCGTGCCGGTGCGCATCCTGCTCGCCGCTGTCGGTGCCGATGGCCCAGCCGGTGATGCCCTCCTCCCAGCCTTCGACCCACCAGCCATCCAGCACGCTGAGGCTGGGCACGCCGTTGAGCGCGGCCTTCATGCCGCTGGTGCCCGAGGCTTCCAGCGGCGGCTGCGGCGTGTTCAGCCACAGGTCGACGCCGGCCACCATGCGGCGCGCCACTTCCAGCCGGTAATCGGGCACGAACACCACGGGGATGGTGGCGGCGAGCTCGCGCGCCCACAGGTGCAGCTGCTCGATGTGGCGGTGCCCGGACTGGTCGTGCGGGTGCGCCTTGCCGGCCACCATGACCTGGAAGGGAAGGCGGCGCGCGATCGTGCGCAGGCGCTCGAGATCGGAGAACAGCAGGCCGGGGCGCTTGTAGTCCGTCATGCGGCGGGCGAAGCCGATCGTGAAGCGGGCGACGTCGAGCCGCGCGCCGCCCTCCAGCCCCGCCACCGAATCCAGCAGCGCCTGCTTGGCCTGCCTGTGAGCCGAGGCGATCTCCTCCTGCGGGATGCGCAGCGCCCGCACCAGCAGCTCGGGCTCGTGCACCCACTGCGGGATGTAGCGGTCGTACAGCGCCTGGAAGGCCTCCGAGGTCCAGCGCTGGGCGTGCACGCCGTTGGTGATGGCGTGCACCTCGTAGCCGGGAAACAGCACGCGCGAGGTCTCGGCGTGCCGGCCGGCGACGCCGTTCACCCAGCCGCAGGTGGCCAGCGCCAGCCGCGTCATGTTCAGCCGCTCGGGGCCGCTCAGCGAGCGCAGGATGCGCGGGTCGACCAGGCCGCCCAGCCACTGCTCGGCCAGCGGATAGGCATAGCGGTCGTGGCCCGCTTCCACCGGCGTGTGGGTGGTGAACACGCAATGGCGGCGCACCTCCTGGATCGCCTCGTCCAGCAGCGGCCCGCTGGCCTCGGCCGCGCCGAGCTCGCGCAGCAGTTCCAGCGTCAGCAGCGCCGAGTGGCCTTCGTTGAGGTGGTACTTCTGCACCCGCAGGCCCAGGGTGCGCAGCATGCGCACGCCACCCACGCCGAGCACGATCTCCTGCCGCAGCCGGTAGGTCGCGTCGCCGCCGTACAGCCAGTGCGTGAGCGTGCGGTCTTCCTCGTTGTTCTCCGGCAGGTCGGTATCGAGCAGGATCACCGGCACGCCCCTCGACGCGCGCCGCGCCGAAGGCACGTCGTACTGCCAGGCGCCGAGCCACACGTCGCGGCTGCCCACGCGCACCACCACCTTGTAGGGCAGGCGCCGGCAGCGCAAGGCCGGGTCCCAGTGCTCCGGGCGCTCGACCTGGGCGCCGTCCTGGATCTCCTGGCGGAAGTAGCCGGCCCGGCTGGCGAGCGTGACGCCCACCATCGGCACGCCGAGATCGGCGGCGCTGCGCATCATGTCCCCGGCCAGCACGCCGAGGCCGCCGCTGTAGGTGGGAATGCCCTCCTCGAGCGCGATCTCCATCGAGAAGTAGGCGATGACCGGTAGAGTTGTTCGTGTCGGGCCCATCCCGCGGATGGTAGTTCGGATGCCGGCCGCAAGGCATCAGGCGTTGCGCGGATGCCGCTTCGCCCAGCCGAGCTGCGCGACCTCCCGGCACCGGGCCACCATAATCCCGCCATGATCTCCTCCATCACGGAAGTGGCGGGCATCGAGGTCGGCCACTGCACCGATCCGCGCCGCCCCACCGGCTGCACCGTGGTGCTGGCGCGCGGCAGCGCCGTGGCCGGCGTCGACGTGCGCGGCGCCGCCCCCGGCACCCGCGAGACCGACCTGCTGCAGCCGGCCAACACCGTGGAGCGCGTGCACGCGGTGCTGCTCGCCGGTGGCAGCGCCTGGGGGCTCGATGCCGCCGGCGGCGTGATGCGCTGGCTGGACGAACAGGGCATCGGCCTGGCCGTCGGCCCGGCGCGGGTGCCGATCGTGCCCGCAGCCGTGCTGTTCGACCTGCCGCTGGGCGACCACCGGATCCGGCCCGATGCCGCAGCCGGCTACGCCGCCTGCCAGGCCGCGTCGCGCCAGCCGCCCCCGGAAGGCAATGTCGGCGCCGGCGCCGGCGCCGTGGTGGGCAAGGTGTTCGGCCTGCAGCGCGCCATGAAGGGCGGCATCGGCTCGGCTTGCGTCACCGTCGACGGCGTCACCGTCGGCGCCATCGTGGCCTGCAACGCGCTCGGCGACGTGATCGATCCGGACACCGGCCGCGTCCTGGCCGGCGCGCGCAGCGCCGACGGCACCCGCCTGCTCGACACCCGGCGCGCCCTGCTGCGCGGCGAGCCGCCGCACTCGGTGCTGGCCGGCGGCAACACCACCATCGGCGTGATCGCCACCGACGCGATCGTCACCAAGGCGCAGGCGTCGCGGCTCGCCACTGCCGGCCACGACGGCCTCGCGCGCACCATCAATCCGGCGCACACGCTGTTCGACGGCGACACGCTGTTCGCGCTCGCCACCGGCGCGGCCGGCCGCAGCCCCGGCATGGTGACGCTGGCCGCGATGGCGGCCGAGGCCTGCGCGCTGGCGGTGCTGCGGGCCGCGCGCGCCGCCCGCGGCATCCGTATCGGCGAGCTGCAGCTGCCCGCCTGCGGCGAGCTCGGATGAGGCCGGTGCGGATCTTGCGCCACACGCTGCTGTCCCTGCGCGACCTGCTGATCTCGGCCGGGCCGGTGGCGCTGCTCGCGGTGGGCCTGCTGCTGCTGTCCTACTGGTGGCTCGATCCGAATCCGCCGAAGAAGGTGACGCTCGCCACCGGCCCGGCGCAAAGCGCCTACGAGGAATTCGGCAAGCGCTACCAGAAGGCGCTCAAGGCCTACGGCATCGAGGTGGCGCTGGTGCCGAGCGAAGGATCGCCGGCCAACCTGCGGCTACTGCGCAGCGGCAAGGCGGACCTCGGTTTCGTGCAGGGCGGCGGCAGCGAGCGCAACCCCGGCGAGGAAAGCGGCATCGTGTCGCTCGGCAGCCTGTTCGTCGAGCCGGTCTGGTTGTTCTACCGCGAGGATGCAGTGAAGAACATTCCCGGCGGCGCGCTCACGTCGCTCACGCAGCTGAAGGACCTGCGCCTGAACATCGGCGCCCGCGGCAGCGGCGCGCCCAACCTGATGCGCCGGCTGCTGCAGGCCAACACCCTCGACCCGGCGCAACTCAAGCTCACCCGCCTGGACCAGACCGCGGCCACCATGGGCCTGCTCGATGGCGAGCTGGACGCGATCGTGTTCGCCTCCGCGCCCGAGGCGCTGATGGTGCAGATGCTGCTGCAGACGCCGGGCGTGAAGCTGATGGACTTCGCGCAGAGCGATGCCTACTCGCGCCGCTTTCCCTTCCTCACGCCCGTGGTGCTGCCGCGCGGCATCGTGGACCTGGCCAAGGACCTGCCGCCGCAGGACATCCGGCTGGTGGCGACCACCACCTCGCTGCTGGCGCGCGAGGGCACGCATCCGGCGCTGCTGCAGCTGTTCGCGCAGGCGGCGCGCGACCTGCACAGCCCCGCCGGCTGGTTCAACCGCGCCGGCAGCTTCCCCAACACGGAGCACAGCGAATATCCAGTGTCGCGCGAGGCGGAGCGCACCTTCCGCTCCGGCCAGCCCTTCCTGCAGCGCTGGCTGCCGTTCTGGCTGGCCAACCTGGTCGAGCGCATGTGGCTGGCGCTGGGCATCATCATCGCGGTGCTGCTGCCGCTGTCGCGCATCGTGCCGCCGCTGTACCAGTTCCGCATCCGCTCGCGGGTGTTCCGCTGGTACGGGCAGCTGCGCGACCTGGAGAACCGGCTGCATGCCGAGCCGCAGGAGGCCGGGGAAGTGGTGCGCGAGCTCGACGCGCTGGACGAACGCGTGGGCCGCATCAGCGTGCCGCTCGCGTATGCCGACGAGCTCTACGCGCTGCGCAACTACATCGACGGGGTGCGGCGCAAGGCTGCGGCGCTTTAGGGGCGCTCGATGCAAACAGCCGGACGCAGAGGACGCAAAGGGTACGCAGAGGACGCAAAAGAAAACCCTTCTAGAGTTCTCTCTGTCTTTTTTGCGTCCTCTGCGTATCTTTCGCGTCCTCTGCGTCCGGCTGTTGCAGTGAACCTCAGCTGCCGGCCCGGTAGGCGGCCGTCATCATGCCCGGATTGGCCATCCGGCCGCGCAGCTGCGACAGCTGCTCGTTGAGCTGCCCCGCCTCGCGGGCGCCGATGCGCGCGTTGGCGATGTGGCGGCGCGTCTCGATCGGCAGCTTCTTCGTGTTCAGCCCGTTCCAGGCGGCCCGGCCCTTGGACGAGAGGTTGTAGTAGATCGACACGCCTTCGCGCAGCTTCAGCGCGTACTGCTCGGGCGAGAGCTTCAGTCCGGCGATGCGCCTGGCGCTCCACTTCGCCGCGTCCTTCAGGTGCACGGCCAGGGCATGCACGGCCTGCACCGGATCGGTGGGGTCGGTCAGGCCCACGGCCTTGGCGGTAGCGGGCTCGAACTGCGCGATGCCCAGGTTGGGCGTGCCGTCCTTGCTCGCGCCCACGCGCGGGATCCACGAGGTCTCGGCGTTGATGATGCCGTACACGTCGCGGTAGCTCAGGCCCACCTCGGACAGCCCGGCCTGCTGCGCCGCGGACTTGGCCAGCAGCAGCCGCGAAGGCACGTCGGGCGTCTTCAGGATGCTGCCCGCATAGCGCACCGGCAGCCAGTTGAGCCTGGCGCGCAGCTTGTCGTAGTAGCCGGTTTCGAACTTGAGCGAGCCGAACGGGTTGGCAGCAGCAGCGGCTACCTGCACCGGCTGCGCCTGAGCCGTGACCGGAGCTTCGTCAGCGACCTTGCCGGCGTGCGACCGCTGGGCCAGCGTGTCGGACACGGGTGCGGGCGCGCTGCCCATCGAGCTGGTGAGTGCCACGCTCACCAGACCCGCCAGCATCACGGCCGAGGCAGCCCCCGCGGTAACGCGCTCTTTCATCCCTGGTCCCCTGTTTGAAAGTTGCAAACAAGATTTACAGACGGACCGTGTCGGCGAAAGTTCGGGCGCGGGCGGGATGTCGTCCTACAGGCGGAAAAAACGTGAAAAACTCATGCGCTGAGGGGCAGCGGCAAGCGCGCCAGCCGCTGAGGCAAGCGGGCGCAGAAACCATGCAGGCGGGGCCCCGGAGCGACTGTTGTTTTCACGCCGCTCCTTCCTTGTAGCCGAAATTGTATACATGTATAAATCGAACGCATGCCTGCCTCTTCCATTGCCCAGACCACCTCGTCGGCCGTCACGCGGCTGCTGAGGCAGTCCCTCGACCAGGGCCGCTGGGCCTGCGGCGAGGCATTGCGGCAGGAGGAGATCGCGGCCGAACTGGGGGTCAGCCGCGTGCCCGTGCGCGAGGCCCTGTTCCAGCTGCAGGCCGAGGGCCTGCTGCGCATGGTTCCCAACAAGGGCATGTACGTAAGACGGGTGAGTGCCGGCGAGCTGCGCGAGCTGTTCCGCCTGCGCGGCTTGATCGAAGGCGACGTGCTGGCCGATGCGGTGCCGCTGCACACCGGCGCCACGATCAATCGCCTGGAGACCATCCAGGCCGCGCTGGACAAGGCCGGCGCCGTGGCCGACTGGATCGCCGGCGACCGCGAGTTCCACGAGGCGCTCTATGCGCCCGCGCAGCGCAGCGAGTCGATGGACATCGTGCGCCGCCTGCGCTTCCAGGTCGACCGCTACCACTACGCGCACCTGAAGCCCGGCCCCCGCGCGCAGGGCCGGCACGAGGAGCACCACGCCCTGATCCGCGCCGTGCGCCGGGGCGATTCCAAGGCGGCGCTCAAGCTGCTGCAGGCCCACCTGGCCGAGACCCAGCGCAGCGCGCTCGCCGCCCTGCCCCCCGCGTGAAGGCAGCTGCCGTGTCCTTGCAGGGTGGCAGCGGCCGGCTCGGCGCGGGGGCCTGCTAGCGATGGCCCGCCGCGGCGCCCAGCACTACCACGTCTACGTGGTGCAGCTCGAGGACGCGGTGTGGAACAACGCGCGCTTTCGCCGCTGCAACCCCGATTACGTGCTGGGCATGCCCTTCGTCTACGTCGGCATGACGGGGCTCGACCCCGACCTGCGCTTCGACAAGCACAAGGCCGGCATCCAGGCCAACGCCTTCGTGCGCGAGCACGGCGTCAAGCTGCTGCCGCACCTGTACGAGGTGTACAACCCGATGCCCTACCGCGCGGCCTGCGAGATGGAGGTGGAGCTGGGGATCGCGCTGCGCGAGCGCGGCTACGGCGTCTGGCAGGCCTGAATCAGGAGCTGTTGCGCCATGCCGCGCGCGCCACCGCATCGAGCGCCCCGTCCACCACCGGGTGCGACGACACCAGCCGCACCGCGCCCTGCGACAGCAGGTGATCGAGCTTGCGACGCGTCATCGAACGCGTGGCACCGCTGGCGTTGGTGAACATGAACAGCAGGCCGTGCGGGCTGGACCAGGTGAGCTGCCAGCGCTCCCAGTCTTCGCCCAGCAGGTCCACGTAGGAGCCGACCGCGAGATCCTGCACCGGCAGCGCATCGGGCTCCGGCGCGGTCGCGGCCAGCACGATCGGCAGGTCGGGCACGTAGCCGGATTCGTGCATCTCCAGCGGAGCGAGCCAGGTGCTGACGCGCTCCGGCCCGCGCGGCTGCGGGCGGGCCGGAGCGCCGCCCGTTCCGGCCGAGAGCGCGAGGTCGCGCAGCGCGGCCAGCAGGTTCAGCCAGCGCTGGGTGTCGGCCGGCAGGTAGTCGATGCTCGCCAGCCCCTCGCGGATGCGCCGCACCATCTGCAGATGCTGGTGCGCCACCTGGCCCGCCAGCGCCGGCTGCACGATCCACAGCACGGTCTTGACCACCCAGCCATAGCCGGCCGGATCCTCCCGCGCCGCCATGTCGGTGAGGCGGGCCTGGGCCAGCACCTGGGCCCAGGGCCCGGTGAGGAAGGCCAGCGCCTCCGGCGGCGCGCCCTGCGCTTCGCGGCGCTGCAGGATCTCGCGGCCCATGCGCTCGGCCAGCAGGTTGCGCTGCTCGGCGCGCATCAGCGCGCGCACCGCCCGTTCGCGGTTGCGGCGCCCGCGCGGCTGCGCCTCGTCCCAGGCTTCCTGCAGCGCCAGCAGGGCGATCTCGAAGGGCTCGGGGCCGCTCGCGCGGGTGTCGAGCAGGGCGTCGGTGGCCTGCTGCAAGGCGTCCATGAAGGCGGGGCAGCCCGCCTCGTCCGGCGAACTCCAGGCCAGGCTGCGCTGGGTGATCTCCTCCAGCAGCTGGCGCCCCGGATGCGAACGGTCGCTGAAGAAACGCGGATCCGCGAGCGCCAGGCGCAGCAGCGACGGCTCGAGCTCGCGCACGACCGTGCGCACGCCGGGCAGCAGCCGCGGATCGGCCGCGAGGTTCTCCACCATCAGGTGCACGACTTCAAGCCCCAGCTCCTGCGCCGGCTGCTTCGCCTGCTTGCGCAGCGCCCCGCGGAAGGCCTCGAGGCTGTCGCGCTCGCGCCCCGGCATCGCGGCCTGCCGCTGGCGCAGCTGCAGCATCAGCTGGTCGACCTTGCGCAGGTCCTGCACCATCTGCAGCGCGGCGGGCACCGTGTGCGAGAAGCCGGTCTCGGCGAACACGGCGACGCCGTCCTGCGCCGTCTCGCCCGGCTCGCCCGGCTCGCCGGCCATCAGCTTGCGCAGCTCGCGGATCGTGAGCTGGGTCGCGCGGTCCAGGTCTTCCTGCGTCACCGCGGAGCGCGGCAGCTGCCCGAGATCTTCCGGCTGCAGGCGCTGCGCGATCTGCGCGTAGGTGCGCGCGAGTTCCGGCGCCATCAGCAGCGGCAGGTGGCGCAGCCAGCGCCGGCGCACGGCGGGCGAGACGGGGCTGTGGCGCGCCAGCCGGTAGATGCTGCGCACGTACACCTCGGGACGCAGCGGATGGCGCTGGGCGCCGACCGGCGTGAGCTGCGCCGCCGCCAGCGCGGCCTCCAGCTGCGCGAGCTGCGGCCGCACGGCCTCTTCGAGGGCGCCGCAGGCGCGCACCAGGTCCGCGTTGTCCTGCAGCTGCTCGTCGGCGAGCAGGGAGAGCGATTCGAAGCTGAGCGGCGAGCCGCGGTCGCCCGCGATGGCATGGGCGAATTCGGCCAGCAGCGCCGGCGGGAAGGCCTCGACGAGCGCCGGCTGCCGGTCGCGCAGGACCGCCACGGCCTCCGCGAGCAGGCCGCGTTCGACCACGTCGTCCAGGGCCGCAGCAGCCTGGGGCAGCTCGCGCAAGGCGTGCGCGAGCGTCGAGCGCATCAGCTCCGCCCCCTGGACGGCGGCGTCCTTGATGCAGGCCCGGTAGAGCGCCTGGAACTGCGGCTGCTGTGTGCCGCGCATCGCGGCGGCCCCCCTCGTTCTGGTTCGGATCCCCGCCTGCGCGGGGACGACGACGTGCCCGAGGATGACGCCGCGGGGGCGGCGTCAGCTCGTCACTTCAGCGCTTTATAGCGCACCCGGTGCGGTCTTGCACCTTCCTCGCCCAGGCGCCTGCGCTTGTCGGCCTCGTATTCGTGGAAGTTGCCGTCGAAGAACACCCACTTGCCCTCGTCCTCCGCCGCCAGGATGTGCGTCGCGATGCGGTCCAGGAACCAGCGGTCGTGGCTGATCACCAGCACGCTGCCGGCGAATTCCAGCAGCGCATCTTCCAGCGCCCGCAGGGTTTCCACGTCGAGGTCGTTGGACGGTTCGTCCAGCAGCAGCACGTTGCCGCCCTGCAGCAGCGTCTTGGCCAGGTGCAGGCGCCCGCGTTCGCCACCGGACAGCAGGCCGACCTTCTTCTGCTGGTCGCCGCCGTTGAAGTTGAAGCGGCCGCAATAGGCGCGGCTGGCCATCTGGAACTTGCCGATGTTGATGATGTCCAGGCCGCCGGAGACGTCTTCCCACACGGTCTTGTCGTTGGCGAGGTCGTCGCGGTGCTGGTCGACGAAGGCCATCTGCACGGTCTTGCCGATCTTCACCTCGCCCGCGTCCGGCTTTTCCTTGCCGGCGATCATCTTGAACAGCGTGGACTTGCCCGCGCCGTTGGGGCCGATGATGCCGACGATGGCGCCCGCGGGCACCTTGAAGCTCAGGTTGTCGATCAGGACGCGGTCGCCGAAGGACTTGCTGACGTTGACGAACTCGATCACCTCGTGCCCGAGGCGCTCGCCCACGGGGATGAAGATCTCGTTGGTCTCGTTGCGCTTCTGGTATTCGAAGTCCGACAGTTCCTCGAAGCGGGCCAGGCGCGCCTTGCTCTTGGCCTGGCGTCCCTTCGGGTTCTGGCGCGCCCACTCCAGTTCCTTCTTCATGGCCTTGGTGCGGGCGTCCTCGGTGCGCTGCTCCTGCTCCAGGCGCGCTTCCTTCTGCTCCAGCCAGGTGGAGTAGTTGCCCTTGTACGGGATGCCGCGGCCGCGATCCAGCTCCAGGATCCATTCGGCGGCGTTGTCCAGGAAGTAGCGGTCGTGGGTGATGCCCACCACGGTGCCGGGGAAGCGCGCGAGGAACTGCTCCAGCCACTCCACCGATTCGGCGTCCAGGTGGTTCGTGGGTTCGTCCAGCAGCAGCATGTCCGGCTTGGACAGCAGCAGGCGGCACAGGGCGACGCGGCGCTTCTCGCCGCCGGAGAGGTTCTTGATCACCGCGTCCCAGGGCGGCAGGCGCAGCGCGTCGGCCGCGATTTCCAGCTGGTGCTCGTGGTCGCTCTCGGCGCCGGCGGCGGCGATGATCGCCTCCAGCTTCTGCTGCTCCTCGGAGAGGGCGTCGAAGTCGGCGTCGGGCTCGGCGTAGGCGGCATAGACCTCCTCGAGCCGCTTCTTGGCCTCGACCACCTCGCTCATGCCGCCTTCGACCGCCTCGCGCACGGACTGCTCGGGGTCGAGTTGCGGCTCCTGCGGCAGGTAGCCGATCTTGATGCCGGGCATGGGGATGGCCTCGCCCTCGATCTCCGTGTCGATGCCGGCCATGATCTTCAGCAGCGTGGACTTGCCCGAGCCGTTGACGCCCAGCACGCCGATCTTGGCGCCCGGGAAGAAGCTGAGCGAGATGTCCTTCAAGATCTGCCGTTTGGGCGGCACGGTCTTGCTGACGCGATTCATGGAGTAGACGTACTGGGCCATAGTTCTGTTCGGCGGGAAACCGTCGATTATCCCGCATCACGAAATCCGGCGCGTGTGGAGGCTATAAGCCGCCGGACGCAAGGGAGCAAACTCCCGGACGCAGAGGACGCAAAGGGTACGCAAAGGACGCGAAAGAGGCCATTTCATTGAATGGCTGTTCTTTTGCGCTCTCTGCGTACCCTTTGCGTCCTCTGCGTCCGGCTGTCCGAATTCCTCTCACCCTTGCGGCGGGCGTTCCACGCTGTTCTTCAGGGCCGCCTGGGCGACCTGGTCCAGCGCCTCGTCGACCACCGGGCGGTCGGCCACCACCCGCAGCTGGCCGCCGGTGCGCAGCTTGTCCATGGTCCGCCGCGACATCGAGTGGGCGGCGCCGCCGAGCGACGTGAACATGAACAGCGTCGCATGCGGGCTGCACCAGGTGAGCTGGGCCCGCACCCAGTCGCCCTTGATGCGGATCTCCACCCAGGCGCCGATGCGCAGGTCTTCCGGCACCAGCAGCGCCGCTTCGGCGGCCGCTTCGGGCCCGGCGCAAGGCAGCTGGCGCACGCGCGCCGTGTCCTGCTCGGCGCGCAGCTGCTCCTGGCGCGGCGCCTCGGGGGAGGCCACGTAGCCGGGGTCGAGGTCGGCTTCCTGCTCGATGAAGCCGGACTCCTGGGCCTCGCCCTCGTCCAGCCACAGCTGCGAGTCCTCGTCGGCGCCTTCCGGGAACTGCGAGGGCTCGGCCCAGGCGGCGTCGGCCGCCGCCTGCATGCTCTCGTCGCGGCCCTCCTGCACCGCCGCGCGGTGCAGCGTGATCAGGTGGTCGAAGAAGCGCTGGGTCAGCTCGGGCGGATAGCCGATGCGCCCCAGCCCTTCGCGCAGCCGCTGCAGCAGATTGGGGATCATCTGCACCAGCCGGCGCGCGCGGCCGCGCTGGGCGGTGGTCTTCTGCACGCTCCAGATCAGGTCGTCCACCATCGCGCGGTAGCCGTAGGGATCGGAGGAGCCGTCGTCGCAACTGAGCTGCGCTTGCGCCACCACCTGGGCCCAGGCATTGCGCAGGAAGTCGCGGATGAAGTCGGCGACGTCCAGGTCCTGCAGGCCGCCGGCGAATTCGGCCGCCAGCTTCTGCGCCAGCAGGTTGCGCTGTTCCGCGTGCAGCAGCGCGCGGGCCGCTTCCTCGCGCTTCTGGCGCGCGCCCTGGTCCTGGTCGCTCCACTGGCCCTGCAGTTCGTCGAGCATCTCGCCGAAGGTGTCGGCGTCCATCACCTTGCTTTCCAGCCAGCGGCCCACCGTCTGCAGCGACTCGACGAAGCGGGGCCAGCCCGCGTCCTCCTCGGACGAGAAGGCGAGGCTGCGCTGCACGACGCGATCGAGCAGCTGGCGCGCCGGGTGGTTGCGGTCGCTGAAGAAGCGCGAGTCTTCCTTGGTCAGGCGCTGCACCGCCGGCTCCAGCGCCTTCAGGTGGCGCTTCAGCGCAGGCAGCAGGCGCCGGTCGTCCAGCAGGTTGTCGAACATCAGGTGGACGACCTCTTCGCCCAGCTGCTGGCCGATGCGCACCGGCGCCGGCGGCTCCTTGCCCACCTCGGCCAGCATGTCCACCGCCTGGATCGCCGCCGGGGCCGGCTTGCTGCGCTGCTCCAGGCGCTTGACCAGTTCGTCGGTCTTCTTCAGGTCCTGCAGCAGCGCCATCGAGGCCGGCAGCGTGTGCAGGAATTCCGCCTTGCGCGGCTGGTCGAAATCGCCGGCCAGCAGCTTGCGCAGGCGGTCCAGCGTCAGCAGCGTCTTGGCGACCGTGTCCGTCACGGGCGCGCCGCTGGCGCCGGTGGACTTGTTGATGCGCCCGCCGATGGGGACTGCCGGCTCGATGCCGGTGGAGCGCAGCCAGTGCGTGAGCTCGCGATAGAGCTTGCGCATCTGCACGCCCAGCAGGCCCGCGGACGGCGCGATCAGGACTTCGCGCGCGCCGGCATCGGGCACGTGCTCGGCCAGGGTGTGCTGCAGCGCGCGCACGAAGACCTCGGGGCGCAGCGGATTGAGCCCGGGCTGGATCGTGCGCCAGCCCAGCATGGTGCTGATCAGGGCGTCCAGTGCCGGCAGCGTGTCGTCGACCGACAGCGCCACTTCCTGCTGCGCGCGGGCGATCTCGATGCTCTGGCCGAGCTGCTCGTCCTCGAACAGCTGCAGGTCCTGAAAGCGCAGGACCTCGGTGGCAGTCTGGTCCTTGCCGCCACCCTCGTACACCAGGCGCGTGAGTTCGCCCACGAAGGTGTTGGTCACCGCCGGCGCCCTGGCCTGCAGATCGTGGATGGCGGCCTTCACCGGTGGCGCCTGCAGCGCGCCCAGACGCTGCGCGCCGGTGGCGCTGGTGCCGAGCTCCAGCCCCTGCAGCACCTGCGCGACCAGCGGCTCCGCCTGCTGCAGCATGGCGCCCAGGCAGTCGCTCAGCGACGGCTGCAAGGCGGTGGGGTCGTCGGAGACGCCCAGCCGCAACTTCAATGTCTTGGCCATGTTGGAGGTGGTGCCCGGTGGTCTTCTCGATTATGGGTGAGCAGGCAGCGGGTGCCAATTTCTGGCAGGGCGGGTGACGTTTTGTGACCGATCCCGGTGCATCGGCGCAACGGCAGGCCGAGCACGCCGCCGCCATCCATGCCACAATAGGGCTTCTCGCGGCTCCCCAGTTGCCCGCGAGCTCAGCGTTTCGCTGGGGACGAAGCAGGCTCTCGCGCCTGCCGGCTCCCACCCCCTAGACCTCATCTGCCTTGACTGGATTCCGGCCCGCGCGGCGCGGAACGGCCGATGCCCCAGCGCCGGGAATGGCGCTTTATTGCCCGATGAATTTTGATGAACTGAATCTTGCCCCGGCCATCCTCAAGGCTGTCCGCGAACAAGGCTACGAGACCCCCACCCCCATCCAGGCCCAGGCCATTCCCGCGGTGCTCGCGGGCCATGACCTGCTGGCCGGCGCCCAGACCGGCACCGGCAAGACGGCCGCCTTCACGCTGCCCATGCTGCACAAGCTGAGCAAGGGCCGCGGCAAGACCAACAAGTTCGGCAAGGACGGCGTCGCCGCCCTGGTGCTCACGCCCACGCGTGAACTCGCGGCGCAGGTGGAAGAGTCCGTCCGCACCTACGGCAAGTATCTGCCGCTCACCTCGACGGTCATCTTCGGCGGCGTGGGCATGAGCCCGCAGATCGAGCGCGTGAGGAGCGGCGTCGACATCCTGGTCGCCACCCCCGGCCGCCTGCTCGACCTGCACCAGCAGGGCCACCTGGACCTGTCCACCGTCGAAATCCTGGTGCTGGACGAAGCCGACCGCATGCTCGACATGGGCTTCCTGCCGGACGTGAAGAAGGTGCTGGCCCAGGTGCCCAAGGACAAGCAGAGCCTGCTGTTCTCCGCCACCTTCAGCGACGAGATCCGCGAGCTGGCCCACACCCTGCTGCGCGACCCGCAAAGCATCCAGGTCACGCCGAGCAACACCACCGTGCAGCGCATCACGCAGGTGGTCCACCCGGTCGGCCGCAACCGCAAGAAGGAACTGCTGGCCCACGTGATCCAGGAGCACGAGTGGTCGCAGGTGCTGGTGTTCACGCGCACCAAGTTCGGCGCCAACCACGTCGCCGAATTCCTCGCGAAGAAGGGCATCACGGCGATGGCCCTGCACGGCAACAAGAGCCAGACCGCACGCACCCAGGCGCTGGCCGGCTTCAAGAGCGGCGACATCCGCGCCCTGGTGGCCACCGACATCGCCGCCCGCGGCATCGACATCGACGACCTGCCGCACGTGGTGAACTACGAGATCCCCAACGTGCCGGAGGACTACGTGCACCGCATCGGCCGCACCGGCCGGGCGGGCCGCGAAGGCCAGGCCGTGTCGCTGGTGTGCCTCGACGAGGAAGGCTTCATGCAGGAGATCGAGCGCTTCACCAAGCAGGCGATCCCGGTGCAGGAAGTGGCCGGCTTCGGCCCCGAGCCGGGCGAGCAGGCCGAGCCGATCGCCATGGGCCGCCAGGTGCTGTGGGGCGGCAAGGGCCGTCCGCCCTCGCGCGAAGTGCTCAACGCGGCGGCCAAGGCGGCGCGCAGCGAGATGATGCAGCGCATCCGCGAGAACAAGGACAAGCAGGGCCAGGGCGGCGGCCGCGCGGCCCGCAACGGCAACGGGGCGTCCGCGGGCGGCCAGTCGGCCCGCGGCGCCACCGGGGGCTCCGCCGGCGGCCAGCCGGCCCGCAACGGCAACGGCAACGGCGGCAAGGGCCAGACCAGGCCGCAACAGCCCCATGGCGCGCCGGCGCGTGCCGCCAAGCCGGCCAACGGCGGCCGCAATGGCAACCGCCAGAACGGCAACAACCAGCATGCGGTGCGCGACGAGGCGCGCGAGGACGACCGCGACGACCGCATGCCGCGCAACGTGGACCCGCTGCGCACCAACCTGCCCGGTCGCCGCGACATGACGGGCGTCAAGCGGGTGAGCGCCGGCGGCCAGCCGGATCCGACGCGCACCAGCATCGACAGCATGGCCGCGGGCGAACGGCGCAACCGCGGCCGCGGCGGCAATCCCGCCCGCAACTTCGGGCGCTGAGCCGCAGGTGGCATGAGCGCCCCCGCCAGCCGAAGCGTGCTGCTCGCGGGCGCCACCGGGCTGGTGGGGCGCGAGCTCCTTCGGGGGCTGCTGGCCGACGATTCGGTCGCGGCGGTCCATGCGCTGGCGCGCCGGCCCCTCGCGGTGCAACACCCGCGGCTCGCGGTCCACATCGTCGATTTCGCGGCGCTGCCGCCGCTGCCCACCCTCGATGAAGCCTACCTCGCGCTCGGCACCACCATCAAGGTGGCCGGCAGCGAGGCGGCGTTCCGCGCCGTCGATTTCGATGCCAACCTTGCCGTGGCCTGCGCAGCGCAGGTCGCCGGCGCGCGCCGCATCGGCCTGGTGAGCGCGATGGGCGCCGATGCCGGCTCGCGCATCTTCTACAGCCGCGTGAAGGGCGAGCTCGAGGCAGCGGTGGCCGCGCTCGGCTTCGAAGGCGTGGTGATCGCCCGCCCTTCCCTGCTGGTGGGCGACCGCGTGGCCCTCGGCCAGAGCGAACGCCGCGGCGAGAAGATCGGCCTGCACGTCGGCCGCTGGCTCAAGCCCCTGATCCCTGCGAACTTGCGGCCCATCACCGCGGCGCAAGTGGCGGGCGCGCTGCTGCGCGCGGTGCCCACGGCACGCGGGCAGCGCGTGCTGCTTTCGGGCGCGATGCAGGACGACGCAGCGCGGGCCTGACGCGCACGCATCGCCGGGCTTTCGCTGCGCTGCGGCGCCGCCCTGCGAACCTTCCGCTTCCATTGCTGCGCGGGTTTTCCCGCGCCGACGATCCCGCGCGGGTGCAATGCTGATGACGCGCCATTTTTTCCATGCTACAAGGTGCGTCGCTTCTGTCAGTCTTGATCACCCGCGGGGACGATGGCCAACGTACAGATCCGCAACGTCGAGAAGTTCTTCGGTGCCGCGCACATCATCCGCGGCGTCAACATCGACATCGATGACGGCCAGTTCGCCGTGCTCGTGGGCCCCTCGGGCTGCGGCAAGTCCACGCTGCTGCGCATGATCGCGGGGCTGGAGGAGATCAGCCGCGGCGAGATCCGCATCGGCGGCCGCGTCGTCAACGACCTCACCCCCAAGGAACGGGACATCGCCATGGTGTTCCAGAACTACGCGCTGTATCCGCACATGACGGTGCGCGCCAACATGGCCTTCAGCCTGACGCTGGCGAAGCAGCCGAAGGCTGTGGCCGACGAGCGCGTGAAGAAGGCGGCGGAGATCCTCGGCCTCGAAGCCCTGCTCGATCGCTACCCGCGCCAGCTCTCCGGCGGCCAGCGCCAGCGCGTGGCCATGGGCCGCTGCATCGTGCGCGACCCGCAGGTGTTCCTGTTCGACGAGCCGCTGTCCAACCTCGACGCCAAGCTGCGCGTGCAGATGCGCACCGAAATCAAGGAACTGCACCAGCGCCTGAAGACGACTTCCGTCTACGTCACGCACGACCAGATCGAGGCCATGACGATGGCCGACCAGATCGTGGTGATGCGCGACGGCGTGGTCGAACAGACCGGCTCCCCGCTGGAGCTGTACGACCACCCGGTCAACCAGTTCGTCGCCGGCTTCATCGGTTCGCCGGCGATGAACTTCCTGCCCGGCGTGTACCGCGGCGCGGGGGGCGATGCACGGGTCGAATTCCCGGGCGGCATCACGCTGCGGGCGCCCGCGGCGGCCCGCGCGCAGGATGGCCAGCCGGTCGTCTACGGCATCCGGCCCGAGCACATCGAGCTCGCCGGCGACGAGGGCGTGCCGAGCGAAGTGGTGGTGGTGGAGCCCACGGGCGCCGAGACCCAGGTGTTCTCCAAGCTCGCCGGCATCGAGATCAGCACCGTGTTCCGCGACCGCCTCGCGCTGCGCCCCGGCGAGATCATCCGCCTGCGCACGGATGCCGTGCGCGCCCACCTGTTCGACGCCGGCAGCGGCGTGCGGCTCGCGGGGTGAGCCGCGGCCCGCGGGCGCCTTCCTCCAGGACCGACCTTCGCGACTTTCGCAACCAAGGAGACAGCATGTTCGAGCACAACCGGCGCAAGTTGATCAAGACCTCGCTGGCGGCGGCAGCCGCCGTCTCGGTGCCCACGCTGTGGCCCACCGGCGCACTCGCCCAGTGGAACAACCAGCCCGAAAAGGGCGCCAAGCTGCGCGTGCTGCGCTGGAAGCGCTTCGTGCAGGGCGACGAGGACCAGTACATGGCCAACGTCAAGAAGTTCACCCAGACCACCGGCATCGAGGTGCGGGTCGACAACGAAGGCTGGGAGGACGTGCGTCCGAAGGCGGCGGTGGCGGCCAACGCCGGCGCCGGCCCCGACATCATCCTGTCGACCAACGACGACGCCAACCTCTATCCCGAGAAGCTGGTGGACGTGACCGACGTCTGCAACTACCTGGGCAAGAAGTACGGCGGCTGGTACCCCGTGTGCGAGCAGTACCTGCGCCCCGACGGCAAGAAGTGGATCGGCGTGCCGCTCGGATGCGCCGGCAACGCCATCGTGTACCGCCAGAGCCAGGTCAAGGCGGCCGGCTTCGACAGCTTCCCGAAGGACATGGACGGCTTCCTGAAGCTGATGAAGGCCCTCAAGGAAAAGGGCACGCCCGGCGGCTTCGCCCTCGGCCACGCCACCGGCGACCAGGCCTGGGCGCACTGGCTGTTCTGGGCCTTCGGCGGCGAGCTGGTGAACCCGCAGAACAAGGTCATGATCAACCGCGCCGAGACGATCAAGGCGCTGGAATTCGCCAAGGAGCTGTACCCGACCTTCGTGCCCGGCACGCTCTCGTGGCTGGACCCGAACAACAACAAGGCCTTCCTCGACAGCCAGGTCAGCGTCACGGCCAACGGCATCTCGATCTACTACGCGGCCAAGACCTCCAAGGACGAGAAGCTGCAGGAACTGGCAAAGGACATCCAGCACGCGAACTTCCCGGTCGGGCCGGTGGGCAAGCCGACGGAGTTCAACCTGTTCTTCAACCAGATGATCTTCAAGTACACCAAGTACCCGAAGGCGGCCAAGGAGTTCCTGCGCTTCATGATGGAGCAGGAGCAGTACGGGCCCTGGATGCAGGCCAGCATCGGCTACACCTGCCACCCGCTGAAGGCCTACGAGAACAACCCGATCTGGACCAGCGACCCGAAGCACACGCCCTACCGCGACGCGATGAAGGTCATGCGGCCGGTGGGCTACGCCGGCAAGATGGGCTATGCGTCGGCCGGCTGCATCTCCGACTTCATCATCCTCGACATGGTCGCGGAGGCCGCCAGCGGCGCCAAGTCGCCCAAGGAAGCCGCCGAACGCGCGCAAAAGCGCGCCGAGCGCTACTACAACATCTGATGCGGCCAGCCGTTCCAGCGCAGGCCCTGCCCACCGCCGAGCCCGCCCGCGAGGGCCGGCTCGCCGGCTTCGGGCGGCGCCTGCAGGGCAGCCGCAACCTGCTGGGCCTGCTGTTCATGGTCCCGGCGGGTGCGCTGCTGCTGATGTTCCTCACGTACCCGCTGATCCTGGGCGTGTGGCTCGGATTCACCGACGAGAAGATCGGGCGCAAGGGGGTGTGGGTCGGCCTGGAGAACTACCAGTTCCTGCTGCAGGACGAGGTCACGCGCACGGCGCTGTTCAACACGCTGTTCTACACCTTCGTGGCCAGCGTGCTGAAGTTCGCGCTGGGCCTGTGGCTCGCGCTGCTGCTGAACGAGAAGCTCCCCTTCAAGACCTTTTTCCGCACGGTGATCCTGCTGCCGTACATCGTGCCGACCGCACTGTCGGCGATCGCGTTCTGGTGGATCTACGACGCGCAGTTCTCCGTGATCAGCTGGGTGCTCACGCGCCTGGGCTGGATCCATTCGTACATCGATTTCCTCGGCAACCCGTGGAACGCGCGCTTCTCCACGATCGCGGCCAACGTCTGGCGTGGCGTGCCGTTCGTGGCGATCACGCTGCTCGCCGGCCTGCAGACGATCTCGCCTTCGCTGCACGAGGCCGCCGCCATCGACGGCGCCACGGGCTGGCACCGCTTCCGCTACATCACGCTGCCGCTGCTGACGCCGATCATCGCGGTCGTGATGACCTTCTCGGTGCTCTTCACCTTCACCGATTTCCAGCTGATCTACGTGCTGACGCGCGGCGGCCCGCTCAATGCCACGCACCTGATGGCGACGCTGTCGTTCCAGCGCGCGATCCCGGGCGGCGCGCTCGGCGAAGGCGCGGCGATCGCGATCGCGATGATCCCGTTCCTGCTGGCGGCCATCCTCTTTTCCTACTTCGGCCTGCAGCGGCGCGCCTGGCAGCAGGGCGGCAGCGACAACTGAACCCATGGCGAAGACCGAGAACACCGACACCCAGGGAATGGACTTCCTGCAGTCCGTGCCGCGGCGCATCGTGACCGTGTGGCTGCCCCTGGGCATCTTCGTGTTCGTGCTGCTGTTCCCGTTCTACTGGATGGCGATCACGTCGATCAAGCCGGACGCGGAGCTGATCTCGCGCGAGGGCAACCCTTTCTTCGTGGTCGGTCCCACGCTCGCGCACTTCCACAAGCTGCTGTTCGAGACCTCGTATCCCGACTGGCTGTGGAACACGATCCTGGTGTCCGTGGTGTCCACCTTCGTCTCGCTGCTGTGTTCCGTGTTCGCCGCCTACGCGATCGAACGCCTGCGCTTCCAGGGCGCCCGGCAGACGGGCCTCGCGATCTTCCTGGCCTACCTGGTGCCGCCGTCGATCCTGTTCATCCCGCTGGCGCGCCTCGTGTTCCAGCTGGGGCTGTTCGACACGCGGCTGGCGCTGATCCTGACGTACCCCACCTTCCTGATTCCGTTTGCGACCTGGCTGCTCATGGGGTACTTCCGCTCGATCCCGTTCGAGCTGGAGGAATGCGCCCTCATCGACGGCGCCACGCGCTTCGAGATCCTGTGGAAGATCATCCTGCCGCTGTCCGTGCCGGGCCTGATCTCCGCCGGCATCTTCGCCTTCACGCTGTCGTGGAACGAGTTCATCTATGCGCTGACCTTCGTGTCCTCCTCGGAGGTGAAGACCGTCTCGGTCGCCGTCGTGACGGAGCTGGTCGACGGCGATGTGTACCACTGGGGGCCGCTGATGGCGGGCGCGTTGTTCGGCTCGCTGCCGGTCGCGATCATCTATTCGTTCTTCGTCGAGTATTACGTGTCGGGCTTGACGGGGGCGGTGAAGGAATAGGGTTTCGGGGGAACATTGCCGGGGTTCGCGCTTCGCGGCTCGCCGCCAGCGCCGCAACCCCGGCGATGCGCAAGGCGCTCCCTCGCCCAGGCACATAATCCCTCCAGCACCACAGACGGACCCGCCATGACCCCTCCTCGCAAGAAAAAGCCCGAAGAACTGCGCTCCCAGCAATGGTTCGGCCGCCAGGACCGCGACGGCTTCGCCTACCGCAGCTGGGTCAAGGGCAAGGGCGTGCCGCACGACCAGTTCGACGGCCGGCCGGTGATCGGCATCTGCAACACCTTCAGCGAGCTCACGCCCTGCAACTCGCATTTCCGCACGCTCGCCGAGCAGGTGAAGATCGGCGTCTACGAGGCCGGCGGCTTCCCGCTCGAATTCCCGGTGATGTCGCTGGGCGAGACGCTGCTGCGTCCCACCGCCATGCTGTACCGCAACCTGGCCAGCATGGACGTCGAGGAATCGATCCGCGGCAACCCGATCGACGGCGTCGTGCTGCTCATGGGCTGCGACAAGACCACGCCCTCGCTGATCATGGGTGCGTCCAGCGTCGACATCCCCACCATCGGCGTCTCCGGCGGCCCCATGCTCAATGGCAAGTGGCGCGGCCAGGAGCTCGGCTCCGGCACCGGCGTGTGGAGCATGAGCGAGCAGGTGCGCGCCGGCACGCTCAAGCTGCAGGACTTCTTCGAAGCGGAAAGCTGCATGCACCGCAGCCACGGCCACTGCATGACCATGGGCACGGCCTCCACCATGGCCAGCATGGTGGAGGCGCTGGGCGTCGGGCTGCCGGGCAACGCGGCCTATCCGGCCGTCGACGGCCGCCGCAACGTGCTGGCCCGCATGGCCGGCCGCCGCATCGTCGACATGGTGCACGAGGACCAGAAGCTCTCCTCGATCCTCACGCGCCAGGCCTTCGAGAACGCGATCAAGACCCTGGCCGCGATCGGCGGCTCCACCAACGCGGTGATCCACCTGATCGCCATCGCCCGGCGCATCGGCGTGGAGCTCGCCATCGAGGACTTCGACCGCCTGGGCAGCGAGATGCCCTGCCTGGTGAACCTGCAGCCCTCGGGCCAGCACCTGATGGAGGACTTCTGCTACGCCGGCGGCATCCCCGTGGTGATGAAGGAGATCCGCGATTCGCTGCACCTCGATGCCGTCACGGCCAACGGCCGGACGGTGGGCGAGAACATCGAGGGCGCGCAGAACTGGAACAAGGAAGTGATCCAGCCGCTCGCCGCACCCTTCAAGGAGAAGGCCGGCATCGCGGTGCTGCGCGGCAACCTGGCGCCACGCGGCGCCGTGATCAAGCCCAGCGCCGCCACGCCGGAGCTGATGGTGCACCGCGGCCGGGCCGTGGTGTTCGAGGACATCGAAGACTTCCGCCGGCGCATCGACGACGAGGACCTCGACGTCGACGAGACCTGCGTGCTGGTGCTGAAGAACTGCGGCCCCAAGGGCTACCCCGGCATGGCCGAAGTGGGCAACATGCCGCTGCCGCCCAAGGTGCTGCGCAAGGGCATCACCGACATGGTCCGCATCAGCGACGCGCGCATGAGCGGCACGGCCTATGGCACGGTGGTGCTGCACACCGCGCCGGAGGCGGCCGCCGGCGGGCCGCTGGCCGTCGTGCGCAACGGCGACATGATCGAGCTGGACGTGCCGAAGCGCCGCCTGCACCTGGAAATCGGCGACGAGGAACTGGCGCGGCGCCTGGCCGAATGGAAGCCGCCGCAGCCGCCGCTTTCCTCCGGCTACTGGAAGCTGTACACGGACCACGTGCTGCAGGCGGACGAAGGCGCCGACCTCGATTTCCTGGTGGGCAAGCGCGGCGCCTTCGTGCCGAGGGACAATCATTGAGAGCGGGAGCGTCGATGATTGCGGCGCAGACTCAGGTGGCGCAGCGATGTGATGTCGGGGTCACAGACTGACATGCGCCCGCTCGTCGCCGTCGACTGGGGGACTTCGTCCCTGCGGGTGGCCCGCATCGACGGCGCCGGCACCGTGCTGGAAGAGCGCGCCAGCGAGCGCGGCATCCTCACCGTGCCGCCGGGCGGCTTTGCCCAGGTGCTGCAGGAGGCCGCCGGCGACTGGCTCGCCGCACCGCAGACCCTGTGCCTCGTGAGCGGCATGGCGGGCAGCCGCCAGGGCTGGCTGGAGACGCCTTACTGCAACTGCCCGGCCGGCTTCGAGGAGGTGGCGCACGCGCTGGCCTGGATCGAGCCGGGCCGCATCGCCGTCGTGCCGGGCCTGTGCTTCGAGTTCCTCGGAACCCCCGACGCGCTGCGCGGCGAGGAGGTGCAGGTGTTCGGCGCGATGGACCTGCTGGGCCTGGCGGGCGGCGTGTTCGTGCTGCCCGGCACGCACTGCAAGTGGGTGGGCGCCGCCGAAGGCCGGGTGCAATCCTTCGCGACCTTCATGTCGGGCGAGTTCTACCGCGTGCTGCGCCAGCATTCGATCCTGGCGCTCACCCTGCCGGCGGAAGACGGGCCGCTGCAGGAGGCCGCCTTCCTGCGCGGCGTGCGCCATGCGCAGCAGGCGCGGTCGCTGCTGCACAGCGCGTTCAGCGCCCGCACGCTGGCCCTGTTCGGCCGGCTGCCGCCGCAGGACCTGCCAAGCTACCTCTCCGGCCTGGTGATCGGCGAGGAGCTGCGCTCGCGCGCCCTGCACGGCCACCAGGTCGTGCTGATCGGCGCGCCCGAACTGACGGCGCGCTACGCGCTGGCGCTCGGCACGCTGGGCTGCGCATCGCGCAGCCTCGGCTCGCAAGCAACCTGGCGCGGCCACTGGGCGCTGGCGCGCTCGTTGCAGGCATGAGCGCCGCACGGCCGCCGCTGGACGGGTGACGCAGTGAGTCCCTTGCTCGCCGAGGCCTGGGCACGCGCGCTCGCCGAGCTGCCGCTGGTGGCCATCCTGCGCGGCATCACGCCGGCCGAGGCGCCCGCCGTCGGCGACGCCTTGTGGAACGCGAACTGGCGCCTCTTCGAAGTCCCGCTCAATTCGCCGCAGCCGCTGGAAAGCATCGCCCTGCTCGCCCGCCGCTTCCCCGGCGCCGTGGTCGGCGCCGGCACGGTGCGCAGCGAGGACGAGGTGCGCGCGGTGCACGCAGCCGGCGGCCGCCTGATCGTCTCGCCGCATTTCGATGCGCGCGTCGTGCGCGCCGCGGCCTGGTCGGGCATGGTGTGCCTGCCCGGCGTGCTGACGCCGAGCGAAGCCTTCGCGGCGCTGGAAGCCGGCGCCCACGGCCTGAAGCTGTTCCCGGCCGAGATGATCCCGCCGGCTGCCGTCAAGGCCTTGCGCGCCGTGCTGCCGCCGCCGCTGCCGCTGTTGCCGGTGGGCGGCATCGCGCCTTCGACCATGGCCGGCTACCTGGCGGCGGGCGCGAGCGGTTTCGGCATCGGCTCGGCGCTGTACCGGCCGGGCACGCCGGCCGAGGAAGTGGCCCGCATGGCGCGCGCCTTCGCCGACGCGTGGGCGGGCACCCTGCGCGCCTGAGCCCGGTTCTGCGTTGCAACCGCGTTGAGCGCCCTCAGCGCCCTCAGCGCGCGCGGCGCGTGGCGGCAGGCTTGCGGGCGGGCTTGCGCCGCGGCGCTTCGGCCTCCTGCTGTTCCATGAAGTTGCGGATCAGGCGGCGCACCACCTGCGAAGGCGTCATGTCCTGCGCGCGGCACAGTTCCTCGAAAGCCTGTTTCTTCGCCGGATCGATGAGGACGGTGAGCCGTGCGGTCTTGAGCTCCATTGGCGAACGGTCCTGATGGGTGCCCGCAGTGTAGTGGCCTTTGCCTCCGCCGGGGGCCGCGCCGGCGGCCTGCGCGGCCGCTGCGGCATGCCATCATGAGACCGGCAAACGTAACGGAGACGAGGGCATGGGCGATCGACTGCAGGAGTGGCTGGCGCGCGAGCGCGAGGTTCAGGGGCGGCTTGCGGCCGGCGCCGGCTGGGGCGTGGTGCCGCCGCCGGCGTTCGCGGGCCGCAGCGGGCTGGAAGTGATGCAGGCCATGCTGCGCGGCGAGCTGCCGGCGGCGCCGATCATGCGCACGCTGGACTTCCTCCTGGTCGAGGCGGGCGAGGGCCGCGCCGTGTTCCAGGGCACGCCCGGCCCGGCCCACGCCAACCCCATGGGCGGCGTGCACGGCGGCTGGTACGCCACCCTGCTCGATTCGGCGCTCGGCTGCGCGGTGCACACGATGATGCCGGCCGGGCGCGGCTACACGACCGCCGAATTGAGCGTGAACCTGGTGCGGGCGATCGGCCCCAAGGTGCAGCGCGTGCGCGCCGAAGGCGAGGTCGTGCACTGCGGCCGCCAGCTCGCGACGGCGCAGGCGCGCCTGCTCGGGCCGGACGGCACCTTGTACGCGCACGCGACGACGACCTGCCTGGTGTTCGAGCTGCGCTGATGGTGTTCGTATCGTCGTGTCTGCGCCGCCGCGACGCGCAACGTAGCTGCCCTTGCTGCGCTCGCAGGGGCTACTGTTTCTCATGCGCGCACTACGCAGGACCAGGGCGGGTCCCTGTCCGACTCGGCGACATCAAGGAGGAGGCGCGGGCGCGGCGCGGGCACGGGCAACGCTTCCCACCCGCGCCGGGGGACAGTCGCCGAGGCGGACAGGGGCCCGTCCTGGTCCGGCTCCGAGGCAACGCCGCGCACCGCTGACCCTGCCGCGTCGGCGCGGAGAAGCGCTGGGGTTTCGCTTCGCTCCACCACCAGCCTACGAGCGAGCCTGACGCGGACTTCGGCAGCGCTCAGCGCCGCCGGAAGCCGTCGAACGAGAAGGTGAAGATCAGGTCCAGGCCCGAGCGCTCGCCCGCTTCGGCACGCACCGTCACCCGCTGCGAGAGGTCGTAGAAGATGAACAGCGTGCCGGCGGCGCCCGCGAGGCTGCGCTCGTAGGCGGCGTAGAAGTTGTCGGCGAAGCGCTTGCCCAGGCGCACCACGGCGCCGGCGCTGCCCTCGGAGCGCACGGTGAGGTCGTCCAGGCCCAGCTTGCCCGCGATGCCCTTGCCGGTGCCGCCCCGCCCCGCCAGCAACGCCGCGGCGGCGCGCTGCAGCAGCGCCGTCTCGGCGCCGCCGCCCGCGGACGACTGGCCGAGCACCAGGTAGGACAGCGTCTCCGCTTCCGACAGGCCCGCTTCCGAATACAGCTCCACGTGCGGCGACTGCGCGCGGCCGGTCACCTGCACGCCCACCTTGGGCGTGAGGTTGGGCCGGATCGCCAGGATGTCCAGCGCCGGGTTGTCCGGCGCGCCGGTGAAGCGCAGCTCGCCCTTCTCGATGTTCATGCGCTGGCCATAGGCCTCGTAGGTGCCGCCGGCGGTGCGGATCAGGCCGGCGATCTGCGGCAGGCCCGCCGAGGCGCCCGTGATGTCCACCGAGCCGACCAGGCGCGTGTCCACGCCGCGGCCGCTGACCCGGAAATCGCTGCCCAGGTCGAAGCTGAGCTTCATGGTCACCGTGCGGCCCGCGCTCTCGCTGGGCGCCGGCCGCACGCGGCGCTCGGCTTCGGTCGCGGCGACGCCCGGCGCGTTGCGCACCACCACGTCCTCGCCCAGGCGCGGCGGCGTCTCGTCGGGGATCTGGATGCGCGCGCGGTCCACCCGCAGCTGGCCGGTGATGCTGGTGCCGCCGCGGTCCATGCGCGCTTCGACCGGGCCGGAGACGGTGAGCTGCCGGTCGCTGCGGATGCTGGCGCGCAGCTGCGACAGCTGCGCGTGCGCCTCGAACACCGGGCCTTCGGCCGTCCACGCGCCTTCGCCGTAGGCGAGCAGGCTGCCGCCGCCGGCGCCGCCCTCCTCGCTGCCGCGCAGCAGGAATTCGCTCACGGTGAGCTTCTGGCCGGCGAGCTGCGCGCGCAGCCGCCCGTTGCGCAGCTCGATGCCGTCCACCACCGAACGCAGGGCGAGGTCGTCGGCCTGCACCGGGCCCGCGAGCTGCGGCAGCGCGCGCGTGCCGGCCACGGCGATGTCCGCCGTGAGCGAACCGCGCAGGCGCCAGCCGGGCGGCGCCAGCAGCGACCACACGCCGATGCGCGGCAACTGCGCCTGCACGCGGCCCGCGAGCGGCGCCTGCGCCGGCCACTCCCAGCCGCCGTCGGCGCTGCGCTCGAGCCGGCTGCGGATCTCGCCCTCGGCATGGCCCGCGCGCTCGCTGTCCCACAGCAGCGACAGCACGACCTGCTCGCCCTCGGTGGTGAGCCGCACGCGCGCCTCGCGCACGCCGGCCGTCACGCGCGCCGCCGCGCCGTCGACGCTCTCGGCCAGCACGTTCACGTCGCCGCGCACGCGCGCCAGCGTGGCCTCGATGCGCGGGGTCTGGCCCAGCACCGCGTTCCACTGGGCATCGAACACCATGTCGCCGGACAGCGCCGAGCCGGCGAGCTGCGGGCCGCCGAACAGCTCGATCCAGGCCATCGGCAGGCCGGCCAGGCGGCCGGAGGTGGCGAGCTGGCCGCGCTCGTGCCGCACCGGCGTCCAGGTGAGCACGGCGTCGGTGGCCGGCGCGCCGCTGCGCATGGCGGGCGCCCGCAGCAAGGCCTCGCCGGCGGAAAGCGTGAAGCTGTCGCCCTGCACGCGCCATTCCACCGGGCGCTGCAGCTGCAGCCGCCAGGCATCGCGCGTGAGCGCCGGATCCTGCACCGTGAGCAGCAGGCTGGCGACCTGCCCGCGCCAGGAGGGCGCCGCGCCCAGCATCCCCGAGAGCTGGCCCGCGGCTGCCAGCTCGAAGCTGCGCTGGCCCTGCCGGGCCTGCGCATCGAGTGCCAGCGCGGCATCGCGCAGCCGCCCTTGCACGCTCAGCGTCGCCTCGCGCAGCAGCCAGGGCGGCGTCGCATCCGGCCCGGCCGGCGGCTGCCAGGCCAGCGACTGCGCCCGCACGCGGCCCTGCAGCGCGGGATCGCGCCAGCCGCCCTGCCAGGCGAGCCGAGCCTGCGCGTTGCCGCGCAGCGCCAGGCCCTTCAGCGTATCGGCCAGGCCCGGCCAGCGGGCGAGCCAGCGCTGCGCCAGTGCGAGGTCATTGGCCGCCACGTCGGCGCTGCCCTGGCCGCGCGTGGCGGACAGGCTGCCGCGCGCAGTGGCGCGCAGCCCCGGCGCCTGCAGTTCGAGCTGGCCGCTGCCGGCCGCTTGCGCGAGCTGCAGCTCCAGCTTGCCGTCCAGAGTGGCATCGGCGGTGCGCACGCGCAGCATCGAAAGCGAGAGCGCATCGCCCGCCCAGCGCCCTTGCGCCGACACGTCGCGCAGCTCCAGCGCGCCGGCCGCCGCCAGCACGCCCGCCGATGCGCCCTTCTCGCGCCGCGCCGGCGCCCGTGCCGCGCCCGCCTTGAGCGCCAGCACGAAACCGATCGCCTCCTGCTCGCCTTCGAGCTCCAGCGGCCCGGTGAGCGGCAGCGGCGCCAGCTGCCGGTGCAGCTGCGAAGGATCGACCCCGTCGACGCGGCCGGCGAAGTGCCAGCCGCGCTCCTTCCAGCTGCCTTCGCCCGTGACCGTGCCGCCGCCGGAGCGCGCGTGCAGGCTGCGCACCAGCGCCATGCCGCCGCGCCAGTCGCCCTCGGCCCGCAGCGATTCGATCGGCAGCCGGCCGGCGTCCCACGGGCCGGGCAGCGCGTTGCGCACCTCGCCGCGCAGGCTCCAGCTCGCATCGGGCTGCGGCGCGATCTCGACGTGGCCCGAGAGCCGCGTGCGCGGCGCCTGCGGCCAGAACAGCGCCGCATCGAGCTGGCGGAAGTCCGCCTCGCCCTGCGGCACCGGCATCTCGGCAAACGGCGTGATGCGGGCGGTGGCGGTCGCGTGCGGCAAGGCGGCGGCCGCGGAGCCCGGCTGCAGCACCTGCAGCTGCGCCCGCGCCGCGATGCGCGCCGCCGGCCCCTGCGCCTGCAGCGTGAATTCGATCGGCACCCGCTCGCTGCGCCCCGGCACGGGGGCCTGGAAGCGGCCGGCCAGCTT